>Ga0187782_10003061_pt1 | contig 12440 bp, 11 predicted proteins | sample 0715_SJ02_MP15_2_FD_132454 | JGI IMG/M metagenome (GOLD analysis project Ga0187782, IMG submission 132454) | Tropical peat soil microbial communities from peatlands in Department of Meta, Colombia - 0715_SJ02_MP15_20_MG | ecosystem: Environmental > Terrestrial > Soil > Wetlands > Peat | place...
ATGCTTGCACTCGAAGCGTTGTGAAAAACCCAGCCGCTCCGGCTCTTGTCCTTCCGGCGGCGCGATCTCGAAAATCACTTCCCCCGATTCGCGATAGCTGATTTCAATAGCGTCGACAATTCGCGCGCGCACCTCAGCGGAAACCGCCAGTCGATCAACTAGCAGGAAGACGGGTTCCGCGAAGTTAACATCCAGCAGGGATTCCGGAGTGGAGAACTCGAATACCTGGCCTTTCTGGTAGAGCCGGTTAAAGCCGCGGGTACGTAAATCGAGAAGCCGGGATTTTAGCGCGTCGGAGATGCTTGCATGGACGTCCTTTCCACCTTGCCGACGCTTCTTGGCAGAAACTTGACCTCCAAACTCCGGCTTTTGCAGAGGGAATAATACTTTGAGCCGCGTGCCTTCGCCCATCCCCAAAACGGCCGCTGTCACCTCGTCCACCGTTTCCTTCTTGACTTCCTGCCCGCACTTTACGCAGTAGGTCCTTCCCACCCGAGCAAAAAGAAGCCGCAGATAGTCGTAAATTTCGGTCGCTGTGCCCACCGTAGAGCGCGGATTACGCGTGCTATTCTTCTGGCGAATAGCGACTGCAGGCGCGATGCCGTCAATCACGTCGGCATCCGGCTTCTCAATTCTTTCCAGAAACTGCCGAGCGTAGGCGGACAGCGACTCGACGTACCGCCGTTGGCCCTCAGCATAAATCGTGTCGAAAGCCAATGAGGACTTGCCAGACCCTGACACGCCCGTCACCACGGTCATCGAGTTATGCGGGATTTCAAAATCGATGTTCTTGAGATTGTGAACCCGCGCCCCACGAACAACAATGTTTTCTGTGGACATCGTTGAAGAGCTCGCCTTCCGTTTACTTTGGCTGCCGTCTCCGTTGAGAGAGTCCTCAGGAAGGTCCAACCAGGAGGGCGAATCTAGTTATTATAAACGCACCTGGAATTGAACTGACTTCGATGCGGCAAAAAGGCTAATATCGGTTTTCGATACCTTGGAGGAATGGTTTCAACGCTCGCATAAGCGGGGCTGATGATCTTACCCCTCATCACGACGGTAAACGACGTTATTTCCAGCAACCGTTTGCGAAAGCTCGTTTGGCCGCAACCGTTTTCCGTTCTTCTCCTGCAGATCCCCGACTTCTCCGATCTTTATTCGGCAAAGAAAAACGACGTTTACAATGTATTGTGGGTGCTGGTTTTTGGCTTTGCCACCCTAAACATTCTTGGCCTGGTGCTCCGCCGTTTTGACCCTCGCCGCAGCAGCCTGAATTTTGGCGAGATGCTGGCCATAACCGTGGTATTTGCCTCAGTGGCCCTGCTAGGCCTTGAAATGCTCAATATTTTCCACATTTTCCCGCTGAAGCTGCATCCCCGCTAACCAGTTGCCAGTTGCGGTATGATTGCTTTGCATGGCAAAAGATTCCCCAGCTTTTGAAGTGACCTGCCCTTGTTGTAGTGCAGTGCTGAAGGTGGATACCGCAAGTCAGGCTGTGATCGCCCACACGGCTGCGGTTAAACCGAAAATGTTCGGCGACATCGAAGAAGCCGCCCGCGCCATGAAAGAGCAGGACAGCCGCCGGGAGTCGATTTTCCGTCAGTCGGTTGAGGCACAGAAACACGCTTCCGATCTGCTGGAAAAGAAATTCCAGGAAGCCATCAAGAAGGCCAAAGAATCCCCGGACACCGGCAAACCCATCCGCGACTTCGACCTAGATTAGCCTCGCTACGAGGCCGTTAAGGGTCGGCTACCGTAATTCTTTTCACAGTCTGTGGATTTTTTGGGTCATCGAATCGTCACACATTGGGCGTACAATCACGCCTCAATGCCAAGCTCCTCCCCCCTTTTGCTCGGGCATCGCGGCGCACGTGCGTCTTCCGTCCCCGAAAATACGCTGCCGTGCTTTGAATTGGCGCTTGCGCATGGCTGCGACGGCTTTGAGTTCGACGTGCGACTGTCAGGCTGCGGCTGTGCCGTAATTTGTCACGACCCTAAGGTTCGCGGAACTCTCGTCTCCGAAGCCAAGCTACTCAATTTACCCGTGCTGCAGGACGTTCTCCTTGCCTTCGCAAAACGAGCTTTTCTGAATATTGAACTGAAAGTGCCAGGGCTCTCTTCTGAGCTTCTGCTGGCACTCGGGCAACACCCTCCGGAACGCGGCTATGTAGTTTCGTCGTTTCTGCCTGACGTGTTGCTGGAAATACATGTTCGTAATGATTCGGTTCCTCTGGGAATTATCTGTGACGATCAAAAGCAACTCCAACGCTGGCGAGATCTGCCGGTTCAGTATGTCATCCCACAATACTCGCTGCTCACACGTAAGCTCTTGGAGGAGGTACATGCTGCAAGCAGGACAGTGCTCGCATGGACCGTCAACGACCGCCGCACAATGCGCAGGTTGGTCGATTGGGGAGTGGATGGGATCATCTCAGATAAAACCGAGTTACTGGTGAAGACAATCCGTCCTGCCAACTCCAGCCTGATTCCCTAGGAGCAGGGCTCCGCCTCGGCGCGCGCTGGCAGCCGAGCGATTGCCGTTCTTTGCAAGAATGCGTCGCATTCCGCTTCAAAGCGTTCCATTTCGGCGCGAGCGCGAGTTTGATTCCAGCCCATAACTCTCGCAATCCGCGAACTAGCAACACGCCCGCATTCACCTGACCAACAAGCTCCTAATGCTATCGGGACACGCCGCAAAAGCACGTCGGCCAGAGTGATTGCGCCTTGGTTTTCGAACGCATCGATGGCTTCTGCCACGATATGCTCTGTATGCGGACACAGACTAGAGCATAAGGCTGCGTCTCCACGCGCCCTCTGCGCAATTTGCCTAGATCGCGGGCCATACCACTCGAAGAGTACAGTTGCCGCCTCCTGGCCTATACCACCAACGTTGGCTATCTCCTCAATCGCATGTTCAGTCAGTTCACGAATGCTGAGTTCTGAAGACACGGCCGTAACCGGTACGGATAAGCGCCTAATGCCGATTTTTTCGGCACATTCCCTGGCGACACAGCCGGCTGTCGTAAGTTTCCCCCCGATCAGCGAGATCATCCCCGCCGCGCCATCCGGCGCATGATCGCGAAAAGAATGCCGCCGGGTGATGGCTAACGGATTGGCTTTGGAAGAGTACGGGAGCGGGCGTATGCCAGCAAACGAGTATCGGACATCGCTGCGTGAAAACTCGGCTCGCGGGAATAAGCGACGCAACGAACTTAACAGATATTGCACCTCATCATCAGACGGTCGAACTCGACCCGGATCGCCGCTGTCTGGAACCTCAGTTGTGCCTACCAGAATTTGCTCGTTCCACGGAATAACGAAGATTGGCCGGGCATCAACGGCCTCTGTATATACAGCCACGTCCGGTGCGCCAGCGAATTTCGGCAGCACTACGTGAGATCCCCGAACCCCGCCAATCATGGGCGGGCCGGTTCGGATACCGGAGGCTCCGCAAATCTCGTCCGCCCATGGCCCTGTTGCATTGATGATCCAGGTTGCTTCGACGATTTCCTCAAGCCCGGTTAGCTCATCGCGCAGCAATGCCCCCTTAACTTTGCCGTTTGAGACCTTAACTGCAAGAGCCCGAGTGTGATTGCGCGCCACACAGCCCGCACCCATTGCTTCGACCAGCCATTCCGCCACCAGTCGCTCCGGGAATTCACACTGGGCGTCTTCGAAATTAAAGACAGAAAACCGCCGGCCAGCGTCCATTAAACGCTCAAGACGAGCCTGGCCTTCGCGGCCATCAACCGCAGTGTAGGCTGCACCGGCCATCCGCCGGTAGAGCCATAAACCGCCGCGCACGGCCAACGCGCTGCGGCGGCTGTTATCATCCACAGCAAGCAGGAATTCCAATCGGCAGACCAGGTGCGGATATTGCTGTAACAGCATTTGCCGCTCGCGTAAGGACTCACGCACTTGGGCGATATCACCCTGCTCGAGGTAACGCAACCCACCATGGATGAGTCGTGTGGACCGGCTGGTAGTACCGGCTGCAAAGTCCTGCTGCTCAACTAACAGCGTCCGTCGGCCGGTGTGCGCGCACTGGCGCGCAATCGCCACCCCATTGATCCCTCCGCCGATAATAAGCACGTCGAAGGTCCGGCCGTCCAGTTTTGCCCGTGAGTTCACCCTGGTTCTTAGATGCGAAGCAATACTGCCATATATCGCACCGGCCAAGGCGTAACAATGGCCGTGGCCCATAGACAAAAGTACTGGTACTTCGGTCACGGCGTGTACGAGATTTGAGGGTCAGCTGACTAACAAGAAAAAGGCAGCGAGTTTGTCAGCAGCTCTGTCCCAGTGGTAAGCTCGGAACGAAGTTGAGCCGCTTAGCAGGCGTGAGCAAAGCGGGAGCCTGCGGGCGAAATCCTGAGCGGAGCGAAGGATCTCTACTAAGACGTTCAAAGCGGGAGTAGTTCAGCGGTAGAACGCCAGCTTCCCAAGCTGGATGTCGCGGGTTCGATCCCCGTCTCCCGCTCCAATCCCAAGCGTAACCTCTCCCGCTCCTTCTGAATCAGGTACTCGCCTGCTGCTTTGGTCCAGTTTGCCGCTCTCGCCTCGATACCTCCCAACTCGGCAGCGCCTGGTCTCCGGTGATCAATCTCGCCCCACGTTCGTAAGTTAAGTAGGACCATGCCCATTGGACGAGCACCATGATGCATTTCTGTAGCTCAGACCTTTGGTATCCTAGAATCAGCTCTGCTTAGTAGATTCCCGTGATGTCATCCGAGTCGAAAACTTTCATCACTCCGTCCCGACCAATATCTTCGGCCGAAGTGCACCACAGCCGAGCTTCTGATTTTCGTAATCTGTTGGAGATTGGGATTGTCTTTGGTTTGATCCTAATAGCCGTATGGACGCCGCAAGGCCGTGTGAATACTTTGGCCAGCGTAGCTGCCTTGTTGTTAACGGTGCTGCTCACAATCAGTAGCGGCTATTCGGCGCGGAAACTTGGGCTGGCACGGCCTTCGTCCGGAACCGGAGTAATTCTCAGCCTCGGCGCAATGCTTTTATTGATCATTCTAGCCATGGGTGCACTCACTCGCTCCCTCGGCGCGCCGCAACCCTTGCCCTGGCATCGGGCCTGGCAATATGGCATCTGGGCCCTACTGCAGGAGTTCCTTTTGCAATCATTTATGTACGTGCGGCTGGAATCTCTCTTCGGTAGCCGGCAGGCGCTCTTCTTCGCGTCTGGCCTGTTCTCCCTCGCCCACCTGCCGAGCCCGATGCTGACGTCGTTGAGCCTGCTGGGCGCACTGTTCTTTTGTGAGATGTTTCGCCGGTATCGCAATATTTTCCCCTTGGGATTGGTCCATGCCGCCCTCGGGCTGACTATCGCCGGCAGTCTTCCGGATCGCCTTTTGCACCACATGCGGGTTGGGATCGGCTATCTCATGTACCATGTGTGAATCTTCCCCGGCCGGGCCAACTCGACTTGTTAGGATGGCGCAGATGCAGCAGAAACAAACCCTGCGCGGTCTGATCGGTAAGCGGAATCGCCGCCTGCGGCAGATCAAGTAATATGGTCTGCTGAACGCGACTAGAGTGTCCTCGGAAACCACGCAAACGCCTTCTCATGGCATGAACGCATCTGCGCAGGCAATGCGCAACTCTCCAGACCGGCCGGCCTGGCTCCAATTCGTTCTTCCTTCAGCTACGGACCTGCTGTTTATCACTTTACTGCTGAGCCTGAGTTGCGGTGTTATGGGGCGGGTTCTGCTCCGCGACTCCGACGTAGGCTGGCACATTCGCAATGGCGAGCAAATGCTGCTCGCCCACGCCATCACGCGTACGGATCCGTTCTCATCTACGATGAGTGGGCACACCTGGTATGCCTGGGAATGGCTTTACGATCTTGTGATTGCCGCGATTCACCACGTTTTCGGGCTTAACGGTGTGGTGTTCTTCACGGCCGCCGTCATTGCGACAACGTTTGCGTTGAGCTTGCAGTTTGCTTTGCGGCGCGGAGCCAATCTTGTCATAACATTTTTTGTGCTTATCTTGTCGTTGGGAGCATCAGCAGTCCATTTTCTCGCCCGCCCACATGTGCTGAGCTGGCTCTTCACCGTGATTTGGTTTGAGCTGCTGGATTCAGCTGCATCAACTCATCAAGCCGGCAAACGCCTTCTCTGGTTGCCTATCATGATGATCCTCTGGGCCAACCTGCATGGCGGATTCGTGCTCGGCCTGCTCTTGCTCGCGGTCTATCTGATCGGCGGGACTATCGAGTACCTCGCTGCTCCCGAGCAACGGCGTGGAATTCGTGGCTGGCTCAAGAGCCTGGGCGGCATCACAGCCCTTACTTTCGCGGCCAGTTTCTTTAATCCTTACACCTACCACCTTCACGTTCACATTTACGGCTATCTCTCTGACCGCTTCTTGATGAGTCAAATCAGCGAATTCCACTCGCCGGATTTTCATGGTGCGGCGCAGCAGTGTTTCGCGGTGTTGCTGATAGTCGCGATTGTGACCCTGGCCAGCACCCGAGGCCGGGCAGGGGCCCCGCGGGTGTTAGTTTTGCTGCTTGCTGCCTACAGCGGACTCTACGCAACCCGCAATCTCCCAACCTCCTCCCTGCTCATTACACTCGTGATCACCCCAGTCCTCTCCGCAGCCATAGGCCACGCGACTGGGGAAGCAAGCATGGTTTCATGGCTTCGGCACCTGTTTGCAGTCGTACATTCTTTCGGATCCCGTATGCAAACGCTGGAAGACGGTTTGCGCGGGCATTTGTTCATTGTTCTGGCACTGGCTTTAGGTTTATGGACCTGTGGGCATGAAGGAAGGCTCGGCTCCACTCAGCTTATCAACGCACACTTCGATGAAAGCCGTTTCCCCGTGCAAGCGAGCAACTACATTGCTGCCCACCACATTCGCGAACCGATCTTCAGCGTCGATTATTGGGGTGGATACCTGATTTACCGGCTGTACCCCGAAACTAAAGTTGTGCTGGATGACCGGCACGATCTTTACGGGGATCAATTCATCAAGGACTATCTGAAAATTGTCCTCGTCCAGCCCAGTTTCGCTAAAGAATTGGAGCGGATGAGAGTGGATTGGGTGTTGATGCCTCGGTGGTCGTCGCTGGCAAATGTACTTCGGCTAAGACAGAATTGGACGGAGGTATACCAGGACAGCACGGCCGCACTGTTCCATCGCCGAAGTTAAAGTACATCTGATCTGCGTGAGATCGAAAAAATTACCGCGTGTCGATGTGGAAGCCCAAAATTGCGGTCACTTCAATGGGCTGGTCGCCGCGAAATACCGGACGGAACTTCCAACTGGATAAAGCCGCGAGGATCTGGTTGGTGCTTTCGCGGCTGCCTTCGATCACCTGCGGGTTTCGCAGTAAACCCGAACGATCGAGTACGCAGGAAATCACCATCCGTGACACTTTGAGGTTGGGGGGCAAATCGGCGCGCATGGGCCGCGGCGCTACCAGGTCATCGGCGTAGGGATGCGTCGCGGAGGTCGGATCGGCATACTCCATCACAGCGGTTCCAGCCGTGGTGTCGATGTAAATCGTGTACACCTTGTCGCCCTTAAGCTCGCCATACAGATTGAAGGCCCCACCGGAACGCGAACTCCCTACAACCGTGATGTCCGGGCCCTGGTGGCTCTTCATTTTTGAAGAGCGGCCGAGCGACGCTGGGTCGCCAGTGGAACCAAAGCTCGGCAGGGTGATTACGTTGCTCCCTCCATGCACCGACACTCCAGGCATCACAGGTCTATTTACAGTTCCAGTACCAGCACCCCCGGTCCCGGGATAAGGTGAGATTCCATTATGTGCAATGGTGTCGGCGCCTGTACCTTTGCCAGAGTTCAACGCTCCCGGACCTTCGCCAGTTAGCGCCGCTCCTGTGCCTTGACCGCGGGCTATATCGCTTCCGCTTCCCGGTCCGCCCAGTCCCGGTTTAGCGCTTCCATTTGGAGAAAGCGCCAGTGCGCCCGCCCCGGCGCTACCGGGCTTGGCCACGGTGGTTCCTGGTTGGCTCGAGAGCACAACGCCGGCGCCATTCCCGCTTCCGCCTGCTGTGCTGGGCGGCGCCGCCACCGAGCCCGCATCCAAAGAACCGCCTAATCCCGACCCTCGGTTTCCGTGGCCTAAACCGGAGGCAATGTTAGCCGATACTGTGGGCGCAGGAGGAACGACCTGAGATGCGCCACTAAAGCCGGCGTTTGCTGGCCCACGTGTCGCCTTGGCTTCCACCTGAACCGGCGGAGGCACAATCTTGGAAGGACCTAAGCTTGCAGCAGATCGTCCGCCCGTCACGTCACCCGCCTGCACGGGAGGAGCAACCACATTGGGGCTTCCCATGGTCGTGAATTTCCCAGTCGTAGTTCCATTCAGCTGAACCGGAGGTGGAACAACATTTGCGCTGCCCATTCCACCGTAGTTTCTTCCGGATGAGGCGTTGCCGACTTGCACCGGAGGCGGAACAATCTGCTTCTGCAGTTCACCTGGCCCGAATCCCGGACCTCGGAGCGCGGGGTCCTGCGCGACTTGGCTGGGAGGCGGCGCAATCACACTGGGTGCGGGCAGGGTGAGCCGTGCCTGCGAATTCGTCACCCGCTCGGGGGCGGAAACTGGCGGCGGAACGATCGCTACCGCTTGAGAGCCGGGAATCGGCGGCGAAGTGATGTCTCGTTGTATCCCACTCGGAGTGGGTGGAACGACCGCCGCCGTCATTGAAGGAGAAGCACGCATCTGGGTACGCTGAATGTCAGGGGTCGGCGGTATGGCGGCCTCTAGCGCAGGAGCCACACGCATCTTGTCACGACGCACATCAGGCCTAGGCGCAATGGCAGGATTCAGAAGGTTTGGGGCTTGTAGGCTTGATCGTAATCCTTCAGCCGGAGGGGGTCCAGGGACCGGCCTGTAAGCGAGAAGATTGGCGACTGCGGTATACGACTGAGGCAAATTCAAGTTTGGAGCGTCCACAACCTTTTCCCGCAACAGATCACCGCGTGATACCCGGATTACCTGAGTACGATGAAAAGCCTCCTTTCCACCGGCCCGACCGGTCTTGCCCACTTTGGCACCGCCTAGATCTTCGGTTTGCGGCAGTTCATCCCCGGAAAAATAAATCACGTCATATTTCGGCATAGATGGCGGTTGATAAGGCGCAAGGAAAGCCAGTCTCGCCGGCAACACAATCACCGCTAAGAGAAGCAGAGCTTCCACAATCCATGCGGTCAGCATTCCTTGATGTGGAAACAGACCGCTTTTTGCTTCGCCGGCGAGTGGGCGGGGGGATTTGCCTAGCGCGGGCCTGACCGAGGTGATGAACTCCCGCCACGGTGACGGCCATTCAATTAGCAGCTTGAGTTCATCGTTCACGCTGTGCCTGCTCCCTTATGCCCCCGCCACGATTTCAATTTCATCTCCCACTGCTGTTCCACTCAATTTCAATGTTTCGCCGGGTAACTCAATCACCGAAGCCGCCTGCATCTTGATTCCGGCAACTCTCCAGGGCTTCAGATTCTCTTCCAGATACACCACGATCCTCTTTGAATCCAGGTAGACAACGTCGATGGGGAAGTTCATGGCAAAGGTATGCACCCCGCGACATGGCACGATCCACAAGCCATCCCCAGCCCGGAACTGCGAGGCCTGCGCGCACATCAGACCGCGGAGGCGGGACCAATGTGTCCCGGCAATCGCCAAACGAGTGGCTAAGTAGGCGTGGCGCGTCCGGTTGAACGCGTATGCAGAGAACCCCGTTACCGCCATCATAAACCCTGTTACCCAATCCTGAGCAGTTGTTTTTTCACCTTCCCGAGACCGGCATGAGTGTCCGAACAAGCTGGATCACTGCCGGACCGAGGGTTACGAAAATAATCGAGGGGAGGACAAATAAAACTAGGGGAATAACCATTTTAATCGTAGTTTTGGCGGCCTGCTCTTCGGCTCTTTGCCGGCGCTCGGTGCGTAGTGAATCCGAATGCACACGCAAGGCTTGGGCCACGCTGGTACCGAACCGATCAGTCTGGATGAGAGTACCCACTAGCGAGCGTATATCATCGACGCCCGTACGATCGACCAAATTCCGTAGAGCTTCTGCTCTAGGCTTGCCGGCGCGCATCTCGAGGTTCACCAGGTGAAACTCCTCGCTGAGCTCGGGATGCGCGTGGTGCAAGTCATGGCCTACTCTCATCATCGCCTGATCCAGAGCGAGTCCGGCTTCAACGCAGATAACGGTGAGATCGAGTGCATCTGGCAGAGCCAGCTTGATTCGCTGCTGTCGTGCCTGGATCTTGCGTTTGAGAGCAAAGCGCGGCGCAAAGAAACCGAATGCTGTAACACTCACCAACAGCAAGGGCGAATCCAGACCGCTGCTAGCGAGGATTGTTACCAGGGCGAGAAAAGCGCAGGCCAGTCGGCTTCCCACATAAATCGTGAGATGCCGGGGCTCGCGGTATCCAGCCTGGATCAGCCAGCGCCGGGTTCGAGAAACGTCGCTGGGGGACAAAGGAATGGCTTTGCTGAGCGGGTCCAGCGCTTGTTCCAGCCGTTCTTTGAACGCTGGCTTTTCGACAGGTTCGGCGCGTTGCCAGCCGAGAGCGCGCAGCCGGGCTCCCAGCAAAGACGACGGTGCGTACGCCGCGGCGCCGAATGAAAACACCACCAGCACAATCGTAAGAAACAAAATGATGGTGAGCGCTAATGCCATTACCCTACACCTGAATCCGAATTACCTTGCGAATCACGAAATATCCCAAAGTCTGCAGCACAATGCCACTAACCACGAGTGTATGCCCAATCGGGTCCGCGAACAGCGGCCGAATGAATGCCGGACTGGTCGTGAGCATGACGACAACGATCACTGGAGGAAGAGCCATCAGCAGCACCATGGTCAGGCGCCCCTGGGCTGTATATACCCGCACCTGCCTCATGATCTTGAAACGCTCCCGGATCACATACGATAAATTATCGAGAATTTCTGCCAGATTACCGCCAGTCTCGCGTTGCAACATCACGGCAGTCACAAAGAATTTCACGTCCACCAGCGGCATGCGTTCGGTCAAATTCATTAACGCGTCACGGACTGGCAGGCCGAATTTCTGCTCCTCAAACAGCATGCGGAACTCACTCGCCACCGGCTCGGCGATTTCGTTGGCAATTAATTCCAACGCAGTAGTAAAGGCATGGCCGGCTCGCACCGCCCTGGCTAAAGTATCGATGGCATCCGGGAATAGTTCCTCGAAGCGCTGAAAGCGCTTGGTGCGGCGATACGAGGCATAGGAAAAAGGAATAATCCCCCCGACGATAGCCCCGATTAACACAAAAAGCAGAGCTTGATTCGGGGGCAAAGATCCCGCCAGCATCAGTCCCACCGCGCCCATTACAATGGCGCTGACCACGCAGTAAATCAGCAGGTTCCCGGCGCGCACTTTCAGGTTTGCCTGCTCCAGGAAGCTCTGAAAATTTGCCATCCGCTCGGAGCGGCGCAAGAGGCTGTCCAAAGCGGGAATCTGGCTGAGCATCTCATCGCGCAGCAGAGCGAGTTCTTCATTCGGCTCGCGCTGACTGGACTTTTGTACGTTGGCCAGTCGCTCGCGCAAAAGACGAGCTTGGGCGCTACGTTGATCCAGCAACATAGCGGCCACAAATACGATCAGCGTGACCGCGACGAACACCAGAACGACGATCACCATCAACATAAAGCTGCCTGCCTAAACTTCCATTCGCGATTCAAACAAGGCGGGACGCAAGCGGCATCCTGCAGTGGCCAGGCGTTCGGCGAATTTGGGGCGGATTCCGGTGGCTTGAAAATACCCACGCACCCGGCCTCCCTCATCGATGCCGCGGCGCTCGAACGCGAAAATATCCTGCATCATGATCACATCGCCTTCCATACCGGTTACTTCGGAAACCGATGTCACCTTGCGAGTGCCATCCGCCAGACGCGAGACCTGCACCACCCCATGAATCGCCGAGGCGATTTGCTGCCGCATCGCCCGTTCCGGCAAATTCAAGTTCGCCATCGAAAACATGCTTTCCAGGCGGGCCAAAGCGTCGCGGGGCGAATTCGCGTGCACAGTGGTCAGAGAACCTTCGTGGCCGGTATTCATGGCTTGCAGCATGTCGAAAGCTTCTTCGCCGCGCACCTCGCCCACGATGATGCGGTCGGGCCGCATACGCAGACTGTTAATCACCAATTGTCTCTGCCGCACTGCGCCCTTGCCTTCAATGTTCGGCGGACGAGTCTCCAGCCGGACCACGTGCTCTTGTTTTAGCTGTAGTTCCGCCGCATCCTCAATCGTGACAATTCGCTCGAAATTGGGGATGTAACCCGAAAGCACGTTCAGCAACGTAGTTTTACCTGCACCGGTTCCGCCGGAGACCAGAATGTTAAGCCGGCCCTTCACCATGGCCGAGAGCAGCTCCAGCATCGACTCGGTCAGGGTTTTGTTTTCGATCATGTTGCGCGCGG
>Ga0187782_10003063_pt1 | contig 12437 bp, 10 predicted proteins | sample 0715_SJ02_MP15_2_FD_132454 | JGI IMG/M metagenome (GOLD analysis project Ga0187782, IMG submission 132454) | Tropical peat soil microbial communities from peatlands in Department of Meta, Colombia - 0715_SJ02_MP15_20_MG | ecosystem: Environmental > Terrestrial > Soil > Wetlands > Peat | place...
ACGGCGTCGATCGCGCGCGTGACTCCGGCGCAGAAGCCGCGAGGCGAGCAGAGCAGGATCTTGAGCGGCGGCTTCCTCGGCCTTGCGTGGATGTTCATCGCTGCGTCCGTTCCGTTGCGCGCATCGTCGGCGCCCGGCTCTCGGGAGGCGCGCACTTGCAAAACTGATGTCGCGCCGGCGCCTGGCTGTCAAGCCGATTGGCGTCCGGCGTCGCCCGCGCTCGCTTTCGGATTGCAGATCTCCCTCTCTCGGTCTCGGGGATATTTGAACCAAGATGAACGGGGTTTGGTTAGGGTTTGCTGACGATCCTCGCGCCTTTGACGAGGCCAACCGCGTGCCGCCCGCATGGATTAGGCTTTCCTGTCACGTGCTTGCGGCTCAGACTGGCCGCAGCGCTCGGCGGGCGGTTGATGCCGCCGGGGGGCATCGCCTTCCTCGTGTCGCTCGCGCGTCCGGCCACACACGCTCGGCCGGGCGCGGCGTCTCCTTCCCGATGTCCAGCTCGGTCCGCTCGGCGTGTTTTCGCACGGCCGGCTCCGACGCCTCGCAATCGGCCTGTGCGCTTGCGCACAGCCGTGCGCCTCGATTCGCGGTCAAATCCGCTCATGCCCGTTTCCGACAGGGGCAAAAAAGGAGCCCTCGCCATGCTGACCCACGCCACTCTGCGCCGTCTTTGCCTCGCCTTTGTAGTTCTCGCCACGCTCGGCTTCGCCGCCGCGCACGGCTCGGTTTCCGCGTCTGCGTCAGGCTCCATCGCCGTCTCCCACTCGCTATTCAAAGCGGGATGATCGTTCGCCCGCAAACCAGATCGAGCCGACGCACCCTCACTTCAGCTCATAGATCCAATAGTCCTTGAACTGATGGACGAGTCGGAGCCGCTCGAGCGCGAGCGGGTTGGACGACGAGAAGGGCAGGAGTTTCGCAAGCAGCGTCTGCGCGTCCCGCCCGCGGGAAAGGTAATGCACGCGCGCCGTCGCGCCCCGGAGCTCCACGGCGTAGCCGCCTTCGACGCCTTCGCGCGCCATCCACTCGCGCACGGCCTTCATCGCTCCGTGCGGATCGCCGGCGGCGGGAAAGTCCTTGTAGCCGAGCGACAGCGCGCCGGGACGCGCGGCGGAGGCGCGCCAGATGTCGCTAAGGCGCAAGGCGACGAAAGCGTCGCGGCCCTGCGCCAGCTCCGACAAGAGCCGCGCGCCTCCGGCTTCGTCCAAGAGCAGCGCGTCGATGAATTTCTGGAAGGTTCGTCCCTCGCGCTCGGGGACGTCCGCGCCCCAGAATTGGCGCTGTGTCGCCGCGATGCGCGTCGAGTCCGCGTCCCAGGCCGTCGGAATGAGAAGCCCCGAGGCCTCGGCATCGTCGAGGGGCGCCCGGCGCTCCGCAAAGGCGCGGATGCGGCGCGAAAAATCCCACCAGGCAAGGATCACGGCGTCGCCAGGCGCGTGCGCTTTGATCGCCGCCAAGATCTGAGCTTCGTCCGCCGGATCGAGGTCGGGGAAGAAGACGGGCTCGGTGACGCGGTTGCGCCAAGCGAGCGGGGCCGGGCGTCCGTCGGATCCCGTGGCGACGACCGCGTTCGCCAGCGGGGCGTCGACGCCGCGCGCGACGAACTCGAGCGTCTCGACGTCCGCGCCGCTCGCGCCGTAGGGCGAGACCGTTCGGAACGCCTCGGGCGACGCCGGCGCGCGCGTCATGGCATAAGGCTCGCGAGGCGCCCAAAGGCTCGGCGCGGCCGCCAGAGCCAGCAGCGCGACTCCGACGGCAAACAGCGCCGCAACGGCGATCCGCGTCATGCAGCGTGACAGCTACGGCCTCTTACGCCGTCGCTCGGCGAGCCAGGCGAGGGCGCCCGCCGCGAGCAGGGCCAGCGCGCCGCTTCCGGCCACGGCCCCGCGCTGCAGCGGCGCGTCGAGGTTGAGCCACTCGCCGTGCTTCTGGCCCTCGAGGCGCTTGAGCTCGGCGCGCAAGGCGGCGGCGTCGCGCAGGCGCGCGTCCTCGTCATTGATCTTCGCGGCGCTGCGCACGAGCAGCGACCATCCGTCGGAATAGGTGTAACCGCCGGGGTTCGCATGCGCGAGCGCCTTGTAATGCTTGATCTTGTGGTGCTCCCACATTTCGGCGAACTCATATTCCGCAGCGCTCGGATTGCTGCCCTTCCGCCAGAAGAGCTGGAAGAAGCCGCCGGGCTCGTCGGCCTTGATCGGGGCGGGCGGGGGCGGACGATTCGTCTTCTGCCCGGGCAGCAGGCCGTCGTCATAAAGCTTCAAGAGCACCGACCGCGTCTCCTCGGTGATCTTGATCCCCGAGGTCACGCCCTTGTCCACGTTCTCGAGATAGGCGCGCGCGAAGCTCTCGGAGTGGCAGTTCGAACAGGTGCGGACCCAGGCGTCCTTGCGCGACTCGAACCAAGGGTGGTGGAGATTGTCGGCGATCTTCGGCGTCGGCTCGAAAGCCCAGCGGACCTTGCGCACCATGTTGTGCGAGAACCGGCCCTCGTACTCCATGTGGCAGAACTGACAGGTCGGCGCGCTCATCCCCCCCTTGTCGAGCGCCTCTGAAAGCGGCCAGTTCCAATCCCACGTGTCGCCGCGCGTTTGAAACACCGTTCCGTGCTTCGAGAGCATGAAGTTCTCGAACTCATTGTGATCGACGCCATTGTGGCACATCGCGCAGGTTTGCGGCTTGCGCGCTTCGACCGCGGAGAATTCGTGCCGCGTATGGCAGCTGTTGCAGGTGTTCTGCGGCGTGTGGCAGAAGCTGCAGCCCTCCGCGACCTCGCGCTGCTCCATCGCGGCCCAGACGGCGGTCTCGACATTGGCGGCGAAGGAGAGCGCGTGCGAGGGATGACCCTTGGGCCATTGATCCTGCGGCCAGGTGAAGGTGTCGCGCTCCGATTCGCGCTCGGCGAACTCCTTGACGTGGCACTGGCCGCAGGCGGCGGCGTCCGGCATTCTGAGATCGGTCTGGTGCAGGCCGTGCTCCCTCCCGACGCCCATGTGGCAGTCGATGCAGCCGACCTCCTTGAGCTTCGCGCCGGCCTTGAGCGTCCCCATCGAGCGCAGATTGGCTTCGACGTCTTCGATGAGGCCTTTCTTGTAGGCGCGCGAGTCGGAGGCGGGCAGCTTGCGGATCGCGTCGAGATCGCCGTGAACGCTCTTCTGCCAGCTGTGAACCCAGCCGGGCGTGATCTGAGTGTGGCACTCGACGCATTGTCCCCGCGCGACGTCGCCCTCGATCGTCTGGGGAGGCTTATAGAAGTCGCGCGGGTCGAGATATCTGGAGATCGGGATCGGCTCCCAGAATTTTGAAAGCGATCCCCGTCCCGCGCCCTGCGCCGGATCGTTGTAGCGCTTGACCAGCGCGTCGTAGAGTTGCTTCGGCGCCGCGGATTTTTCGAGACCGAGCGCCTTGTAAGTCTCTTCCGGCGTTTCCGCCGCGGCGCGGCCCACGACGACCGCCCACGCGGCGAGCCCGAAAACAAGAAGCAACAAGACCGGCGACAGGCGCCGCCTCGCCGGAAAGGCGGATGGAAAAAGAATTGCTTGCGTCATCCCCGTCGCTCTCAGCCCAGCGCCGCGCGGAGATAGTCCGTCAGGAACCGAAGCTTTTCAAGTCCGAGCTGCGCCAGCTCCGCCCGCCATTCGGCGAGCAGGCCCTCAAAAATGCGTCTCGGAGACGTCGTCCTCCGGCTTGATCTCGTGACGCAGCATCATCGGCGTCTGCGTGAGGACGAACAGGAAGGTCAGCGGCAATATGCCGAACACCTTGAAGTTGACCCAGGCGTCGGTCGAAAGCGCATGACGCAGAACCTCGTTGAGGGCCGCCAGAAAGAAGAAGAAGACGCTCCAGCGCCAGGTCAGCTTGCGCCAGCCCGCGTCGTCGAGATGCAGCGCGGCGTCGAAGATGATCGGCAGCAGCAGCCGGTCGAAATAGAGGGCGACGAGCAGGGCCGAGCCGAACATCGTGTAGAGGATCGTCACCTTGAGCTTGATGAAGTCCTCGTCCTGGAGCAGGAAGGTGAGGCCGCCGAAGATCAGCACCAGCACGGCCGTCACCATCGGCATCATGGGGAGCCGTCGCGTGATCGCGTACGAGACTGCGAGCGTGACCGTCACGCCGACCATGAGTGTGGCCGTCGCGGCGAAGATGCCGAAAAAATGGTTGGCCAGGAAGAACAGCGCCAGCGGACCGAACTCGAGAGCGAGCTTCAGCGTGGGATTAAGTCGCGGCTTTCGCGCTGCGTCGGCCTTCCCGGCGACTTGTTCAGTCAATGGCTCTCCTCCTCGGGCTCGAGACCAGCGATGGCGCGCGCGAAGTCGCGCGCAGCGAAGGGCTGCAGGTCGTCGGCGCTCTCGCCGACGCCGATGAAGTGGATCGGCAGCCCGTAGGTCTCGGCGATGGCCACGAGGATGCCGCCGCGCGCCGTGCCGTCGAGCTTGGTCATCACGAGACCGGTCACGCCGGCGGTCTTGCCGAAAACGTCGACCTGCGTCAATGCGTTCTGGCCGACGGTGGCGTCGAGCACGAGCAAGGTCGCGTGCGGCGCCTCGGGGTCCGCCTTTTTCATTACCCGGACGATCTTCTCGAGCTCGGCCATGAGCTCGGCGCGGTTCTGCAGGCGGCCCGCCGTGTCCATGAGCAGGACGTCGGCGCCGTCGTCGCGCGCCGTCTTGATCGCGTCGAAGGCGAGACCGGCCGCGTCGGCCCCCTCCTTTCCCGAGACGACCCTGGCGCCCAACCGGTCGCCCCAGACATGCAGCTGCTCGACGGCGGCGGCGCGAAACGTGTCGCCCGCGGCGAGCACGACTCGCTTGCCCGCGCTCCGCCATTTGGCGGCGAGCTTGGCGATCGTCGTCGTCTTGCCGGAGCCGTTGACGCCGACGACGAGCACCACGAATGGGCGCTTCGTCTCGTCGATTTCGAGCGGACGCGCCACGCTCTCCAGGATGCGCTCGACTTCGGCGGCGAGGATCGCCCGCACCGCCTCTGGCTCGATGTCGCGCTCGTAGCGGGCGGCGCCGACGGCCTTGGTGATCCGCTGCGCGGCCGCGACGCCGAGGTCCGCTCGCAGGAGCACGTCCTCGAGCTCCTCGAGCGTCAGCGTGTCGAGCTTGCGCTTGGTGAAGACGTCGGCGATGCTCTTCGCGATCGCCTGCGAGGAGCGGAACAGGCCGCCAAACAGCCGCTCTTTCCAGCTGCGCTTCGGCGGCTCGATCTCGGCCTGCGACGGCGCCTCGCCTGGAGCCTCCGGTGTCGCCCCGCCGCGCCCGAAGAGGCGCGAGAACAACCCGCGCTTTTCTTTAACCTCGTCCGCGCTCATGCGTCCGTCCCTTGGAGCTTCCCATGCTCAAGGCGTTACACCGGAGCGAGCGCGAGAACCAGCGGGGCTTCGTCGCACCCGCGACGAAGGCCGAGGGAGCCGGCCAGCGGCTCCCTCGCGTGTGATCACTTCTTGCAGGCGTGCCTCGCCTTGCAATGATGGTGGGTCTTGCAGTGATGCCGGGCCTTGCAGTGATGGCGCGTGGCGCAGTGGTGGTGGTGCTTGGCGTATCCGTGAGCCTGCGCGGGGCTTGAAGCGCTGACGGCGCCGCCCAGGGCGAGCGCGATCGCGGCGGCCGCGATCGTAGAGCCGGAGATAATGCTGGTTTTCATTGACGCCCTCCAAATTTGTGTGGAGTTGGACCGCTCTATCGGCGGCCTGCAGAGCCCGCCGAGGCAGGCGATCTAGATATATCACGCAGTGGCCCGCGGACCAGCCCAAGGCGAGGGCGCCCGCGAAACCCGGATCCTACGGATGGTGAATTGGCGGGTGGCCTCCCGCTGAGGCTTACCAGACCGTGTCCGAAGGGCGGCGACACGAGGAGAAGCCAGAATCGCAACGGGGAAGCCTAAGGCAAATTGCTCTTCGCGCGGGAGTTTCTCGGGGAACCGTCTCTCGGGACTGGTGACATGAGGCGCGAAACAGATATTATTCGCAATCCGCTCTGCGAGCTGCACCCTCCGACATGCGCAATCCCCCGCCTCATACCGTCCGCCTCGCCGACTATCTGCCTCCGGACTTCCTCATCGACCGCGTAAGCCTCGATATCTCGCTGCATCCCACGCAAACGCGCGTCCGGGCCAGGCTCTCGTTGCGCCGCAACCCCAAAGGACGCGCCGATGCGCCCTTGCGGCTCGACGGCGACGGCCTGACGCCGCTCGGCCTGAGGCTCGACGGACGGTCGCTCGATCCCGAGGATTTCGCCGTCGCGGCCGAGGGGCTCACGCTCGCCGCCGTCCCGGCGGAGCCCTTTGCGCTCGAGATCGAGACGGAAGTCGACCCGACCGCCAACACGGCGCTCTCCGGCCTCTATCGCTCCGACGCCACCTACTGCACGCAGTGCGAGGCGGAAGGATTCCGCCGCATCTCCTATTTCCTCGATCGTCCGGACGTCCTCAGCGTCTATGACGTGCGTCTCGAGGCCGACAAGCGCGAAGCCCCCGTGTTGCTCGCCAACGGCAATCTCGTCGAAGCGGGCGACCTTGGCGACAATCGGCACTTTGCGCGTTGGCGGGATCCGTTTCCAAAGCCCTCCTATCTTTTTGCGCTCGTCGGCGGCGACCTTGCCCGCATCTCGCAGGACTTCGTCACCGCTTCCGGACGCAAGGTCGGGCTCGCGATCTACACCGAGCACGGCAAGGAGGGGCGCGCCGCTTACGCCATGGATGCGCTCGTGCGCTCGATGCGCTGGGACGAAAAGGTTTTCGGGCGCGAATATGATCTCGACCTGTTCAACATCGTCGCCGTCTCGGCCTTCAACATGGGCGCGATGGAGAACAAGGGCCTCAATATTTTCAACGACAAATATGTGCTCGCGTCGCCGCAGACGGCGACCGATTCCGACTATGCCGGCATCGAGGGCGTGATCGCGCATGAATATTTCCACAACTGGACCGGCAACCGCATCACTTGCCGCGACTGGTTCCAGCTCTGTCTGAAGGAAGGCCTCACGGTCTTCCGCGACCAGGAATTCTCGAGCGATGAGCGCTCGCGCGCGGTGCAGCGCATCGAGGACGTCAGAAACCTGCGGCTGCGCCAGTTTCCGGAGGACGCCGGACCGCTCGCGCATCCGGTGCGCCCACAGACCTATCTCGAGATCAACAACTTCTACACGGCGACGGTCTACGAGAAGGGCGCCGAAATCATCCGAATGCTGAAGACGCTCATTGGCGACGACGCCTTCCGCCGCGGCATGGACATCTATTTCGAACGCTGCGACGGAACGGCGGCGACGATCGAGGACTATCTCGCCTGCTTCGCCGAGAGCTCCGGGCGTGATCTGACTCATTTCGCGCTCTGGTACGACCAGGCCGGAACGCCATGCGTGACCGTCGACACGGCCTATGACCCAAGCGCCGAAACGTTCACCGTCACCCTGTCGCAGAAGACGCCGCCGACGCCCGGTCAGACTGAGAAACACGCGTTTCTGATCCCCGTCGCTCTGGCGCTCGTCGGGGAGCAGGGGCGCGAGCCGCTCGTTTCGGACGACGCGACTCCCGAGGAGCGCCAGCGCGGCGTCTTCGAACTGGCGTCGGAACGACGCACGATCGCCTTCAAGTCGGTCGACTCGCGACCCGCGCTCTCGTTCCTGCGGGGCTTTTCCGCGCCGGTGCGCCTCGAGCCCGCGCCCGACCCAAGAGAGTCGTTGCGGTTGCTCGCCCATGACGACGATCCTTTCAACCGTTGGCAGGCGGCGCAGAATCTCGCGTTGCGCACGATCTTCGCCCGTGTCGCGAGACTGCGCGGCGAGAAAGACGTCGATGCGGCGGCGCTCTCGGCCGACGCTTTCGCCGCCGCCCTGGCCCGGCTGCTGGATCAGGCCGAGACCGATCCCGCCTTCACGGCGCTGGCGCTCACGCCGCCGAGCGAATCCGACCTGGCGCGCGAGGCCGAGGAAAACGTCGATCCCGACGTGCTCTTTGTCGCGCGCGAGAGCCTGCGGCGAGACATCGGGCGAGTCTTGGGATCAGCGCTACGCGGGGCCTACGAGCGCTTCGCCAGCGATGCGCTCTATTCGCCCGACGCCGCCAGCGCCGGAAGGCGCGCGCTGCGTAACGTGGCGCTGGATCTCATCGCCGCCGGCGATCCAGGATCGGGCGCGCGGCTCGCCGAAGCGCAATTTCAAGGCGCGGGCAACATGACCGACAGGCTCGCGGCGTTGGCGACCCTCGCCCTCATCCCTGGCCCCGCGCGCGAAAAAGCCTTCGCGGCGTTCTACGACGCCTTCGCCGACGACGCCCTCGTCGTCGACAAATGGTTCTCGCTGCAGGCGATGATCCCGGAGGAAGCGACAACGCAGCGGGTGCGCGATCTCATGCGGCATCGAGACTTCTCGCTGTCCAACCCGAACAGGACGCGCGCCCTCGTCGGCGCTTTTGCCGCCAGCAATCCGACGCGCTTCCATGCGCTCGACGGCTCCGGCTATGCGATCCTGTGCGACGTGGTGCTGGAGCTCGATTCCAAGAATCCGCAAGTCGCCGCGCGGCTCTTGTCGTCGCTGCGCGCCTGGCGCACCCTCGAGCCGCGACGTCGCGCCAACGCCGAAGCAACGCTGCGGCGCGTGCTCGCGACGGCGGAGCTTTCGCGCGACGTGAGCGATATCGCCTCACGCGCGTTGGGGTGAGTAACGAGGGCGTGACGGGAGACGGAGCAGGAAGTCGATTGCGCCTTACGAAAGTTTCATCCTCCCTCCATTGGCCCGTGAGGCGCAGTTCCCCATGTTTCGAGACAACGAAGGCCGGAGCGCGAAAGGACTGGCTAGCGGTCCGGTCCATCCCCCCAGCCGCGCTCCGGTCTTCGTTCCTCGTCAACTGTCCTGGAAAAGATGAAAATGCAAAAGATCGCTTTCCGCCCCAGCTGGCGCTCGCTACGCGCGAGTCTCCTCGGCGGGGGAGCCGTCCTGGCTCTCGGCGCCGGCCTCTATTCGCTAACCCCCGCAGCTCCAGCGCTCGCCGAGGCGCCGCTCGCCTCGGCTTCCGGGCCGGCGGTGGGGCCAGCCTCCTTCGCCGACGTAGTCGAGCGCGTGAAGGGCGCCGTCGTCGCGATCAAGGTCAAGTCGCTCGAGACGGCGCAGCCATTCGGGGACGAAGGGCTCGACATCTCCCCGGACGACCCGTTCTATTACTTCTTCAAGCGATTCGGCGAAGGCCAGGGGCGCGGACGCAAGCATCCCGTGCAGTCGCAGGGGTCTGGCTTCATCATCAGCCCCGACGGCTATGTCGTGACCAACAATCACGTCGTCGAGCATGCAAGCGAAGTCGAGATCGCGCTGGAAGGCGGCAAGACGCTGCCGGCGAAGGTCGTTGGAACCGACAAGCGCACGGACCTCGCTCTGCTCAAGGTCAACGACGGCGGCAATCTGCCCTATGTCGAGTGGTCGAGCGCGACGCCGCGCGTGGGCGACTGGGTGATCGCCATCGGCAACCCGTTCGGCCTCGGCGGCACCGTGACCGCCGGCATCGTGTCGGCGCGCGGGCGCGACATCGGCGCCGGGCCTTATGACGACTTCCTGCAGATCGACGCGCCGGTCAATCGCGGCAACTCCGGCGGTCCCGCCTTCGACGAGCGCGGCGGCGTGATCGGCGTCAACACGGCGATCTATTCGCCTTCCGGCGGTTCGGTCGGCATCGGCTTCGCAATACCGACGGAGGTCGCCAAGGACGTCGTGGCGATGCTCAAGGACAAGGGCGCCGTCACGCGCGGATGGATCGGCGTCAGCATTCAGCCGGTCACCCCGGAGATCGCCGAGGGATTGGGCCTGAAAGCGGCAAAGGGCGCGCTCGTTGCGCAGCCGGTGAAAGGCGGCCCGGCGGAGGGCGCCGGGCTCAAGTCCGGCGATGTGATCTTAGCCATCGATGGCGAGAAGGTCGAGACCGCGCGCGAGTTGCAGCGCAAGATCGGCGCATTGCCGCCCGGCAAGGCGGTCGAGCTCACCTATTTGCGCGGCGGTTCGGAGAAGAAGGTCAGTCTCAAGCTCGGGACGCTGCCCGACCAGAAGGAGGCGCGCCTCGAGCCCGGCGGCGGGAAGGACACCAGCGTCCTCGCGGACCTCGGGCTCGATGTCGCGCCCGCCGCAAACCGAGCGCGCGGAGGCGGGGCCGAAGGACTTCACGTGACCGAAGTTGACCCTGACGGCGCTGCGGCGCAGAAAGGCATCAAGCGCGGCGACGTTATCTTGGAAGCCGGGGGGCAGACGGTCAGCGAGCCCGGTGACCTGGCCGCCGCCTTCGAGACGGCGCGCAAGGACGGACGCAGGTCCGTGCTGTTGCGTGTGAAGTCGCCCGAAGGCGTCCGTTTCGTGGCGTTGACGGTTGACAGATGACAGTTGACGGAGCACGGAACCAAGACGCGCCGCTGTTCTGGTTCTTCGTGCTCCGTCCGGATTATTCCCATGCGCTTGCTCATCATCGAAGACGACGCCGAAGCAGGCGCTTATCTCATAAAGGCCTTTCGCGAGCAGGGGCATACCGTTGATCTCGTAACCGATGGGCTCGACGGCTATGCGCGGGCGCGCGAGGAGAGCCATGACGTGCTCGTGGTCGATCGCATGCTGCCGCGGCTTGACGGCCTGTCGCTGATCTCGGGGCTGCGGGAGCAGAAGGTCGAGACTCCCGCGCTCATCGTATCTGCGCTCGGCCAGGTCGACGATCGCGTCAAGGGGTTGCGCGCCGGCGGCGACGATTACATCTCGAAGCCCTACGCGTTTTCTGAGCTGCTGGCGCGCGTAGAGGCGCTCGGACGCCGCCGGACGGGCGGGCGCGTCGAGGAGACAGTGTATCGCGTCGGCGACCTCGAACTGGATCGGCTGTCGCATCAGGCCACGATCGGCGGCCGGGAGATCATTCTGCAGCCGCGCGAATACCGGTTGCTCGAATATCTGATGAAGCACGCGGGTCAGGTGGTCACCCGCACCATGCTGCTCGAAAACGTCTGGGACTATCATTTCGATCCGCAGACCAATGTCATCGACGTCCACATATCGCGCCTGCGCGCGAAGATCGACAAGGGGCGGGAGACGCCGTTGCTCCACACGATCCGCGGAGCCGGATACATGATCCGTGACGGCGCTCGGTAAGCTCTTCCGCACGACGGTCTTCAAGCTGTCGCTCGTCTATCTCGTGCTGTTCTCGCTCGGCGCCGCGGTCATGGTCGCGTCGGTCGGCTATCGCATCCAGGCCCAGCTCGACGATCACTTGAGTCAGCTGATCGACGAAGAGCTGCAGCGTCTGTTGAGATTTTTTGAGGAAGGCGGCATCAGAAGCCTCAACCGCGAGGTGAGGTTGCGCACACAGATGCCTGAGGGATTTCTTTTGCTGGTTACAAGCTTCGGCGGGGACTATCTCGAGGGGAACATCGCCCCGTCGCCTTCGCTTCCGACCATCTCGACGCCTCTGATGGAAGCGCCTTATCGCCGCCTCTATGTCGACAATCGCGATCACCTGGGGCTCATGCGTGTGGTCGTGCTGCCGGGCGACTTTCGATTGCTCGTCGGCCATGACGCCGAAGAACACCTGATATTGGATCGCATTTTGCGCCGAGGACTCGGCGCGTCGTTGCTTTGGCTGGTTTCGATCGGGACGCTCGGCGGGCTGTTCGTCGCGCATCGCATGCTGGAGCGCGTCGACATGCTCTCCGCTTCGGCGCGTCGCATCATGGCGGGCGCGCTCGATCAGCGCCTCCAGGTCTCCGGGGCCGGCGACGAATTCGACCGTCTCGCAGAAAATCTCAACGCCATGCTCTCGCGCATTGGCGCGCTGATGACCGGTCTGCGCGAGGTTTCCGACAATATTGCCCACGACCTCAAGACGCCGCTGACGCGCCTGCGCAATCGCGCCGAGGAGGCGGTGCGCCTCAAAGCGGGGGAAGAAGACTGTCGCGTCGCTCTTGGCGCGATCATCGACGAGGCCGACGCGCTCATCGGCGTTTTCGACGCGCTGTTGCTCATCGCGCGCGCCGAGGCAGGCTATTCGAGCGATCTCATGGCGCCGCTGGATGCGGGCGAGGCGGCGCGCGACATCGTGGATCTCTATGAGCCGCTCGCCGAGGAGCGCGGCGTGGCGATCGTCGCCGGCATCGAGCCAGGGCTCTGCGTGCGCGGTCATCGCGAGCTCTTAGGCCGCGCGCTCGTCAATCTGATCGACAATGCGCTGAAATACGGCGTCGACGGAGAGGCTTCACAGATCGGCGTCACGGCGCGCCGCGTCGGCGAGAATGTCGAGCTCGCCGTCGTCGATCACGGCCCCGGCATTCCCCTCGCCGATCGCGAACGGGTGACGGAGCGCTTCGTCAGGCTCGACAACGCGCGCAATCGACCAGGCTCCGGGCTCGGACTGTCCCTGGCGGCGGCAGTCGCGCGGCTGCATCATGGCGCGTTGCGGCTGGAGGACAATCAGCCCGGGCT
>Ga0187782_10003064_pt1 | contig 12437 bp, 9 predicted proteins | sample 0715_SJ02_MP15_2_FD_132454 | JGI IMG/M metagenome (GOLD analysis project Ga0187782, IMG submission 132454) | Tropical peat soil microbial communities from peatlands in Department of Meta, Colombia - 0715_SJ02_MP15_20_MG | ecosystem: Environmental > Terrestrial > Soil > Wetlands > Peat | place...
ACAACGCCGATGAAGTTGGTGAAGTTGCCTTTGTGTGCGCTTGGCAGCTCCAGAATGTACCCGGCGTGATATGACGCTCCACCATATTGCCAATGGAGGCCGGAGGGTAAAACCACTCCGTCGATTAGACGCTCTGAGATGTGCACCCATTTTGGCGTCACTTCAGAATAGAAGCCCTGGGTGTTAGTGATCAGGCGCTCAAGACCCACGCCGGCAAACAAGGTTGACCTGCTGAACACATCGCTGCTTACACCGTCCAAGTGCACGGCGATGCCCTTGGCAAGCGGTTTCCAACCAGACTCCAGCGCGATCCGGGCTGGAATCGTTAGGAGGCCTCCTGTCATGTGACGAAAATCACCGGCAAACCCGAAAGACACTTCCGCCCTACCTTCGGACCAGTCGTAAATCCCCACGCCGAGTCGCACCTCGCGCCAGGGCACAACGTAGGTCTTGTAAATGGCCTCCGGGGTACGCGCATCGGGATGGTGGTCCAGGTATGCCGTTCCTGCCTCCGCAGTTGCGCTATCACAATGCGCGCACGGCGGATCATCTGGGAACGGTTGCAGCGTGCACACAAGGTGCTCGGAGGGCACATCCAGACCAGGGAAAATGGCTTCCGCATCCGCGAGGGCGAAGCGCCCGTCCCGGTGGCGTGGCAGGGTCATGGAGGCCAGGTAGGGCTCCAGCAGAAAATGCACCTTGCTGCTCCGATCGCGAAGGCCCCAAAAGGCATATGGTTCGAGGTGCAGATTGTCATCGACGCCGCGTGTGAAGCGCCCATCGTGGTTCAGATCGGGAGCCATCGCATGCTTTGCGAGCTCGACCATCGCGAAGAGGGGAAGCGCCACGGGAGGCGAATCCTTGACCAGCGTTGAATAGAGATTGTTGGGGACAAAGGAATCGTGATCGGAGGCAAAGACATTCCGAACGGTTCCGCCGAGCTTGTCGACTTCGACAAACAGGTGTTCGGAATCATGGAGGTGGGGGTGGGACTTGCCTTCGTCGAATGGGTAGTAAAACCAGTATTCGATCAGCCAGGTTCCAGGGTAGGACAGAGTCCGCACATAGGATGTACAGCGCGACCATCGCCGATCGCCTAGGGAAGCGTAGGCTGCAAGGTAATCTGTTTTCGAGGTGCCGCGCGCCAGCGGCCTAATCGCCTGCCAAATGTCTACGTCAGTTGGATAGTCGGGTTCATTGTCGGCGAATTCGAGGATGGGCGCATAGAGCTCGTTGTTGGCGGCGACGCGATAGAACGACCAAGTGACTTCGGCGGAACGTGTCTGGTCTTTGGGGTGTGCAGAGAGGTGTGCAGCCAGTGTTTCAAGGGTCGAGTCACTCACCTGCTCCGTTGGACTGGCTCCCGTTGTCGGAGAAACAGTGCCGGCGTCGGTAAATTCAAGCAGAGCGCACAATGCCGCGACCGTGGGATTCGTAAACTGCCCCAGAGGAGCGGCGGGCTGCCGCGGATCAATGATCGTCGTAGCGGGGAGACTGGCTACGGGGGCCCCGGTCACGGGGATTCTGGTCGCGGGAACTGGAGTCGCTCCTTTCGGGCCCGTGACCGGCTCGGTCACGAGGACCAGAAAATCCCGCAGGTCTCCTTCATGACCTGCCAACAATTGAAAATTTGCGCCTGGCGGCACACGGTAGGGGAGCTCTTCCCGGACACCACTTTCCGGGGACACCACCGCCAGCCGGCCGTCCTGGTATGCGTATAGCACTCGACCGTCCCCGTGGACGGAAGCGGCCGCAGCTTCTGTGCACGGTCTTTCGCCGGACTGGCCCAAGTCGTCCAAGAGACAGACTCTTTCCTCCGCCGCGTAGGGGAAAAGTTGGCGGGGCAAGCGGTGCTGAGAGGGGAATGCATCGCCGACACTGATTTGGGTAATGCGCTCGGTGAGATCGAGAATGCGCGGCGCACCGTCGGCGAAGACGACCAGGACCTTTGTGCCGTCGGTGGAGAGTTCAACATCGACAATGGCGGTGCTGGAAGGGGAAACTTGAATTTCGCGAAAACGCCATTCTAGCCGTGCGACTGGTTCTGCCAAGTTTGCGAGCAATATTTCCCCTCTTCCACGCCCAACGGCGACGACATCGTTGAGAGGGTTGCTGAGAGAATCACGGTCCTCGCCAAGGGCCGCTGAATTTGCGACGAGCAGGAGGCCGAGTCCGAGCGACAATCTGATGTGCAGATGCCTATTCACGATGCCACGTTTGACTTAGAGTTGGTTTCATAAATGCCTTTCCGCTCGGAAGGCACGTTTCTCAGGGGCTAAAGCCCGCATTTTTCCCAGCCCTGAACGGCACGGCTGAAGCCGTGCCCTACCCAAAACCGATTTATGAAACCACCTCTAGCGATTAATCAATCGCCGCGCGACGAGCAGCCCAGGCACAAAACAAACGGGGTGTGGAGAGAAGGGAAAACTGCTCGCGCGTTTCCCGCATCCCCACACCCCGGCAACGACCGCGGACCAATGTTCAACGGAGCGCTACACCAACACTCCGCTTGGTATAAAAGATCGCTCAACTCAGCTGTGGCTGCATTCCAATAAGCGAACAGAATTTTCGAAGAGAGATTATGTGCGACGAAGCTAAAGAGACCACCGTCGATTTCTCCTCACGCCGCCAGCCCTGGCCAACCGGTTTGAGCGGCTTGATAATTTTCCAAGGTTCCTATGTCGAGCAGGTAGTCGGAAATGGGATAAGCAAGCATCTGGCCTATCAGTCGCGGAAAAACGTCGAACCCCAAATCGACCGGGCAACGCGGCGGGATCTGGGTCAAGAGCTCTGGAGTACCAATCGTGAGTCCCGAGAATGCCCACCGGCTTTTCGGCTGGGCAGGCTTCTCCACGAACTCGCGGATGACCATCTGGCCGTCGAATGACACAACTCCGCAGCGAGATGGGTCCGGTACCTGATACACCCCAAGCGTTGCGGCCGGTTGCCTCGCACGGTGGAATTCCAGCATGCGGCCGAGGCTGGCGCTGGTAAGGACGTCTGCATACAGGATCCAGAAACAACAGTCGGCGGCGACCCAATCGCGGTTGGCCAGGACGGTGCCCGCCGACCCGAGCAGAGTGGACTCCTCGGCCAACCGCACGCGAATGGCGTTGCTGTTGTTCCGCAGCCAAGTTCGAACAATCTCTGCATGGGTGTGGAGATTTATCATGACTTCATCAATTCCCGCATTCCGGCAAATTTCCATCCAGATCTGCAGCATGGGTACACCACGTATGGGGACTAGACACTTTGGAAGCTTGTCCGTAATCGGCCGTAGACGCGTGCCATGGCCCGCGGCTAATAGAAAAGCCTTCATCGATTCACACGGATAACAACCGCAGTGCTGGTGCGAACTTGCGACTCAAACACCGACTGCGGAAACAGGTGTGAAGATCCAACGCGAGCCGGCGCGCTGGTCTCCGTCAATGAATGGATCGTTCACGATCACTTGGGCCCCGTTGTTATCGAAGGCAAAGGCCATTTCGTGAACGCCTTCGGCATGAAGTGCGGAGCGGACTGCCTCATGTCGATGAGACTCGCAGTAGAGAAGCAGAAATCCTCCTCCACCAGCGCCGGTAATCTTCCCTCCCACGGCGCCGCTGCGGCGGGCAACCTCGTAGAGATGGTCGATCCTCGGATTGGAAATCTTTCCGGAAATGCGCTTCTTTGCCCGCCATCCCTCGTCCAGCAACGCTCCGAAAAGACTGAGATCGCCCGCTTGAAGCGAACCAAGCATGCGGTCGGCCAGGGCCCGCACTTCGTGGAGGGCGTCAAGGGTGGGCCCAGTGTGGCTGCGGGTTGACTTCTCCTGTTCATGCAGTATTGTCCAGGAATGATGGGCGGAACCGGTGAAGAAAAGCATCAAGTTAGATTGAAGTTCACGCAGGAATTCGGGATCAAGGTCCAGAGGTTGTACTTCGGTGAGGCCATCGTTGTGGAAGGTAATGAAATTGAAACCACCGAAGGCAGCTGCAAATTCGTCCTGCCTGCCGACGCGGTGTCCTAGGACGTCACGGGCAATGCGGAATGCATATTCAGCGAGATCGTACTTGGAGAATGGCCGATTCAGATAGGTGGTCAGGGTTCTCAGAATATTCACGCATACACTGGCGGAAGAACCCAAGCCGGTGCCTGGGGGAATCTCCGAGGACAGGAAGAGATCCACGGAAATATCGCATGCCAGATCCTTGAGTACGGCCAGAGGAATCTCGAGGCCGCTGCCACGAATATTCATGTTGGCGATATCCCGCCACGTTTCGAAGATCCGAAGGTCAGAGGAGATGACCTGAATCCGCCCGTCAGTGCGTTTGCCCAGGATGGTGTAGAAATACTTGTTGATGGAAGTGCTGAGCACAGCACCACCGAAGCGTTCGTAATAGGCCGGGAGGTCGGTTCCTCCTCCGGCAAAGCTAATGCGCATTGGACTACGGACGATGAGCACTCTCTAGAATCTCCCGGTGGACATGCGCTTCAATCGCATGGTTAGGCGTTCCAGCCGGCTCCACGCCAGCGAGCGGACCTTCCCGAATCGAATCCTCCCTTTTCGCCGAACGCGTCGCCAAGGTCCCAAATGTCTGTAACAGAAGCGAGAGATCAGTCCAGAGGGACAAGTTCAACAGATATTGCAGGTCGAAACGCGTCTTCTCCTCCGACGAATGCTGCTCGCGCAATCCTTGAACCTGGGCCAACCCGCTCATACCAGGCTTCACGGTCAAGCGTTGCTGTTGCCACTCCGAATAGCGGCACACGCGCTCGCGAGGCTCAGGCCGCGGCCCTACAAGACTCATGTCACCGCGCAAAACATTCCACAATTGCGGCAACTCAGTCAGGCTGAGTGCTGCTAGAATCCGTTCAAAGCGGGAAGCGTCGCGGGCTCTGCGATCTACGTTCAGCCGCAGCATTGCGAACGGCCTGCCCCGGAATCCGCAGCGCGTCTCCCAGCGAAACGCTTTTCCCTTGATGTGGTGAAGCGCAGCCGCCAGCGGCAGAAGGAGTGGAATCGCGACCACCGAAAGCAGGGCCCCCAGAAAAATGTCCAATGCCCGTTTCCAAAGCAGTGTAGCGACGGTAAGTCCGGGTCTCGTCAGCTGGAGAACCGGAAGGCCGCCAAGTTCGATCAGACGAGGATGAGAGAGATAGAGTTCGTAGAGCTGGGGCACAAGGCTGACCTTGATGCCACGATCGCGGCAGAGTGCGGTCAAGTTAAGCAGGTCAGGCGAAGCGCATTCCTGCAGAGCAACAATCAACTCATCGACCCGTTGCTCGCAGAGCAATTCCACAGCGCCGAGTGCGCCGGTGCTGACTCCTGGACCCGCGGACGCAAGTAAAGAGCCGGAATCGAAGGTCCCGTCATCCGGTGCCAAGACCCCCACCACCCTGCAAAGCATCTCGGGATGCCGTTGAATCTTGCGTTCTAACTCCCGCACCAGACGGCCGCGCCCCACAATGACTACGCGGCTTGCACCGCCATTCCTGGAGTGGGATCGCAGCATCAGATAGGCTGCAACCCGTATGAGGACAAATCCAACGAAAAGCAACAAACCAAAGTGAACCAGAGCCAGACGGGAGACATACGTGCGAAGCAGATATCCGCAGGACAACAGAACCAGCATCAGCCCGCCCACGGATAACAACAACTGTGAAACAACCGCGGACAACCGCCAGCCCCCACGGAACCCGTCGAGGGATAGAAAACGAAAGAGAAAAGTCCAAATAATCCAAGTGGCCGCCAGGAAAGGTAGCAGAGCGGAGGCGGAGACTACCTCGACATGGTCCAATTCCACTCCATAGCGCAGCAGCAGCGCTGCGGCCATGGCCAGGGTAGACCACAAGAGATCGGCGATAAGGATCCGGGAAAATAACTTGCCCTGATTCATAGCAGTCGGTTCTGGTGGTTGCTTCCGTTAAAACTCGTCATGCAACCGCTTCATCGTTCGGCCGGGAGATTTTCGCGCGCAGCACAGTAAAAACGGCATGAGTGATGCTGAGATGGAGATCTTCGATGATCTGCATATTGTCGGACGGGACGGTAAGGCACAGGTCACAGAGATCCTTCATATCTCCCCCTTGAAACCCAGTTAACCCTATCGTGAAGGCACCAGCCTCGCGAGCAACTTTCAGAGCCTTGAGCACGTTCGGGGAGTTTCCGCTGCCACTGATGGCGAATGTTATGTCGTCGCGGCGAACGAAATTTATCAACTGTTCCGCAAAGATATCTTCATAGCGCGCATCATTGGCCCACGCCGTCATCATGGGCACATTATCCGTAAATGCCAATGCCTGGAAGCGTTTGCTCGAACCATTGCTCGCTCCCTTTCCAAGATCGCAAGCGAAGTGAGACGCCAGAGCGGCACTGCCGCCGTTGCCAAACAAATAAATCGTGCGGCTCGATTCATAAGCCTCCATGAGGGCAGTAACGATTTTCTCCATGGTCGCGATGGGCATTCTTCCGATTGTCTGGACAACATTTTCAAAGTAGCTGTTCAACGCTGTTTGCATAGTCAACCTTTCGCGCTGTGCTGATCCAAATCGCACCACGCTTTTTATCTAAGGAACTGGATATAAGGATTGTCTGGTTTACTGGATACTGGGAAGCACCGCTTCAGTTTCTGCGGTCTCGTATCCATGCGGATGTTTCTGCTTCCATGCCCAGGCGCTGCGAACAATCGAGAGTAGATCGGAGCAGCGCGGGATCCAGCCGAGTTGATCGATCAGACGTCGTGGGCTGGCACAGAGTACGGCTGGATCCCCCGAGCGCCGCTCGGCGTCTTTGATAGGTAAACTATGGCCGACTACGTCTTCGACGATCTGACAAACCTGTCGCACAGAATAACTGCTGCCGGTCCCGATGTTGTAGACCGACATACCCGGATCATTGGGCACTTGCAAAGCCAGCAAGTGGGCCTGAGCAATGTCGGCAACATGCACGTAATCGCGTAGGCAGGTACCGTCGGGCGTGGAATAGTCGCGACCATAGATCTCAAAGCAATCGCGCTCGCCGGTTGCCGTCTGCAGCAATAAAGGGATGATATGGGTTTCGGGACGATGATCTTCCCCGACAATATCAGTCGCACCACAAGCGTTGAAATAGCGAAAAGCCACCACATTCCAGGCGTATGCAGACGCATACCATTGGAGCGCACGCTCCAGCATCAGTTTAGTTTCACCGTAGGAGTTCACCGGCATTTTCGGATGATCTTCGTCGATCTGCGTGACTTGCGGATTTCCATAGACCGCGGCCGACGAGGAGAACACGAACTTCCGGATTCCCGCGGCACGCACAGTCTCTAAGAGCGCAATACCACGAGAGATGTTGGAGTCAAAAAATATACCGGGATTCGACATGGATTCCGGGATCAAAGCTTTGGCGGCGAAGTGAAAGACTGCGTCAAAGCGATTTCCGGATAAGATTCTTGGAAGACTTATCTGGTCGCTAATGTCGAGCCTATGCAGCATCGCACCATGAGGAACCGCGGCTGCATGGCCGGTTGAGAGATCATCGACTACGACTACTTCATGTCCAGACGCCAATAACTGCGAACAACAGACCGACCCGACATACCCAGCGCCTCCCGTGACCAAAACTCTCGCCATAACTATGGCACCTCGTGCCAGCGATCCTCGGAACGATACAGCGACATTGCAACCTCTATTCCGGTTTAGACGGAAGCCGGCAGCACCACGCCGGCATCGCGCATATGAGCCTGAGCATCCTCAACTTGTTGAGGTACTCCACCGACACTCTCGATCCATTCGAGAAAGTCGTCCAGAACAACGGAAAGAGGACGGCGGGGCTGCCATCCCAGGCGCTTTAACTTCTCGACACTTGAGACACTGTGGCGGTTATCTCCCCGGCGGTACTCACCCGACATCTCCAGCGTCACGCGGGAAGACAGTTTCTTTAACACGGCATGTGCGTAGGCCAGAATACTCATCGCTTTGCCACTGCCGACGTTAAACATCTGGAAGTTGGCTTCGTCCCGTTCCAGCACGAGCATGTTGGCGTCTACCACATCCTGCACGTGCACGAAGTCGCGGGTCTGTTGACCGTCCTCGTAAATAGGGAGGGGCAGGCCGCGCAGGGCCTGACTGAAAAAGATCCGGCACACGCCAGAGTAGCGGTTGTAGAGAGACTGACGCGCCCCCTGAGTGATCGAATAACGGAGGGCCACGGTGGGAATGCCATGCAGCCAGCCGAGCCCCAGTGCTGCTTTTTCTCCGGCCGACTTTGAAACCGCGTACTGGTTATAAGGGTTGTTGCGCTCTTCCCGTAACAGTCGCGGCTTGGCCGGCTGACGGCACTCGGGACAATGCAACTCCCAGTCTCCCCGAAGCAGTTGCTCTTGGGATCGCGGTGCCGGGAGGAAGAATCCGTGCTGTGGACAGTCGTACTGCCCTTCACCATAGACTGCCTGAGATGAGGCGACTATCACTTTTTTCACAGGTAACCGGTGCTCGACGATTAACTCAAATATCAGGGCGGTACTCACGGCATTCACATTGAGAAAGCGAGAAAAATCAGGCATGTAGTCCTGATAGGCCGCTTGGTGAGAGACGATATCTATTCCTTGCAGGGCGGACAGTAGACCCTGCTTGTTTGTCACGTCCTCCCGCACGAATTCGACGTTTCCTGGAAGGTAAGACGGGCGCCCGTGAGGATGCACTCTGCGATCAAGGCTGTCGAGAATGCGCACTTGAAAGCCATCTTGAAGAAAACGATACACAAGGTGGGAACCAATAAATCCGGCACCGCCGGTTACGAGTACTTTCATTAGAGATTTGCTCCGCACTGTCGGGGGCAGCGTGGCCCGTCGAAGCTTTTCATTTCACTTTCCTGACCCCCCAAACACTTCGATCGCTGTCTTAAGCAGAATCTTGAAATCCAATATGAGGGACCAGTCGCGAACATAATCGAGATCGAGGCGCACCCAATCATCGAAGTCGCTCACCTGGTTTCGCCCGCTGACTTGCCATAAACAGGTGACGCCCGGGCGGACGACCAGCTTTTGTTTCTGGTAGTCGGTGAACCGCTGGTATTCGGTAATGAGCGGCGGTCTTGGCCCGACAAGACTCATATCGCCCTTCAGCACGCTGTAAAGCTGCGGCAGTTCATCAAGGCTGTAGCGCCGCATCCAGGCGCCTAGCGGCGTAACTCGGGGGTCATTTGTAAGCTTGAAGACAGGTCCAGTCATTTCGTTCTGAGCCAGTAATCTCGCTTTCAATTGGTCTGCATCGGCCACCATGGAGCGAAATTTGTAGCCGACGAACGGTTGCCCGCCCTTCCCGGCCACGCGCCACTTGTAAAAGACCGGACCGGGCGAGTTAAGCTTGACGAGTATTGCAAGCAACAAAAGCAGTGGCGATAGTACGAGTAACAGCAGAGCTGACACGAGAACGTCGAAGCAACGCTTACAAGCAAGCTGAAGCGGACTGGACCAGCCAGGTGACAATCCTAACGGATTCGCGGTCTTCTCTTGAACGGCGAACATACTGAAACGCAACGGAAAACTTATCCGGTCCAGTTGCTCTGCAACCCTTAGTTAGAGCAAGTTAGAGCTCTGTTGAACGGATCAAATCCGAGATTTCCCTCAGGCCGCCACCGCCCAGTATCCTCTGATAAAGGAGTTCATGCTGGCGAACTACATCCTCCCATCGGTAGTGCTCCTGCGCGCGCTGCCATGCTCTTCGGCGATATTTCTCCACCAATGCCGGTTCATCGACCAGCATCTGCAATTGCTGCCCAAGATTTTCATCACCCTCGCTACCGCGATAGCTGAAGCCGGCATCCGCAATTACTTCGAGGTTGGAAGGTGTATCGTTGACGAGCACGCAGTTCCCGAATCCCATGGCCTCGACCAATGCCGGGTGAGTGCCCCCCACCTCATCGGGCAGTACGAATAGATACGCGTTCTGTTGCAACTGTGTGTAACCGTCTCCGTAAACACCCCCGGTGAAGATCACGCGAGGATCGCGCGTTGACCTCAAGGAACAAATGTAATCTCTTTCCCAAGGATCATCCCCTACAATAACGAGTTTCTTGCTAGTCCGGACTCTTACAAATGCCTTAATAAGGTGGTGGACATTGTTTTCCGGCACCAACCGACCCACGAACAAGACATACTCTCTCTCATGCAGTCCAAACCTTTCGAGCGCGTCTCTCTTGTCTGATCGGTGCTCTCGCATCCCGTACACAATGCAAGAAGAGGCTGCGCTGTAGTTCCGCCGATAATAGTTGAGCACTTCGCTGGAATCGGAGATCAAGCCGTGGCAGAAGAATACCGCCAGCCGCTCGGAAAGCCTCAAGTACCATCGCGCAAGCCGACCCCATTTCGCACGCTGCCAATCAGTCCCATCCACTGAACAGACGACCTTCTTACCCATTAAGCGAGGCAAGGGGGCAAATAGAGTTGCACCGGTAGTGAAATAGTGCACCACATCTGCTTTGCGGAACATCACGTGGAGGGTCGAAAGGAAAGCGTGGCAGATAGTGCTCAGGTTCTTCGACCGTACAGTTGGTAACGCGGCCAGTTCAACTCCTTTGTAAGACAGACCGGCTTGACTGCTCATACCGGTGCGGTTGTAAACAACGACTTGGTGTCCTAACTTCACCAACCCGCGAGACAGCTCATCAACGGCAGTCTCGAATCCGCCAAAGCGTGCCGGGATGGCCTTGATACCGATCATTGCGATGCGCATATAAGTGAAGCCCCTGACGGGTGATGACCCTGAATCTATTCGGAAGGACCGAGGCCGACGCTGGCCAACGGAAATACTGTTAAGGCGGGAACAGTCCTGAGAACGTTCCGGTAAGCCAAAAGGACCCACAAACTTGCCAGGGCCAGGTAGGCGCCGGTCGCGAGTACCCGATTGGCCCACGAGCTGCAGAAAATGAACCATCCTCCACAACCGGCGCACACCAACGTGGTGCGCATCAGATTGCGCGCATTTCCTCCCGTGAGAGGCTGGAGCAACAGCTCGTTCAGCAGCCACCACAGCCCGATTGCTCCCATCATTGCCAGCGCCATCATCGAGAGCTGCCCGGTACGGCGAGCCATTGCCAGCAGTGCCAGAGCAGCCAGCAGTCCGCCGGCACAACCCAGCAACAGCCGCTTTAGCTGGAGCGCACTGCGAAAGTAATTGGTGTGCAGGATGCAAATGACGGCCGTCATGCCAGTTGTCAGCATGAGCAAGCGAAGCACTGGCAAGCTACTGAGATAATTAGGCAGAAGGCGCGTGATCAGCCACTGCATTGGGAAATAGCCGGCCAAGCTGATCGCCCACAATCCAATCAGGCACGCTTCGCCCCACCAGTAGGCACGAACCCGAGTTTCCGGGCTGACCCCATCCGATAAATACGGGAACACGACGCGCGAGACTGAGAGGATGACCGTGTTGACAACCGCCAGCGCGTTGGCGGCAAAGGCATAGATCGCGAAGGCGCGGATCGGAAAGGTGGCACTAACAATGATCCGGTCGAGAGCGATTGTTACCCCGGTGAAGGCATTTGCCAGCAAGACGCCCCATCCCAGGCGAATGTGAAAACTGGCAGAGGCCCACACCCGCCGTAGATCGAGCGAAGCCAGGTTGAGCTCGTGTCGTAAGCCAAACCATCCCCAGGCTCCCGAAGCCGCCATTGAGAACACGAAGGCTGCTATGAGTGAACTTATGCTTAGGCGGTGCCACCGTTGCAGCAGCAGGACCGAGACCAGCAACAAGGCCGGATTGACCACGGTCACCGCCGACAGTAGGCTGAACCGCTTTGATGCCTGCAGGGCGTACTGGCCAAGCGTTGTGCAATTCCATACCAATGCGTACAGGACCAGAGCTATCGCCAACCATCGGCGGCTGGGGTAAAGGCTGACAACAACGACCACAGTCGGAGCCAGCAGAACCGCATGTTCCAGCGAGAGAAAGACCATGCTGCCCGAGAGATCAGCGCGCAACCTGCTTTGCGGACGCGCAGCCCAGCGGATTAGTGCGCCGTCGAGCAATCCAAAATGCAGCAGGCCGATAAAACCCCCATACAGGATGAAGAGACGGTAGTAGCCGTAGCCCTCGATCGTCAGCAGTCGGGGCAGCAGAAAGGTTAGGGCGCCGCTGACTGCTAGAGCCAGAAGGTTAGCGGATCCAAAAAGCATTACGTGATGCGCAAACGAGCCCGTAACTCGCGGAAGAACCGCCGAGCTTCGCTCTTGTGCGGCCGGAGGTGCATTCTTCACCAGAACGCTGGAGACCTCCGCGCCAGGAGCCAATTCGACCTTTAGGAACGTTGCCACGCCGGGATGAGCTTTGCTTATTGGAGCCGTTGCGAACGGTCAATGGAACAGGAGGTCAATTCGTCGTCCAAATCGACAACGGGCCTGTATGAGCCGGATATAAGCTCGCGGTATAAGGAGTCGAAGTCGTGAGCGTATCGCTCGACGCAGAAATGCGCA
>Ga0187782_10003065_pt1 | contig 12437 bp, 11 predicted proteins | sample 0715_SJ02_MP15_2_FD_132454 | JGI IMG/M metagenome (GOLD analysis project Ga0187782, IMG submission 132454) | Tropical peat soil microbial communities from peatlands in Department of Meta, Colombia - 0715_SJ02_MP15_20_MG | ecosystem: Environmental > Terrestrial > Soil > Wetlands > Peat | place...
CACTCTGTTTGGTTCACCCGCCAAACCCTCCGAGCCGGCGGAGATGGTTCCCCTGGTGTTCCGACGCAAGTTTGCGGGCAACAACTGGGTGGATCATTGGACCATCAACAACAAAGAGTATCCAAAAACGGATCCGATTTTGGTGCGAAATGACGCTCGGTACCGGCTTCGATTTGACAATCAAAGCGATGAAGATCACCCCGTGCACCTGCACCGGCACACCTTTGAGTTGACCGAATTTGCAGGCAAGAGCACAGCAGGAGTTTTCAAAGATGTCGTCGTCGTTCCCCGCCGCAACACGGTGGCAGTCGATTTCCTGGCCAACCATCCAGGACTCACGCTGTTTCATTGCCATCAGCAGCTGCACATGGACTTTGGCTTTATGACCTTACTGCGATATGTCGATTGACGACCCGCTGGGAAAGTTGAAAGAGTTCAAGATCTGGGGCGGTAGCGAAGCAAAAGTAGGGTGATGTCGTCTGCTTGCCCAGCGCCGCGGACGAAGGTCTGCACGGTTTCAAGAACGAAGCTTTGCAGACTTTCCAGTGGGGTATCGTGCTTGCCGAGCAGAACCTCCCGTAGGCGAGCGGCGCCGAAAAGCTGTTGGCCAGGGTTCATCGCCTCGGTGACTCCGTCGCTATAGAGTACAAGCGTGTCTCCCGGCTTGAGCTGGGCGCGAGCGGCGCAATACGTCGCGTCAGGCATCATGCCCACGGGAAACGAGCCCTCCGTAAAAGGTTCCAAAACCTCGCCGTGGCGGAGAAGGATGGGCGAGGGATGCCCGGCATTCACGAATTCGATTTGGCCATGGCTGTTCAGAATGCCCAAAAACACAGTCGCGTAGCGCTCGACCTCCGGGTGCTCGCAGAAGAAACGATTGATGTGTTCGATGACAGAGGCCGGATAGGACCCAATGCTGATCCCCAACAGGGCGCCCCGAAGCATCGCCGCCAACAGAGCCGCGCCATGCCCCTTACCCGCCACATCCGCGATCAAGAAAGCCGTGCGGTCTTCGTCGATCGAGAACACATCGAAATAGTCGCCGCCAATCGAAAGACACGGAATGTTGATGCCGGTTGCGTCTAGGTGCCGAAAGTCTCGGAGACTTCGAGGAAGCAGGGCGCGCTGGATTTCGCGTGCGATTTCAATTTCCTGTTCCAGCCGGCGCCGCTGTCGGTCCCGCTCCACCAGGCGCGCATTTTCCAGGATGCTGGCAGCCTCCACACCCAGTGCATCCAAGATTTTCCTGTCGAGGTTCGTGGGCGCGGCCGGGCGGGAAGAGTCCAGATAGATGGCCCCCAGAAGCTCTCCTTTTTCGTTGTGCACGGCCGATTCGTTCGAACTGGCCCTCACCATCGCATAGAGAGGGATTACCACAATCGCACGGAGCCGTTGTCCGGCGACGCTGGGGGCATCTCGAAGGTCGAGGATCGACTGGGCAAGGTCTCCGGTGATGACGCTCGATTGCTGCTCCAGAGCCATGCGCAAAGCCGTTTGGCTGGGCGCCATCTGGTCAGAAGGTAAGAGCCTGCCTCCGCTGCGGCGAGCCAAACGCGGTTTCAATTGACCGGCGGCGTTGGCCTCGAGCAAAAGGCCTCGGTCCGCTCCGGTGATCGTGATCGCATGGTCCAGCACGTTTCCGAGGACTGCGTCGAGCGGTAGCCGGGAGTGCAGCAGCGCCGTCGCTTCCAGCAGGAGGTTGAGCTTGTGGAGGCCGCCCGGAGAAGTATCGCTCGCCGACAGACCTTCGATCGTGTTGAGAAGATCCGGTATGGACGTGTCCGGCTCGGCCGTTCGGAACGTGAGCTCGTAAAAATTGGCAAAACCAAAGGTGATGACGTCCCCGAGCTGCAGCCTGCAACGTGTGACCCGCTCTCCGTTGACGAAGATACCGCTCCTCTGGCCTCGGTCCTCCAAGTAGTACTCGCCGGCTTCGACGTTGATCGCGGCGCAGTGACGGGAAATGCGGGGCTCGGTCAGCTGCAGGTGTCTTCCCGACTCGCTTCCACGGCCGATCAAAAAAGGCGTGTCCGCAATCCGCACGAAGCGGCACGTTCGATCGGGGGCAAGAACCTCGAGGCCGATTTCGCAGCTACCGGAAGTACCAGGCATGAAGATTGTAACAAGGACTAGATTGTAGCACGTGATGCCGAAGCCAATGATGGAGGGGCGTTTGAGGCCCAGCGCCTCGGCTCAGGGATGCGCCGGTGTGCTCGGGTCGACCGGTTTCAGGATCATCTCGACGTGTGACGAATGACCCTGGGTAAGTACGGGGTAGGTGCGATCATTGATGAACGCAACTGACCTCCGACAGTGATGCGTGCGTTGACGGCATAGACATGGTGGGGGTCGATCTCGGAGGGATTGAATTTCAACACAAACGCGACCGGCACCTGGTGTCGCCCCCAGGTGAAACGGTCTTCGGCAATCGCAATTGCGGGCGCGTCCGCGCGCGATACGTCTTCGAGCTGCACTTGAATAACCGCATCGGGCGGCAGAGCCGAGCGTACCAGATAGCTGACCGTGCCAGTGATCTGCGCCTCACGCGCTTGTAACGACTGATTCAATTGGCAATCCTTGATGATCATCTCCCCGTTTCCGTCGGGCGAATCATGCTGAAGGAAGCCACCGTTGCCTTTGCTCCACCACACAACCCGACCATCGGAATAACGCGTGCCCGAAGCAGCGATGACTTGCCGCATCCGATACAAATGATCGTGAAAGAGAATTTTCACGGTATCGTTGTGCAGATAGACGGTCAGCTTCGCACCACCCTCGCACGTATAGTCGAACTGCTTCCACTCAGTCGCTTGCTGCGCGCCGGGCGCCGTCTGAGTCGGTGCCGCGGGTTCTTGAGCCCGGAGCAACAATGCCACGCAGAGCCCAACTGCCAAGCCCGCAGCCCATCGGTAGGTTGAAAACAGACGCATGTTCGCTGCCTCTTCCGGTCTAGGTGTGCCACCCCTCTCGTTCCAAAGATGCGATGATGCTGGAAAGTTTTGCCGGAACCCCGCTTGAGCCCTTTGCAACAACGCGACCGGATCCGGCCGACTCAATTGGACTTTCTTCTATTTTCCACAGTTCTTATATATTCTTTCGGTCGGATGGCCCATCAGAAGAAAGGCCGGTTACGGGTTGCCAAGGAAGCGCGTCGCCGGGCCCGTCTGGGCATGGGCTTGCCTCCGGTCGAGCGCACTATCCCAAACAAACGCGACAAGCCCGCCAAGCACAAAAAGACGCTGCGGGATCTGCTAAGCGAAGCGTAGGGCAGAGCACTGCTAGTGGATGTTCCGCGTCTTGCGGCTGACGTAGTCCATCAGAAGATACTGCCCCAACGTGTAAGGAGTCGTGAAATAGGCTTTGCCCCGACAAAGCTCGGTGACCTTCTGCACGAAGTGGACCAGGCTATAGTCACTTGCCAGCATGAAGGTATTGATCAGAATCCCGGCCCGCTTGCATTTGGCCACTTCCTCCATTGTCTGCGTCACCACCAGCGGATCGAGGCCAAACGCGTTCTTGTAAATCCGACCGTCTTCTAGGGTTAGAGCCGAGGGTTTGCCGTCGGTGATCATGACGATCTGGCGCATATCTTTTTTCTGTCGCGCGAGAATCCTTTGCGCAAGCCGCAGCCCCTCCCGCGTATTGGTATAGTACGGCCCCACTTGCACGCGCGCCAATTTACCCAGTGGAATCTCCTCGGCACTGTCGTGGAAGAGTACGCAGTGCAGGGAATCGCCTGGGTACTGCGTACGAATCAGATGAGACAGCGCCAGGGCCACCCGCTTGGCTGGCGTGAAACGGTCTTCGCCATAGAGAATCATGCTGTGGCTGCAGTCAAGCATCAGCACCGTAGCGCACGAACTCTGGTATTCGCACTGGTGCACCATCAGGTCCGGATAGTCGAGTTCGATCGGAATCCTCGCTCCCTGGCGCTCGACGGCGTTGAAAAGCGTGCCGCTAATGTCCATATTCAACGTGTCGCCAAACTCATATGGCTTCGAGGTACCCCCCGATTCCACGCCGGTGGCCAGATCGCGGGTGTCGTGACGTCCAAAGCTGCTTTTGCCGAGCGACGCCAGCAGGTCTTTGAGGGTTTTAAACCCGAGAAAGTCGAGCGCCTTGTCCGTGATCTCGAAGCGGGCCTCCACGTGCGGCTGATCTTTCCCGATTTGCCCACCCGGAGTTTCCGAAGGCGGCGGTGTGACTCGCGCCGACTGTTGCTGCGTGATGTAGCCTTCCTGCTCCATGCGCTCAATGATTTGATCGATCATTTCGCGCAGTTCCTGATTTTGGCTCAGATCGGGATTTTCCCGCAGCTTTTCGAGCAATTCCGGGGGAAGGAGGTCACCCTCCTCCAGCGCGCGGAGGATGGCTTGGCGCAGCTGTTCCATGTGCTGCTGTCGCGCATTCTCCATGTCGAGCTCGTAGAAGCCGTATTGCGACTGGAAACCGCTCTGAAGAAAGAAGTCCGAGAGCCGATCCATCAGATCCTGCAAGTCGATATCATCGGCAGCATTGGGGAGGTACCGAGAATATTTCGTGTATTTCATAGAATTGCGGTGCGACCGCTTAATTAAATTGCCGTCGTGGCGCCCGGCCGGAGGGCTCTCGGGGATCACGCGGCTCGGGCGTCTTGCGTGCCTCGGCAAAGAATCCGCGCTCTTCGCTTCGGTTGATTCGTTTGTGCGCCCACAGTCCTTCCAGCATGAACTCGGCCCCGCTGGCCTGAAGCGCTGCGTCGTCCCGGGAGCGAACGCCGAGGTTCTCGATGTGCTCAAACAGCCCTTGAATCTTCTTGAGCTGGGTGAGCACTTCGACGCTCGAGGCATTCGCGGGAATCTTCAGCTCGCCGCCCATCTCAAACCACTGCACAACCGGCTGAAAATTCACATTCGCGAAATACTTTGTGAACGTTTTGCCCACGGCCGCGCGAATCAGCTCGCGGGCGATGTTTTCCGCGCCGCGCAGCTCGCCCTCGTATTCGAGCTCGAATTTCCCGGTCATGGCCGGAATGGCAGCATACACGTCGCCGACGCGCGCCACCACCGCCGAGTCATGAGTCCGCACGGCCCGCTGCTCCGCATTGCTTAAGACATTCTCCAGCGTGCTGATCGGCAGCCGCTGGCTGACGCCCGAGCGCCGGTCGATGCGCTTGTCTTCGCGCGCCTGAAAGGCCACCTCCTCCACAATCTCGCGCACGTAGGGCGGAATTCCCACTCGCCGCTTGTCGTCACGATCCGTCCACGACTCCTGCGAGGTGATAGAAATTCCTTCGTCGAGCGTCGCAGGATAATGGGTGCGGATCTCGGATCCGATGCGGTCTTTAAGAGGTGTGATGATCTTCCCGCGGGCCGTGTAATCCTCGGGATTGGCTGTAAACACCAGGAGCACGTCGAGCGCCATCCGCACCGGGTAGCCCTTGATCTGAACATCTCCCTCTTGCATGATGTTGAAAAGGCCCACCTGAATCTTGCCGGCCAGATCGGGCAGCTCGTTGATGGCAAAAATTCCGCGGTTGGCGCGGGGCAGAAGCCCATAGTGAATCGTCAATTCGTCCGCAAGGTTTTTCCCGCCACGAGCTGCCTTGATGGGATCGACGTCCCCGAGAATATCGGCAATGGTCACATCCGGCGTCGCCAGCTTTTCCACGTAGCGGTGTTCACGCGGAAGCCATGCGACCGGTGTTCGCTCGCCTTCTAAAGCGATGCGCTCCCGACAGGCGCGGCACAGCGGCCGATAGGGATTGTCATGGATTTCGCATCCGGCGACGACCGGAATCTGGGCATCGAGAAAGGAGACGAGCCCACGGATGATGCGCGACTTCGCCTGTCCACGCAAGCCCAGCAGAATGAAATGATGTCGTGAAAGCAGTGCGTTGATGATCTGTGGGACCACGGTGTCATCGTAGCCGTGCACACCGGGGAACAACGGTGCATTCTTCTCCATCTTCTCGAGCAGGTTGTCTCGCAGCTCCTGCCGGACCGTGCGTTGCGCGATTTTCTCTTCTGACCATGGGCTGTGGCGAAGCTCGCCCAGGTTTTGTGGCTGAGGGCTCATTCGTTCTCCACTTCCTTGTGCCGATACGACCGCTTCGAGCGCCGCTTCCAGTCCATTATAGTGGAACGTCGCGTGTCGACCTAACGGGAGATGAGGCATCGGTCCAACCCGGTCCCCCCCATCCCGCTCAGTTCAGACCGTGGCCGTTGCCGGCGGCGCGCTTGCGCACGCGTTCTAACTCCACCAATTTCGTCAGAAAGTCGGCCATCCAGCGCAAAACGAGTCTGCGCCGGTCGTCCTCAGACCGTATCTCGAGCAGAGCCTGGCGTTTTTCCAGTTCCATCGGCAGCAGCCCCGCCATACGGTAAGACATGCTGGCCCATTGGTCGGATGCCGCTTCGGTCCAGGGGCGACCGAACAACAGCTGGTGGCATCGTTCAAATGTCTCTCTGAGTTGTGCCTCCATCCTGAACTCGGTCGCCGAGGGTCCGTCTTCTACATATTCGACCGCACCCTCGTAGTACTCCTCTTCCTCAATCAGTTCGTTGAGCCGAAAGACGGCGCGCCCCTGTGTCACAATGTCCAGTCGGCCATCCGGGTAGTCCTTCGTCTTTTCAAGAATTTCGGCCGTACAACCAAGTGTCGCGATGGCTTTGCTCGCCGCAAGAATGATTCCGAACTCGCTCCGCTGGCTAAGGCACCGCCCAATCATGAGTTTGTATCGAGGCTCGAAAATGTGCAGCGGCATCTGCATGCCGGGAAGAAGAACCGCCTCGAGAGGAAAGAGCGGGATTCGATTGGGTCGGGCCATCGGTGGTGATTCTACGGCTGGAGAAACTAGCCTAGCAGCGCCAGCGCTGCTTGCATCTCCTCCCACGCATGGCTGTCGCCTGCCTTCTGGGCCGCGGCCATTCCAGCGGAGAGAATCTGGCGGGCCTCGTCCAGCCGTCCCAGGCGCGACAGGAGCTGGGCGTACTGAAAATAACCCGCGACATAGTCAGGATTCGCTTCTAGCAGGCTTTGGAAGTGGCTCTGCGCGGAGGCGTCGTCTCCCACATTCACGCACTCGAGCGCCAATCCGTAGCGGGCAAAGGCGTCGGCGGGCCGCTGCGCCACAAATCGCTCAAGCATTTCGCGCCGCGATTTTTCCATCGAATCGAGATTATAGCCTAGCTTCCACCCGAACTCCGGGTCGATCCCGCATGACGCCAGCGGCACTATCCCACCCGAGCGGCCTCCCCCTTTTCCAGGTAGCTCTTTACGTTCTCGGCATTCTGGAAGCTGCTTTCGATACATTTCCCAATCGAGGGGCCTTCCAAGTAGTTCCCGGTAAAATAAAGCCCCGCAACGGATTGCTCGGCAGTTCGAATCGCCGCAACCACATGCCCATGCCCGAGGTTGTACTGCGGCAGGGCCTTTTGGTGCACCCAAATCATCGACTGAATGGGCGACCCCGTCATCCCCAGGATTTCTTCGTGGTCCTTTTGCACGATCGCGGCGATTTCTTCCGCAGGCTTCTGAGCGATTCCAGGATCGGTGGTTCCGCCCAGAAAGCTTGTGATCGCCATTTGCCCATCGGGAGCACGGCCGGCGAACAGCGACGAATTCCACACGATGCCGAGCGTGCGGTGTTTTTCGCTTCGCGGAATTAGCACACCAAAGCCATCGAGTGGCGCGCTGGCCTGTTTTTTGTAATACCCCGTCGCCACGACGGCAAGCGATGCATAGACAACCCCGGAAAGCCCATGGGCTAGATCGGAAGCAAGCGGCGCGACCAGACGTGCTGCCACATGCGCCGGAGCCGCCATCACCACCGCCTCGGTGCTGAGCGTCCCCACTCGACCGCTTCGTTCGAAGCGGACATCCCATCCACCTCCGCGGGGGCCGTTTGCAGCCGTGATGGCATCGACGCGCGTCCCCGTCTGTATGGCCGTGCCCAGCCTCGTAGCCATCGCCTTCGTTAGCGAGCCCACTCCGTGGCGAAACGAGCAGAGCGGCGGTGCGGCAGACGTGTTGGGGTTTCGCTGTCGCGACTTTAGGGCCCCGCGAAGCACGCTTCCATACTCCCGCTCCCACTCGTCGAGTGTAGGAAACGCCGAGCGTAGACTCAGCTTTTCCGGATCGCCGGCGTACACCCCCGACACAAAGGGAGAGACCAGATATTCTAGGATCTCGTGTCCGAATTTCCTTCGGATGAAGGTGGCGATCGATTCCTCATCGTTCGGCGGCGTCGTTCTCCGAAACGCTTCCGATACCAGCTTCCAGCGTGCTCCCACGCCCAGCAGGGAACTGGCCAGGAGGGCTTGTGGCGACAGGGGGATTTTCTGAAGGCGCCCGCGCCGCAGGACGTAGCGGGGGGCCCGCGGGTCGGCCGTACAGAGTTCGCCTTCGATTCCGAGGTACCCGATCAGCGCGAGGAGCCGTTCGGTCCCCTGAAAACTCTGTGGACCGGACTCAAACAGAAAGCCGTCCTTTTCGACCGTGCCCACGAGCCCGCCCACTCGTTCGCTGGCCTCGAAAAGCGTGACCGGCACGCCCAGCTGCTGTAGTCTGACCGCGCACGCAAGGCCCGAGACGCCCCCACCCACGACGACGACTTGTCCGGACTCAGCCATTCGGGTTCAAAGCGTTTTGGAGAACAGAGGCTTTTGGTCCATCTGTTGTTCGTGGAGATATCGGTCGAACACCATCGCGACGTTGCGGATGAAGATGCGGCCCAGCGGTGTCACTCGAATCTCATCGGGCGCCAGGGTCACCAGCCCATCCGACGCCGGTTCGCTCAGCCGAGCCAGCTCCGGTTCAAAATATCTGTCGAAGGGAATGGAGAATTCCTTTTCGATCTCCTGCTTCAAAATCACGGTGTGACACAGCAAGCGCCCAATGACCGCGCGTCGAATCAGATCATCAGAGGAAAGTCGATAACCCCGCATGGTGGCCACTCCGCTCTCGTCCACCGTGGTTTGATACCGGGGCACCTCGCGGTGGTTTTGCGCATACGCTCCGCTAATCGAGCTGATGGCGCTGACCCCCATGCCATACAGATCGGCGCCCGCTTTCGTGGTGTATCCCTGGAAATTACGGTGCAGTGAGCGGTTTTGCTGGGCGGCGGCGAGCTCGTCGCCCGGCCGCGCGAAATGATCCATACCAATGTAGAGATATCCGGCCTCTAGCAGCTTCCCCAAGCCCGTCTTGAAAATCTGAAATTTCTCTGCGCCCTCCGGCAAGTGGTCGGCAAACGAGCCCTGCTGCTTCTTGAGCCATGGCACGTGCGCGTAGCTAAACATGGCGATTCGGTCGGGTGAAATCTGAAGGACCTGATCGATGGTGCGGGAAAACGTGGAGGCTGTTTGATAGGGCAATCCGTAGATGAGGTCCACGCTGATGCTCTGGAAACCCAGCTCGCGCGCCGCCACAATGAGGTCGCGCGTCATTTCATACGGTTGCACGCGACGGACGACCTGCTGGACCTTCGGCTCGAAATCCTGCACGCCCATGCTCAACCGGTTGAAGCCGAGCCGTCGCAGCGTGACCAGATGTTCGTTGCTCGTTACCCGCGGGTCGACTTCCACCCCGATCTCCGCGTCGGCGGCGAGCGAAAATCTCTCCCACGTGTATTCGAACAGGTCCTCCATCTGTGCCGGAGATAGATACGTCGGTGTGCCGCCACCCCAGTGAAACTGAACGGTCCGGCGGTTACGCGAAACCATCCCCGCGACATGATCGATTTCGCGCTTCAGGGCGGCGAGGTAGGGAATCGTCACGCCCTTGTCCTTCGCAATTGACACATTGCACGCGCAAAACAGGCAGAGGCTCTCGCAGAAGGGAAGGTGCATGTACAGGGAAACGGGTGTGCCGCGCGCGTCCGCCCGCGCACAATACGCCTCGAAATCGTCGGGACCAAAATCGTCCTTCCAAAGGGGCGCAGTCGGGTAGCTCGTATAGCGGGGCCCGGGTCTGTTGTATTTCTCGAGCAGCGCCTGGGAAACCCGCCCGACTTCGAGCGCACGATCCGATCTCACGTTCGTTTCGCTCATCAACGCGCCGAAACCAACGCCGTCTGTCCGGCTTCCACGAACGCCTTGGCGTTCGAGACGGGGGTACTCGGCAAGACTCCATGCCCCAGGTTCAGAATATGCCCGAGACCGCCAGTCTTTTCGATCGCTTCGCGCGCCGCACGCCGCACCTCCGCCTCGTCCGCCAGCAGCATCGACGGCTCCACGTTTCCCTGCAATGCCACGCGCCCGCCAAGCCGGCGCCGCGCCTCCGCCAAATCGGTTTGCCAGTCAACGCTCAAAACGTTTGCGCCGGTTTTGACCATGCCCTCGAGGTGTCGCACCGAGCCTCTCGCAAACAAAATCTTTGGCACGCTTGTTTCGCCGAGTGCCTCCCAGACTGCCGTAATCGCCGGTCGCTCAAACTCGTCGTATTCCTCCGAGGTCAGCTCGCCCGCCCAGGTGTCAAACAATTGGACCGCTGCCGCGCCCGCCTCCATTTGCGCCTTTAGGTAGTGGGCCGTCACGCCTGCGATCCGCTCCAACAATTCGCGCACGATCCGAGGCTCTTCTCGGAGCATGCGCTTGGCTTGCGAAATATCCCCGCGTGTCTGTCCTTCGATCATATAGCAGGCGAGCGTCCACGGCGCCGCCGCAAATCCGATCACCGGCACACTCGGCCCCATTTCCTCCGAGATGGCCCGAATGGCGTCGCCGACAAAACGCGTATCCTCCTCGGGATCAAAATCGCAGAGCCGCCGCACCCCGGCGAGATCACGCAGCGGGTTCGCTAGCACCGGCCCCGAGTCCGGCACCTCGAGCGACATGCCCATCGCTTCGGCGACGATCAAAATGTCGGAAAACACGATGATCGCATCCACACCCAGGGCTCGAAACGGCTGAATGGAGACCTCTGCCGCCAACTCGGGTGTCTTGCAGATCTCCAGAAACGAATGTTGCCTCCGCACCGCCTGATAGCCGGGTAGATAGCGGCCTGCCTGCCGCATCAGCCACACCGGTACCCGATCCACGGGCTCAGATCGGCAGGCCCGCAGAAAAAGCTCTCTCTTGTTTTCGTGATTTTCGACCATGGGGCAGATTCCCAATCATGATACCAGAAGCCCGCTTCGGCCCTGGTGGCGTTATAATCGCGAGAGGCTTTTTCCGCCAGTCATGCTGAACCATACGGCCTATGGGGCCCTTGCCTTCTACGCGGCCAGCTTCTGTTGCTACGCGCGGGTTCTCTACGCGCCCCATCTCTGGCTGGGGCGTCTGGCGACGCTCTTTCTGGCGGGCGGCGTTGTGGTCCACTATTATGCGCTGCTGGAACGCTCCTACGGTATGCACACCGTCCCGTACGATGATCTGTTTGGCTCGATGTCCCTGTTCGCCTGGTTGTTGGGCATTACCTATCTGGGCTTGGAGATCTTTCACGGCCAGCGCTCGGTTGGCGCCTTCGTCACTCTGCTGCTCGTCGCCTGGATTGCATCGGTCGGTGCGCTAGCGCCGAACGAAATGCCGCCGCCGCCCCCGGCCCGAGGTCCACTCTTCACGTTTCACATCACACTGAATACCTGGGCGTATGCTGCGTTCGCCCTGTCCTTCATCCTCAGCATCGTCTATCTCCTGCAGGACCGCCTTCTCCGTTCTCGTCGAACCGGTACTGCCTTCTGGCGATTTCCGGCGCTCGATGTTCTCGAGCGCATGTCCCGCAGCAGCGTCTATGTCGGACTGGCGGCTCTGGCCTTTGGCGTCATCAGCGGCCTGATCTGGGAACACAGGCTCACCGGCGCCTACGCCTGGGGTGATCCGAAGGTCGTGATCACGCTCGCGATCGTGGCCGCCTACGTCACCTACTTGTGGCTCTCGCGCAATGCCCACTGGCGTGGTGCGCGAGCCGCCCGTATTTGCGCCCTGAATTTCGCGGTCGTTCTTTTCAGCTACACGATTGTGAACCTTTACTTGACGAGGTTTCACCGCTTCTTCTAAATGCGCCCGCTGCCCAACCCGAAGAACTCGGCGATCCCGCGCGCGACCGGCGCCATTCGGATCGCGCTCCTCGGCTGCAATCATCGCACGGCACCGCTGGAGCTTCGCGAGCGCGTTGCTTTCACCACCGAACAAGCGCTCGATGCCGCCATGCAACTTCGCAGCCGTGGAATTCTTGAGGAAGCCGTCGTGGTCTCGACCTGCAATCGCAGCGAGGTCTACGGAGTGCCGAGCGACGGCACTCGGCCAGTCACAGATCTACTCGAAGAGTTCCTCACCTCCTACCATGGCGTTCCCCGTGCGGAGATCGAAGGCCGTACCTACCGCTGGACGGGTGCCGACGCGATCCGGCACCTTTTTCGCGTGGCTGCTGGTCTGGATTCGATGCTGCTCGGCGAAGCCGAAATCCTCGGCCAGATTCGCGCGGCCTACGGCCGTGCACTCGATCACGGAGCCACC
>Ga0187782_10003067_pt1 | contig 12434 bp, 13 predicted proteins | sample 0715_SJ02_MP15_2_FD_132454 | JGI IMG/M metagenome (GOLD analysis project Ga0187782, IMG submission 132454) | Tropical peat soil microbial communities from peatlands in Department of Meta, Colombia - 0715_SJ02_MP15_20_MG | ecosystem: Environmental > Terrestrial > Soil > Wetlands > Peat | place...
AGTTGCTCATATTGGCGCAGGCCGCTGCCCGAGAAGCGGTTGAAGTTGGTCGAGACGTCGGCGAGATTGCCGGTGATCGTCTTAAGCTGCTTGGGGTCCAGCGCCTTGATGGTGCGGTCGGCGTCGGCGAGCAGATGATCCACATGCGCGGCTATGGGTTTCAGAGAGCGCGCGATCTCGGCGCCGTCGCGCAAAATCCCAGCGGCGTTATCGCGATTGTCGGCGAGCGTCTGGCTGAAGGCCTCGATGTTCTTGATCGTCCGCGAGAGGTCGTCTGAATTCGTCTCGAGGAATTTGTCGAGCCGGTCGAGAGTGGCCGTCGCTTTCAGCGCGAGCTTCTGCACGTTCTCCATAAGGTCTTGGATCTCCGAGCGCTCGGCGGCGATGCGCGCATATTTCTCGCCGGGGCGCGGCTTGAGGTCCGCGGCCTCGCGCGTGCCGCCGACGAGCGCGACATAGGCCACGCCGGTCAGCCCGCGCACGTCGAGCCGCGCGCGCGTGTCGGCTTTGACGGGCGTGCGCTTGTCGACGTCGATGAGCACGTCGACAAGGCTCGGATCCTCGCGGTCGATCTCCAGGCTCTTGACCTCGCCGACCTTCAGTCCGTTGAATTGTACGGCGCTGCCGGTCGTCAGTCCCTCGACCGATCCACGCACCACGAGCTCATAGGTGTTCATGCCCACTCCGCCGCTCGCGCCGGCGACCCAATAGATGAAGGCGAAGCTCGCGAACACGACCGCGAGCGCGAAAAGGCCGATGAGCGCGAAATTGGCGCGCGTTTCCATCTTGGGTCCTCAGCCGGGGGCTCGCCGCGCGAGGCCCGTGAGCCGCTCGCCGCGGACGCCGTGGAAATAGGCGCGAAGCCAAGGCTCGTCGGAAGCGAGCAGCTCCGCGATCGATCCCGAGCCGATGACCTTGCCGTTCGCGAGCGCGGCGATGCGGTCGCAGATCGAATAGAGGCTGTCGAGATCGTGCGTCACCATGAACACGGTCAGCCCCAAGGTCTTCTGGAGGGTTCCGATCAGCTCGTCGAAGTCGGCGGCGCCGATCGGGTCGAGCCCGGAGGTCGGCTCGTCGAGGAACAGGAGCTCCGGATCGAGCGCCAGCGCCCGCGCGAGCGCGGCGCGCTTCACCATACCGCCCGACAATTCCGACGGAAATTTGTCGGCGGCGTCCGCCGCCAGCCCGACAAGCTGGAGTTTCAGCATGGCGAGCTCGTCCATGAAGCGCTGGGAGATCGAACGGTTCTCGCGCATGGGCATCTGGATGTTCTGCCTGACCGTCAGCCCGGAGAATAGCGCGCCGTTCTGGAACAGCACCCCCCAGCGCTGCTCGAGCGCGCGCAGCTCGGCGGCGGAGACCGCGTCGCGATCCTGGCCGAACACCCGAATTGAGCCCGAGCGCTTCCTGACGAGGCCGAGGATCGTGCGCGTCAGCACGGATTTACCCTGGCCCGAGCCGCCCACGAAGCCGAGCACCTCTCCCTTGTGGACGTCGAGGCTCACACCGTCGAGCACGCGGCGCTCGCCGAAGGCCACGACGATGTCGCGCGCGCTGATGACGATGTCGGGCGAATCGCTCATGGGCTCAGTCTGCCGGACCTCCATGGCTAAAAGTCGATGGCGGTGAAGAATATTGCGAACAGCCCGTCGAGAATGATGACCATGAAGATGCTCTTGACGACGGCGGCGGTGACCTGGCGGCCGAGCGACTCGGCGGAACCCTGGGTGGCGAAGCCGTCCTGCGCGGAGATGAGCCCGATCACGAGCGCCATGAACGGGGCCTTGATGAGGCCGACGAGGAACTGGCGCACTTTGATCGCGCTCTGCAGCAGCGCCAGGAACGCCGCGGGGCTCGTCCCGCCATAGCCCCAGGAGACGAGAAGACCGCCGAACAGCGCCGCCATGTCGGCGACGAAGGTGAGCATGGGCAGCGACAGCGTGAGCGCCAGGATGCGCGGCGCGACGAGCACCTCCATCGGGGAGAGCCCCATGGACCGCAGCGCGTCGATCTCCTCGCGCATGACCATGGACCCGAGCTCGGCGGTGATGGCCGATCCCGAGCGCCCGGCGATCATGATCGAGGTCAGCAGCACGCCGAGCTCGCGCAGCACCAATATGCCGATGAGGTCTACGGAAAACGACGCGGCGCCGAAGCGCGACAGCTCATAGATTCCCTGCTGCGCGACGATGGCCCCGACAGAGAGATTGATGAGCGTGACGATGGGAATGGCGCGGAAGGCGATGTTCTCCATCTGGTAGACGAGCGAGGTGAGCCGGAAGCGTCCGGGGCGCAGCGCCAGCGCGCCGAGCGTCACGACGAACTCGCCGAGGAAGCTCACGCCATGCGCCGTCTCGCGCAGGCCGCCGACGAATGATTCGCCGAGGTCGGCCAAAAGATCGAACAGGAAATTTTCGCCCGGCGGCGGGGGCCGGACCTCGCCGCGCAGCAGGGTTTCGGAGAGCAGGAGCTGCTGCTCCGGCGTCGCCGCGGCGAATTCGCCGACGAAGCCCGCTTTCGCAAGCTCGGTCCGAACCCGGTTGAGGGCGAAGGCGCCGGCGGTGTCGAGCCGCGCGACGCGGCTGAAGTCGAAGACCGCGCCGCCGGCCTCCTGGGCCTGCGCGGCGAGCTCGGCGGCCTTCTCCTCGAGCCGGCGCGAGGCCAGCAGCGTCCAGGCGCCGGTCAGCGCGAAGCGCGCGGGGCCCTGCGCCGCGGAGCGGACGAAATCGGGCGGCGCGGCGGGCGGATCCTGGGCCATTGCGGGGGGCGGTCGTCTGAGGCGTTACGCCGCCATGGCGATGGCTCGACGGCGGATCGGAAGGAGCGGCTGGTCTTAGCGTCGCCGAGGGGTGATGTCGAGGCGGGCGGGTGGCGCCCAAGCGCGCCGGTCGGTTGCAAGAGGCGAAGCGCGTGGACGACGGCCCATGCGGCCGCAGGTGGACGTTCTTGTTTAGATATGCTATAAAATTCAAATGGCTACGAAGGCGCCTGACGACCCAATTCTTGAGCGCTTCCGCGCCGCCGTGCATGAGCTCTATGGCGACCGCGTGGCGCGGGTCGTGCTATTCGGCTCGCGCGCGCGGCGACGCGCGAACGGATTCCGATTATGACATTGCCGTGTTTCTGCACGGCGACATGCCTGACCGTATCGCGGAGAGGTACCGTCTCGCCGACGTTAGCGCGGCTATTCTTGAAGAAACCGGCGAGTTCATTCACGCCATGCCTTATCGCGCGGATGCTTATAATGAGCGCACGCCGCTCATGCACGAAATCCGCCGGGAAGGCGTCGATTTATGAAGCCGGAGACGGACGCATTTTTCGGGAAGACGCAAGAATTTCTAGCGAAGGCGCAAGAGTTGCTCGACGCGCGTCATTGGCCAGACGAGGCAGGTCGCGCCGCATATCTCGCGGGCTTCCGTTCCTTGGCCATGCTTACAGTCTCAAAGGCGTCGCCGATTACGAAACCGGCCCGGCTTCGAAAGTGAGCCACGAACGCGCCCGTGAGGCGCTCCACACAGCGCGCCGTTTTGTCGAGTGCGTAACCAGCCTCATATCCGGGTTACCGTGACAGGGTTACGGTCGGAGTGGACTATATTGAACTCTCGGCTGATTTTGAGCCTTCGAGCCCGAAAGCAAACGGCCAGCGGGCCTGGAAGGCGTCAAGTTAAGCGCTCCGCCGAGCTGGATCGCTCTGTGTCGTTAATCAACATTTTTGCAACGCGAATTTGGCTTGAAAAGTCGCGTCATTTTTGAGAGATGCGCGCGCTTCGGTCGCGATGGGCCTCACGCGACAGAGAGGCACCATGCAGCCATTTTCTCTCGTGATGCGTCATTGCTCGATGCGAATGAAATGGCGGTCGCTATCCCATTTAAGATGGGCTTTGCATTTTTTTTGCTTCGGCTTCGCCCAGCGCTCGGTATACGGCCCTTTCATAATCTGTAATGATCATTCCGTCGCGGTCGCATTCAAACCGCAGGTGACTCTTGCTGCCAATTTGTTTTAGATTTCCACTAACTAACTTCCTGATTATGCCCTCACGGCGATAGGTTGCCGCGGTTTGTGCCGAAGCTAGTTCGCCGCCTTGTTCTAAGGCAAAGCGGAATGCGGCTTCTGACTGTGGTTTGCTGAACAGCTTGAAGTGTGATAAATGCGATAACACAATCAAGCGCCCACGTGGACCAAAGCGATATTTATCGATAATTTCAGTACCCCACCCGGCGGAATGACGCGCCTCAATACGCGCGCCGTCCAAAATATCTATCATATGTGGCGAAATCTCTTTCCCAAACGCGATAATCGTGTGGACGGCCACCCGTTTTAAGACATCTCGCCAAATACGTAAGCCAAATTCGATCGAGTCAGGTTTATAAGGTAGGTCATCCCAACTCTGTGAGCGGAAGGGTACGAAATAGACGCTTAATACGTATTCTGGACCTATATTCATCACCTGAAACATTCGTTGAACCTGCCGTTGTAGGTTTTCCTGCCCTGGAGCGCATGGCTTCCAACTTTCTGTTACATACGCACTTCCAGCTTCGACAGACCATATAGGTGGTTCAAAAGCCGCGCCGCCGGGGTTGATCGTTATTAGAGCGACCGACGACGAGTTGATATTCCTCTCGGGGCAGGTCAGGAACCGCCACTCGCGCGTATGGCTAAGTCGTTGATACTAGGCTTCAATTAGGGCTGGGGATAGAGACATGGGATTTTCCTATGCAGGCGTCTGCAACGGGCACTGTTGCATTGGCGGAAAATCGGCCAAAGCGAGCCCAGAAGCGCCCACAAAATCAGTGGGCGATTTTGAGAATTTTCGCCCCAACCGGGTTAATGCAACGGTACCCGTCGGACTGGGCGACTTCACCAACATGCTGGCCGGTTCATTGAGGGGGCAAGCTTATGGGCAGCAATGACATTCTTTAGCGCCCGAACCGGCATAACATATCTATCGTCTGTGCTCGACTCTGGTTTGACCATCTCTATGTGGCCCCACTGAGGATATTTAGATGTGCAATCACATTGCCTCGTCGCGCTCAAGACGGACACGACCTCGTCCATCTTGCTGGCGAAGCAATAAGTCATTGGCTTTGGGTCTTGATCGGTCCAACGGTCAGCCAGCTCATTGACAAAATCCGAATTAGGAGCCAGATCCTTTGTGTAGTCATTACTTATTCTTATTCCTGTTATTCCTAGTGCCTGCGCAAGCTGAGCAAGGCCTGCTCCCTCGTAAGGGCTAGCAATAGAAACAATAGATAATATTCTTGATGCGGTCTTCGTATCATTCAGGTAAATGGTTCGTGCAACAAGCCCGCCCATACTGTGCGCGATGATGTGTAATTCTTGGAAGTTGCGGATGGTGCCTGAGAAAAATTTTTGTGTTAGCCAGCGCGAAAGTTGGTGAATATTAAATTGACTTGAGGCCATGTAGGTCGGATAGTTGACAAGAAAGATTTCCATTTCAAGCAAATCTTCATCTTGGCATAGCAATTTCGGGAATTTGAGCCAACTGTTGTTATCGCCGTTCCATCCATGGATTAGAATGACGGCTGCTTTTGCGTTATCTCGCTTAGGGATGCACGCCGACTCCGGCGGGGCGACGACCGCCTCTCCCGCCGCGATCCGGGAGTCCGACCACAGAAAGAACAGCAGAACAACTCCCAAAACAGACGCCAAAGTGATACTTAGTATGCGAAATACCTTTGGCCGAATTGGAGGCCGCCTGCGTTGCGGAGCGGCTACACCCGCGCCCCCCTCACCTTCTGGCGCGCTCTCCCCTAGAAATGAAAATAGGGTAATTAATATTACACACGCCATTAAAACCTGTGTCAGCATAAGAGCTGATTCTCTATTCCTAAAGATAAAACTCAACAGCAATTCAGTTCGCCCTGGCTGCACTCCAGCAATATCGAGTCTCCTCACTGGAGGGACGGTGCCTTCAGTCGGCAAAACGACCTCATGACTACGATAGCTGAAATGGAGAGGTCCGATATTATAAACAATAACCCCTTCTCCGACATCTTCGCGGGAGAAACTGAACACGCCGATTAAGAGAAAGAACAGAGCGACAGCCGCCCAAATCCATCTGTTCATTGCGTTCTCCTCAAACTTCGCAAAGCTAGAGGTTGGCTGGCCGAACCGCCGCTCCTCCCCGGGGGGGCGCTTAGCTGGTCCGCGCGGACGGCGATGGACGCGTCGGCAAAGGAAAGAACGTTCTTAGCTCAAGGAAGGTTCCAGCCCGATGGACGTGCAAAACCCAAGAATTTTGACACAAAGTCAAGCCATTGATTTTGAGGGGCATCTCGGCGTCAAAAGTCCGTCCCGAAAATAGGAGCCTCGCCACTGATCCTGGACGCTGGGCGGAAAGCGCGGCTTATGTCGCTCCGCGCCCTTGTCAGGTCGCAGCGATGAGCGAAAGCTGAATTTCTCACCCCACCGATCGCCCTCCAAAAGTAAGCCAATGAGAACCACGCTCGAAATCGCCACCGACTCCTTCCCCATCCGCGGCGCCTTCGTCATCTCGCGCGGGGCCAAGACCGAGGCCGTGGTCGTCGCGGTCACCCTGCGGCGGGGCGGGGCGATGGGGCGCGGCGAGTGCACGCCCTATGCGCGCTATGGCGAGAGTCCGCAGAGCGTCGTCGCCGCGATCGAGGACGCCCGCTCAGCGATCGAATCCGGAGTTGACGCCGCCGCGCTGCAGGACCTTCTGCCCGCAGGCGCGGCGCGCAACGCGCTCGACTGCGCGCTGTGGGATCTGGAGGCGAAGGAGAGCGGGGTTCCGGCCTGGCGGCGCGCCGGGCTCGCGCCGCTTGCGCCGCTCACGACGGCCTACACGCTCTCTGTAGGGACGCCGCCAGAGATGCTTAAAGCCGCGCAGGCGGCCGCCGGGCGCCCGCTGCTCAAGGTCAAGCTCGCCGGCGATGGCGACGCCGAGCGCGTCGCCGCCGTGCGCGCCGGCGCGCCGCGGGCGGCGCTCATCGTCGACGCCAACGAAGCCTGGCGCGAGGAAAACCTCGCAGACAACATCGCCGCCTGCGCGCGGGCCGGCGTCAGGCTCATCGAGCAGCCGCTCCCGGCAGGGCGCGATTCGGCGCTGAGCGATCGCCCGCGCGACGTCCCGATCTGCGCCGACGAGAGCGCGCATGAGCGCGCCGGGCTCGCGGCGCTGACCGACCGTTACGACGCCGTGAACGTCAAGCTCGACAAGACCGGCGGCCTGACCGAGACGCTGCTGACGGCGCGCGCGGCGCGCGAGCTCGGGCTCGGCGTCATGGTCGGCTGCATGGTGGCGAGTTCGCTCGCCATGGCGCCGGCGGCGCTGCTCGGCCAGCTCGCGGACTACGTAGATCTCGACGGGCCGTTGCTGCTGGCGCGGGACCGCGATCCGGCGCTTCGCTACGAAGGCTCGACGCTCTATCCGCCCGAGCCCGCGCTCTGGGGATAGCGGCTGGATCACTTCACGGGCGAGCCAGGAGGCTCGCGGTCCCCTCGGCCAGCGGACCGCGAGTCTCCTGGCTCGCCCAGGTTCAGCGCCGCTTCTTGTCGTCGAACGGGTTTTCGCCCGCGCGCTTCGAGATGCGGATCGGCGCGCCGTCGAGCCCGAAGGCCTGGCGCAGCCCGTTGACGAGATAGCGCTCGTAGCTCGCCGGCAGCTCGTCGAGCTGATTTCCGAACAGCAGGAAATGCGGCGGGCGGCTCTTGGGCTGCGTGATGTAGCGGATCTTGATGCGCCTCCCGGAGACCGCGGGCGGCGGCGTCTCCTCCACCGCCGCCGAGAGCCAGCGGTTCAGCCGCGCCGTGGAAATGCGCTTGTTCCAGATTTCGTGGACATGGATCGCGGCCTGCATGAGCTCGTCGAGGCCGCGGCCCGTCACCCCCGAGACCGGCACGACCGGGCAGCCGCGCAGCTGCGGAAGCAGCCGCCAGGCCTCCTCGCGCAACTCCGCGAGCTTCGACCCGCCGCCCCCGACCAGATCCCATTTTCCGAGCGCCAGCACGACGGCGCGGCCCTCGCGCGCGGCGAGGTCGGCGAGCGTGAGATCCTGCTTCTCGAAGGCGATGTCGGAGTCCATGAGCAGCACGACGACCTCGGCGAAGCGCACGGCCCGCAGCGCGTCGGCGCCTGCGAGCCTCTCGAGCTTGTCGACGACGCGCGCGCGCCGTCTGAGCCCCGCCGTGTCGAAGAGCTTCATCTTGCGGTCGCGCCAGCAGAAATCGACGCCGATGCTGTCGCGCGTGATGCCGGCCTCGGGCCCCGTCAGCAGCCGCTCCTCGCCGAGCAGCCGGTTGATCAGCGTCGACTTGCCGGAGTTGGGCCGCCCGACCACGGCGATCCGCAGCGGCTTCGAGAGGTCGACGTCGCTGCCGTCCTCGTCGTCGGACGTCTCGCGCGCCGGCGCGCGCGCCTCCTCGAGAGGCGGCTGCGTGGCGTCAGGCAGCGCGAGGCGCAATGCGTCGAAGAGGTCGATCATGCCTTCGCCGTGCTCGGCGGACAGCGGGACGGGATCGCCGAGCCCGAGCGCGTAGGATTCAAGCACGCCGGCCTCGCCCGCGCGGCCTTCCGCCTTGTTGGCGCAGAGCACGACAGGCTTGCCCGCCCGGCGCACGAGCGCGGCGAAATATTTGTCGTCGGGCGTCACGCCGGCGCGCGCGTCGATGAGGAACAGGATCGCGTCAGCCTGCGCGATCGCCGCCTCCGTCTGCGCGCGCATGCGGCCTTCGAGCGAGGCGTTGCGGCCTTCCTCGAGACCGGCGGTGTCGATGACGGTGAAGGTCAGATCGGCGAGGCGGGCCTCGCCCTCGCGCCGGTCGCGCGTGACGCCGGGCCGGTCATCGACGAGCGCGAGCTTCTTGCCGACGAGCCGGTTGAACAGCGTCGACTTGCCGACATTTGGGCGGCCGATGATCGCGAGCGTGAACAAGTCAAAGGCCGGCTTTGAGTTTTCGGAGGCCTCGCGCCTATTTTTCGGGCGCGGCCGCGGGCGTCCCGCCGGCGTCCGCGCCGTCGGGGCCCTCGATGACCGGCGTCACCGAGGTGATGGCGTCCGCGGCGGGTTTCCTGACGCCGCGCGCGGCGTGCAGCAGCCCCTGATAGGCGGCGGCGCGCTGACGCACGCCCGCGGGCGCGTCGCGATCGAGCGTCAACAGGTTGAACACGCGCTCGGCCTCGTCATAGTCCTCGTTGAAGAGCGCGTCGAGGCCGCTCCACTCCTCGGCGCTGTATCGGAACGGTCCGTTCTGCGTCATGAGCGGCCCGAGCTTCAGCATGAGCTTCTCGCGATCGTCCTGGTCGGCGGCGAGCAAGGCGCTGCGCAGCTTCGCGACTTCCTGCGTGAGCTTGTCGAGGCTGCTGTCCTCGCCCATGGCGTCGAAGAGCTCGGTCGCCCTTGCCCTTTCGGTTTTGGCGATCTCCTCGGCGGCGCGCAGCCGTGCGAGGGACGCGTAGCCCTTGGGGCCGTCCTTGGTAAGCGCGTCGAATGCCGCGATCGCCTCGGCGCTCTTGCCGGCGTCAGAGAGAGCCACGGCTTCCATGAAGCGCGTGTTGGCGGCTTCAGCGACCTTGAGCCGCTGCGAGGAATAAAAGCTCCACGCGCCCGTCGCGGCGACGACGAGGACAGCCGCGACGACGACGGGCGTCTGATAGCGGCGCCACGCCTTCTCGATCTTGTCGCGTTGAACCTCTTCGTCGACTTCGTGGAATATGTCGGACATGTGCGCTCCCAAAGCTCTCTCGCGCCGGCCGGCGTTCTGTGGCGCCCCTCGAAGGCGCTGTTAGCACGTCGGGGCGGACAGGGCCAAGGGCGAGCGGCCAAGGGCGAGCGGCCAAGGGCGAGCGGCCAAGGGCGAGCGGCGACGGGGCGACGCAAGGAAGCGGGCGCTGCTCAGCGCGCGCGCCGTCAGGTGATTTCCTTGAAGCTCGCGAGCAGCGCGCTTCTGATCGCGTCCGAGACGTCGCCGACTTCCTCGACGATCTCGGCCCAGGGAATGTCCTCCGACTCCGCAGCCTCCAGAAGGTCTGCGACTTGAGCCTCGATCTGCGCGTTGCGAAGCTCCGGATGCGCCAGTCGCGTCGCGATGAATTTGTCGAACAGCTCTTTGCCTCGCTCGCTCATGTCGCGCGTCTCCTGATTTACGCGCAAGATAGCAGCGGCGGCGTCCCTGGACGAGGGTCCGCATTGCCGCAGCCGCGCTTGGACGGAAGCGGCTTCGAAGCTACGCCAGCTCCAAAAAACAGCGGCCCTGCCGGTCTTCGATCTCGACGATCCAGAGGTCGGGATCGAAGGAGAGCTCCCGCTGCAGCCGGGCCTCCAGAGCAATGGGCTCGGCGTGCGCCTCGACGTGCAGGCGCGAGAATAGCCTGTCCACGCCCGGAGGGGCTTCTTCGCTCATCGGCGCCGGACCATAGAGCGTCGCGCCCTGGGCGTCGTCGACGCGCACGAATATCGCGCCGGCCTCCGCGGCGCCGCGCCGCCGCAGGACCGCGAAGGCGCCCGCCGCCTCGGCGCGGCGGATCAGCGCGGCGACAAAGATGTCGGATCGCAGGCGCGCCATTCCAAAGAAGCCCATGGACCAGTCAGGGTTGCAGATTTGGCGTTCATCCCCCCACTCACGCGGGCGCGCGCTCATCCAAAATCTTGCGCTTCCGCCTCTTTGGTTTCGGACGCGTGCCGAGACTGTCGAGATCGGAAAGCGTTACGGGCCCGCGGTCGGGGAATTCCACGACGAGTCGCAGCTTTCCCCCCATGGCTTCGACATAGGAGCGAAGCGTCGAGATGAGGAAGTCGCTGCGCTTTTCAAGGCGCGACACGCCATCCTGCGAAATATGCAAGGCTCCGGCCATGCGCTCCTGCGTGAGTTCATGCGCTTTGCGCAGATCGCGCAGCGTCATTTCTTCCTCGACAAGGCGCGCCGCTTGCGCGGCGACTTCTACCTGTTGATCGAGGGGAAGTCCCTTGATTACGTCGTCGAGTCTTTTCGCCATCGCAGCCTCCCTTCTTGAGTTTCGCCAAGTGCTCATCGAAACGCTTGTCTGCCGTGGCGACCAGCGCGCGGTAAAAACGCTTTTGGCCGCCGCTCGACTTGTCCCCGGCGACGAGAATGATCGCTTGACGGGCAGTGTCGAAAGCGAAGGCTGCGCGCCAGGCGCCGTCAAAGCGAAGTTCCTTCATATTGGGGCGTCTTGAATCCTTGAGCGTGTGCACATGCGGAGGACCAACCCGCGGCCCGAAATGCTCGAGCAACCGCGCTTTGGCGAGCCAGGCCGTTTGCGCGTCGCGCGGGAAAGCTGCGAATTCAGTGGCGAACGCCTCATCAAAGAGCACATCCCAACTCATTGGATTTGATATATCATCGCAAAATATGTATTGCAAGACATATTTTGCGATTTTGCCGCCTTCCCGCGAGACGCGCTATAATTCAATAAACAGATGATCGGGGGGCTTTGTGGCGCCTGTTTTGGAAGAGAGGGGCGTTTTTCTGGTGGCGCGACGAGTCGGCGCCTGAGCGCGTCCTTGCACCGGAATCCCATGTCGCGGGCCTGCTGAAAATCGGCGACAACGGGTACATAACGCTTGAGCTGGACGGGCGCCGGCCAGATGAGCGCGGCCCGCTGGGCATTTTGTCGCGAATAAGTAGCGAGGGAGGATTTCAAAAGACGAAAAACATCGCGAGCGTATTAAAAGCAAAATCCATCTTATCCGAGTCAAATATTGGCAGTGATATCAAAAATATGAAGTTTAGCGGTCTGGACGTAATTGCTCAGCCCCTTCGCTTTGATTGCCGAACGGGGAGGCAAGCGAAAAGGGCGCGGCAGGCGGCTCCCCGCAAATTTTCGGCATGGCGTCGGCTGACGCGGGCGTCCTATGACGGCGCCGGCGCTGCGTGGCGGACCTGACCAAACAGCGCCTTCCCGCGCCGTTTGGGAATGGACACGACATGGTGTTTGCACTCCCATCTCGTGTGGCTTAGGCTCTCGAACTCGTCCATCGTGGTTGAACCTCTCGTGTGCTTGGCGGCTCACGAAAGCGGAAACCATGGTGGACTTCCGGAATTGTCAAGCTCTGCGGGTCCCCCGGCGGAGCCGGGGGATTACCCATTTTATTTGGAACTGCTGAAAAGCTTGCCACAGGCGCGGGATGCGGCTAAACGACGGCTCTCGCGAGGGCTCATGCGGCCCCCGGGGAAGGCGCCCGTAGCTCAGCTGGATAGAGCACCAGACTACGAATCTGGGGGTCAGAGGTTCGAATCCTTTCGGGCGCGCCATTAATATCAACAACATATGCAGATTGGGCCGTTCTAAATTTTGATTTAGAACGGTAATTAGAACGGCAAAAGCGTAGGGTCGACTCGCCGAGCCAAAACGCGCATTCGGTGAACTGAAAAATGCGCCAGCTCCGATGCCAACGGTTCGCTCAAACTGCTCAGTCTGGTGCAGGCGAAA
>Ga0187782_10003068_pt1 | contig 12433 bp, 15 predicted proteins | sample 0715_SJ02_MP15_2_FD_132454 | JGI IMG/M metagenome (GOLD analysis project Ga0187782, IMG submission 132454) | Tropical peat soil microbial communities from peatlands in Department of Meta, Colombia - 0715_SJ02_MP15_20_MG | ecosystem: Environmental > Terrestrial > Soil > Wetlands > Peat | place...
GAAAGGTAGTTGCGAGCGTTTCGCGCCTCCGTTCGCTTCGTGCTGTCGTCCTTCTCTTCACCCGTCTTGGTCTTGCCGTATGCCAGCCAGTGGTCGAGCACTTCACCAAAGGTGGCGTTGACCGGGTCTGGTCTGCCGACTAGTTGACCTAACCCAAGCTCTCCGACCTTGACCCAACCCTCTTCATCAGTCATCGTGGCTAGTCCCAAGGTCTTCGCACGTTCATCGCCGAACGCGTTGTACCAACAGTACAGCAGCTTGCCTTCTTTTCTACGAAACCATCCCTTAGCCATTGGATTTCCTCCGCAGGCTAGGGGAACTGCCCGGACGCATTGTACCGTCGCTCGCACTGCAAGCCAAGTTGTCGTTGTTAGCTGTCGAAGCTGGTTTGCGGATGCCTGAGGCAATGGCGCTCTCGACTTCGCTGATTTTGTAGCGCCAGACTCGGCGACACTTGCCGACTCCCAGTGGGTGCGCGGGGATGAGCCCACGGCGGGTCATTTCAAGCACCTGACGACGGGTGATCTTGAGGTGCGCTGCGAGATCGTCTGCTGTTACGTATGGTTCTGCTTCTAACATCATGCGTTCTGCTTCTTTCAATTGAGTTCTGTTCCGAAGCCGACATCGGGTTCTCCATTCCGCCCCAGTCGAATGACGCGGGCCTGCTTTGGTTTCCGAAAAGCTTCTGAGCGGGGAAGTCCTGAAAATTCTCCCCATCTGGTAATACCAAGCCTGAAGCCGTGTTCCTGCGCTCTTTTTAGGCCGAGATTGGCTTGTGCGGTCTCAGGAGGCGGTCTTCCCCCACGGAATCGGAGGCCGGGTACGGCGCGGGCTCGGCGCTCGGTACGAACCCCTCCCCGAAACCTGATCCCTCCCTCTCTTCAACATGCACTGAAACACGGGGATTCCTGCGCCCGGCAGTCTCCGGGCAGTTTGGAAACCAACGCAGGGCTGCCGTCCGAGAGATTTCGTGGAGGAAATCTCAGAAAAGCGGGTATTGGGTAGTAGGAGGAAGTTATATGACCTTGAACGTACTACCAACGCAATCGCAATCGGACGCCCCGCAGGTCGCTATGCCAGAACCTGCGGATAGAGCCAATCCCGCCAACCCGCCGTCTGGGACAAATGTCCCAAGCGGCTTTGCTTTCGTCGAAACCGCTTACGAACCGAACGGGGACGTGACCAAGCAGGAAGTCGCCAAGCTGTCAGACAATGACTTTCTCACGGGTCTCAAGAAACAGCGCAAACGCAGCTTCGGTGAGATGCACGCCTACATCATCTTCTTGGACGAAGCGACCGCACGTTTTTCGGATGAGCAGCCCCGCGCCGAAGGCGGACAGTTCCAGCGCGGTAGCATACCGACGCTGCCGGAAGCCTTTGCCGCCGTCGGCCTGAACTACGAGACGGAGCGCAAGCGCAAGCAGCGTTATCTCGCCGCGATGAACGTCCGTCTCGCAACACAGACGCCGCCGCAACTCGCCGAGGGTGACACGGTGAAGCTCAAGGACGACACGAAAAACGCCGAATACGTCGTGATGAACCTGCACGAGTCAGCACCCAAAGTAGACATCGCGCCCAAGGGCAACGAAGATGGCGAGACGCTCACCGTGCTGGCGGAGTCATTGAAGAAAGTCACGACTCCCGTCAAGAAGGTAAAGAAGGGCGATCTCATCCTCTGCGAGGACACCGGGGCGGAATTGGTCTATGAGGGACAAGGCAAATTCACGCGCACGGCGACACCCACACTGCTGGAACAGAAGCGCGAACGCGAACTCGCCAGCCTCAAGGCGAAGCAGGAACGCGCTAAGGCGAAAGCCGAAGAGAAGCAGCGCCAGAAGGAACTGCGCAACGCTGAGGACACACGCCGCGACCTCGACAAGCTGGCTGAAACGAAACGCAGCCGTCAAAGAGGGAAAAAGGCCGCAGCGGATACGCTGACCAAACGTTCGGCGAAGGCAAAGACTTTCGTCACGAAGCGCCTCGAAAACCCCATCGACGACTACATTTTCGGCACGTTCAACATCGACGACCTGAACAACCCGTTGTCCAAGGCCAAGAAGCTAGAGGATGCGGAGGCTGAAACGCGCCGACTCAACACCAAGTACGCCGGGAAAGCCGAGCCCCTTGAGATGCCGCCGGGAGTTCTTGGTGCGCAGGTGCAGCAAACGGCGGTATCAGTAATGTAGGTCGAAACGGGTGTTGGAGGGAATGCCCGTCGCACCGTGTTGCGGTGCCTGATGATGACCAGCACAGTTCACGAATGATCCGCCGCAATGTGGCAGCCATCGTGATGCGCCTGCCGAAAGCAAGTGTGAAAGACAAGTCTGCGGCAGGGAGTATTAGTAAACAGCACCCCGCGAGGGGTACGGTCGGCGCTCCCTATCGAACGCATCATCCGAGTTTGTGTTCCACCGGACCTAGGTCCACGGCACAGCCTATGGCCAACGGACCGCACGTCGAACACAACAGGCATCCGGTGCCGGAATCGTGTCTCCTGAAGAGCACTGAATTCCGGCGCTGGATGACCTGAAAATCGCAGTACCGGAATGTGGACTTTAAAGGCGGACCCAAAAATCCACATCATAGGAGACCACTATGACAGTTCAAGTACGGGAATCAATCGCAGGTAAAGGTTGGGACGAGGACGCAGGCAAGCCACTGTTCTGCGTCCGCGTGTATCTGCGAGAGCGTGCTGATGGCGATGTCAGCCGCCTGCCTTATTACAAGCAGGTACAGGCGGTAATTCCCTTTCCTCTTTGGTACTTGGGCGAAGGCTGGTTCTGCGGCGGCGACCATCTCAACAAGCAGGATGCGGAAGACATGGCCAAGAAGGTACGTGGTCTTTGCCGCAAGTCGAAGGTCCGGAAGGCGCATGGTTGCTAACATCACCAAGTTTTGGAGGTCGCTTCGACGAGCACGGCAACTACATCCCTAAGGTTGGGGCTGACTGCTAGGTCGAAACTGGGCAAGCGAAACCGCTAGTCGGCGAGGAGGGGCACGCACTCACTTCTTCACGGCTTTCAGTTTTTCGCACTGCATTCGAGAACTCGAATTTGAGATCGGCACCTAAGAAGAAAAAACTTCCCGGACGTGCGGAGAACGAGAGTATTAAACAGTATCCAAGAACACCCTCCATGGCGCATGGAGGGCCTCCAAGAGGGCGGGTCGGTCCCTTTTCCCGCCCTCTTTTTTTCAATTCGCTAGTTGACGCGACCCTTCAGGATCACGAACGGTGTGCGTATTGACTTCCCGGTGGGCTCGCCTTGCTCGTTGTACTGCTCTTCCTTAACGACCGCGATGATCCCCTCGTCCATCATTGACTTCTTAACGCGGTTCACCATGGTTGAGCCGTACTTGCGGTAGTAGGACTTCCCATTCACGATCTGCGCGAAGTGCAGGTGCTTTGGGCTATCCGTGCCCTTTGGCGGTGAGTTCGTATTGCGCTGTTTTTGAAGTTTCTCCCAGAGAGCGGAATAAACAGCTTCGAAGCATTCTGCCTCTTTCGTTTCCGCCAAGCCGGGACGGTAGACGGAGCGGATGCGTTCCTGCCATTCGCCGAAGCGACAGGCAGCTTCGAATGAGGCGCGTGTGATCTCTGTGTCACCATTGAATGAAGACTGAATCAGAGCCACACGAAGCACGATTTCAGTAAGACGGCGGCGAGCAGCGATGTCACCAGCCCATTCGTCCTTGGCGTCCCAAATCCAATCCGGGACGCGGCACGGCTTGATCTCGAACAAATCTTTCTTGATCTGCATAGGGCGGTATTTCACCGGAGTCGATGAGTAGCCATAGACGAAACGATCAGCCAGACCGCTCACGGTAGAAGAGCCGAAAATCTTGGAGAACTCGGTGGGATCGGCGCACGCGACGTTGCCTAGCACACTGAGTTTCACCAAGCATTCTTCGATACCCTTCTTGTCAGAGCATCCGGCGTGATCGAAGTTCCACAGTTGGCAAAACACCTGCGCCATATTGGAACCCTGAATGTTGCACTTCAGCATGGTCGAGCGGAATTCGTCCTGCACTAGCAGGAGCGGTGATCCGGTTGTACCGCACAGCTTCACTAGGCCGCGATCCGATCCGGGTGTGGTGTCCGTGCTAGACAAATCGGGGAGAAAGATTGAGCCGCGAGCGGCTTCGGTAACGGCGGTCTTGCCGTGACCGACGGGGCCGAGCAACGCAGTATAGAGGTTTCCGCGAACGTGCCCGTCCACGTCCGTGACACCCAGAGCAGATGCGACGGTCAACAGGCTTGGGTAAAGGTAGCCGAGCGGAAGCGCGAGGCTTTCAGCAAGAGTATCGATCTTCCCATACAGCGCACGAGGATCGAAATCCAGTCCGACAGCTTGCTCAACCTCAATAGCCGCTGGCGGTTGTTGCGAGAGGAACGCAAATATCTCATCTGGCGATTCAAGCGCCTGAGAGGTCGATTCCGACTCGGCAGGAGCGTTTTCAACCGTTGGGATAGCCGGGTCCCCGGAGTCCTCCGCTTGCTCAGCATCCATGTCCTCAACGGCAAACTTCGGATCATCGAGGTCGATGTCATTCGTCGGCCAGATCGGTCCGAGGTACGGTTCGCCCTTCTTTTGGTTCAGGAAGTGGATCACATCTCCAATGGCCATCGAAGAACCGGGACAACCCTGAGCAAAGCAGTGCCAGCCGAGCACCGAGCCATCCCAGTAAAATCCGGTGCGCACGCTTTGCTCATGACGGTGACCGGAGATCGGGCAGATATCTGTGACATACCAATGATCTGAGGGGATTCGATCCGTGAGGATTGTGAAGATGTCCGAAAAGAAGTCCATGAGGTCGTCGAAGTCGAAGTCCTCGCTGGTCTCCACGAACGAGCCGTCTTGAGATCGAGGAGCGGCGGCGGTGTGTTTCTCGATGAAGTCACACACCCAGTCGGGAATCGGTGCGTACATGATGTCCTTGGCGACTGCGTACTTGTTGCCGTTAGGGTGTGTGCTCCCCGGACCCACCACGTAGCGGTTGTCAGCGCGGAACGAGAACCACTCGCCTCCGTCCGGTAAGTTAGCTTGGCGATTGCCGAGTTTTACGCTGCGCTCGGTGTGGGCGAATACCCAGTGACCAAAGCCTTTGCCAGAGCGGTGTATGCGGGTCTCTGGAATGGGCTGCCCCATCTCTTCGGCAGCTTTCATCATTCCGCCCTTAATATCGAATTCGAGGAAGCACGGCGCACCGATTTCGGCACGCGCAACCAGACCCACGTTGTAGTCTGGGTTCTCGGCATTCCATGTTTCGATTTGCTTGATATCGGTTGTGGCAAGGTTCTGCCAGTTGGGTAGCGTGCAAGCCTTGTCTTTCGGTTGCACAGGGATTACTGCGAAATTTAACTGGGCCATAGGCAGAGCTATGTCCAGAAAGGTTGAAGTGGCACTCATGTTTGGTTCTCTTTTCTATTGCTTGGTCTCTACTGCTTTCACCCGTGCTTGCGGATGTGCGGGAGAGCCTGTTCCGCTCTTCCGCCGAACTTTGCGCTCCTTGGCAACGCGAATGACCCAAAACTTGGACACGCAAAACTCCGTTGCTAGGCGCTCGTAGGAGATGTCCGGTCTCTCAACGAGGGCGTTGAAGATCGCGTCGTCGATGCGTTCTCGGTAAGCCTTGATCTGAGCCTTCAGTTCGGCATTTGCGATCAGGTTCTTGCTGAAAATGAAATTCATTCTCCTCGGTTGACCTCCATACCTATGGTTCCGGTATTTGCGGAACTCTGGCATTGAAGGCCAAGTTGCTAAAGCAGGGAGCCGGGATGCAGTCGAATCAACCAAGTCCCGGCCCCATAACCTTAGTTCCCCGGATTACAACTCAAGGCAGCGCGGTCGAGGAATTCTTCAACATCGAAGTCAGCAAGCTGAATAACCGGAATGGGTTCTTGAGCCGCCGCCTTCTTTAATGTTGCAAGAGCATCCAGCTGGTTGATACGGGCGTAGATGATCTTCTTGAATGCCATCACAGCCCTCCGGTCTTATCAGCCTTGATCGGCTCGCCTTCTTCGAGGATGAAGTCGTCATCCGGATAAGGCTGTTCGGGAGCTTCTTCCGGTTCCGGCATGGTGTTTGGGACTTCTGCTTCAAATTCGTGATCGAACAGTGACATCTGGTCTCTCCTTATGAGAACGAGGCGGCTTTCCTAGCATCCAGCCTGCGGTCTCGCTGGAAGAGGAGGTTCCCCAACCTGCGTCCTGACCGCCCCGGTAATGAGTCTCCTGATCCTTCAGCGCCGGAGTGCCAGTGTCTCGTTGTGTGTTTCCCCTGAAGGTCAGGTCGCTCAGTTCTTGTCGTCTGGCTCTATGTTTGCTTTTGGGCTCCTACTCATGGCGGTCATCAGTTGAGCGCCACACTAATGAAGTGCAATAGTTCGAAAACTTTTCGCGTGTGATTTATTTCTTCAGAGCCAGTCAGGGGGATTCTGGTCAGGGTTCTGGTGAGGGCACCGGAGGAGCAGATGTCGGAGACACCCGCCAGCCAGAATCTCGTCTTCTGGAATGTTTAATAGAAAACGAAGTGACGTTTGGTTATCTCACGGGTCAGGTCTGCTTAACCTGATCCCGTTCTTCTTTTCTGGGCGATGCCCCGGACCGCGTTGATGCCCCAGCAGCATGGGAGGGTTTGTCCGGAATAGCACGGCTTCGTTCTGGAAGCAGGATTGAGCGGGGATCGCCTCAGTCTATTTTTGACTGATAAGTCACGCGGTCTGACGTACAGCCAGTCGCCATAAGTCAAAGCGATGACTTATCAGTCAGGCGATGACTTACGGGATTCCTGCACGCAAGTTGTTGAAACCTCTCCCTCAGGAGAGGGAGAGATAGAGATAATAAGTCATATAAATCACCCCTACTCCTGTCTGATCTCTACCCCTCTATGACAGATTGACTGATGTTCTGGTCGCGTTCCTGCTTGGCTGCACGGCATCTCATCCGGGATTTGAACTCATCTGCTGCAAAGCCTGCCTCATTTTTTCAAACAAGTTGTGCAACAAGGGCGGTATTAAAAGGATAGGCGAGGAACAATTGGAGCCTGATTATTACGCCGAAAAGGATCGGTGCACTAGGCGTAGTTCCAACTCAAGCCATGCCGACAACGGGAACGGGGGCGAAGAGTCCCCTTCCACACCTGATGGAGGACAACATGGGAAAGATACCGCCTAACGGCATTCGCTTCGGTTTGGGTAAAAACATCGGCTACGTAATGATCTTTCCCCCTGAAGACGATGAAATCAAAGTCACCGTGACTGCCTTTGCTGGTCGCGGCGACCGTGAAGATGAACTTGACCCTGACCTGTTCCAGTCGATAGCCGACGAGATTCGCCGCTGCCAGCGGGAGTACGGTCCAATCGAGACTGATGAAGCTGACATGGGGGCGCACTACGCCCCGCTGGAACACCTGAAAGTGAATACGCCCAAGCAATGATGGTTTGCCGTGCACGGGCAAACATGTCGGCGGTACGACTGGTGGTACGGCATCTGGTACGTCTGCAACGCGCTTCAAACCGAGATACGTCCTTCAAAGTCCCAGCGTCCTACAAACTCGCTGCTCTGATTTTGAACAAATCCTGAAAAAGCCTTTTCAAACGAACAACAATGGAGTCTCAATCCGACCCTTCGCTGCTGACCTATAGAAGTTATTGAAACAGACTGGAGAAAAAAGGAACTTATCGCGGATGGTCTCTGAAACCCAAATTCAGAGAAATCCTCCCTCCTGAATGATCCATCGAGAGCTTGATTTTGGCGGTTTAGGCAAGCCACAGCAGCCCTGACGAGATCAGCCTGACGAAGCCCATCGTAGATATATAACCGTTACTCCAGTGATGTAGCTCTCATGCCGCCGTCCTGCCACAATGCCGCCATGTCTCAGCGAGAAAAGGCGATTTATCGAATCCTGACCGAGGACGTTCCCGGCTACCGCGACACGGTGATCGAGGTTCTGGATCGCCATGGGTTCCCCTATTCCACTACCATGCCCTGCGTCGGGTACGGGCCGGATCAGGGCGGCAAGCCTGAGAACTCTGTAGCAATTGACGCGGTGCTGGACTACGACCCTGAAACCGACAGGCGCATGGTGGACGCGGTGATGGAAATCCGGGAGAAGAACGGCCCGAATGGGCAGGGCTGCGTCCTGCTCTTGTGTGTCCCGGCAGCGGCGGAGTTGGTCGATGGTAACGGAGCGCCCCAAGGGGGCAGGGTTCTTGCCGCCTACGGTGATTGGGAAAGACTGCTTGAGCGCCTCAGGTACGACGCCGTCTGGACTCTGTTCGCCGAGCAGATCATGCGGCAAAGGGAATTCGACAAATCCTCGGAAGGCGAGCGACTGCGACAATACTTCAGGGAACATCCACCAAAGAAAGAAAAGTCGGTATCACGGTGCAACAACTGCGGCTACGTGACCCGCGAGTACGAAGACCTGCCGGACAGCCTGAAGGAATTTATGGCGCACAAATGCAAAGGGGAGTATGGATATGGTGGACAAGAAGAGGCCCCGTAAGAGAATAGGCCGCAAGGTCAACTACGACCCCGAAACTCGCCGCTGGTGGGCGGTGGTGAAGCCCTTCGGCGCGTGCCTGTGGAGCGACGAAAGCGAAGCCGAGCTTCTGCGCGTGTGCAAGGCTTACGAAAAATTCCCGGCAAACGTAAGTCACGGGATGCGGCTGATCCAGATAGCTAGGGCCATGAAGGACTGCACCTTGTCCACGGACTACTGGGAGCCTCCCGGTTGGGAACAAACTTCTTGATCGCGTCTGAACGCCTCAGTGCGGACAAATCGTTGGCGAAGCGTTCGCGCTTTGAGCCGTTCTGTCCGGTCTGCCTTTGTCAATTCACCGTCGCCCCGCCGCAGCACTTCTTGTACTTCTTCCCGGACCCACAGGGGCACGGGTCGTTCCGCCCGACTTTTGGGGTGCTTCGCCCGATTTCAGGTGCATCGACGCCAAGATCACCTTCCCGCTCTTTCCGAAAATACTCGTAGGCGTTCATCAAGCCTGCCGCCATTCCTGCAATGACCTGCTCGCGCTGCTCCGGGCTGATCGGATCAGGTCGCATCTCTGGGTCTTTGTCATGCTCATGGCAAAGCATCATCATTGGGATCAGGGAGCCGCCATATTTCTCGTCATTGACAAGCTCAGCCCAGCCTTCGTGCCGCATGTGCATGCCGCGCATGAACCCGCGTGCCCAGTCGTTGCCGTGAAGCTCGCCCTTCTCGTCCTCAAAGATGAGCGGAACGTGGATTTCGCCCTTGAATAAGGTCCCCGCGATTGTGTTCCAGTGGCGCGTGAGCAGACCCAAGATGTCTTTGGCTTCTTCGAGGCTGGAGAACTCCGGTGCTTCACCGCCAAACAGTTCCCGGTTGTATTCGCTCGGCATCACGGGCTCCGGCCCCGCAATGAGCGCAGAGAAGAACCCGTCCAATTCTTCGAGCTTCATCGCCTTCCCGCCTTTGCAAGACTTGAGAAAATCGCCGAGGCGGTCGAGTTCAGCGTCGGTCAGTGGTTCGGATTGGATCGAGGTTGTCATTAGTCTCAGAGTTCAACGCTCTTAGGACGCTATTTGCCCCGATAGACTGTTTTGCGGCTTTGTCGTGCTCTTAGCTGGCTTTGTTGTACTCGGGCGGGCCGCCGACATTAAGTCCGTTACGCTTATAACTGTGCCAATAGCAGAATCTAGTTTCATGTTCGACCTTTGGGTCAAGTACATCGCGGTATTTGATTAACCCGTAAATAACCGTTATCTTTTCGCCCTGATACAGCGAAGCCCATTCGCCCAGTACGTTCGCCCATGTTTTTATATCGAAGCTCACTATGGAGTCTTTGCTATTTGGCGCAATCATCTGTGGAGCGAGAAGCTGATTTTTCCCATAATCTGGCGGAATTGGGAGGTTGGCAAGAGCGGCCTCGTTATCGACAATCTCGGTTTTACTGTGCTTCGAAATCACTTGTGCGGGAGTTTGGCCGTAATTGTGAATCCACAATTCAAATTTGTCGGCGATGTTACCCATAGTCCATCCCGTCAGGACCCAAGCGCGGTAAATGTTTTTCACGGACTCCGCGCTTCGTTCGGCGGCCCTCGCAGTTGCGCTTGCAGCAGTAGCATTCTCGACGGCGGTTTGAGCAATATCTTTCGCAGCTTTCGCCAATTCACCGCTATGTTTGGTCTCTTGTTCAATTTGTCGAAGAGTACCAATAGCAATAAAAGCAGTCCAAATGGCGACAATGACCAACGCCCAACTGGCCCATTCCGGCGGCCAGAACCACTCGCGCCAATTCTTCGTTTCTCGATTCGCAGCGGGCGCTTGTGGTTGGGGACTTTCCTGAGGCGGAGCACAAACGCACGTTACGGTCGGCGGGGTTGGAGGATTTTGCGCAACTTTTTCTCGTTTAGCGGCATTGCCCTGTTGTTGATTTTTATGGAGTGGTGACGCAGAGTTTTGTCCGAAAGCTAGGCAACCCGCCAGAAGACATCCAGAAATAAGGGAAAACGGATTGCTATTTGGCTTGAACACTGGGAGTTACTCCTACGCCGTCTTTGTCCGTCCCTTGACCTTCGCCCACCGTGCCCGTTGCGCAGCGGCAATTTTCCTTCTGGCGGCAGCCGACATAGTCTTCTTCTTGGGCATGGTGACGATCTTCGCCTTTTGCGGTCCGCCGTTCGCCCTCACCTTCGCCCAGCGTGCTCTCTGGGCAGCCGCGATCCGCGCCCGTCCCGCCGCCGATACGCGCCGAATTCCCCTTATTCTTCCTCGTGCACTGCCATTGAGCGCGGCAAGAGCCGCATCCAGTTGTTCAACCGCCCTTGCCGCCCGATCCCGCTCTTTCCGCAACTGCTGGACTACACCAGCCAAGTTAGCCATGAAATCCTCCGGGCGGGATTGTATCAGGCGTGCCGCTCAGGGAGCCGATTCTGGGGCGATTCGGCTGCCGGACATGTTCCGGTCGGCTGTAGCGTTTCACAGGCGCGGACGGCCTTTTGTACCACCAAGAAAACTGTGCTGGAAGGACGGGTGATCCCCGGAATTCAGCCTTCGTCCGTCTGGAAGTATGTCCTAGCGACAAAAACTGTCACTGATGCCACAACAAGGCAGGCAAAGAAAGACTGCGCAGAACGAATGCGTGATGCTCGACCTGCCCCCGGAGCATGACAACGCGACCATGCGATGCCTTGTTGACGTTCCTAGTTCTTGGCAATACATTCCTATTCATGGGCGACACAGGTGCCTCAATAAACATCACCGCCGACGCGCTTGAGTTTGCAGAGCAAAAGTTTCTGAAGTTGTTTGGAAAGGACTACGAGAGCGTTCAACTCGCGACGTGGTTCAAGGGCTTGCAGGAAACCGCTCTCACACAGACTGCAACGGTGCACTGTTTGGGAATGCGCAAGCCTCTGCCCTTTGACAGCATATATCAACCAACCCGGCTGCTCGTTGGCCCCGATGAGGGGGAGACGTTACCGACAGAGTCTTCCTATGCTTGGGAAGATAGGGTTAGCCGTTCCATCCTACGCGGACGAGCCTTTAACGAAAAGTCAATCACGATAGGTGATTTCCTCCGGCGCGATCAGGACGCACTGGTTTTCGGTGGTCCGGGATGGGGAAAGACAACTTTCCTGCACCACATTTTCCGCTTAACAGTAAAGCACGATGACGTTCTTCCTGTGCTCATTAGTCTCCGCAGACCTACCGCCATCGACGATCTCGAAAAATACGTGGACGCCTGCTCGAAGATTCAGAAAAAACAGCATAGAGCCTGCACACTACTACTCGTTGACGGATATGACGAGGTAAACACAGAGCAGCGTAAACGCGTGTCTGAGGCTCTTCTTCAATTCCAAGCGCACCGCGCTGGAAAGTTCTATCTGACTTGCCGCGAATACTATCAAGTATCCCAACTCAACGCCCCCGAAGTGCGCCTTGAGGCGTTCACGCGAGACGATCAAGTGCGCTTCGTAGGCGTGTTTCTCTCTGCTTTTAGTGTCCTTCGTGACGACGCGGAGATTGTTGTGAATCAACTTGAAGAACGTGGATTTGCTGAGTTTCTTTCACACCCTCTGCTGTTAACACTCGCGTGTATTGTCAGAACAACATCTACAACGTTGCAACCGAGGAGCGCATTGCGACTTCTGGAACGTGCACTCGACGTGCTCTGCCTTCAATGGGACGAACAGAAGAACATTGACAGGCAGCGGGCAACGCCGCTAGACGGTCATGATCGCGTGCGAATCCTGAAGCATATTGCGTATAGGGCCAAGTCTCCCTTCGTGAAGCGACAACGTGCGGAGGAAATTGCGAGAAAACAACTGAATCTCCTCGCTATGGACAGGGTTGATCCTCGTGAGGCCCTAATTGAAATCGCCCGGTTTTACGGCATTCTAGTGCCCGCTGAGGATGGCTATGAGTTCGTCCACCGCACAATTCATGACTTC
>Ga0187782_10003069_pt1 | contig 12432 bp, 13 predicted proteins | sample 0715_SJ02_MP15_2_FD_132454 | JGI IMG/M metagenome (GOLD analysis project Ga0187782, IMG submission 132454) | Tropical peat soil microbial communities from peatlands in Department of Meta, Colombia - 0715_SJ02_MP15_20_MG | ecosystem: Environmental > Terrestrial > Soil > Wetlands > Peat | place...
ACCAGCATCGGAACGTTGCTGGCATTTGTGATCGTGTGCGCGGGCGTCTGGGTGCTGCGGGTACGCCGCCCGGATCTGCACCGGCCCTTCAAGACTCCGCTGGTGCCGCTGGTGCCGATCTTGGGTATCATCGCGTCACTGATCCTGATGTACGGCCTGCCGCTGTCCACCTGGATCCGGCTGGTCGTTTGGTTGATCGTCGGGATGCTGATTTACTGGACCTTCGGGCGCAGGAACAGCCGCGTGCAGGACTACGTGGCATCGCACGGCAAGTTCTCGGCGGCGAAGCGGTAGCGGCCGGGAGTTTCGGATGCACAAGTAGTATCCAGCTTGTATTCGCCTTTCATTCGCTGTAATATCGGAAGGTCAGCCAGCATTCATAGGGAATACGAAGCTCCCACAATGGTTCCAAGTCTGACTCTGGAGTGGCCATTGACCACCGAGCACTTCTTTGAGGAATCGAGCGAGCAGTCGGCGGTGAAGGCTGCAATTGTCTCCAAGTACTTTTGGAGCTGGGCAAAGGTGATCATGCCCCAAGTCGAAAAGAACAAAGACCCGAAGATTGCGTATCTCGACTTGTTCGCGGGACCGGGCCGTTACAACGACGGAACCAAATCTACACCTCTCCTAATTCTCCAGAAAGCCATCGAGGATGAGAAGATGCGGCAAATGTTGGTTACCGTCTTCAACGACAAGGACGATGACAACGCGCAGGCGCTCCAGTCGGCTATCGACGAACTACCTGGAATAGACAAGCTGAAGCACAAACCAATTGTCTTGAACAACGAAGTCGGGTCGGAAATGGTGAAGCTGTTCTCATCGATGAATCTAGTCCCTACATTGTTCTTTATCGATCCGTGGGGATATAAGGGGCTTTCCCTTCAACTCGTCAATTCTGTTTTGAAGGACTGGGGGTGCGACTGCATTTTCTTCTTCAATTACAACCGAATCAACGTGGGACTTAGCAATCCCATGGTGAAAGAACACATGGCGTCACTTTTTGACGAGGAGCGGGCGGAAGCCCTGCGCTTGAGGCTCGAAGGGATGTCTCCTGAGGATCGGGAAATATGTGTCGTCGAGGAGTTGTGCGAGGCGCTCGGTGCGAAGAAGGGCCGTTTCGTTCTTCCGTTCCGTTTTAAGAATGAAGCCGGGACGCGAACTAGCCACCTCTTATCTTTGTGAGCAAGCACGTTCTGGGCTACAGCATCATGAAGGAAATTATGGCCGGCGAGAGCTCGCTCCACGAGCAAGGGGTCCCGAGCTTTGACTACAACCCCGCAGACAAGCGGTTTCCGTTGCTCTTCGAGCTTAATCGTCCTTTGGATGAACTAGAAGGCATGCTGCTCGCCGAGTTCGCCGGCCGCAAGGTGGCAATGAAGGATATTTACGAGCAGCACCATGTTGGTCGCCGGTTCATTAAGAAGAATTACAAGGCCAAACTCAAACAAATGGAAATCAAAGGCGCAATCCGGTGTGAACCGTCGAGGCGTCCGAAGGACACGTTCGGCGACAACGTGTTAGTGACCTTTCCAAGCAAAGGAGGAGCCCTTGGCGAAATCAAGCATTGAGTGGACCGACGCAACCTGGAATCCAGTGACTGGGTGTAACAAGGTCAGCCCAGGCTGCAAGCATTGTTATGCCGAGCGCATGTCCAAACGCCTCCGGGCTATGGGACAACCGAACTATGCTCACGGATTTGAATTGACGTTCCACGAACACATGCTTGAGCTGCCTCTCCGCTGGAAGCAGCCAAGCCAGGTTTTCGTCAATTCGATGAGCGACCTGTTCCACAGCGATGTGCCCCTCAGTTATATTGAGCGGGTTTTTACTGTGATGCGGCGAGCGAGTTGGCACCAGTTTCAAGTGTTAACGAAACGTTCCGATCGCCTCATGGAGGTGAGCCCGATGCTTCGCTGGGAGCCTCACATTTGGATGGGCGTCAGTGTAGAAAGCGAGGAATATACTTACCGCATTGAACATCTCCAGTGTTCGGGAGCGTTGATCAAATTTCTCTCTCTAGAGCCGTTGCTCGGGCCACTGCCTAAACTGAACCTCCGCGGGATCGACTGGGTCATCGTTGGAGGTGAATCTGGGCCCGGAGCCCGCCCGATGGAAGCCGATTGGGTACGGGATATTCGTGACCAGTGTCTGCGAGCACGAGTTCCGTTCTTTTTCAAGCAATGGGGTGGACCTGTGAAAGGCCGCACTGGCCGGGTCCTCGACGGTCGTACGTGGGACGAAATGCCTAATGGGACAGCAAGCGCTCTTGAAATCTTCCCCATCCTTGCTGCAACAGGCAGTGAGTAGCCAGGTCTTTCTAAGCCCGTCGGCTCCGCACGACCTATGGCGGTTATCTACTCGAGCGCCACCGGCCGGTCGAACACCACATCCAGCGTCGATCCCTGCCGCAGCTCCACTTCTTTGCCGCGCGTCAGCAGCACGGTCGCGAGCCCGACCGCCGATCCCACGCCTGCGCCGATCCCCGCGCCCTTCCAGCTTCGATCGGCGATGCCGCCAATTCCCGCCCCGCTGCCCGCCAGAATCGCAATGCGCTCGGTATCCCGCCCCTTGCCGGGCGCCGCCTCGATGGCATTCTCCGAACCCACCACTTTCTGCCCGCTTTCGCCCGAATCCGCCGAACTTACGTGCGGCGAAAACTTGTACACCTTGCCGCTCGCGAGCGTCAGCGTCTCCAGTCGAATCGCGAGCTGTGCCCGGCCTTTCACGCGCCCGCTCTCCTTCGATTCGGTGACCACGCCCTGCACATAGCTGCCAACGGGTACGGCAATTGCGCCCGCGCTCGCGATCGGGACCGCGGTCCGCAAATAGACGAAGTCGCCTTCCTTCGCCGTGCGCGTGCTAAGGGAATTTTCCATTCTGAGCAGCACGTGCGCGCCTTGGGGAATTTCCGCGGCGGAGGAAAGAACAGCCAGAAGGAAAATCAGGTACTTCATGGAATGGTGCTCCTACTACGGAATCATAGCGCTATTAGTTGCCGTGTGTGAGCAAAACCACCTCGGCTCCCTGCCCTCGGATTGCATCGATGGCTTCGGCGACCGACCTCCACTCCAGACCCGGATCGCCGTCGACATACACCGGCCAATCGGGCGGACGGCGATCAAGCTCCTTCCGTAAAAGCGCGGGGAAATCGTCGCGGTCAACCAGGTAGAAATTCAAATAGAGGCCGGTTGCCCCCACGCGGACGCGGACTGGCTGAATCCCCGAGACCGTATAAGCCATAACACCCCGACTCAAGATGTGGACTCGTAAGCCGGTCAGGACGTGGTCCAAGGAGTGTAGGGCGACGAACGGGGTCGCAACGGCCAACAAAACCAGCACCAGGATAAGCGAAGCCATCGAGGCCTTTGACGAGGTAACCATATGGATGTTAGACACCGGCGGAACATCCATCGGTCCGGCTGAGTGAATCCCCTGAGCCCCTCGGCAATATCGCCTTAGGCACTATAAGGTTTTAGTACCGACCGGCCGATCAAGAGGTACGGGTGCATGTCGTGTCCTTGATCCCCCGGACCCTCATCGAACACAAAGCGGGCCAAATCGTTGACCCCGTTGAGCGTTTGCGCTATTTGCAGCGCCGTTCGGTGATATTGCAACCGCGCGTTCACCCCGTCTCGTGGAAACGTCGGTGGAAACACCGCCGCTTGCCCGCCCTCGCGCTCGCCCTGCTGCTAGGCTGTCTGCTGGCGCCCGGCTACAAAGCATCGCGCATTGAGCCGATTGAGCCGGTCGCGGCGCCAGTGGCCGACGTCGTCGCCAAAGTCTGGCTGGTGGACAAGTCCGGCGACTTCGAAACCTACAGCAACGGGCTTCGCATTGATGATCGCTTCGTCGCGCCCAATCAGAAGCGCATCTTCTACCCGGTCTATAAGCGTGACGCCATCGATCCCGACAATCCTGAATGGCGCTCCGAACCCGCCGGCATCGTATATCACACCACCGAAAGCGATCAGGCGCGCTTCACCGAAGAGGAAAACGCGCGGCTCAAGCGCATCGGCCAGGCCGTGATCGGAGTCGTGCAGCAGAGCCACAGCTATCATTTCCTGATCGATCGTTTCGGCCAGGTCTTCCGCATCGTCCCCGAGACCGACATCGCCAATCACGCCGGCTATTCCATCTGGGCCGACGACAGCGTCCTCTTCGTCAACTTGAACAGCAGCTTCCTCGGCATCGCTTTTGAAACGCAGACGCAGCACGGCGACCAGCCATCGGCCAATCCCGCGCAAGTGCACTCGGCGCGCATCCTCACCGAAATGCTGCGCAACAAGTACCACATCCCGCAATCGAACTGCGTCACCCACGCGCAGGTTTCCGTGAATCCCGACAACATGCTGGTGGGTTATCACACCGACTGGGCGGGCAATTTCCCGTTCCTCGCCATCGGACTGAACGACAACTACGCGGCCCCGCCGCCGAGTATTTCCGCTTTCGGGTTCGACTACGATCCCGTGTTTGTCCACGCAACCGGCGTTCGCCTCTGGCAAGGTCTCGCTCTGGCCGAAGACCAGATGCAAACGCAAGCCGCGGCACGCGGCATCACCGTGTCCCAGTACAGAGCCATCCTCAAAAAGAAATACAAGGAGATATTGGCGGCGCTCAAGCGAGCAGCAGCTGCCAATGACGACAATCATGAAACATAGCGACAAAGTCAACAATTCCGCGGTGGGATTGGATGTCGGCACCAGCCGCATCTGCCTGGCGCAACGCGTGGGCGAGGAGTATCAGTACGAAACGCAACTCAACGCCTTCGTCACCATTCCGTTTTCTAAGATGACCGAGAACGTGCTCAAGAAGGAAAAAGTGCCGCACACCGTCAACGGCGCCGAGATTGTGGTGCACGGCAATGAATCGGACCGCTTTGCCGACCTGCTCAACGTGGAGACGCGACGCACTATGGACAAGGGCGTGCTAAATCCCGCCGAGGCCGAAAGCCTCAGCATGCTGCGCAAGATTGTCGATTCGATGGTCGATCCGGTAAAGGATCGACAGAAGCTTTGCTTCACTGTGCCGGCCGCGCCGCTCGGAGCCGAGGACAATCTCACCTATCACGAAGCCACGCTGCGCCAGATCCTAAACGAGCTGGGCTACGAAGTGAAGAGTATCAACGAAGGCCTGGCGGTGGTGTATTCGGAGATGGAAAGCTCCAACTACACCGGTATCGGAATCAGTTGCGGCGGCGGTTTGTGCAACGTGTGCGTCGCGTATTTGTCGGTGCCCGTGCTGAGCTTTTCGATTCCCAAAGCCGGCGACTACATCGACACCAGCGCGGCCACCATCACCGGCGAGCGCGCCAATCGCGTCCGCATCGCCAAGGAAGATTCGTTCCACTTCAACGGCTTCTTCGCCGACAAGCTGCAGCAGGTCCTGGGCGTTTATTACGACGAAATGATCCAGTCGCTGGTGCAGGGCATGAAGCAGGCCTTTGCCAACGCACGCAACTTGCCGCGCTCGAACCGGCCGCTGCCCATCGTCTTGAGCGGCGGGACGGCGATGCCGGAAGGCTTCCGCGATCGCTTTGAGAAGGCTCTGATTGAAGCGGAACTGCCGTTTGCGGCGAGCGAAATCCGGCTGGCGGCCGATCCGCTGCACGCTTCGGCTAAAGGTGCATTGGTCGCCGCGCTGGCCGACGCCTAGCGGTGAGATACTTCGCGCGTTACGGGCTGGCTGGGAAACACGGGTTCGAGAACCTGCTGTGCCCAGCCGGCCGCCGCGCAATAGACCTCGGCTAGCGCGCCTGTGGGGATGTGGGCTTTTCCGGCCAGCTCTTCGACGCGAGTCCAATCCGCCATCTCGTAGGCTTTGGCCAAATCGTATACTCGCCGGAGCATGTCGCTATCCGGAGCGCTGCCGTTCAGGACGGCGGCGATTTCGGGCGCCAGATTCATCTCCGCCACCGCTTCCTCAATCGGACGGTCGATGAGCGCGTCCAGCAGCGAGAAAAGGCCCATCAGAAACGCGGATTGGTCGTGGCCTTTGTCCGCCTTCTGGGCCAGCGACTCGCAAAACCGCGCCCGCACCAGCGAATGCAGAATCAACTCGCCCGGCTTATCGTCGGCGGTGCGCGCGAGCGTCGCCAGCGCGATCCACTTGCGCAAATCGTTTTCGCCAAAGAACAGCAACGCCTGGCGAATGGACCGGATCCGGTTCACTACGCTGAACAGCGGCGAATTGACGTAGCGCAATAATTGATAGGAAAGCGAGACGTCTTCGAGAATCAGCGCTTCCAGGCGGTCAAAATCGAGCTCGGGGCGCTGGGCTTCCTGCAACAGCCGTAAGCAGTGCAGCTTTGCTGCTGGAATCTTGCGGCCGCGCACGATCACCGGACGCGCGAAGAAGTATCCCTGGAAAAAATCGTAGCCCGCCTCGCGAGCCCATTCGAACTCTTCGTGCGTCTCCACCTTTTCGGCGAGGGTCTGCAGGCCTCGTGCGCGGTACGAGCGAACCAGGACCTTTTGTTCGGGCCGCGGTATGCTTTGAATCTCGATCTTGACCAGGTCAGCTACTTGGAGCAGGCGTTCGGAGCCAGCGCGGAAAACAAAATCGTCCAGGGCGAGCTGGTAGCCTTGTTTGCGCAGCTCGCGGCAGGCTTCCAGGATCTCGTCGTCGGGTTCGACGTTCTCCAGCAGCTCGATGACGGTGTTCTCCGGCGGCAGCGCCGAGTGCCAGCCTTGCAGCAGCGGCCCGCGGCCGAAATTCACGAACGCCTTCTTGGCGCCCACCAGGTTTTCGAGACCAATCACCAACAGGCTGTTGGCCAGAACCTGCCTGGTAGCTTGGCCACCTTCGGTGCCGTCGAACGCGTTTTGTCCAGCCTCGGAGCGGAAGAGGAGCTCGTAGCCGTGGACGCGGCGGTCGCGGTCGAAGATGGCCTGTCGGGCGACAAGGACATCCATAACCACCTTATCGGCGGGTTGGTGTAATCTACTTAGCGTATGTTCGGGGGAATCGGTATATTTGTGTAAGCGCGTCGAAAGTCTGCCACAAACTTCGCGACAGAGTGCTGGATCGACAGTTCTTGAGGTGGCCAAGTGGTGAAGAGGAGAGCGATTGCCCGGAGTAAGAATGGGACGAAACGCGACGACACGCACCAATCGACCTGTTGAAGGCGTTGAATGGCGACCCGAAAGGCGTGGGCGCATTCCCCTAAACGATAATCCCTATGTCCGCCGCAGGAAGCGCAACAGCTTTAGTACTCTAGCATATGCACTGACAATTGTCTAGACACGGGTATCGCGATTAATATATAATGGGCTTGTTGGTTGAGAACCACTGCTGTGCTTTGCCATCGGCTAACGCTTTAACCCAGAAGATGTTGCAGGTACTAACAAATGTCGAACATCAAAACTAAGCTTAAAGCTCAAGCAAAGGACGCTCACGCACTTCATTTGGAGAATGAAGGCAGTGGGCACCATGGTGTCGCGATCTGGAATCTTAGCGTGCTCATCGTGCCAGATGGTGAGTTTTGGTTTGCTCAGGGGCTCGAAATAAACTATGGTGCGCAAGGCGACACCGTGGAAGATGCGAAGCAAAATTTCCAGAACGGACTGTTGGCAACGATCAATCAGCATTTGCGTGTTCACGGCAACATCGAAAAAATATTGAGGTTCGCCCCGCCGGAAATACTCAGAGAAGCTGCGAAGTATAAGAAGTCGATACAACATTTCGCGCAGATCTCGTTTCATGAGATAATGGACGCGACAGCGCAGGCAGCAATTCCGTTTGATGGTATCGACTACAGGGTTTTAAAGGCAGCCGCCTAGTATCAAGCTGAGACGCAAAACAAATGGGCTTTGGGGTGAAGCGGGAGACCGTGTTCGCCGCTTTTAAGGCGAAACACATTGACTATGCTGCACGCCTCGACCCGGCAGAGGGCAAGCATTTTTACGAAGTTGTTGGCCCAAGTGGGGAAATGAATGTCGAATATATACCGCCAGAACTGGGTAGAAGGTTGCCGCAACGACTTTCGAATCTGTACGGGATTCCGTTGGAATGGTTCTATACACCGAGCTTAATACCCACCGCTGACGCGGGTGAAAAGCCAGAGGTAAAGGGTCCAAGGAAAGTCCCGACCGCAAGGGCTCAGCCTTTCCGTCGGCCTCGCGCCTGACGCGCGTCTTCGGGGCCTTCAATCAGCCCAAGCTGAGCGGTGTCCTACGAGCTGGGCGTACTGTAAGCTCAAAATCCGCTGCGAAAATCGATCCGCATGCCCGCCTAAAACGGAACGTCGTCGTCGGTGATCCCTTGATCCATCGGCTCGGCTGCCGCAGCCGGACGCCCCGCACTCCGCGGCATCGACACCGGCCGACCGCCGCCGCTCGCCTCGTCCATGCCCTCGCCACCCCGGCCGCCCAGCAGGATCACATCCTCTGCCACCACCTCGGTACGGTATTGCTTCTTGCCGTCTTTGTCGTCGTAGCTTCGCGTCTGCAGCCGGCCTTCCACGTACACTTGTTTGCCCTTGGTGAGGTAGTTCGCCAGATTCTCCTGGCGCCAGAGCACCACGTTCGCCCAGTCGGTCTCTTCCTTCCATTCGCCGCTCTGCTGATCCTTCCAGCGGCGATTGGTGGCCACCGAAAAGGAAGTAACCGCGACGCCGGCCGGCGTGAATTTCGTTTCCGCATCCCGGCCCAGGTGACCGACCAGGATGACTTTGTTAACGCTGCGCGATGCCATAATGCAAGCACTGTACCACAGAAATTCCTGTTTCAGGTTTCGCGAACTTGCGTCTTACGGATGTGTCGAAGATCGCGGCTGCGCGTCTACTGAGAAGTTTGCGAACATCCGATCACTTCTCAGCGGCGGCTGCGGATACGCTAATTTTTTCATTGCAGCTGTAGAGTCTGGATGTACAATATGAGCAATCCAGACGCGTAGCGCGGGTGATGTGCTGGCGGCGTCGGGGACGCTCGAAAAATCTTCGCCACGCGCGATGAGTGAAAGGGTATGCAGAGACCCTGTTGCTTGTTGAGTCGATTTGGCGGCCGGTGGATGCTGACCGGTCTGATCCTGAGCACTGCGCCGATCCGGGCGCAGATCCTGATTCACACCGCGGGCGTCAGCCACGGCGCGAACATCTTTAATACCGATCTCGCCGTCCTCGAGCAGGACGAGCAGCGCAAGGATCTGCCCTGTACCGTTACTCCCAGCAAGCCCGCTCTTGGATTCGATTTGAAATTTCATACCGGCTACCAGGTGAGCGTGCCTCTCAGGGAGCTGGCCGGGGACGAAAACGCGCTCAACATCGTGTTCCGCGTTGCTCCGCAGGACCATCCGGACGATCCCGTCTATTTCACCCAGCGCCTGCGTGTCCCCCCGATCGAGGAAGAAGCTAAAGGCGACGCGTACCTGCAAGGGGCGTTCGATCTGGGCGAGGGGTCGTATCACGTCGATTGGTTAATGCGGGATCGCACGGAGCGGGTTTGTTCGTCCTTCTGGGACACCGAGGCCAGTCTGTCGCCCAAGGACCGGCCGATGAACCTGTCCATTGCGCCCGGTGCGGTGGGTCGTGCCGATGGCGAAGAATTCAAGGATGAGCCGCCGGTTGCGCGGGCGTCCACCGACCCGCCTCTGAGCGTAAAAGTGCTGGTGAATTTCGCTCCTCAGAACTCGCTTTCGCCCGCGCTCCAGCCCCTCGACACCACCGCCTTAGTATCGATTCTGAGAACCATTGCGCGCGACCCGCGCATCGGCAAGTTCTCGGTGGTCGCCTTTAACATGCAGGAACAGAAGGTGATCTACCGCCAGGACAGCGTTAATCGCATCGATTTCCCTTCCTTGGGACACGCCCTCACCACCCTGAATCTTGGAACCGTGGATCTCAAACGCTTGAGCGATAAGCATGGTGATACGGACTTCCTGACGGGCTTGGTGCGGAAAGAAATGTCCCCAAGCCCTGAGGATCATCCCGACGCCCTGGTTTTTGCCGGTCCGAAGATCCTACTGGACACCAATCCTCCCGAAGAAGCCTTGAAAGACACCGGAGACATCGATTTCCCCGTCTTCTACATGAACTACAACCTGTATCCGCAAGCGGTGCCCTGGCGCGACGCAATCAGCCACACGGTCAGGTTCTTCCGTGGCTACGAATACACGATTTCCCGGCCCCGGGATCTGTGGTTTGCCGTATCCGAAATGGTTACAAAGATCGTAAAATCAAGGAACGGAAGAGCGGCGGCATCCATCTCAAGCCAGTAGGGGTTAATGAGGATACAGATTCTGGCAGTCCACCTGGGCGTAGTGGCTTTTTGCGCTACCCAAGCGTTCGCCCAGGAGTCTCTCTACGGGCAAGGGCGAGTCAAGCACTACGCCAATAGCTTGGCGCCGTACGTAGTCTCGCCCCAGGAAATTGTCGACCGCATGCTGGAACTGGCCGATCTCAAGCCCGGCGAAAAACTCTACGATCTCGGCAGCGGCGACGGGCGCATCCTGGTCACCGCCGTGGTTCGGTTCAAGGCCAAAGCCGTCGGTGTCGAGATCTCCGACGATCTGGTCAACAGCACCAACGCCCGCATCCGCCGGCTCGGTTTGGATAACGACGCGCAAGTCATCCACGGCAATTTTCTCGATACCGACCTCGGCCCCGCCGACGTCGTCACGCTGTATCTCGCCACCGACGCCAACGAAATGCTGCGCCCCAATCTGGAAAAGTATCTCAGAAAGGGTGCGCGCGTGGTTTCGCACGAGTACGCCGTGCCCGGCTGGAAGCCGAAACTGGTGGACAAGGACCCGGAACGCCACGGCCACACCATTTTTCTCTACGAGATGCCTCCCAAAAAGAAGTAGCGGGCCGGTTACCCTAATTCTTGGCGTCCTTATTCGATGTGGTCGGCGTCGGCCTAAACGCCACCGATACCCTGATCCTGCTCTCCCGTTTCCCAGCCTATGGCGGCAAAGCGCCTTTTGAGCGCGAGGTCTTGAGTCCCGGCGGACAAGTGGCGAGCGCGATGGTCACCTGCGCCAAGCTCGGCCTGCGCGCGAAATATATCGGCACGCTGGGCGACGACGAGCGCGGCCGCGTTCAATTGGATAGCCTGCGCGCGAGCGGCATCAACCTGGATGACATCGAGATCCGGCCGAATTGCCCGAACCAGAGCGCCTACATTTTGGTGGACCATTCCACCGGTGAGCGCACCGTGCTCTGGCACCGCGACGAATGCCTGCGCATCGATCCCGCCAGCTTGACGGACGAGAAGATCGCCTGTGCGCGCCTGCTCCACATTGACGGGCACGACACGCCGGCCGTGGGTCGCGCCGCTGAAATCGCGCGCCGGCATGAGATCCCGGTCACTGTCGATGTGGACACCATCTATCCGGGCTTCGATCGCGTGCTCCCGAGCGTGGATTACTTGATCACGAGCTCGGAATTTCCCGGCCGCTGGACCCATGAGCCGGATCCATTGCGCGCTCTCGCGATGATCCAAAACGAATACGGCATGCGAGTGGCCGCCATGACGCTCGGTGCCGATGGCGCTCTCGCCCGCGTGGATGGCCGTTATGTTTACTCGCCGGGTTTTGTGGTTGACTGCATCGACACCACCGGCGCGGGCGACGTGTTTCATGGAGCGTTCTGTTATGCTGTGATCGAGAGCATGCCGGTGCGCGAAGCGCTCGAATTTTCAAATGCCATGGCGGCCCTGAACTGCACGGCGTTAGGCGCACGCGGGCACATTGCCGGCGTCGAGGAGGCGCGCGAGTTCGCCCTCAGCGCCGGGCGGCGTTCCAACCGGGAGTTCGCTTGAGCGCCGCTAAATGATTCCCCTTCGATCGTCGGAACCACACTACACGCGCGCCACAGTCACGCTCGCGATCATCGCGATCAACGTCCTGGTCTTCTTGTACGAGCTCAGCATGCCGAACTACGCGCTGAACCGCTTCATCATGCTGCACGGCATCGTGCCCGATCGCATCGTTCACGACTCGGTGGGCTATTCCTCCATCCTCACCTCCATGTTCATTCACGGCGGATTCATGCACATCGCCGGGAACATGTGGTTCCTGTGGATTTTCGGCCGCGGCGTGGAGGATATCCTGGGCCACGTGAAGTATCTGTTCCTGTACTTCGCCTGCGGCATCGCCGCCGCGCTGGTCTACATTCTGGTGAGCACCAACTCCACCGTTCCCACCGTCGGCGCGAGCGGCGCCATCGCCGGGATCATGGGCGCGTATCTGATCAAGTTTCCGCGCGCCTATATCCGTACGCTGGTGTTCATCGTGGTATTCATCACCACCATCGACATTCCCGCGTTCTTCCTCCTTTTGTATTGGTTCTTCATTCAGTTTTTCAGCGGCATCGGCTCGGTGGGCTATTCGCAGGAGTCGAGCGGCGGCGTTGCCTGGTTCGCGCACGTCGGCGGATTCCTGGCCGGCATGGCTCTCATCATGCTGATGCCCACCAAGATGCGCGCGCGATCGTGG
>Ga0187782_10003071_pt1 | contig 12420 bp, 11 predicted proteins | sample 0715_SJ02_MP15_2_FD_132454 | JGI IMG/M metagenome (GOLD analysis project Ga0187782, IMG submission 132454) | Tropical peat soil microbial communities from peatlands in Department of Meta, Colombia - 0715_SJ02_MP15_20_MG | ecosystem: Environmental > Terrestrial > Soil > Wetlands > Peat | place...
GAACGCCAGTCTCGATCACCGGCTCGGGGGCGCGGATGCGATTGTCTACGCGACCGCCCGCGTCTGTCAGGCCCAGCTCGTCACTGCCAACACCCACTTCCGCGGCCTCCCCGGCGTCATCATCCCGTAGCCACTTCGGGTCGTACGCTCGCTCGCGCAGTTGCCCCGCGTCACTTCGTCCGCCTACCTCGACGAACTCGTCGGCACCATCGGCGCCGAGCCATTTGGTGAGCTGCCTCGTTAGTCCATGCCGGCCCACACGCTCAACTCGTCATCGCCAACATGCGTCGGCGGGACTGCATCATGGCTTGACGAAATCGAGCGAGCAACCTCCCTCTAGTTGATGACTTCGTAATAGCATTGAATAAATGCAATACGCCGCGATTCTCGTCTCCGCCCTGATCCTGTGCGGTTCTGCGTTTGCGCAGACAAAGGCTCAATCGGTGCCTAAGCCGGACCGATTCGAAATCGGCCGCGACACTTTTTTCGATTTCGGTCCTCCTTTCGACTACTACGAAGTGTTCGCCGTGCGCCCTGCCGCGGCCGGAAGCTCAGTCACTAGGATCCTCCTTACGCCACTTGTCGACGCTTGCTTTGTGCCGGCCAAGCTAGAAGTCGGTTCCGCTCACCTAGAGGAATCTGTGTCGGATCTTCTCGGCCCATTCAATCCCTGCGAAATCTCGGAAAAGGCTCTGCACCAGGAAGAGAAGCGGTGCAAGAACTGCCCTGTCTTTAGCGGCGCCGATGTATCGATGCAGGTTCCCTGCGGGACCCGAACTCGCATCATCAAGGCGAAGGTTCTCGAACGGGACTGGTTCGAGAAGTCTCCGAATACGCCGAAAAACACCCGATGGACGATGACCCTGCTGGAACGCCTGGACAAGGCTGTTGGTCCGGGAGTGATGGAAAAGCCTTCGTTCCCAACCGCCGAGGCGGCCGGGCCATCCGACGAAATCCTCGATCCTGAGATACGCACTAGCCTAGCCTCGGGCAAATACGATGCGCTGTTTGAAGGTACCATAGACAAGCCATCAGATTTGTACGTCGCAGCTCAAAAACGGCCAGCGGTCCCAACGGTACAGGCCGTCAGCATCGAGCCAGCGAGTCCGGAAACTCTCGTTTTGCCGCAATACCCAGCTATCGCTCGAATGGTTCATTTCAAGGGTTCAATTTCTGTGGGTTTCGAAATTGGCTTCAACGGTGTGCCGATTAATTTAATGTTAGAGAATGGACCGCAATTCCTTTATGGCACGGTGACAAGCGCTGTTGCGCATTGGCGATTCCCGCAGAGCGCATCCGGCCAGCGCGTCCACGCGACGTTCCAATTCGATTCCAACTGCCCTCGCCCGTCACCGTAGTTTCTTGCCGACGCCCGATTCACAATGCATAGGCCTACGCCTGTTTACACCAACAACGACGTGAAATCGTCGGGGGATCGTGCTACGGTAATCGCGAGTTGAAATGACAATGTTGAAAGCGAAAACATTCGAGAGCAAGGAAGCCGCGAGACACTGGTCCGCCGAGCGGGATGGCAGCAGTTTGACCCACTTCTACCCGACAATGCTGCCGAGTAGAAACCGCCGTAACTCCATGAAAATGAACGACCGAGGCCTCGGCTACCCGACAATGAAACCGGGGGGTATGACAGCCCTTTCGAGCACCCTCGGCTAACCCGAAAAACGACATGGGAAACATTCACATCACGCTGCCGGATGGCGCGACACGCGAGGTGCCGCAGGGCTCCACCGTCGCGCAGATCGCGAACCAAATTTCGCCGCGCCTCGCGAAAGAAGCTCTCGTCGCATGCGCCGACGGCGAGCTCGTCGATCTCTCGCGCCCGCTCGATCATGACGTCAAGCTTTCGATTCTCACCGCGAAAGATCCTGACGCAGTGCAGGTCTTCCGCCACTCGGCCGCACATCTTCTCGCTGCCGCTGTCCTCGAACTCTATCCCAACGTCAAGCTCGGCGTCGGCCCGCCCACCGAAACCGGATTCTTCTACGAGTTCGTGCGCGACGAGCCGTTCACCCCCGAAGACCTCGAAAAAATCGAGGCCAAGATGCACGAGCTCGCCGCGAAAAATATTCCCAACGAGCGCAAGCTGATGCCCAAGGCCGACGCGCTCGATCTCTATCGCCGCCTCAACCAGGAATTTAAGTGCGAGCTGGTCGAAGAGAAGGCCACGGAGCCGATGGTTTCCTTCTACACCACCGGGAAATTCATCGACTTCTGCCGCGGCCCGCACATTCCCTCGACCGGCCGCATCAAGGCGTTCAAGCTGATGAGCGTCGCCGGCGCGTACTGGAAGGGTGACGAAAAGAATCCGCAGATGCAGCGGATTTACGGCGCCTGCTTCGTCGAGCAAAAGGATCTCGACGAATACCTGCACAAGCTCGAAGAAGCCAAGCGCCGCGATCATCGCAGGCTCGGCCAAGAACTCGATCTCTTCAGCATTCAGGACGAAGCCGGCCCCGGCCTGATCTTCTGGCATCCCAAGGGCGGCACGATTCGCCGCCTGATGGAAGACTGGCTGCGCACCGAGCTGACCCGTCATGGCTACGATCTGGTGTATACGCCGCACATCATGCGGCTCGATCTGTGGAAGACGAGCGGCCACGCGAATTTCTACCGCGACAACATGTTCGGCGCGATCGAAGTCGAAAAGGCCGATTACCAGCTCAAGCCGATGAATTGCCCAGGCCATGTCCTGATTTTCAAGTCGCACCTGCGCAGCTATCGCGAGCTGCCCGTCCGCCTGGCCGAGCTGGGCACCGTCTATCGCTACGAGCGCTCGGGCGTGCTCCACGGCTTGATGCGCGTGCGCGGCTTTACGCAGGACGACGCGCACATCTTCTGCATGCCGGATCAGATCGAGCAGGAAATTCAGGACTGCATCGAATTCGCCTGGGAAGCGCTGCGCGTTTTCGGCTTCGACGATTACGTGGTCGAGCTATCCGCGCGCGATCCTTCGCGCCCCGGCGACTACGCCGGCACCGTCGAGGAATGGGAACGCGCTGAGGGCACCCTCATCAGCACTCTCAAGCGCATGAACATTCCGTACAAATACATGCCGGGCGAGGCGGTCTTCTACGGCCCGAAAATCGACGTGAAGATGATCGACGCGATCGGCCGGCCGTGGCAGCTCACCACCGTGCAGTTCGATTTCAACCTGCCGCGGCGATTCGACCTCGAATACGTCGGCGAGGATGGCTCGCGCCACCAGCCGCTGATGGTGCATCGCGCTCTGTGGGGCTCGGTCGAGCGCTTTTTCGGCGTGCTGATCGAGCACTACGCGGGCGCATTTCCGGCGTGGCTTGCGCCCGTGCAGGTCTCCGTGCTGCCGGTCAGCGGAAAATTCGAGGACTACGCGAAGAAGGTCACGCAGCAGCTAAAGGACGCGGGCTTCCGCGTGCACCACGACGACCGCAATGAAAAATTGCAGGCGAAGATTCGCGACGCGCAGCTTCAAAAAATTCCCTATATGCTCATCCTGGGCGGCAAGGAAGCTGAAGCGGGAACCGTCTCCGTCCGCCACCGCTCAAAAGGTGATCTCGGCCCGCGCCCGCTTGAACAATTCGTCGCCGACCTCCGCCAGGAAGTAGACTCCCGCGCGCGGCAATAGCAACGATGGACAAGAAGAGCCGATTGTCGCGTCATTCCGAGCGGAGTCGCACGCATTTTGCATTTTCCACCCCGACTCAGCGGGGTGGACGCGCGACGGAGTCGAGGAATCTCTCTTCGATCGCCACAAAAGCGGCTTTATTCTGCGCGGCTCTCGCGCTCCTCTGCTCCTCTGGCTTTTCGCAGAGCGATCCTGCGCGCGACTGGACCGACAAGCACTTTCTTGCGGCGTTCGAGGACTTCTTTCCGACTCGCACCGGCGAAGGCGATTTTATCGCCGTCCGCGCGCACCAGAGCGGCAGCAACCAAGCGCTGGAGTTCTCGTTTATCCTCGAAAACACGCAGGATCCGCACGCGAACAGAGCGACTCTGCGCGAGGCGCAGGGCATTTCGCTCTATCAGCAGCTCGCCGCGCTTCATGCGAAGGACCCCGAGAAATCGTACGTGGGTCTGAAGCCGGATCTGAAAGTCGAGACGTGGACATTCACTGCCGCGCAGTGCCCGGCCGTGCAGGCGCAGTACAACGCGTTTGAAAACATCCAGTTCGTCCGGCCGCGCGACGAGGACGAAGTCGAGGAAAATCCCATCGTCTACGAGATCAACGAAACCGTGGCAGGGGGAAGCTCGCAGGTGATCGAGTTCATTTCGACCCGCGCCATTCCCCGCTGGGCCGTCGCCACGCACGCCGCACTTCGCGCCTGCGCCGAACCGGATCAGGGACGCGACAGCTCCGCGAGTGACAAGAAAGGCTCGTAATTCCGATATTGCGGGCGGGCGCCACGAACGTGCTATACTTTTTGCCCTGTCCCTCGGGCCGCGATTTTCTGCGCGCCGGGGAAGAGGATTCGGGCCGCGGCTACCAGCCTTGCGCGCCCGGGAGGTGGTTTTATCGCAGAACGGGGTGGAAGCAGCGGCCTTCGCGTTAACGAGCGCATTCGCGCCCGGGAAGTTCGTGTAATCGACGAGGCGGGAAATCAGCTCGGCGTGATGTCGCTGTTCGACGCGATGAAGGCCGCGCGCGATGCGGGGCTGGATGTGGTGGAAATCTCGCCGAACGCCGTGCCCCCGGTGTGCAAGCTCGTGGACTATGGAAAGTACCTCTACGAGCTCAACAAGAAAGCCCACGAGCAGAAGAAGCACCAGAAGAGCTCGCACATCAAGGAAGTGAAATTCCGGCCGGCCACCGCCGAGCACGACTATCAGGTCCGGAAGAACCAGATCGTCAGGTTCCTCGGCGAAGGCTACAAAGTAAAGGCGATGATCTTCCATCGCGGGCGCGAGATGGCTCACCAGGACGTGGGCCGCGCCAAGATGGAACGATTGCTGAAGGACATTGGAGAACACGCGCAGGTGGAATTCGGGCCGCGGATGGAAGCAAACATCCTGCTCGCGCTGCTGGCGCCGAAAAAGGGCGGTTCCGCTCCGACGCGTGCCGCGCAACCTGCGGCGGAGAACTAGCCCAGAGAATTTTGCGGAATGAGGAACTCGTGAAAAAGAATACAAAGATGAAGGCGAAGACGCACCGCGGTGCCGCCAAGCGATTCAAGATCACGTCCACGGGGAAAGTGATGCGGTGGCGGTCGGGGAAGCGCCACTTGCTCGGCACCAAGAAACCACGGCGCATGCGGCACCTGTTGAACAAAGTGGAAGTGAGCCCGGCGGACGCCCCGAAGGTGCGTCTCGCGCTTCCTTACGGAATCGAATAAACTTTGCGGTTGCCGCCGCTCGGATGACGCGTTGCGTCCCGGTTCGGCGGTGCGTCAATGAGTTGGTAGGGCGCGACTTTAGTCGTGCCAACCTTATTTCTTGGGCCAGGCAGAGCGAATCCCGCCGCGGCGGGCCTGCCGGCTTGCCCTGAGAACGCTCCGGTGGAGCGTTCGAAGGGTTCGCCCGAAACTACGTGATCCGTTTCGGGCCACTGAGTCGAAGTCTGGCTCTTTTTTCAACGAACACGCCGCGGAGATTGTCGCAGTGCGCGATCCGGCTTTTCGCGGGCCGGGCGGCGCGGCTGCGATTCCTCTCCGCGCAAACCGAGTTTTTGGAACTCATCACAGGAGAACAGAAATGGCTCGAGTAAAACGCGGGACGAAGCGGCGCGCCCGGCGCAAGAAGCTGCTAAAGCACGCCAAGGGATTTTTCCTCACCAAGGGAAAGCTCTACAGATCGGCAAAAGAGGCGGTGAACCGCTCGCTGCGGTACAGTTATCGCGACCGCCGCGCGCGCAAGCGCGATTTCCGCGCGCTGTGGATTCAACGCATCGGCGCGGCCGCGCGTGCGAACGGCACCACGTACAGCCAGTTGATTCACGGCCTCAAGGCCGGTGGCGTCGAAATCGACCGGAAGATTCTGGCGGACATGGCCGTGCGCGACGCCGAAGGTTTTGCGGCACTGGTCACGTCGGTGAAGCCGCATCTCGGCGCACCAACGCAACCCACCGCTTAGGTGCGCGGAGCTTTAGTGTTGTTCACACCCTCCCGACGCATACTGTCGGGAAGACGTGAGCGTTTCGCAAGATCGTCGGGCAAGCCCTGGTCTGAGGACCCGAGCTACATTCAAAAATCGCCGCCGAGAGGGCGGCGCTACACACGCTTCAATGGCAACTGACATCACAACTCAGACGCTGGCCGAGCTTCAGGTCACTTCGCAAGATCGCCTTCAACAGATATTCCGGATACTGCAACGTGACTTTGAGGACCAGACGGCTCCCGATGTGGTTCAAGGCAAAGACCTGGTCTGGTGGGAAGAACGACGAACGGAATGGCTCGGTCGAAAGAACGGCGTTTTCGTTCGAATCGGCGAAAACTGGTTGAAGGCCGCGGATTCGCAGTGGCGACCACACGTCGGGAAACAGCTGAATCAGCTGCGTGTCTATGTCGAGCAGAGGCTCGAAAGCCTACGTAAAGAGATTGAAGCCGCCCACGAAGCCGCGGTGGCGGTGCGCGAGCGGATTGACCTTTCTCTGCCCGGCGTCGAGCGGGCGATCGGGACGCGACACTTGATTCAGCAGACGTTCGACGAACTGATCGAGATCTTCCTCTCGATCGGCTTCCGCGTGGTCGAAGGGCCGGAGATCGAGACGCCCTACTACAATTTCGAAGCGCTCAACATCCCCGAACACCATCCCGCGCGCGACAACATGGACACGTTCTACATCGAAGGCGCGCGCACCGAGCACCTGCTGCGCACGCACACGTCGCCGATGCAGATTCGTTCGATGGAAAAGCAAAAGCCTCCGGTGCGGATCGTCGTGCCCGGAAAGGTCTACCGGCGCGATAATCCCGACGCGACGCACGGCTACATGTTCCACCAGATCGAGGGGCTCGCGGTCGATACCGACCTCACCTTTTGCGATTTCAAGGGCACAGTCGAATATTTCGTGCGCGAGTTTCTGGGACCGAAAGCGAGAACGCGCCTGCGGCCGAGCTATTTCCCGTTCACCGAGCCCTCGGCAGAGGTGGACGCGAGCTGCCATGTCTGCGGCGGGAGCGGCTGCCGGATCTGCAAATTTTCCGGCTGGATCGAGCTCTTCGGTGCGGGGATGGTGAATCCAGCGGTCTACGGCTTCGTGAACTACGACCCGGAAAAACTGTCGGGATTTGCGTTCGGCATCGGCGTCGACCGGTTCGCGATGATGAAATACGGCATCACGGAGCTGCCGCTGCTCTTCCAGAACGACGTGCGCTTTCTGCGCCAGTTCCCGTGACAATCCGATCAGGATTGTCATCCCGAGCGGAGCGCAGCGAGCGAGGGATCTTTCTTCGGGCGGTTGAACCGACCAGAATGCTGAGCACCAACTCAAAACAACGCTTCTCGAATCGCGTCGAAGACTACGTGAGGTACCGGCCGGGCTATCCCAGCGCGATTCTCGACACACTGCGCGAAGAATGCGGGCTAGGGCCAGAATCGGTCGTAGCGGACATCGGGTCGGGCACGGGCCTGCTGGCGCAGATGTTCCTGGAAAATGGGAATCTTGTGTACGGCGTCGAGCCGAACGCGGCGATGCGCGAGGCGGGTGAGCAGCTTTTGGAAGAGTATCCGCACTTCTGCAGCGTGGCCGGGTCGGCCGAGGCAACGACGCTGCCGAGTGCGAGCGTGGACTGTGTCGTCGTGGGGCAGGCGTTTCACTGGTTCGAGCCAAGGGCGACGCGCGCCGAATTCTTGCGCGTGCTGAAGCCGAACGGCTGGGTCGCGGTGCTCTGGAATGAGCGGATCACCAACACGACGCCGTTTCTGCGCGAGTACGAGGTGTTCGTGCGCAAATTCGGGACGGATTACGCGCGAGTCTCAGAAACATACCCGCGCGAGCACCATATGCAGGATTTTTTCGGCGCGGGCAGGTTCGAGGAAAAGCTTTTCCCTAACGAACAGGTGTTCGATTTCGAGGGATTGCGTGGGAGGCTTTTGAGTTCGTCGTACGCACCGCCCGCGGGCCATCCGAATCACGAGCCGATGCTCGGCGCGCTCAAGCGGCTCTTCGATGCGCACCAGCAGGACGGGCGCGTGCGCATCGAGTACAAGACGCACATGTACTTCGGGCAATTGGAATCGCGATGAGGATCGTCTACAACTGGCTGAAGGAATTCGTGGACGTGACGGAGCGGGCGGCCGATCTGCGCGCGCGGCTCTCGCTCGCGGGCATCGCGATCGATTCAGTTGAAGACTCCGCAGCGGGCCCGGTGCTGGACGCGGAGGTCACGGCCAACCGTCCCGACTGCCTAGGCCACTACGGAATGGCGCGCGAAGCGGCGGCGATCTATCGCCTGCCCGTGAAGCCGCTTCAGCCGAAGCTGAAGGAATCGGCAGAGAAGGCCGCCGATGCGACCCGCGTCGAAATCGAGTCGCCGGACCTGTGCGCCCGTTACACCGCGCGCGTGATTCGCGGCGTGAAGATTCAGCCCTCGCCGGAATGGCTGCGCCAGCGCCTCGAAGCCATCGGCCAGAATTCGATCAACAACGTGGTGGACATCACCAACTACGTGATGTTCGAGCTGGGGCAGCCGCTGCACGCCTTCGATCTCGACAAGCTCGCGGAGAAACGCATCGTGGTGCGGCGCGCGCTTCCGGGCGAAAAGATGCGCACACTCGACGGCGCCGAACGCGCGCTCGGGAAGGACACGTGCGTGATCGCGGACGCGGCGCGCGCGGTCGCGATTGGCGGCGTGATGGGCGGAGCGGAGAGCGAAATCGGCTTTGCCAGCCGCAACCTCCTGATCGAATCCGCGTGGTTCGACCCGATTTCCGTAAGGCGCACGTCGAAGGCGCTCGGACTGCGCACCGAGGCGTCCTATCGCTTCGAGCGCGGCTGCGATCCCGAAATGGCGGAGATGGCCTCGCGGCGCGCCGCGGAACTGATCCTGCAACTCGCCGGCGGCGAGCTCCTGGCTGGCGTGGTGGACGTATACCCGCGGCGCGAGCCCGCGCTCACGATCGAGCTTTCGCGCAAGGAGCTGCTGCGCGTGATGGGCGGGGACGTGCCCGACCGCGACATCGAAGAGATTCTCGGCGCGCTCGGGTTTCATCCCGCGCGCAAGGACGCCGATCGCGGAAGCTCCGGATCGATTCCGGCAACGTGGGAATGCAGGCAGCCTTCGTGGCGGCGTGACGTGACGCGAGGAATTGACTTGATCGAGGAGGTCGCGCGGCATTACGGCTACGACAAGTTTCCGCCGCGTCTGCCTCCCGCCAAGCAGCCTGCCAAGCGGCAGCCGCACGCAGCCGCGCAGGACCGCCTGCGCGAACGGCTGATCGCGCTCGGCTACCAGGAAATCGTGGCGATTCCGCTGGTCGACGCGCGGCGCGATGAGATCTTTCGCGCGGAGAGCGTGAAGCCCGCCGTGATCAGCAATCCGCTCGCTGAAGACGCGTCCGTGATGCGATCGAATGGGATTGTGAGCATGGTGGACGCGCTCGAATGGAATTTGAACCACGGGCAGCGCAACCTGCGCCTTTTTGAAATCGGGAAAGCGTACGAGTTGCGGGATGGAGAGCCGGTGGAAACGCCCGTGCTCACTCTCGGCGCTACGGGACTCGCCCGCGAAAAGACAATTCACGAAACCGTGCGCGAGTTCAGCTTTGCAGATTTAAAAGGCGATCTCGACAGCATCGGCCAACTCGCCAGTGGCGACTGGTGCTGGACGCCAGCGGTGAAAAGCTGGCTGAATCCGGCTCGCGCCGGAGAAATCGCCGTCTGGGAACCATTGACGCAATCCGCGTCTGCGCCGCCCATTGGCGTGGCGGGCCAACTGGCGAGCAAGGTTGCCGATCAGCTCAAACTGCGCCAGGAAATCTTTCTTGCGGAGCTGAGGCTCGAGCCGTTGCTCATGTCCATCGAGGAGGCGGGCACGATGCGTCGATTTGAACCGCTGCCACGATTTCCAGCGGTCGAACGAGATTTCTCGCTGGTGCTCACGGATGGCGTGGCTTTTGCGCAGGTCGCCGACACAATTCGCGCTCTCGAAATCCCCGAGTTGCGCGGCATTGAGGCGGCAGACCTGTTCCGGGGCGGGCAGGTGCCGGCGGGTAGATTCTCACTGATGATTCGCGTCATGTTCCAAAGCGCGGAGGCCACCCTGACCGACGCGCAGATCGCGGACTACTCCTCGCGGATCGTTACAGCGCTCGAGCGCCAGCTCGGCGCGACGCTGCGCGCCAGCTGAAGTCGAGTCGACTGGACACCACGAAGAGGGATTCCTCGGCCAAAGACGGGCCTCGGAATGACACGCTTGGTTGGTTGCGTGCCAGACTCTGGGTGGGTGCAGCCGAGTAGGCACGGTCGGCCGAAACGCTCACGGCAGGTGGTACGATGGCGCGCACTTACTACGTTTATATTCTAGCCAGCGCTTCGGGCGTACTCTATACCGGCATCACAAACAATCTTCAAAGCCGCGTCGCCCAACACAGGCGCAAGCTCATTCCAGGATTCACCAAGAGATATAACATTACGAAACTGGTCTACTTCGAGAGGTTCGGAGACGTACGTTTAGCAATCGCCCGCGAAAAACTAATCAAGGCGTGGACCCGTAAGAAGCGTGTCACCCTAATTGAATCCAAGAATCCAGGATGGGCCGATCTAAGCGCAGATTGGTTTCCCGAACCAATTCTCGATTGAAATGTCATCCCGAGTCCGCCGAAGCGGACGAGGGATCCCTCTTCGATGTTCATCGGGCCGAGCGCGTCATGCGAAGAGGGATTTCTGGGCCAAAGGCAGGCCTCGGAATGACAGGCCATGAGACTGGCTCGGCGGTAAACGGGGTTGCGTGCGCACGTACAATGGCCCAGAATGGCGGCAGTCCAGCCGACCTTCGAGCAGGAGCGGCAACGTGAAAGTCGAAATCTACGATCAAAGCTACAACGTCAGCGCAGGTGAGAACGAAGAGTATCTGCGAGAGTTGGCGTCTTACGTCGATACGCGGATGCGCAGCGTCGCAGAGGCGACCCGCACGGTCGATTCGCTGAAGGTGGCCGTGCTCGCGGCGCTCAACATCGCCGACGAGCTTTTCGCCGCGCGCGCGCACCAGCAGGAAATCGACGGGCCGCTGCGCAAGCGCGTCGAGAAATGCGTCGCGCTGGTTGAACGAGCGCTTGAACACTCCAACTGACCTGCCGATGGGCCGCGCCGTCGATGCGCGCTTTCGTGCCTCAATCCTCGCGCCACTCCTAAAATCACCGCTGGACCATTGAAGTAGGACGATCCCCGGCTCAGCCACGTTTAGCGACAATATGGTTACAAATGGGGACGCGACGCTTGCCGCCTGAAATGCATCTTTGCTAGCATGGCGGTCGGGGCTGGAATTGGGGTTGTGATGCGGAAGCAAATCGCTATACGCCTCCTGAGCGTAGCGCTGGCTTTGGCCGTCGTGGCGCTGTGCACGCACGCCATCGGGCATTGGCATGCCAGTGCGTACGACGAGCTGCACTGTCAAGCCTGCCAGGTCGGACACACCGCTAACCCGCAGCCTGTACTGCATGTCGCGATACCACTGCTTGCTCCCATCGCGAGATTTGCTCCCGCTGAGGAATGCACTCCCGCTCTTGAAGTAACTTGCACGCTCAGCATTCCCCGCGCCCCGCCGGTCTAGGCACATCACGTCAATAGCTGCCCCTTCATGGACGCGCTCGCTTTTCCGCGGCGCGAGCTGATTTTCCTAACTGATTCCGGCCACCGGCGAAACGGTGACGCACTCATACAGGGAGAAAGAAATGAGATTTGCGAGGGCATTGATTCGGATGCTAGCCCTAGTTCTATGCCTACTAGCGATTGGAGAGTCGGCGAGCGCGCAAAATGCGGGCAACTCGACGAGCGTCGGCGGGACCGTCACGGACCCATCCGGCGCGCTGATACCGGGCGCCACGGTCAGGATCCACAATCCGGTGAGCCAATTCGAGCGCACCACAACGACCGACGCAACCGGCAACTTCCGTATCGCGAACGTGCCGTTCAATCCGTATCACATGACAGTTACGGCCACCGGCTTTTCGCCCTACGTTCAGGACATCGACGTGCGATCCAGCGTGCCAATGACATTGGACATCAAGCTCGAACTGGGAGTGGCGACCAGCACCGTAACGGTGGAAGCGGCGGGCGACTTGCTCGAGACAGACTCGACGGCGCATACCGATGTGGACCGCCAGCTCATCCAAGAGTTGCCGCTTGAAAGCGCATCGTCCTCCATTAGTTCGCTAGTGACTCTCGCATCGCCCGGCGTGGCGGCGGATTCGAACGGCCTTTTCCACGGCCTGGGCGATCACGCGGAAAATTCGTTTTCGGTCGATGGCCAGCCGATTACGGACCAGCAAAGC
>Ga0187782_10003072_pt1 | contig 12419 bp, 7 predicted proteins | sample 0715_SJ02_MP15_2_FD_132454 | JGI IMG/M metagenome (GOLD analysis project Ga0187782, IMG submission 132454) | Tropical peat soil microbial communities from peatlands in Department of Meta, Colombia - 0715_SJ02_MP15_20_MG | ecosystem: Environmental > Terrestrial > Soil > Wetlands > Peat | place...
CGCCAGCATCGCCATCTGGTCGGATCCGCCCGGCCCCGAGCCGTCCTGGTCGATCAGCACCAGCCGCTTTTGCGCGCAAACCGCGGCCGCAGCAACGCAACAAAGCATGAGAATCCAAATCGCCCGCATGGGCGCATTGTCGCATAGCTCGCCAATCGTTCCCGCCCACAGCCAACTTCGTCAAAACTTTATTGCAGCCTGCCACCCTGCGAGCTATGATTGAGCGCAATCTGCCGGGCGCTCCAAACGATGCTTCCCTAGCCGATTCCCACCAGTCTCTGCGCCGGCCAAAAAGAGAGGAAATCCATGACAACCGATGCTTCCCAATCCGCGGTCGCGGCGGCCCCAACCGGCAAGAAAGCCCACGTTGTGAACGCAACGGGCGACCCCACCCAGAGCCTGCAGGATTTTGTGCTCCCCGATCTGCAGCCTTTCACGCGGGAGGGCGTCTACTCGAACAACGCCAGCAAAGACTTTCACCTCTTCTATGTGGGCCGCGACAACGTCCATGAGATTCTCAAGTACGTCTTATCGCGCGCCAGCGTTTCGCTCTATCTGAATATGTTCGGTTACGACGACGACGAGCTGAACCAGATCATCATGAACAAGGTCATGGATCCGTCGGTGACGGTGGTGATCACGCTCGACAAGAGCCAGGCGGGCGGCGCGCACGAGAAGACGCTGCTCGATGCCGATCGGCAACACAACCTGGCGGCGTTCAACACGCATTTTGTCATCGGGCAGTCCCTGACTCACCAGATCAGCCACACCAAAGGCTTCGTGGCCGACGGCAAAGTCGGCGGCGAAGGCTCGACAAACTGGTCCGCTTCGGGCGAAGGAACTTTTGCCAATGGAGAATGGAAGGTCTTGGGACCGAACACGCCCCCCGGACCCGGTGCTCCCCCGAAGGGCTACGTGGCGCAGAACAACACTCAATCGATCTTCACCGACCAAGACACCATCGACCGCTTCCAGACCGAACTCATTGCCGAGCACCTCATTGCGCAGAAGCAAGCTGCGGGCGGCGCCGCGGCGAGCGCGCCGGCGGGAACGGCAAAGAAAACTCGAACCAAGAAGACAACTCGCGCAAAAACTTAGTGGCGCCTTGCCAGGATGCTTTTGACCGCCTATCGCCGCCCAAACCCTCGCGGCTTCATCTGCGGCTTGACGGGAATGTTGGTTTTTCCCTCGGGATAGACGACGAGAAAGCGGTTCTGTCCTTCGCCCACGCTGGCCGTCTCAACGCCCGCAAGCGGCCGGCAGGCCAAGTGCAGCAATCGCCGCTCGCGGCTGTTCATCGGCGGAAAGCTAAAGGGAATTCCTGTCTGCCTCACCTTTTCCGCTGCAGACTCCGCAGCCATGCGCAACTCTTCGGCGCGCAGCGCCTTGAAGTTTGCCGCGTCGAAGCTCACCAGGTCGTGCTCGTGGTGGTCCAGCCGCAGAATCTGCACCGCCAGCGTCTCCAGGGCGCGCAACAGTTCGCCGTTGTGCTGAATCACCAGCGCCACATCCGGACCGGCTAATTCCACATAGATCTGCCGCCCCTCGATTCCCAGGGCGTCCCGCGCTCCGTCGCCCGCCGTGATGCGGTATTTCAGCCGCATCCCGCCCAGACTGTTCAAGGTATTCAGGAATCCAGCGATCTTCTGAGCAGCCTGCTGCAAGTCCTCAATCGGCATAAGAATCAAGTATCGCAGAGCGGGGCGGCGTGCGCTTACCGGATCGAAGAAAGTTGCGCTCGCTCGGCCGAGTCCGATTTCCGCTCCACTTCGCTCGTGCCAGCCTGGCGAATGCTACCCTGAGGCTGGTCTCATCGGACTTGAGATCGGGTTTCCTTGTCCGCATGCGCTCGATTCTTTCGATCCTTGCGATCACGCTATTGGCCCTGGGCGCGGCACGGACTCATGCGCAGGGCGGCCCTCCGTTTATCACCGACGATCCCGGCACGCCCGGCAATCGCCACTGGGAGATCAACTTTGGCTGGATCGCCGACCACAATCCCGGCCAGTCCTTCTACGAGATCCCCGATGTGGACATGAATTACGGCTGGGGCGACCGTATCCAGCTCAAATATGAATTACCGTTGGCTGCCGGAACCGATGCCGACAATTCGACTGGGGTGGGCTTGGGAGAGTCGCTGCTGGGCATCAAATGGCGCTATTTCGAATACCACAAACCCGGTGAACCAAAGAGCGACGAGAACCTGCTTTACTCGCTCGGCACTTACCCGCAGGCCTCCATCGACAACCCTACAAGCAGCGTGCGGCGGGGCATTGTCGAGCCCGGGCCGCAGTACTATTTGCCCATTGAAGCGACGGCGCAAATCGGACCGGTCGTGCTGAATGGCGAAGTGGGCCGGCGGATCGGCAACAGAAGCCAACCCAGCCAATGGGGACGCGGCCTGATCGCCGGCCACGAATTCAACCAGCGTACCGAGCTATACGCCGAGATTTACGACCTGCAGCAAGTCAACCGCATCGACAGCATTCCCAAGCAGCGCCAATTGACTTTCGATGTGGGTGGGCGCCAAACGCTCGACAAACGGAATCACATCCGGCTGCTCTTCATGGGCGGCCGGGCCATTCAAGACGTCACGCGCACCAATGGCGAGCCCAGTTGGATGGCTTACCTTGGCATTCAGCTCCTGCTCGGACCACGGGAGAACGAAGTGCCCGGCGAAAAGCCATGATGAGCGCGCCGGCCCAACCTGCGCCGAGCCTATGCGCGCTCGGGACCGCGCGTGGCAAAATGGAGCCGTGACGTCTTCCGATCTGCCTCGACTATCGGCTGCCGAAGCCCGCGTTCTGGGCTCGCTCATGGAAAAAGAAGCGGCCACGCCCGAGTACTATCCGCTCTCTCTCAACGGACTCATCAATGCCTGCAACCAGCGGTCGAACCGCGATCCGGTAACAAACCTTGACGAGGACGATGTGCGTCAGGCGCTCCACGGCCTCGAGGACAAGGGGCTCGGCGGCCGCGCGCGCTCTGCCGAAGGCCGCGTGACAAAATACGAACACTGGCTCGGCGAAGCGTTCAACTTCACTCGCGCTGAAACTGCGCTTCTCTGCGTCTTGCTGCTTCGCGGCCCGCAAACTCCCGGCGAATTGCGCAGCCGCACGGAACGCATCCACCGCTTCGACGAGATTTCCGACGTGCTCGCCGCCCTCGAAAAGCTCATCGGGCGCGACCCGCCGCTCGTCGCCGTACTCCCGCGCCAGCCCGGAACCAAGGAATCGCGCTACGCTCACCTGCTCTCCGGGCCGGTCGAATCCCTCTTTCTACCTGCGGCGCCTGCAACGGCCCGCGATGCGCCGATCCGCTTCATCTCCGCTCCCGACGCTTCGCTGCCCAGCGTTCCGGAATTCGCCGAGCGCATCGCGCGACTCGAATCCACCGTCGACGAGTTGCACCGGGAAATCGCCGAACTGCGCCAGGAAGTCTCCGATCTCCGCGAGAAAATCGGTACGCTCACCGGCTGACTCGGCCCTCTCTCGAAACCGCCCCGCGCTCCGCTCGGGCCAATTTCGACGCCGTCCGCTTTTGCCGCACCACAGCGCCGCAGCGTACGATTCGCTTCGAAAAACTTCTTGAGGAACTCTGCCATGTGTCTTTCTGTCCCTCTGTCCGTCGCAGTTTTTGGTCTCTGTATCATGGTCGCCGCCCGCGCAGAAAATCCGGTTGCGCCGCCCACGTCGCCTCTAGCACCCATCCAAAACTCCGCCGGGGCGCAAGTAGCGCAAACCCCGCCCATGGGCTGGAACAGTTGGAACTTTTTCGCCGGCCGCATCACCGGCCAGGACATCCGCAACGCCGCCGACCAGCTCGTTTCTACGGGCATGCGGGACGCGGGCTACGTCTACGTGAACGTCGACGACACCTGGGAGGGCGACCGCGACGCGAACGGAGTCCTTCACACGAATGCGAAGTTTCCGGACGTGAAGGGGCTTGCGAGGTACGTTCACTCGAAGGGGCTCAAGCTCGGCATTTACTCCTCGCCCGGGCCAAAGACCTGCGCGGGGTACGCCGGTTCGCTCGATCATGAGCGGCAGGATGCAGAGCTTTACGCCTCGTGGGGCATCGACTATCTCAAGTACGATCTGTGCAGTTATCGCGAATCCGTAATGCACGCGCAAGCTCCCGACGGCAAGGCCGCGCAGATGCGCCTGATGATCGCTGCCTACGCCAAAATGCACGACGCGATCCAAGCCGCCGGCCGGCCCATCGTTTATTCACTCTGCCAGTACGGGTGGGATGCAGTGTGGGAGTGGGGCCCATCGGTGGGCGCAAATCTCTGGCGCACCACCGGCGACATCGAGCCCACCTGGCAAAGCATCTATTCGATCCTCAACCAGCAGGCCGGCCTCGCTAGTTACGCCCGCCCCGGCCACTGGAACGACCCGGACATGCTCGAGGTGGGCAACGGCCGCCTCACGCTGGCCGAGAATCGCACGCACTTTTCCATGTGGGCGATGCTGGCCGCGCCTCTTCTCGCCGGCAACGACCTGCCCAACATGCCTCCTGAAATCCTCGCCATCCTCACCAATCGTGACGCGATCGCCATCGACCAGGACCCACTCGGCCTTGAAGCCACGCGCGCATACTCCGAAGGCGAAGTCGATGTCTGGAAGCGGAAACTATCCGGCGGAGCAATGGCGATCGCAATCGTAAACGCCGGCAGCGACCGCTATTTATCGCATCCTTTCCACCTGAGCCTCGCCAAACTCGGCCTGCACGGCCCGCAGAAAGGAAAAGATTTGTGGAGTGGCAAGGAGATCGCGCTAACCGACGACATGCCGCTCGAGATCGCGAGCCACGACATATTGCTGGTGCGGATGGCAACGCCGAAGTGAGAGGAGCACTACCCCGCTCACGGAGTGGCTCACAGGACGAATACGGCAACCGCAGGGCTGACTCTCTTTTCTCTCTTCGCAGTTTCCCTGCCGCTCCTGGTTAGGGAATGGCTCGCCGCGAGATCTGGAGTCATGGATCCGTTGCGGAATCAAAAGGCCAGAAAAATTGAGCAAAGAGGCTCGAGCGGGAGGGGCTTGACTTATGCACGGAAGGAAGAGGGAGCAGGTAAGCATTTTTGCCGGGGAGGGACATTCGAAGAGGGCGCTCAACGACTGCGGCATCGCAGGTTGTGCTATGGTTGATGCGCCGCAACGGAGGATTCGAATCGGAATGCGTTGCTATTCTTGTTTTCTGCTTCCAGCGGTTCTGTTGTCGATTCCAGTCAGCGGATTTGCCAAGACGGTTGTGTTTTGGCAGGCGGGGTTTCCAACGGCGGATTCGGTTGCGCCGGCCGAGGCTGCGGTGCGGGTGGCGTTCGCCGAAGCGGATTTTGCGGACTCGAGCAGCCTGCCGGCTGCGCTGGCGGCGGACACCGATTTGCTGGTTCTGCCGTACGGATCGGCGTGGCCGGAGACGGATTGGGACGCAATTCTCAAGTATCTCGATGGCGGCGGGAATTTGATGGTGCTGGGAGGGAAGGCGTTCACGCGCGCGGCGTACGAAGACGGGAATGGATGGCATCTGCGGACGGAGAGCACGGCGCAAACGTTGGAGCTTTTCATTGACGGATACCAGGAAACGCCGGGATCGGAAAAATTGAGGTTTGCTCCGAACGGAGACGTGTTTCCAGAGCTGCCGGGGTTCGGATGGAAGCGGGCGTTCAGTCCCGTGGTGCGGCTTTCGGTGGTGAATTACGATGCGAGCGGCGGCGCAACCGGCGGCGAGGACATGGATCTGACGACGCTCGGGTGGGGCGAAAAGGACGGGCACAAGCTGGCGGCTCCGCTGATTGAAGTGGATCACAATGCCAACCGGTTCGTTGGCGGGCGATGGATTTTGGTTGCGTGCGAGCCCGATGCGCAGTTCTTCGATAACAAAGAACTACTGGCGACGCTAGCTGAACTTGCGGTGCGGAAGAACGACCGCTTCGCGTTCCGGCCGAGGCTGCCGTTGTTCGTGCCGGGTGAGCCGCTGGAGTTCGACTACACGCCGAGCGATTGGCTGAGCACAGGGCCTTTGGGCAACGAGCTGCGCGTGCGCGTGACGTCGGAAGATGGCCAAGTGCGCTATGAGCAGACCGTTCCCGTGGATCGGGTGTTGACTCTGCCGCAGAGCGCCGCGGAAGGCAAGGGTTTTCACACGGTGGAGGCCACGCTCGTTCGCGACAGGAAACCGCTGCGAACGTACCGCTCGGGATTTTGGATGCGGGACTGGCAGTATTTGCTGGCGGGGCCGAAGCTGACGGTGGGCAGCGACTATTTCGAGCTGAACGGCAAACCGCTGCCGGTGGTAGGAACGACGTATATGGCGGGCGACGTTTCGCGGCTGTATTGGCTGCTGCCGAATGCATACGTGTGGGACCGGGACATGGCTGAGATTCGCCGGGCGGGTCTCGACATGATTCGCACAGGGTTGTGGACGACGTGGTGGCACGAGCTCGGTCCCGATGGAGAAATGAGCGAGGCGGCGCTGCGGACGATAGAGGCATTTTTCATGTGCGCGAGGCACAACGATCTTCCGGTGCAGTTCAACCTGTTTGCGTTTTATCCCGATGAGTTTGGCGGGCAGAACGGCTACCTGGACCCCGTGGCCGTGGATGCGGAGACGAGGTACGCGCGGTCGCTGGTGGAGAGATTTCATGCGGTTCCGTTTTTGGCGTGGGACCTGATCAACGAGCCGAGCGCGAACAAGAATCTGTGGCAGACATTGCCCGACTACGATGCGTTTGAGGAAGCCGCATGGCGCAAGTGGATCTGGGATCGCTATCCGGACCGGGCGAAGTTGCTGCACGATTGGACGGAACCATCGCTGGGGATGGGACGCGATTTGCAGTCGAGCCCGACGGCGATTGCTCCAGAGGTTGCAGCTCAGGATCCGTTCGCACTGCCGAAGCCGGGAGCATTTTCTGCAGATGCCGTTCGGAATGGATTCAATCCGCTGAAGAATTACGACTATGCGCTGTTTACGCAGTGGGTGTTCACGAGTTGGGCGGAGAGGATGCGGGCGACGATCCGGGGGACGGGATCGGAGCAATTGATCACCGTTGGGCAGGATGAGGGTGGTGTGGGTGGGCGCGTGTCGCCGGCATTCTATTCGCCGGTTGTCGATTTCACCGCGGACCACACGTGGTGGGATTACGACGCGATCTTATGGGCGTCGCTAGCGGCCAAGTTTCCGGGCAAACCGATGCTGATCCAGGAGACGGGCGAACAGCGAAGGCTGACGATCGATGACCATCTGCGCTTCAGCGCGGAGGTCGAGGGCCGGCAACTGGAGCGCAAGATCGCGATTGCCTTTGCGCAGGGCGCCGGGGCGCTCGAGTGGGTGTGGAATGTGAATGCGACGATGGCAAACGACAATGAAATCACCATCGGCGCAGTGAGGCCGGATGGAACAGAGAAGCCGGAGGCGCGGGTGCTGGCCGGCTACGCGGCCTTCGTGAACAGGAGCCCGCAGAGCTTCACGACCATAACAGCGCCGCCAATCACGATGGTGACGTCGCAGGCGCTGCTGTACTCGGTATTGGCGGGGCGCGGGCTTGAGACGCAGAAGATGGCGCTGCGGGCGATGGCGTATTTCGATCACACACCGCTGCGGATGCTCGAGGAAAATCGGCTGGAGGAACTCGGACGGCCGAAGCTGGTGCTGCTGCCGTCGCCGCAGGCGCTTACGGATAAGGCCTGGGGCGAATTGATGGACTACGTGGCGGGCGGAGGAACGCTGCTGGTGACGGGGCCGGTGGATCGCGACGAGCATTGGCAGCCGGTGGAGAGAATGGCGGCGTTGGGCGTAGAGGCGACGGTGATTCCCTTGGCGGTGCGTGGGGCGACGCTGACTCTACCCGATGGGAAATCGTATGCGCTCTCGTTTCCAGCGGATGTGCAGCAGTCGGCGACCTGGGCCACGCGGTTCGCGGATGGGAAAACGGTAAAAATCGTTTCGCATGGAAAAGGGAGGATATTGTGGACGGCCGATCCCGTGGAGTTCAGCGAGGGGTACGCGGGAGCGGCGGCGCTTTATCGATGGGCGATGGAAGAGGCGGAAGTGAGGCCGGTGTTTCGCGAAGTGGAGCCGTTGTCGGAAGATGTGCTGGCGTTTCCCACGGAGCTGACCGATGCGGAGCTTTACAGCTTCAGCAATGAGTCGCTGGACGCTCAGACGGTGAATCTTGTGGATGCACTGACGGGGGCGCGAATTCACTTTACGATTGAAGGGCAGCGAGGAGCGGCGTTGCTGCTGGACCGCGAAGGAAATGCGCTCTCCAGCTACGGCGAGGCGGCGGTCGACACAGCGGGCCGTATTTTTCATGGACCGCAATAATGCTGTCGGGCTTCCCAGACGAAGTTTTCATCGTCAGTTGATTACTACCGATTTCCGGAATGAGAATCCAGGAGGGTGGTGTAGACCAAGGTGAAGCTGCGAGGGATTTCTTTTCTTGTCGGAATTGTGGTTTGGGCGCCAGTTGCCGCCCAGGTTCCGGCCACACGGCTGGTCACAAAGCCAGTCGACGGAACGAAACTGGTGACGCTGCACGGGACCGTGCATCCGCTCGCGCAGGCGCGTTATGACCGCGGACCGGTGAACGAGTCTACGCCGGCCGAGCGGCTGCTGATGGTTCTTAATCGGCCGCCAGGGCGCCAAGCAGCGTTTCAGCAGTTGATGAAGGAACTGCACACACGCGGTTCGTCCAGCTATCACCATTGGTTGACGCCGGAGGAGATCGGCAGCCGGTTTGGACCCGGCGATGAGGATTTAGACGCGGTGACCCGATGGCTGGGCGCATCCGGCTTTCGCATAAGCCGAGTGTCGAAAGCGCGGCGGTTCGTTGAATTTTCCGGGACCGTGGGCCAGGTGAACGCTGCATTTCACACGCAGATACGCGAGTACGTTGTACGGGGCCAACTGCACCACGCCAATGCTACTGAGGTGCGAATTCCGCAGGCTTTGGCGGGGATTGTGGCGTCGCTTTCACCACTGAACGATTTTCGCGCCTCTCCACAACTCGAGCAGGGAGGCAAGGGACACTACGATGCCACTATCCGCAGGTTTTCACCCGAGTTCAACCTGCCTGCGAGCTTCAGTCCGCTGCTCTATGGGGTAGCGCCCGCGGATTTCTATACGGAGTACGACCTCAATCCGCTTTACGCAGGGAACGTGACTGGCAGCGGCGTGATCATCGGCATCATCGACGAATCGAATATCGACCTGAGCCTGGTAAGCGATTACGATAGCGTCTTCGGCGTGAAGGCCAACCCGGTCCAAGTGGTGCTGGACGGCGGCGATCCGGGCGAGAACGCGAGCGATGTGGAAACGTACTTGGATGTGGAAGTGGCCGGAGCGGCGGCGCCGGGCGCAACGGTGAATCTTTATCTCTCTGCCGGCTCGGCGTACCAGGATCCGCTGGAGTTGGCCGCATTGCGCGCGGTGGAAGACAACCAGGCGGACGTATTGGGCGTTAGCTGGGGCGCGGGTGAACAAGAGCTGGGCACCAGCGGCAACCAGTTTTGGAATGCGCTGTGGGAGCAGGCGGCTGCGCAGGGACAAACCGTGCTGGTGGCTGCCGGGGACTACGGTCAAATACCCGACGAAGAGTATCTCATTGAAGGATCGCTGGCTGGGCCGGCGGTCAATGGACTGGCGTCGACTCCGTGGGATTTGGCGGTGGGCGGCACGGACTTTTACTACTCCGATTACGCTTCCGGCGCGCCCAGCGCGTCCACGTTTTGGAACGCGACCAACGATCCAGTGACCAAGGGATCGCTGACGGCGCCCATCGTCGAGCAGGTGTGGAACGATCCTTTCGGGCTCGATGCGATTTCCATCGGCATCGTGCGCGGCGAGATCTTCGCGGCGGGCGGAGGCGCAAGCAATTGCAGTGCGGCGAATGCCGTTACCGGCGGCTGCGCAAGCGGCTACGGGAAGCCGTCCTGGCAAACCGGACCGGGAGTTCCCGCCGATGGCGCGCGCGATCTGCCCGACATTTCGCTGTTTGCGTCGAATGGAGCCAACTACTCAGGCTGGGTGATCTGCGATTCCGAGGGCGACTGCGTGCCCGATTCGAGCGGCAACTTCAGCCTGGATATCGTGGGAGGAACTTCAGCCTCGGTGCAGGCCATGGCCGGCATCATGGCTCTTGTCGATCAGAAGTACGGCCGCCAGGGCCAGGCCGATGCCGTGCTCTACCCGCTGGCTCAGCAAAAACCGGTCGCATTTCACGACATCGCCTTGGGCGGAAACTGGAACGTTTGCATCGAAAGCGATGCCGACTGCGGGCTCAGTACCGCAAGCACGGGATCAAATCAAGCTGAGTCGACGGTCTACGCCGCTGCTCCCGGGTTCGATCTCGCCAGCGGATGGGGCTCGGTTGACGCTGCCAACCTGGCCAACAACTGGAATGCCATTACATTCCAGTCCACCACCACATCGCTCGAGGTGAATCCCGCTACGGTTACTCACGGCATTAACGTGACCCTGAGCGCCAATGTGACGGCTGCGCCGGGAAGCGGCACGCCGACGGGAGCGGTTGCAATCCTCACCAATTCCACGTCGCCCGCCAACGAGAGCCAGGCTGCAATCACACTGAGCGCGGGAGAAGGCTCTACGACCTTGAACGACTTGCCTGGCGGCACTTATCGACTCTCTGCGCGTTACGGCGGAGACGGCATCTTTGCTGCCAGCACCTCCTCGCCGCAAACGCTCACCGTCTCGCCGGAAGAGTCGACTCTGGCCTTGAAAATTTTGGGACAAAACAGCACCCCTGTTTCCGCCCTGTCGTATGGTCTTCCGGTCTACCTGAGCGCGCAGCCGGTGGGCGCGAACCTGCTGGCCGGCCAAAGCAGTGGCGCCGCCACCGGCAGCGTTGCGTTCACGGTGGATGGCGCAACCACTTCGATTCCACTCAACGTGGGGGGCATCGCTTCGTGGGCGACGCCCAGTCTCCCCGTCGGCTCGCACACGGCCAGCGCCAGCTACACAGGTGACGCGAGTTTTGAAGCCTCGTCGGCCGCGGCGGTCAATTTTTCCGTGGCGAAGGGTTTCCCCTTACTGAATCTCAACGTCCTGGCGCCTCTATCGCCTTCGTTCGCGGGCTGGGTGGTCAACCCCGGCGGCAGCATCAGCGTTGCCGCCGAAGTCGGTCCGGGAGTGGGCGTCCTCAACGGTGGCGTTTCTCCTCCGGGTGTGATCGGGCCCACGGGCACCGTGACCGTCTGCCTGAATACAAGCCCGATTTTTCCGTCCTGCACAAACTCCGCATACGAGCAGACCGTCCCTCTGGAGTCCCCGAGCGGGATCTACAGTCTATACTCCGACGCAACGGTGACCTTCACGAATCTGGCGGTGGGCGAATACATGCCGCAGTTCGCTTATAACGGCGACGCCAACTGGCAAGCTTCCAGCTTGGATTACCTGAACCTCGTCATGGTGAAGGCCGCCACTCCACTGACTGCTTCGATCACCACGCTGAGCATTTCGTCCAACAGCATCTCGGGATCACAGCAGGCACAACTGACGACCACGGTTACAGGGAGTAACGGCATTACGCCAACCGGAGATGTCTTCTACTACAACAACGGCAATTTGCTTGCCGAGGATTTCCTGGTTCCCTCTAACACGAGCGCCACAAGCACCGATTCCTTCGCCCTGAGCCCGGCAAATCTTTGGAACAACGGTTCTAACCAACTGGTCGCCATCTACTACGGAGATAGCAACTACGCAGCATCGACAAGCAATGTTGTGAACGTGACCGCGAGCCAGACGGTGGGCGACTTCACGATCGCTCCCTCAGTTCCGCAAATCGCGGTGCCGGCAGGAAGCAGTGGAACCGTCACGCTGAACCTGACCTCAGTGAATAACTTCAACGGCACGCTGAGCCTGACGTGTACGCCATCGTCGAGCCAGTTCACTTGCAGCGTGAGCCCCACCGCGGCGTCGTTGAGCACGACGGCGACTGCCGCGTTGACTGTTACGGCCGGCGTTCCAAGCGCAACCGGAATGCTGGCGCCCGTCCACCGCGGCGATTGGCTGGGAGTGGGAACGGCGCTGGCGCTTTGCTTCGTAATTGGGCCGCCATTACGCCGGCGGCGACGGATCGGGATGGCTTGGGTTGCGGCCTTCCTGACCGCATTCCTGGTGGTGAGTTGCGGTGGAAACGGTAGCACCGGTGGCAGTAGTGGAGGCACGAATCCTCCGCCGGTAGATCCGGCGCCTGCGGGCGCGTACACGGTGCTGGTGACGGGTACAGCCAACGGCATCGTGCATAATGCCGTAGTCTATGTAGCCGTCCACTAGCTTCGGGTTGGATTCGATTCAGTTGCAGCCCCGTCTTATTGCCGGCGCCGGCGGAGTGCGGGTGGCCAAGGAAATGTTGCGTCTTTCGGATCCGATTTCGGGTCGATCGGCTCTTTGGC
>Ga0187782_10003073_pt1 | contig 12417 bp, 13 predicted proteins | sample 0715_SJ02_MP15_2_FD_132454 | JGI IMG/M metagenome (GOLD analysis project Ga0187782, IMG submission 132454) | Tropical peat soil microbial communities from peatlands in Department of Meta, Colombia - 0715_SJ02_MP15_20_MG | ecosystem: Environmental > Terrestrial > Soil > Wetlands > Peat | place...
CGTCTACCGGAGGCCCCGTGCGTCTATGATCACTTCCGCGATCGGCCGGCGAGTAGAAGCCTTTCCCCTGGAGCATTTCATCAAAGAGCTTACGCGCGGGGTCAAACAAACGGAGCAGAAATCGGAGCGCTATTAGTGAGCAAGGATCGGCTCGCCCTCATGTCGCATTAGTGCGCGCGTCTGCTGCTTATGAACCTCAGCAAGTCCTCGTGCCGAGGCAGTTGCCACAGAAGACCTTGATGGCACACTTATGCGTATCGCCTGCGAGAATCTCGAAAGCATGTGTGCGTCTCCCGGCTGAAACTAGCAATCCATTTGCGCTTGCAGCACTTCTCCGGGCAAACGAACCATCCTGGGACGGGGTGTCGCCGGGAGGCTTTCTACGCCAGGCCGACGCGCGCGCGACACCTTCTCGCGTGAACCGCCATTTGTGGAAACTCGCTCCATCTGAATCCCAAGCGTCCGTTCCAATTCGAACAACTCCGTCCGCTGGTCTTGAACGAAGAGAGTCGAAGCAACACCACGCTCGCCGGCCCGTCCCGTGCGGCCGACACGATGAATGAAGTTTTCGGCGACGTCCGGAAGGTCATAGTTGATGACGTGCGCGATATTCTGAACGTGAATGCCGCGGGCGGCCACGTCAGTCGCCACGAGCACGCGGTATTGCCCCCGCTGAAATCCGGTCAGCGCGGCAGTTCGCTGGGATTGCGAACGATCGCCATGGATCATCCCCGCATTGATTCCCTGGCGGTTTAGACTTTTGGCAATCCGCTCGGTACCGCGTTTGGTCCGCGAGAAAATCAGGCAGCGTCCATTCTCCTCACTTAATAGTCTGCATAGCAGCTCAGGTTTCTCGCCGTCTGTCACTTCAAACGCCTGGAGCCGCACATTTTCCGATGGTTTGAGCGTCGAACCAAAAGACAAGCGAACCGGGTTTCTCGTGTAATCTCTCACCAACTGGGCGATAGCTCCTTCCATGGTTGCGGAAAAACAGAGGGTCTGCCGTTCTTTTGGTACTGTCGACACAATTCGCCTGATCGCCGGCAAAAATCCCATGTCCAGCATGCGATCCGCCTCATCGAGCACGAGCGTCTTTACGCCAACTAGAGATACCAACCTGCGAGTCATGTAATCTTGGAGGCGGCCTGGCGTCGCCACAACCAGCCGGGCACCTCGTCGAATCGCGTCAAGTTGGCGTCGTTCCGGTAGCCCGCCAACCACTAAGGCTGCGGGTTGTGCCTGTTTGCTCCTCAGCGCGTCGTACTGCGCCACTACCTGCATGGCCAATTCGCGGGTTGGAACGAGGACAAGCGCGGCGATTCCTGCCGACCCTTGTGCGGACAGCTTTTCCATCACAGGAATCAAAAACGCCAGTGTCTTGCCGGTTCCAGTCTGGGCAGTGGCGATCACATCCTTGCCCTCTAAGGCCTGCGGAATGGCCGCCGCCTGCACTGGCGTCGGCGTCGAAAACCGCGCCGCAATGAGTCGCTCCTTCAATGAAGTAGATATAGATAATTCTGAAAAACTTTGCACTTTGCTTTCTTGCTGGCCGGAATCGCCGGACACACCCCGCAAATAAGCGGGCTGCCGCAGCAATCTACGCTGCCAGACTTCTTTTTAGATTACGCTGAAAACGAACGGAGGGATCGAAGGGCGGATATTCTCAGTCGATCTTTTGCTCAGAGGGGCCGCACTACACAACCGAATGCATTAAGCGCATAAACAGCATACCATGCTATATGAGTTTGTGCCAATCCCGTTTCGTTTTCATGTGCGGGGGGCGATCGATTCGATCAGAACCGAGGAAATATGACGAAGCTTTACGTAGGAAGTCTGCCGTACAGCATTACAGATGAGAGTCTCCTGCGGTTGTTTTCCGAGAAGGGCTTCAAGCCGGTTTCTGCCCGCGTCATCGCCGACAGGGATACAGGCCGATCGAAAGGATTCGGATTTGTGGAACTTGGGCCAGAAGATGACGCGGCGAAGGCCATTCGAGAATTTAACGGCATGAATATAGAAGGCCGTGCTCTCGTGGTCAACGAAGCACGTCCCCAAGAATCCCGTGGCTACGGCGATCGTTCTGGTGGCGGCGGCCGAGGATTTTCTGGCGGGCGATCGGGCCGCGGTGGCCGAAGACAGTATTAGCGGACCGAAGTTCTCGTCTCCGTTCCACAATATGTTTTCGCTTGGCGCGTCCGCCGAGTTGACTTGTCGTCAACGGATGTATCTGTATAATTATATAACTATTTGTTATAGATACCGGGAAAAATGCGCCAAAAACAAGGGAAATCGTGTTTTTCCAACCAGTTGGCACTCGGGGACTTTCAATCGCCGATAGCTCCTTTTAGCGCTTGGCAAGTCCTGTTCCGCCCACTTCTAGTAAAAACAGCAAAAAGGAAATGTGCGCTGAAGTCAACAGCAGGGTTCGGTCGGACTTGGTCAGTAGCCCTGTCCCCACTACCACGCTGCTACCTCTGCGAAATGTGGTTTCGGGTCGGAGGTTAGCCACTAGATTCGCGGGAGGCATTCTGTCTGTGGTATTTTCTGGATGAGAACGTACTTGTAACCTAGGTCGCGCACTCCTGTCGAGATTTCCTGCGGCCCTCGGATCAATCTCTGGACATTCTCTTTTGCCTGGATTGTGGTCTCGTGCTGAAGACAACGGACCCAGACTGTTGACAATCCTTCACAGACAAACTAACATTGTCATGTACGCACGTTGTACGTACAGTGGAGGGACTATGGCATCGAAACCGACTGCCAAGCTGCGACGGATTAACTTTCGGGCTTCCGATAAAGAGGAACGCCTGATCCGCCTCGGTGCGGAAAAACGCGGTGTGAAGATTACACAATTTATTGTTGAAAGCGCATGCGCTGAGGCTGAAGTCGCATTGGCCGATCAGACGCATTTTGAACTTCCCCATACACAGTTCGTGCGTTTCACTCAAGCACTCGACCGTCCGGCTAAGGTCATTCCAGCCTTGCAGAAGCTTTTCGCGAAGGAGTCGATACTTGAGCGACAGCCCAAAACCGCCCCTGTCGGGGGTTGAACTACTCGGGTCTGACCACAATGTCGATGAGTTCGACTGCGGCAAGCACGCATCCCTGACTCGATGGCTAAAACGGCTTGCTCGTATGAACCAAGCGAGCGGAGACAGCCGAACATATGTTGTTCATCGGGAATTAGCCGTAGCTGCTTATTATTCACTCGCTCCCGGAAGTATTTCGCGGAAAGAAGCGATCCCGCGCGCAAGTAAGTCAGCGCCCGAGCCAATCCCGATAGTTCTGCTTGCTCGTTTAGCAGTCGATAAACGGGAACAGGGGCAGGGCATTGGTCCTGCTCTTCTAAAGGACGCTTTGAAGCGTGCTTACGCTGGTGCCGACATCATAGGAGGCCGCGCCGTCTTAGTGCACGCGATCGATACCGACGCCGCGGCGTTCTACCGGAAGTACGGATTTGAGAGTTGTCCCGGACTTGAATTGCACCTAATGATGCTAATGAAAGACCTGCGCGTCACCTTCGGATTCTAGCCGTTTTCTTTTGGTAGCGATACCGGGATTCTCCGGCGGAATCTTCAAAAACGCGGCAAAAACAAGGGAAACCGTGCTCTCCCAGTTGGTTGGCACTCAAGGACTTTCAATCGCTGATAGCTCCTTTTAGCGCTTGGCAAGCCCTGTTCCGCCCACCTTTAGTAAAAAGAGTAAAAAGGAATCCGGAGCAGAAGTCAACAAAAGACCGCGTGACTGCCTTGTGTGCGGGAGAAGATAGCATATTCGTTTTTCGGTCGGGATTGGTTAACTGGGGACGGAACGGACGTTACCCCAACAAATGCCTCGGCGCGACGACCTTTGCCCTCAGACGTTCCTGTGGGAAATCGTTGGGATTTAGGGTGACGATGAGATCGGCTTTGCCTTGCTCGCCACAGAGGCAGAACACGTCATCTTTAGGATCGGGAGAGATCTCAATCGAAGAGCGCACCTTCACCTCTTCGGCCCGTTCCCGAATCAGGCTTATGACCCGCCCGATTAGGTTTCGGCGAACACGAAGGCGCGTCAAGACTTCCCTATACTCGTCCAAGATGTCATCGGTGATGAGCCAAATGAAGTTGTTTTTCTCTGCCCACTTGTGGAGGACATCGGCGCTGGGGTTTCGGCCAGGAACGAAAGGCTCACGGAAGCCCGCGATGCCAGCCACCAACACGCTTGTGTCAAGAACCACACGCGGCCCGCGGCGCTTACCTTTCGGCGGCAACGGTGATCTCCGGGGTGCGTCTCTCCCTGCGGTAACTGCGCACCGTGCGAAGAATTTCCTCTTCGGAGACCGCTCCGATGTCGTTTCCCGCCTGGGCTAGCGACTCCAGAAATTCCTTCTTCCACCCCCGGCGCTTTCTGCCGCGTGGCAAGTCCTTGTAGAGATCAGCCCGGCTCATACGTTCCTCAATCTGTTCCTCTAAAGTTCTAAAAGGCACCCCGAGTTTTATTGGTTCGTCTTCTGGGGCGATTCTGCAAGTAAATACAACGTAGCTCGGGTTTTCGGCCTTGAGCCTCTCTTTGGAAGCGCTGAATGCATCCATGAGCTTCGAGAGCACGCTGGTTCGCGTTCCGAGAGACTCTTTCAGGTAGAAAGCAATCTTCGCCACCAGGAGCGTGCCCACGTCGAAACAATATGTTCCTTCCGTCCTCTTTGGCTTTACAACGCCGAACTGGACGAGGTTCTGCAGTTCCTTCGGCGCAACCTGGAGCACAGCGCTTGCCTGTTTCAGCTTGAGCATTTGCCCGGTCATAACCACTCCCTATTATCGTCTAAACATTAGCTTATATTGCTGGCCGCGTCAAGAATCCGTTCCCAAGTGCTCCAGAGAGGGGGCTGTCACACAGGAACTCGATGAACGCGGGATGAACCTACTGGCGGACAACGAGGACGTTTACCGTGAGTGGGGCCGACTCGTTCGTAAAGCACGGTACGTGCCAGTTCAGGTTTACGACATAGGGCTGGCACCGCTGAACGTGGCGGACTCCACAGGGTCGAGGGTCCTACCGTGCTGCTTCCAGCGAAGGTACAACTGGGAGCTTAGGGAATGCGTTAGACTACAACCGATCAGCGGATAAAGCCGACGACATACCGAAGTAGAGTTTCAGACGAAAAGGAGATTCATGGCTACACCACAACCGGGAATACCGCAGAGGCAAACTCCTCCCGAGTTTTTCAAGAAACAGTTGGCTGGAGAGAATCCACTCACTTTTGGCACCGCCGAACGGTTGTTTATTCTCGCCACTGGGTTTATTGCCGTCAGACCGTGGGACTTCCTAGAGGATCAGCATCTGATCCTATTGAAAAGCCCACTGTCCAACGAGACGTGTTATTGCTCCGTGATGGGAGCACTGGGAGAGGTGTTTTCGCTGCATGCCTACGTAGGAGACGAGAGCTACAGCTACTTCAGAAAAATGGCGGCCGGAAGACCCGTCTCGGTGGGGGAGTTCTTCGGAGCGCTGCGCGGGGTGTATGTCGAATTTCTTGGGCTCTCGGAATTGACTCCGCCGGACCGCGAGTTGGCTCGCATGTTCGAACATCCGCTCAAGAGAGGCTCGAAGGTGCCGATCTTTCGGGCTCTCCGTCCGGGGTATCATCCCTGGTATCCCACCGAAAACGAGGGAGTCGTGCTCGCGGAATGCCTCGGGGCCGTAATGGCGTTCTGGGAGCGCATGCTGAAAGGCGACTCCCGAGATTACTGGAAAGATGCTGGAGTATTTCCCTCCATGCTACCTGCCCAAGACTGCGGGAACAGCGAGCGATATGACCTTGAGATGGTGAAAGTCTCTGAGCCGCCAGCCACGACACCCGAGCCAGCACCACTGGACCAAGGCCGAATCCGCGAAATCCGTGATCGAACATATCCTATTCGCGGTGTCTTCGAGGCGGACCACTTCTATGGCGGCGCAATGATTGGAAAGAAAAATGAGCGCAAGGCATGCGTGCGTATGGGAATAGTAGCCGATGCGGAGTCGGGAATGCTGCTTCCACCGGAACTGGGAATGCCGGAACGCGCCACCTCCGATATCATCGCAACCGTGGTGTTGAGCGCCGTCGAGACCGCACACCGCTTGCCGCGCGAAATTCGCGTCACTCAACATCAGCTTAAGTCGCTCCTAGAACCGTTGGCAGCAGAACTGGGGATCACGGTACGCATGGTTAAGCATCTGCCCGCCTTGGAAGAGGCTAAGCAGGAACTCCTTACTCTGATGGGAGATCCCGGGCCGTTCATGGGCTGATAGCCGTGATCGCCTCACTCGCGGCGCAGCGAGCTTCGAATGGGTCCGCGCTCAGATGAGCACGGAAATGCCTTCGCAATTGATGACCTCAGATAACGTATAACTAATATTATCATTTGGTAGCGATACCGGGATTCGAACCCGGGTTTCCGCCGTGAGAGGGCGGCGTCCTAGACCCCTAGACGATATCGCCAATTAGAATGTGAATCGTTGATAGTGCAGAACCACGCACAATTCACAATCATTTATTTTCACATGAGCAGGATGGGGGCCGCAAGCTAATGCTTCCATACAGAGTGAAGAGGAAGACGCCCGTTCGCCAAAAACGGGAAAGTGGCTATTACAACGGCTCGGATACCAAGGATGTCAGCGAAATGGCTGGTACAGGCCCCCGAACCGAGGAATGCATCTTGCTTCACACCGACTGGGTGGGGCGGCAGGATACCGCTCACACCTCAATGGTGGTTTTTATCGGCGCTTCTCCCGACGATAAAGGCGGAATTCAGGACCTCAAGGCCGAAGCACTCGACTGGCGGATTTGGGCATCGCGCTCCTGCTCTGTAAACGGACCGCTCCCCTGACTGAAGGTCAGGGGCTTCTAGAAGGCTAAGAAAGGCCGGAACCCATCGACGCTCAATATCTACCGAAGCTCGTCCCATAGCTGCTGTTTGCTAGAACTTCACCATGATGGCCATGTCCACGAAGGACTCATCCTTGCGGAGGTCGGGGAACCAGACGCTGCCGAGCCCGCCGCCGCAAGCGGTTTCAGCTGCGCCCAAACTGGTTTGACCGGAAGTAGCGCCGCTGCTGCAGACGTAGTACTGCGGTAAGCCATTGTTCCCTCCGGGAGGGGTAATGCCCCCGCGTCCGGTCCAGTAGGGCACGTTCGCGTGGCGATAGTCATACTCCCAACGGAAAGTGATGTACTGCTTGGGCATATAGTCGAAGGTAATGGACGAATCCCAAGCCTTGAAAGGATCGCCAGGATTCCCACTAAAGTAAGGCGAATTCGTAGCAGCCGTGACAGCGGTTTCTCCGTTAATAGGAGGAATGAGCACAAGATAGCGTCCCGGATTGTTGATCTGCCCGCCGCCAATGGTCAGGCCGAAGATGTCTCTGTGGAACCAGAAACGGTTGTAGCCCATCCAGCCAACAAAGCTCTGCTTGGGCCCGCCCTTGTGATCGCCGTAACAGCTTACGCCCGCTCCAAACTCGCAGCCGAGGTCGCCCGTCAGCGAGAAAGCCATTTTGTCGAGACCGTTCTCCGGCCTGTCGAAGTACTTCACTTCGACGCTGTTGTCTGTGTGAATGCGCCGACGGCCTGGAATGAAGAGGTCGTCTTCGCCTACGCCGTAGTTGTTGGAGATGATGTTGAGCCAGGGCTTCGGAGTCCATTTAATCTGGCCACCGATGCCGGGCGTGTGGTTAGCTGAGGCGTAAGACTGCCAGCCATTAATGAACCAGGGTTCAATCTTCAAGTGTTCCGTTGGGAAAATCTGCACGCGAACTCCGTTGAAGAACCAAGGCGTGTTGGAGGAAACATAAGAAGGCTGGTAGGCCCAGTTGTCAAAATTGTAGTAACTGAACAGGCCGATGTAAGACATAAAGATTCCCGCGTCCACGTTTATGCCGTGCAGGACGTTGAAGTGGTAGCCACCGTAGCCTTCGGAGATATAGCGATAGGCGTCAGCGAGATCCCATTGACCGTGGCCGGGGCTCGGGTCGTTCCGTGGGGTCGTGACGGAGTACATGCCGAACTGAGTCATCAATCGGCCGCGGACGTTGTCCCAGTGGAAATCGCCGCCGACGCCTAACTGTTCCAGTTGAACTTCATAGGAACGGAAGAGTTCGCTGGAGCCACCGATGGAGTGGTCGGTTGGATGATTAAAATCGGCGACATAGTTCGTGTCGAAGCGAATTTCAGGCGTGAAAAATTTCGTGTCCCAATAGATGTCTTTGGTGCGGGCGTTGCCATTCAGCCAAGTCCAGTCGGCGTCCGAAAAGGGTGCGGCAGGCTCGGGTTTTGCCGTTGTCGCAACGGCGTTTGCCTGCGTGTTCTGATCCTGTTTTGGATTGACGCTCGAGGAATAGGCAGGCGTGGCATTCGCCGCGGCGGTTGCTGGGGCACTTGGTGAAACCGGCGAGATGGTGGCGGCAGGGGTTGACTCGCCCGCCGCAGAGGGAGCTGCCGGTCTAGCGGCGACCGAAGTGGGTACGCTGGGCCCTTTCGACTCGAGCTCCGCCACTCGCTTTTCGAGCTGTTCGATGCGATCCAGCATCCATTGCTCGCGCTCCGTCAAGCCCGGAGCGGGTGCATCGGGTTTGGAAGCCGTTTTGGCAGTTGAGTGTTTCTCCTTAGCCGTGTCCCGAGCATTGTCAGGCGTTCCATCTGCCCCAAGTGAAGCCATACTCACAACAAAGAGAACAGCGATTGCCAACAGTGCTGCACGCGCGAACCTATTTGGCATAGATTTCCCCCTGGCAAAATCAGGCAACGGATTTTCTGGGAATGGCAGTGGGTCACTGCCCTCGGTGGTCTACGATTTCTTCTCGTTGCCAAGGAAGGATACCGTTGGGGACATAAGGAATCTGTGAGGTCCGAATGAGCAGGCCATAAAAGAGAAAGAAATTCCGGAAATGCGATTAAGTATATTTTTTTGAACCAGTTAAGGACAAATAGAAGGGGCTGACAGTTGACGAATTGAAGGAGGATCGCGCGAAGTCTAAGAAGTACTTAGTATTACGGCTGAGGCAAAGTGTGCTCGGCGATGGCCGCCACTTTCACCATCTCGTCGTGAATCAGTCCATTGGATGCAAGAATGGAAGGACCACCCAGTTTGTAAGGTTGCCCCTGCAAATCGGTTATCTTCCCACCAGCTTCCTCGACAATAAGCACGCCTGCAGCAGTGTCCCACGGATTGAGTCCAAACTCCCAGAAACTGTCGAAACGGCCCATGGCCACATAGGCGAGATCGAGGGCTGCAGAGCCATCGCGCCGGACGCCATGGGAGCGCAGAGTAAAATCGCGGTAAAGGTAAATATTCGGCAGCGACTGGCGATTGTGATTCGGAAAGCCAGTACACAAAAGGCTGCTCCTCAATGCGCCAACCTTTGAGCAGTGGATTTGCTTGCCGTTTAAAGAAGCGCCGTCGCCGCGGGCGGCGGTGAACAGCTCTTTATAAATTGGGTTGTAAATGACGCCGAGGAGCAGTTCGCCCTTGCGCGCCAGCGCCATAGAAACACAGAAGCAAGGATAGCCGTGCGCAAAGTTCGTGGTTCCGTCGAGCGGATCGACGTGCCATCGGTATTCCGAGGCCGTGTCCTTGCCAGTGCCTTCTTCGGCGGCGACGGCATGGTCGGGGAAATACTTTTGCAGCCGGCTGACTATAAGGGCTTCTGAGCGCCGGTCGGCCTGGGTCACCAGGTCAAAATCGCCTTTATACGATATCGAGGGGGGACGCTCTGATTCTTCGCGCAAGACCTTCCCCGCTTCCTGCGCAACTTCGATGGCTACTTCCAGATAAGTATTGGACATTCGCTTCCCTGGGTCCCCGGCTCGAATCACTGGGGGCCAGTGAGATAGGTCGTCCGGTGACGCGCGGTGTAGCCGGGCAAGACCTTCACCTCAATTGTACGGTAAGTGTTGGCAGGTCCGCGTGGGTTGGGATAGTAGGCGAGGCGGTATTGGGTGCGGAGTTCGTTGTTGATGCGGTCAAAGATGATCGGCAGTTCCTGGGAAGATTGCGGGAAGAACATGGCCCCGCCGGTGGTCTCGGTGATGGTCTGGAGGGCATGTTCTCCAGCAGTATTTCGTCCGTTCTCGTTTTTTACGGGACGGATTACGACCGTGTAGAGGAGAACATCGGCGCGAAGCGCGGCTTTGCGCGCAGACTCAAAATCGGAGCGGCTGGTGGTTTCACCAGCGTCGGTGAGCATGATAATCACGCGGCGACGCTCTCCGCGCCTTTTCTGCAACGCCCCGGAGCCAAGATAAACAGCGTCATAGATGGACGTACCCGCACCGTCGGGAATCCTGCGAACCGCCTCCTGGAGAGCGCTGACCTTGTCCGAAAAGTACGGAGGCATTTGCCGCACCTGCTCGTCGAAGGAGAAGACACTCAATCGGTCGTCCGGGCGAAGAACTTGTTGGATGAAATGCGCGGCGGCCTCCTGTTCCGTGTTCTTTTCCATATGAGCACTGAGGCTCGCGTCGATCATCAGCGCGATATCCAGTGGCAACTGGGTTTCAGGTTCAAAGACATCGATTTTCTGCGGCACGCCCTCTTCCAGGACCTCGAAAGCCTCCTTCGGCAAGTCGGGAGCGGGCCGATTATGTTCGTCGAGGACACTGACCAGCACGGTGACCAGATTTACGTTCACCTTGACGGTATTGCGGGGCGAGGCGGAATCCTGACTTTTGTCCTTCGGATTTGTGGTTTGGCTCGGGGGCGTCGAGGCGGGAGCACCCTGCTGGGAGGAAGATGGTTGTGCCCAGGGCGGGCGGTCCGGTTTCTCTTGCGCGGCGAAGAGGAACGGGAGTGCCAGCAGGGCGATAGCCGTAGCCGATAGCAGAGCGACCTGACGATTCATCTGCTAGTTAAGATGCGGCCTTGGGAGTAGAAGGTGGTGCAGGGGGCAGTTCTCCGTCCGCCCAGACGGCACCGTCATCAAAGTACTCCTTCTTCCAGATGGGCACGGTACGTTTCAGGGTGTCAATGGCGAAGCGGCAGGCATCAAATGCGGCGTTGCGATGTGGGGCGCTTATCGCAATGAATACGCTGGTCTCGCCGATTTGCAGCCGCCCTAGGCGGTGAACGATAGCAATGCGGTGGATAGCAAATTTCTCGCGCGCCAGCATGCCAATTTCCCTCATCTTGGACAGGGCCATATGCTCGTAAGCCTGGTAGTCGAGATAGAGGGTAGGACGTCCGTGGGATTCATTGCGGACAAAGCCGTCGAAGGTGACAATGGCCCCGTCCTGATCGGCGCGGACCTCTCGAACGATCGCGGCCATATCGATGGGCGATTGCAGGAGGGCAAAAAGGTCATTCGCAAGGGCTTTGTCAGACATAGGCAAGTTCAGCCTCCGCTGACCGGAGGGAGAAACGCGATAGTATCATCCTCGGTAAGGGGCGTATCCCAGGAGGCGAATTCCTCGTTTCGGGAAGCGACGAGCGACGAACGAAAAGCGTCCAGTTGCGGGAAGCGGGCGGCGTAGCGAGCGAAGGCGTCTGCCAGAGTCGCCCCAGTCGGCAGTTCCAGTGCTTCTTCCGTGACCCCAGTCAAGTCTCTCATGCGCCCAAAAAAGAGCACCGTGACACGAAGATTTGATGAGACTTGGGCCACACGAAAATTGTACCCTGAGCCGTTGCGCCCTGCCAGTTAGCCCGGCAGCGGTCCCGTTCGGTTGGAGGGACCGAGAGAATCTGTCATGAAAATCTTGATTACAGGTTCCACTGGATTCTTGGGTCGTGCGCTTGTGGGCGGGTTGAAGACGTCCGGGCACACCGTCTGCCGGCTGGTGCGTCCGGGGACGAACAAGGAGGCGCTGCGGCAAAACGCAGGCTTCGATGTGGGCTGGAATCCGGCGACAGGTGAACTGGGGGCGGCGGCGGTAGGCGCTGATGCGGTGGTGAATCTGGCAGGAGCACCGATTGCGGAAGGTCGATGGAGCGCGGAGCGGAAGGAAGCACTGCGAAGCAGTCGAGTGGATACGACGCGGGCGCTGGTGAACGCCTTGGCAAGGATGGCAGTGCGTCCTCGCGTACTGGTTTCCTCGTCGGCCATCGGCTTCTACGGCAATCGTGGAGACGAGATCCTGAGCGAGGATAGTCTGCCAGGCAACGACTTCCTGAGTGAAGTCGCGAAGGATTGGGAAACGGAAGCAGAAAAGGCGGATGCGCTGGGAATCCGTGTTGTGCGGGCGCGGTTCGGGGTAGTTCTGGCCAGGGACGGCGGGGCGTTGCTGCAAATCGCGCGACCGTTTCGTTTCGGCGTGGGAGGAAAGATCGGGTCCGGGAAGCAGTGGATGAGCTGGATCAGTCTGGAGGATGTTGTGGCGATCCTGCGATTCGTTCTGGAGAATGGTGCCGTGCGAGGGGCGATCAATGTAGTGTCACCGCAGCCAGTGCGCAACGAGGAGTTCAC
>Ga0187782_10003074_pt1 | contig 12417 bp, 13 predicted proteins | sample 0715_SJ02_MP15_2_FD_132454 | JGI IMG/M metagenome (GOLD analysis project Ga0187782, IMG submission 132454) | Tropical peat soil microbial communities from peatlands in Department of Meta, Colombia - 0715_SJ02_MP15_20_MG | ecosystem: Environmental > Terrestrial > Soil > Wetlands > Peat | place...
ACTATACAATTCTACCGGGCTCTTGCCCAGGCAGAGTTGAGGGAAGTTTGTGAGAAGAATGGAGCCGTATGCCGTGAAGATCTGTGGTCAATGATCACTCCCGACGGTGGGCGGCTTATTTTTAGCCCTTCACTACGGCGAGGGGCCTGAGACGGGCCACCTGCCGGGTCAGGCCGGCTCCGTCACTGACCCGTACCACGTCGGCCACGTCTTTGTACGCTTCGGATGCCTCCTCGGCAAGGAGTTCGCGGCTGGCGGCGTGAACGAGGATGCCCTTTTCCGCGAGAACGTCGACGATGTCGACTCCCTGCAGAAGGCGGCGGGCCGCCCCGCGACTGCGGACCCGACCCGCTCCGTGCGGGGTGGAGCCAAAGACATCGGCCAGCGCAATGCCCGTGCCGACCAGGACGTAAGAGTACCGTCCCATGTCGCCCGGCAGCAACACCGGATGGCCGACCTGGCGGTACATCGACGGGACATCCGGGTGGCCCGCAGGGAAGCCCCGCGTGGCGCCTTTGCGATGGACGCAGAGCTGCGCGGGGACGCCGTCCACGACGTGCTCTTCGATCTTTGCCATATTGTGGGCCACGTCATAGACGAGGTCCAAGCGTGCTGCTTCGTGACTCCCCAGTACGGCCGCAAACGCCTGCCGGACCCCATGCGTGATTACCTGGCGGTTGGCGAATGCAAAGTTCGCGGCCGCGGCCATCGCGCCCAGGTACGCCCGGCCCTCTGGGGAGGCGAGCGGCACGCAGGCAAGCTGACGGTCTGGAAGCGTGATGCCATATCGTTCGCGTGCCTGGTCGCAGACGATCAAGTAGTCGTCGCACACCTGATGCCCCAGGCCGCGGGATCCGCAATGGATGAGCACCGTCACTTGGCCGGCTCGCTCGAGCCCGAACACTTGCGCGGTCTTGGCATCGAAGATCTCATCCACGCGCTGGATCTCAAGGAAGTGGTTGCCCGACCCGAGCGTCCCCAGCTGGTCATGGCCCCGGGACAAGGCCTTCTTGCTCACTTCGGCCGGCTCGGCACCCGGAATCGTGCCCCTCGATTCGATGCGGTCCAGGTCCTCGGGGTAACCCATCCCGCGGTCTACAGCCCAGGTGGCGCCCCGGCGGAGCACGTCGTGGAGGGCCTCACGCGCGAGCCTGAGGTCCCCGCGCGCGCCAACGCCGGATGGGACACTCGCGAACAGCTGATCGGTGAGCGCGCGGAGGTGGGGGCGAATGTCGGTATCGTCCAGCCGGGTGACCAGCAGGCGCACGCCGCAGTTGATGTCGTATCCGACGGCGCCGGGAGACACGACGCCGTCCGCCATCCCCATTGCTGCCACGCCGCCGATCGGGAAGCCGTACCCCCAGTGGATATCAGGCATGGCGACCGCATAGCGCACGATCCCGGGAAGTGTCGCCGCGTTGGCCACCTGTTCGATGGCGCGATCCTCTTCGAGTTGCGGAAGCAGCGCCTCGTCCGCGTAGATGAGTCCGGGAACACGCATTCCCGGCTTGTAGTCCTGCGGGATCAGCCACCGGTACGCATCGATTCGTCGCAAGATCTTGGTGAGCTGCGTCATCTCACGGGGTCGTCCGCGCTGCCCGGACTACCGGTTCCGATTGACGGAAACGCCGGGAGGAGCCTTCGCCGCGCGGTCTTGGTTCAACGGCGGCGTCCGAACGTGAGACCGCCCGCGCCGTATGGAGCGCTGCGCCAGCTCAAACGCGCTCTCGCCGGTGAGGACGCATACTCCGTAGAACCCGCCCGGCAGGCGTACGGCGATGAGCTCGCCCGCAGACTGCAGGGCACCCAACTCTGATGTCCACTCGTCGGCGACGACGTCAAACGGAACCTCTGGTGCGTATCGGAGGCGGGCAAAGCAGGATTCGCAGTAGTAGTGTCCTGGCCCCACATAATGCGCGGCAACCGCCGAGCCGCATCGCGCACACCGGGGACGGGTGGGGGATACGTCGCCAGGTTCGCGTCTCCAGAACCCAAGCATCGTGCCGTCTCCCCTTACGGACGATCTAGTATCAGGATACGCGACGGGGCGGGAGTGCGCATCGGGCGCAGGTATGATTCTCGGGTGGCGGCCTGGAGCGTAGCCGAGCACACGCCGGGTGGGTACGCGCCCGCGCTCACCTGCGCCGCCGGCACTCGAAGATCGAGTCCGTGCCCGATGGGCCCGTGGGCGGCGTGTGGAATACACCGGACACCTGATGGCCGGGGATACTCTACGGTGCTACGGTCGAATTGAGGACTGCGACAACCATCGTTGCTACGCTCACGCGTGCCCTCGAAACGCGGCAGGTGGAGGTTACCATGGTTGATGCGCAGGTGTTGGCCGAGCTCACGGAAGTCGAGCACCCAGACATCCTGTCCGTGTCCTTGGATGTCGATCCCACCAAGCCCGAGCACCAAACGCCAAATCCCGCGTACCGGATTTGGGCGCACGAAGCGATACGGGAGATCCTGGCCGGCCTGTCTGACGCTGCGCGCGCCAAGGCCGCACGCGCCGCACGGGAGGTGTTGGCCCACCTCGAGAAGGGGCCGGTGCCGGGACGCGGCGTCATGATCTTTGCCGGCCCCGGGGTGTGGCACGTTTTCGTCCTCCCGTTCCCGCTGCCGCGTCGCGTCCAGTATGGCTATCCCGACGTCTTCCCGGTGCTATGGGCGATGAGCGAGTACACTGCCTACGCAACCGTTATCGTCCGCAAGGGATACGCGCGCATCGTCGTGACGTACCTTGGTGGCACCGTGGCCGTCGACGAGGAGACGCTCGAGCTGGATACGAGCGACTGGCGGTTCAAGGCCGGGCGACCGGACACGTATGTGCGTCGCGTGGGGATCGGTGTCGGTCGGGGCGCGCAGGCGGATGCGTTCGATGCGCGCGTCGACGAGCAGTACCGCCGATTCTGGCGACAGGTGGCGCAGGCGACCGCGCACGCACTGGCCGGTCTGCACGTCGAGCGCGTCATCCTCGGTGGGCCGGAAGAGGCTACGGCGGCCCTGCGGCCCCTGTTGCCGGCGGAGGTGCAGCGCCGAATCATCGGCCTAGTGCCCATCCCAGTCCACGCCACGCTGGCAGACATCCGTGATCGCACGCTGCCGCTGGCTCTTGCAGAGCACCATCGCAGGGAGTCCGGTCTAGTCGCGACCGTGGTCGCTCGCACGGCGGACGGCCGAGGAACCAGTGGTAGGGCGGCCACGCTGGGTGCGTTGTCCCAGGGGGCGGTGGAAACGCTGATCGCGGACCGTGACCTTGCGGGAGACATCTGGGCTTGCCGCCGGTGTGCGTACGGCAGCGCCACATCTGTCGCGGTTTGCCCGTTCTGCGGCAGGACGATCGAGCCGCTGCCGTTGCGGCAGGCGCTTCCCGTGATGGCGCTCCGCCACGGGGCTGGGCTCGAACTCGTGGGACCGCCGGCGGCAGCCGGGTTGCCTGAAGGCGTTGGGGCGCTCCTGCGCTATACGCCCGCGCCGGCGGCGCGAGGACAAGCGTGACGGACCGGGCCCGTCTTGCATGCGCGGCCGAGGTGCGGCGCCCGCTAGCCCAAGCTGGATAGGGCGGTCACCCGCGCAAAACGAGATCGCCGCTCGTTGATTGCCGATGCGGTTGGCAACCGATCATCATCCGTTCCATCCTCGTCTGCCGACGCGCTCGGGACTCTCGAACAGCCTCGCCGTGACGGCTCCAAAGATAATGCCTCCGATGTGAGCCATGTAGGCGACGCCCCCAACCTGTACGTCTGTCACGGCGCCGACGCTCAGGAGCTGGATGAGAAACCAAAGCCCGATGAGCAGCGCCGCGGGGAGGATGGTAACGCGGACGAACCAGCCCAAGAACAGCAGGGTGCGGATCTGATCGCGTGGGTAGGTCACGAGAAACGCGCCCATGACGGCGGCGATCGCTCCGCTCGCCCCCAGGTTGGGAATCGTGGATCCGGGATCGGCCGCGACCTGGGCCAGCGTAGCCACCAGCCCGCCGGCAAGATAGAAGGCCAGGTATCGGATCGGCCCCATCGCGTCTTCGATCTCGGGGCCGAATGCCCACAGGAACACCATGTTGCCCAGGATGTGCGACCAACTTGCGTGCATGAACATGGCCGTCAGAATCGTCACCCAGTGGTGTCCAGCCGCGACATCGGCGGGGATCATGGACCACTTGGTCACGAACGCGGTACCGCTCGTCAGTTCGCACACGAAGACGAGCCCGTTCACCAGGATGATGGCCGCCGTCACAATGGCAAAGTGCCGAGTGCGCCGAGACACATCCCCTAGCGGAATCATGTGCTCCCCCACCCACGGGCGTACACGTTTATTCCCCGCGAAGATTCTCTGCCGTGCCGGGCGCTCCCCTTGTTCCCCGGTCCGCCCGCCGGCAAGAATCAAGAATGCGCGTCGTGACTCCACCCGTCCGGCCCGGTGACGATGGATATCATTGTGTCGGTCGAGGGCCACGCGTGGCAGCTCCGGGATGTCGTTGATCCCCATTGGGGAGATCGAGTGTGAGCATTGCGGGGGGCGCACCCGGCCGCTGGTGTTGGCTCGGGACGCGGAGGAATCAGGCGGCCGCCCGATTCCGCGGGTAGACGAAGCGAGCTACGGTGAAGATGAGCCTCGGAGCCGTTACATCCGTTGCGACGGAGGTGAGGTTTCATGCAGGCTGCCTGCGTCGATCGCTTGTGTGACTATCTACGGGAGCAAGGTGTTGCCCACACAGTCAGCCATCACGCGGCCCGGTACACCGCACAGGAACTCGCTCAAGTGGAACACGTACCGGGGCGCCTGGTCGCGAAGGTGGTGGTGGTCTTAGCCGATGGGGCGCCCCACATGGTGGTGCTTCCGGCAACGATGAAGGTGGACACGGTGTCGGTGGAAGCTGAAACCGGCGCCCAGTACGTCCGGTTGGCGCACGAGAACGAGTTCGAGCACATCTTTCCCGATTGCGAGGTGGGTGCAATGCCGCCGTTCGGGCAGCTCTACGGCGTGCCCGTCCTGGTGGACTCGGCGCTGACGCGCGATCCGGTTATCCTGTTTAACGCCGGCACCCACCAGGATGTGATTACGATGTCCTACGTCGACTTCGAGCGGCTTGTGAAGCCACGGATTGGACGGTTCGCCAGAGTGGAAGCCGGGGCAGCCTGACGCGGCGGCGTTGGCCCCAACCCTGGCTGCGGGGGGACGTCCTGGATCCGCCCCGGCAACCATCAGAACTAGCGGCCCGGCCGGCGCCGGCCGGGCCGTTGCGCGCCTGCGCGGGATGTAGGCCGACGTAGAGCCTATCCCAAGACTCCCTGGGAGCGCTATCCTTGGCATGAGGATTGATCGCATCTTCATCGCAATTAGGGGTTGGCGCCTATGACCGATGCGGCATCGGCCGAAGCGGCGATGGCGCACGCTTTCTCGTGACCGCAGCCAATACCCATGACATGAAAGCGGCGACGACCACGCTGGACAGCCTCGCCGTCCGAGGCCCTGACTGACGCTCGGTCGCCCGCAGCACCTGTGTCTCGACAAAGGGTATGACTTCCCGGAAATCGAGGCAGCAGTCCGGAAGCGACGTTGCACTCCCCATCGCCGTCACCGCGGCGAATGCGCCCCGCGGTACCGGCGATATCCAGCGCGCCGCTGGGGCGTCGAACGGACGGGCGCATGGCACACCATCGGCTCCGGAAACTTCTCATCCCCTTTGAGAAACGGATGGAAGACTATCGGGGGCCGGTGCATTTCGCATGCGCCCTCATCATCTACCGACGGACGGTTCGGTGACGGGGTCCAAAGACGTCCGGACAGAAATAGGGCGTTGACATTCTTAGTAAATGGCGTTTACACTGCGCCTGTGGTAAACGCCGTTTACTATAGGGGGACCGGATGGCACAGCAGACTACCGACTTCAAAGTCAATCCTTCGGACGAGACCATCCGTCTCGGGCCACTCACCGTGCGCTTTTTGATCACCGGGGAGAACTCGAATGGTAGCGTCGCAACGTTTGAACTCACCGTCCCGGGTGCGCAGCGCCTGATGGCTCCGGCGCATAGCCACGATCATTACGAAGAGACGATCTACGGCATCGACGGAGTGCTGACCTGGACCGTCGACGGCAAACTCATCGACGTCGGGCCGGGACAAGCATTGTGTATTGCTCGGGGGGCCGTTCACCGGTTCGACAACAACGGCAGTCAGGATGTCAAGGTGCTCTGCGTGATCACGCCGGCCGCGATCGGTCCGCAGTATTTCCGCGAGGTTGCCGAACTGACCGCGGCCGCTGCCGGCGGCCCGCCCGATCGGGCAAAGATAGCGGAAATCATGCGCCGCCACGGCCTCACACCAGCTGCTCCTCGACCCGTAACACCCGAAGCTCGTGTCGATTGACGGTTCCCGCTTCGCTGCCGGAATGAGCGACGATGGTCCCTAAAGGGGCGACGATGGTTGTGACGATCGACGTGCTCGTGCCCGCGAGGCCGCGCAGCCGTGCGAGCCGCTCAATGCGAGTCACTAACCGAGTGTGCGGAGCTGTCTGCGCAGCGTGCAGGGTCCCGGCGAGCGGTCAATCCTATACACGGCAGCATACGGATTCTCATGTCGAGAAAGCGACATAACGCCGTCAGCGGCCATTAGGGTCTGCGCGCCCCCAATAAGGTTGCACATCGGTCGCTCTCGGCCCCCCCGGCGTCGCGCTTGACAAGCTCGCCGATCGAGACAAAAGACATACGCATCGGTGCATTGCTGTGGGTCCCGGCTCAGGCGGTCCAGCGCCGTATTATCGGGGCACTGAACGCGGCCGGTTTTAAGGATCTGCGCATACCGCATGTGGCGGTGCTGCAATATCCTGGTCCGGATGGGGTTCGCTCAGGCATTCTCGCCGAGCGCGCCGGCATGAGCAAGCAGGCCATGAACCAGCTCCTCCGGAGCCTCGAACGCCTCGGTTATATCGTCCGGTCCGATGCACCGGACGAGGGCCGCGCGTGAGCTATCCGCTTCACCAGACGCGGCCGGGCCGCATACTCAAGGGTCTACGACATACTCCGGGACGTCGAACGCGAATGGAGCACTGAACTTGGGGCAGGACGTTTCGCCCAGCTCAAAGAGCTGCTATCCCGCGTCTGGGAAAGCCCGTTGACCCGCTCGCAGGCGGGAACGACGCATGAGACCGAATAACACCTTCTCAAAGGTTTTGGGATAGGGTCTTAAACGCTACCCGCCCCGCCCTCGCAGTGGTCTTCAGCATCTCCCCGAACCGCAGCGATGTGTTTCGACGGCGGGGCCACTCACGCTTCGGATAAACCGTTCCGCCGGCTCGCCACTAGCAGGGCCAGATCGGCCAGGCGGCATGCATAACCCCACTCGTTGTCGTACCAGGCGATGACCTTGACCATCGTGTCAGCGACCACCCGCGTGTCGCACGCGCTCAGGACGGCGGAGTATTCGCTGCCGCGCAGATCGCTGCTCACGAGGGGAGTGTCGGTATATCCCAGGATTCCACGAAGCCGCTCGCTCGACCAGCGCCGCATCGCCTCGTTCACCCGAGTGATGTCGACGGCGGTCTTGAGAACTGCGGTGAAGTCGATCACCGACACCGTGGCCACCGGGACGTAAAATGCCAGGCCTGTGAAGCGGCCCCGGAGGGAGGGGATGACCAACTCGAGGGCTTGTGCAGCGCCGGTCTCGGACGGCACGATGTTCAAAGGCGCCGCGCGCGCGTCACGCGCCTCCACCGCCGCCGCGTCGAGGAGACGTTGGGAGTTCGTGTACGCGTGTACGGTCGAGAGCATGCCCTTGTCGATCCCGAACTCCTCATGGAGGACGAGCGCGACCGGCGCCAACCCGTTCGTCGTGCACGACGCGGCGGAGATGATGCGGTGTTGGCCAGGATCGTACTCCCGCTCGTTGACACCCATCACGATCGTCACGTCCTCGTGCGTTGCCGGCGCCGAGATGATGACGGTGGCGGCCCCGGCTTCGAGATGGCCCGACGCCCGCTTGGCGTCAGTGAACTTGCCGGAGCACTCCAGTACCAGGTCCACGCCTTCCTCGAGCCAGGGGATCGAGGCGGGGGCAGCCTCGCCAAACATCTTGATGCCCCGCCCGTCAACGAGCAGGGTACTTCGCTGGGCTTCGACGGGGCCGGGATAGGGCCCGTAGTTCGTGTCGTACTTGAATAGCCGCGCGGCAGCGGACGGCTCGATGACGTCGTTGACCGCGACGACCGGCGCCGCGTCGCTCGTCCGCCGAAGGAGCGCTCGCAGCGTGAGCCGCCCGATCCGGCCAAATCCGTTGATCCCGATGCGCGTTCTCATGCGTCACCCCGTGTCACACGATCTCGACATCCACGGCATCCTGCCCGTAGATCGTCCTGAATCGTGCCTCATCGATCTCCTGGGGAAGGCCGTCGAAGACGATTTCCCCGGCCTTGAGCGCCAGGATGCGCGTGCCGTACCGACGCGCGAGGCTGAGGAAGTGAAGGCAGCAGATCACCGTGATCCCGTCCTGCTTGTTGAGCTCCTCAAGGTAACGCAGGATCGAGTGGGAGAGCGCGGGATCGAGGCTCGCCACCGGTTCGTCGGCCAGAATCAGGCGCGGCTCCTGCATCAACGCGCGAGCGATACTGACACGCTGCTGCTGTCCTCCGGACAGCATGTCGGCGCGCACAAATGCTTTGTCGGCAATGCCGACGCGCGCCAGATTCGCCTCGGCCTGCCGGACCACCGCGCCAGGGAAGTAGTTGATGAGCGCCCACGGAGGTGGCACGTACCCCAGGCGTCCGGAAAGGACGTTCGTCAGCACCGACGCCCGCTTGACCAAATTGAACTGCTGGAAGATCATGCCGATCTTCCGGCGGGTCTCCCGGAGCTCGTCGGGGGACGCTGCGGTGACGTCGCGCCCTTGGAACCGCACGCGGCCGCTCGTTGGCTCGATCAGGCGGTTGATGCACCGAAGCAGCGTTGACTTTCCGGATCCCGACAGCCCAATTACGATCAAGAACTCGCCGGGAGCGACTTCGAACGAGACATCCCTCAGGGCAGGGGTGCCGTCCTCGTATACCTTGGTCAAATGCTCAATCTCGAGGATCGGGTGGCTCATGTCCCCCCTGCTTCCCTCGCGGTCCGCCGCACGTGCCCGGCGTGCGCTGAGATTTCACGGGACGGGTCGTCTCCTTCGCCGCGTATCGTTTGCGGGATCGATTTCCGGCCCGCCTCGGTCGGTTCCCCGTCGAGACGCACGTCCTCGCCGGCGCAACGCGGGGAGGGACAGTAAGACCCGGTTGCGGCTGGTGCGCCTTTGGCACAGCTATTGTTGGCAGGGTGATCTTCGAGCCGAGGGTTCGTGCGACCTTGACCGGTGCACATCGTGCGGCGGTCGCTAGGTCCCTTGTTGTACCCGACCCCAACGGATTGGCGGTAGGGTCCAAGCCGCCGCCTCTACAGTGGCGGTGGATAACTCGGCAGAGTCACCCCGGGAGGCGTCGGATATATCGGCTGCGGTCCGCTGGGCGACGGATACGTGATAACCACAAAGACCAGCAAGAACAGCGCGACGAGAAACCTACGCATCTTGCACCCCAGCCTTCACGCAGATCCAACCACGGCCTCGATCTACAACCATCGGCCGGGCGTATCCACTGTTACATTACGGTCAACCTGCGACCGATTCCCTTCCCCCCTGAGAACCTATTATAACGAACTTCGCAGAATCCTACAGCCCGTGTTCGAAATTCATGCTGGCGGTTGTCAAAAGAGTGAGCCCGGTCGGAAGATAGAGCCATTCTAGCAGGAGGGATTGCTCGCTGGGCGCTGATCATCTGGCTTTCGATGGCGGAGGGAGGGAGATTCGAACTCCCGAGGGGGTTATCCCCTAACGGTTTTCAAGACCGCCGCATTCGGCCGCTCTGCCATCCCTCCGCGGCAAGTATACCATCGGTGGTTTGGGTGCGACAACGACGCCGGAGGTCTCCGATGTCTAGTCCCACGATCCCCACGGGCGCTCGGGGCAGCCCGGTGGTCCGGTGTCTGACAGCGCGTTACACGGATCCGTTAGATCTGTTGTTCCGCGCGCCTCACTGCACGAATGCCGCCGAGCCCCACCGCCACACCGGCAACGCCTAGGGGAACGGAAAGAAAAAACGGAGCGAGGAACCCGAGAAGCGCCGCCGCACCGCCAAGGAAGGGCCCCACGAAAAACCCCAGATCACCGGAACTGTTATACACGCCCATGGCGCTGGTGTAGTGCTGCCGCGAACTGAACCGCGCGATGAGCATCGTAAACGTCACCGGAATGAATCCGCCCACGAAGCCGAATATCGCTGCTGCAAGCAGAAGTGGCCCGGCACCGTGCAGGAGGGGGACTGCCAGCAGGATCACGGCGCGACCGATCAGTCCCGGCAGGATAAAACGCTCCGGACCGATCCGGTCTGCGAGACGCCCCGTGGGGAGTTGCACCAGAGCGTAGGTCAAGCCCTGCACCGTGAACAGCCACCCGATCGTGACAACCGAAAGCTTGAGGGACACCATATACAGAGGAATGAACGTGGACCAGATCCCGCTGATCGCGTAGAAAAGATGGTTGACGACGCAGAGCTGGCGCACAATGGGGTCACGGAGTACTTCCCAGCTCGCTGCGGCTGGCGTACGAACGGTTGGCGTCCGCGGCTCCGTAATGGGGATGATGACGAGAAGGGTGAGCAGGCTCAGGGCGGCGCCGAGAAAGAAGCTCGCTCGGACGCCGAACTCAGCGGCCACGACGCCTCCGATCACCGGGCCTGCAAGGAACGCTACGGACGTCAGAAACCAGAAGACCCCGAACACACGCCCGCGTGTTTCCTCGGATGCCACCGCCGCGACCGCCGCGTGGAGAGGAGACCACATCGTGGCGCGTGCCACACCGACGCCGATCAGAGCGACCGCCACGCCGAGCGGCGCGCGCGTGAGGACAATCCAGACCATGGCGGCGGCATTGGCCACCAGCCCGCTGACAAGCGTCCACCGGTGTCCGAACACCCCCGCGATACGCCCGACCTCCAATTCAACCGAGCCCATCGCGAGGCTCAACAGGCTGACGAGAGTACCGATTTGTGCCGCCGAATACCCGATGCGGGACAGATACACCGGAAGGACCGGCAGCACGACCTGCCAGGAAATCGCGACCAGGAATCCCGTCGTGCCAAGAAGCGCTATGTGCAGGCCCATCCGCGAAGGGCCAATGTGCGGGTGAGCAGGCACGGGTGCCGATTCGGCACCAGTCGTAGCCGAGGATCGCAAATGTTCGCTCATCGAGTCACATATACGCAATACACGTTCGCACGGCGGGGGAGAGAGTCCTGGGTAATCCAAGAGGTGTCTTCCCGTTGGCGTGCGATGGAACCCTGCTCCGACAGGCCGCGTTTCTATAGACTATAGGGATAGCGTTGAGTGGGACGTTTCGTCGGCGCCGACAGGGTGTGGGGCGATGACTGGGGTGGCACGCAGAGCGCGGAAGCCGGTTCGTTCCCCGGGACGCGGGCTGGTCGTTCTCGCGCTGCTCTGTTTGCCAAGCGTCATGGTCGGGCCCGCGAGTGCTCTCGCTCGCCATGTGGCCGTGCTTCCGCTCGTCGCCCTGCTCACGGCCGACAACGTCATCGATGCCGAAGGCCAAGGTGGAGCATGGCCGGCGCAAACGTGGGGCGCCGCGGTACCGCGTCCCACCCTCGTGACCTGGTTGCGCCGGCATGTTCAAGCCGTTCTCGACGCGCTGCACTCGGTACGGCGCTCTGGCATCACGCGGATCTCTCTCCCGCCGCCGGCGGGTGCTTGACCACCGGCACCGGGCACGGATGGCCCCGAGTGGGCCGCATGTTTCTCCGCGGGAGGGAGCGCAAATGGGACTTTTCGACGTGTTTCGCCGGGGTGGGCGGCATTCTCACCACGTTGTCGGACGTATCTCGGACGATCCGAAGATCCTTGGGGGCAACGGCAGTAAGTATCTCGTGTTTCACATCTCCGAAGCGCCGGACACTGAATTTCGGCTCAGAATGCTGCCGACGACGCCGAAGCGTCGCAAGGGCGACCGCGTGGAACTCACATGGACGCAGAGCGAGAAAGGCGTTGCAGTTGTCGAGACGTTGTACGCGGCGCCGGACCACGCATCGGTCAGGCGGCGGAACGAGGCGTACCTGCAAGGTATCCAAACGCGGGACACCAAGGAGCACTGAGACAAACGCCGGCGGGCGGGCCGGCGCGTCCGACCCGCCCGTTGAACGAGTCTCCCGGAGCCCGCGACTTCGAAACCAACGGGCCACGCCTTCTCGCCGGTGTGACAGACTGATGTGGCGGGCGGGGACGCGCAGTTTGTTTCCCTCTTCAAGGACCGGCCTGGGGACGTAGTTCAGTGGGAGAGCACAGCACCTGCTTTGCAAGCATTCCGACACTGAGACGATCCACAACG
>Ga0187782_10003075_pt1 | contig 12415 bp, 12 predicted proteins | sample 0715_SJ02_MP15_2_FD_132454 | JGI IMG/M metagenome (GOLD analysis project Ga0187782, IMG submission 132454) | Tropical peat soil microbial communities from peatlands in Department of Meta, Colombia - 0715_SJ02_MP15_20_MG | ecosystem: Environmental > Terrestrial > Soil > Wetlands > Peat | place...
AGATCAAGTCTAATGGGGGTCGATGATCAGAGTTGGGATAATAGGCGGATCAGGCTACACTGGCGGCGAACTGCTGAGATTGCTTGTCCAGCATCCAGATGTCGATATCACTATAGTGACTTCGCGGGCGCTCGATGGTGTTCCTGTCGCCGATGTTCACCGCTATCTAAAGGGATTTTATGAAGTCCCATTTGTAAATGCTGAAGCGAAAATAGTTGCCGAACAATCGGACGTCGTGTTTCTCGCGGTCCCACACGGGGCCGCAATGGGAATCGTGCCAGATCTCATCGATGAGGTTCGCATCATCGACCTCAGCGCCGATTATCGCCTCGGACAGAACTATACGGAGGTGTACGGCCCGCATACAGATCCTCGAGACGCCGTCTACGGGCTGCCCGAGTTGCACCCCGAAGTTGCCGATGCCGACTTGTGCGCCAACCCCGGCTGCTACCCTACAGGCGCAATCTTAGCTGCAGCCCCACTAGTCAAAGCAGGATTCGTGGATCACGCAGTATTCGATTCCAAGTCCGGGATCTCTGGTGCAGGAGCCGCTCCAACTGAAGTGTCGCACTATCCTAACTTGGCTGAGAACGTAGTCCCTTATCAACTAACCAAACACCGGCACAAAGCCGAGATCGTTCAAGAGCTCGAGCGACTTGGAAACGTGACTGTGAACTTCACGCCTCATGTTATCCCGTCCATTCGGGGCATTCTCACCACCGCGCACATCTTCACCAGCGCTGAACTCGATGAAGGTCGGATCCGATCACTTTACGAGGCATTCTACGCCAACAGCCCGTTCATTCGGTTCAACGTTCCGTCGCTTGGGTCGGTTCGCGGCACGAACTTCTGTGACCTGTTCATTGAGCGAGACAAATCGACAAACCGCGTCGTCGTCATCTCCGCCATCGATAACATGGTGAAGGGCGCATCTGGGCAAGCAATCCAGAACATGAATCTCATGTTCGGTCTGGATGAGACGACCGGCCTCTGGTCTCCAGCACTGTCGCTCTGAGGTAGCAATGAAAGTCGCAGACGTCATGAATCCAACCGTCATTTCGGTGACGCCCGACACAACGGTGCGCGAGTGTATCAAGCTCTTTCGGGAAAACAAGATAAGCGGCGTTCCCGTAGTGGCTGATAGAAACCTCGTCGGCATTATAACGGAAAACGACCTACTCTCGCTCCTCGAAATACCTGAACACAAGGGGTACTGGCTCCCGAGCCCACTTGAGATCGTCGAGGTTCCGGTGCGCGAAATTATCGAGCGCCTCGAGCTGAGAGACTCCATGAGCGAAGATGTGGGCGAGTGGACGGTCGATCGCGTCATGAAAAAGCCCGTACACACCATAGATGGCGATGCAGATATCGAAACCGCTACCGAACACATGATACGACACAAAATCAACCGGCTTCCAGTCGTCAACGCAACTGGTCAATTGATCGGAATCGTCACGCGCGGCGATATCATAAGAGGGATTGCAGAGGGTAGTTAATGCGCGTCGTGGAAGGAGGCGTCTGCGCTGTACGCGGTGTGAAAGCCTCTGGTTACAAAGAGGGCAAGAACGGCGTCGCGGTTATCACTGGTGGCGGACAAGCAGCTGGGGTGTTTACCACCAATAAAGTCACTGCAGCTCCCGTCAGCGTTACACGAAAACACCTCAGCGAGAGCAAACGGATCTTGGCGGTCGTGGCAAACAGCGGGAGCGCTAATGCTTTTACTGGACCGAACGGGATAAAGGATGCCGAACAGGTCGCCAAATCACTTGCGCGCCACTTGCACGTGCACACAGCCGACGTTGCTGTTGCGTCCACTGGCATCATCGGAACGCCGCTCAACATGAGCTGGATCGATTCGAAGATTGTCGAGGTTCTATCGAGGATAACTGATGCGTCCGAAGGCAGTCTTGAAGCAGCACGTGCGATAATGACGACTGATTCAACGCCGAAGCAAATGGCGGTCGAGCTCAACGGCGTGGCAATAGGCGGCATAGCAAAGGGCGCAGGGATGATTGAACCGCAGCTATCGACGATGCTCGCCTTTATCTACACCGACGCTCGGTTCACTGCGGATGTTTTGCAGACGTGTTTGAAAAGAGCAGCCGATCTGAGCTTCAACATGGTCGTAGTCGATGGCGATAGGAGTACAAACGATACGGTTCTCCTTATAGCTACCGGCGAGAGCTCTTCCGCCATTGACGTTGGTGATTTTCAAAACGCGCTGAACTTTGTTTGCGTTGAGCTGGCAAAAATGATCGCGCGCGACGGCGAAGGCGCGACGAAAATGATGGAAGTGACCGTCGCTGGCGCACGAAATCATGAGGACGCGATCAAGGCGGCGAAAGCTGTCGTACGATCGCCGCTTGTAAAGACGGCGCTTTTTGGAGCAGATCCCAACTGGGGCAGGATTGTCACAGCAGTTGGCTATTCTGGCGCGTTCATGGATCCAGAGGCTCTATCACTCGCCGTGTCAGATGGAAAGTGCAGCCCCGTCGCATTGGTCGAAAAAGGCCGCATAAAAAATGTGAGCACCGATAGCGTTGAGCAGACACTATCGGAAATTATGAACAGTACAGAGATCTCGATCCTCGTAGATTTGGGGGTAGGAGGCGCAGCGGCCACTGCTTGGGGCTGCGACCTCACTGATGCCTATGTGCACATCAATGCTGAATATACCACCTGAAGCTAGCCTTCGATCTGCAATCTTATCCTAAGAGCCTGACGCGCTATATCTGTCTCGTTCAAAATGGTGGCCATTTTCGCAATAGATTCCATTAAGCGTACCGCTTGATCGAGATAATTCAGCACGTCGCCTGAATACGCATGAATACCAAATTCGGACATCTGTTCTACGATCTCGACGGGATCGAGACCCGCGACGCGTTGCTCGATGATCCACTTCGAGAAGTTCCGTTCGGGACATCCACAAAATGGCGACGCTTCGCAACCACAATCAACGAATGCCACTGAAAAAGCCAGTACGCTGTCAAGCTCTTTTTGCTCGAGATACGTTAGCTCATCGCCATTTCCCGAGAAGAGCATCTCAAGGTTTCCTCCGCTGAACACATTGGGAGATACGTTTGCTCTGAGCGCCTTCGCATAACGTTGCACGTTGTTGAGGTATACCTGCGTAAAGACTTGCAGTTTTAGCAGCATATCGAACGGAGCGTCGCCTTTCTTCACGGACTCTGCCATTTGAACGGCTTGAGGGATAGTGAGAAAATCAGCAGCGACGACGCGTCCTAGCTTGGTCGCTCGGCCATCCTCCGATACAAACCCGAGGCGCTTGAGGCGCTGCATCTGAACGCTGCGGTCGTAGTGGGCGAGCATTTTGACGCTTCTGCCGAACGTGAGGTTCGAGAGCACCTGTTCTGCCTGCTGGTCGTCGTCGTATTCGATATCGACACTATCTGCAGCACTTGACAGGAGTTTGATCGCGATCTCATCCTCCGTTTCCCCTGTCTTGAATTTCTGGTTGGGGTCAGCAAGCAGGAACACTTTGCCGATATCGTGATAGTCCGGCCGCCCAGCGCGCCCAAGCATCTGCTGAAACTCTTGTACAGTCAACCAGTTGATGCCCATCGCCAGGGACTCAAAGATAACTTGCGACGCGGGAAAATCAACGCCTGCCCCGAGCGCCGCTGTGGTTACGACCGCTTGTACGGCACCTTTGGCAAAGTTGGCCTCAACCTTCTTTCGTTCGCGGTACGAGAGGCCTCCGTGATAGGGGGCGCTCTTCGCCGAGAGGGATTTGGACAGCCTATGGCAGCGCGCCCGGGAGTTCGTAAAAATGATTGATTGTCCCTTATAGCCCTTGCTCGACGTCCGCGAGATTTCGTGTCGAACGAGCTTGTTGATGATAGCCAGCTTGTCCCGCTCATTAGCGAAAACCAGGTGGCGCTCGATCGGCACTGGGCGTTCTTCAAACTCGATAAGCTCAGCACTAAGCTCGTGAGCGAGTGGGTGCGGGTTCCCTACGGTAGCAGACAGGTAAATACGCTGTGACCGCGGGGCTAACGTCTTAAGCCGTGAGATGAGTCCGTCAAGCCGGCTTCCGCGCTCTTCGTCTTCAAGCATATGCACTTCGTCGATAACAATCGTCCCTATTTCACCGAGGAGCTCAGCGTCGCCCGTGCGAAGTACCTGATCGATGCCTTCGTACGTCCCTACGAGAACATCAGCTGAATAATCGGGCTCCACTCGCTTCCAGTCTCGCGTCCGAATCCTGCTGCTGCCGATTCTGAGGCTTACATTCAGGCCGAGGTCGCGGTATCGCTCGTCAAAATCGTCGTATTTCTGGTTTGCTAGAGCGACCAAGGGCACCACGAATAATAGTTTTCCACCGCCGCTGAGCAGGTTATTAACGCCTGCCAGCTCCCCAATAAGCGTTTTCCCCGTGGCCGTTGCCGACACTACTAAAAAATCCTTGCCCTTCAATAGCCCCTGCTCCACCGCAAGAGACTGGACGGGAAGCAACGCAGTTAGCCGTTTCTTAAGCAGCCGCTTCAGCCTACTGTCCACGTCGAGTTCGTCGACGGTAATGCACGGATAGCGCTCGGTACGGCGCGAAAGCACGTCGTATCGTGTAAGTTCAGGATCAACACCGGAGTCGAGGAAACGGACGACGCGATCGAGGTCCCGGACTTTGTTGAGGAGTGTATTGAAGTGGTCATTGTGCACAAAACCGTGAAAACTAAGCTCTCTTCGCAGTTCTGATTGAGCACATTCCATACAGATTAGCTCATCGTGGTGGCGCACGAAATTGGCATCGACGGGCTTGAAGCGGTGCTTTCCGATGCAAAACCCACAGACGCGTACCCGATCATAGGGAATCTGGTACGCCTTAAACAGTTCTACGAGGTCTTGAAACACCCTCTGATGCTCTGAAGCGGCACCTTCGCGCTCAGCAAGCGTGATGTCGTGCTGCCGCAAAACCTCAAAGACGTCAGCTGGTCTCCTAAGATGCACTTTCCCGCCGCGGATCTCCACGAATCGCTTCGGCCTCGGCCCTTTTGGAGTGGGGCCAAGCGTCAGCGTCGCGTCGAGGTCACATTGCGCGGGCTGGGTTGAAAAAACCTTAATATTAGAGCGCTGCGCGTGGGCGATCAGGTGAGCCATTTACTGGTTTCCTGCGCTGAGATCGACGGATTCGTAGGAGATGTCGTGAGACATGAGGTTCGCGATGAGAGGCGGCACCGCCTCATCGACCGCGACGACGACTGTTGAGAGACCCCGAAATGCCGCTTCGATGACGCCCTCAGCGGCACCGTACTGCATCAAGGGTGAAATGCCCGCTTTTCTTGCCGAAACCAAGGCTTCCAAACCAAGAATCGCGACAGGCTTGCCCGCCGCAATGCGCCTTAGTCCTTCCAGATCCACGGCCGCTGACCCGCCTCGTTGAACCCGAGGAACCACTGCGATGGTCACGTGCGCGCGGTCCATCGGAATGATCCCACTCAAGTGCTCAACGCCGACGTCGTCACCTGTGCGCGCATCACCTATCGCGATTCCGTGTGCGCGCGACTCATCCGTGTCTGAGTAAAACGCATAAAGAAGGCCATCGCGCATTTTCAGCCCCACGGTTGTCCCTTTGCTGACGTCTTCTTCCGCGATAGCTGTCCACACGGCCACTTTGCCTACGATGTCTTCTGTGACATATCGTATGTAGTTGTTGAGCTCGTTCGTCCACTCGATGATGAGCTCAATGCCTGCCTTGGTGACCTCGTACTGTCCGCGCTTGTTAAACTTCACGTACCCATCGGTGGCAAGCTCCTTGAGGTGCTCGGAGACCGCCTGAGGAGTGACCCCAACGCGGTCAGCAACTTCTCTTTGCCGGATCTTGGGCTGGAGCGCGGCCACTTCAACAAGCACCTGCATTTTGGTGCTCTTTCCTTTTTTCATCGGAAAAAAAAGAGACTACCTTTTAGCCAGCTCAAATCGATGACCCTTTACCAAAAGATTCTGCGACCGTTTGGCGATGCCCCTGAGAAACGTCGGGCTCTGGTTTAGGGTGCGTGAAAGGTTTTGGACTGAACTATTCCCATTTCTCACCTCAAACTCCATAGCATCGGCCACGTCTCGCAGCGTTTCGTCATCGGTGATCGCGATACGGATGAGGTCACATATATCAGAAATCGAGCACTGAAAGTCGGCACGAAGTTTCGAATAAGAAGTGTGGTATTCAATTTGCGGCGTATTTCCCTGCTCTGGCATGCGCCACTTGGTCTCCACGAGGCCAGTCCTTTGAAGCATGTCGAGGCTGTAGTAGATATCTTCCTGCAACAAGTCCCTTAGTTCGTCTTCAGTTCTCCAGCCATTAAGCAGTGAGCTAAAGACTTTCTTATGGGCGTCGGACTTAAAAACTCGTAGGAGCGGGACTAGATCAGCCGGGTCATTAACGATGCGGGTCCTGTTGTTCATGTGACTACCTCGCATGGTAGAACGTCGCAAAAGTAATTAAACTTTTTGAACTCCGGAATAGACATTAGATAGGAACGCGTTTATAGAATGCAACACGAATTGCGGCAATTGGATCATCATGGGACCACAGGCCAGTGAGCGCATACGAGCGAAGATCCGAGTGAAGGGCGTTGTGCAAGGAGTAGGCTTCAGACCGTTCGTTTATGCGCACGCGACAGAACTGGACCTGACTGGCTACGTTAAGAACCTCGGTGCGCACGTCGACATTGAGGTGGAGGGGCCGCGCACCGCCATCATTCAGTTCATCGAATTTCTCAGACAGGGCCCCCCCATCGCGCGCATTGATGACGTAAGCGTGGAATGGGGCCGTCCACGCAACTACACCGCGTTCACAATTGCGGCCAGCGGCGAGGGCGAGTTTGGCTTCACGTCGCCAGACATCGCGATCTGTGACGACTGTTTGCGGGATTTGAGAGACAGCAGGAGGTACGAAGAATACTGGGCAACTTCATGCGTAAATTGCGGTCCACGATTCACCGTGACCGAGAGACTTCCATATGACCGCGAGACAACGTCGATGATCGACTTTCCCATGTGCTCGGAATGTGAACGGGAGTACCGCAACCCAAAAGATCGCCGTCATCACGCGCAAACCATCGCGTGCGAACGCTGTGGCCCGACGCTCACGCTGGTCGACCGCGATTTGCAGCGCTTAAACGAGCCAATTAGCACGGCCGGGCGATTGCTTCTTGAGGGCCACATTCTGGCGATAAAAGGGATTGGCGGCTTTCACCTCGCCTGCGTCTTCGATTCCGCAAAAGAGCTAAAGCGGCGTTTGGGCAGACCTACGCAGCCCCTAGCGGTCATGGCACCGAGCGAGACATGGGTTGAGGACAATCTCCTCGCAACAGAAGGGGAGTGCGCACTGCTCACATCAAACAAACGGCCCATCATGGTCCTCGATAAGCGCGTCGAAGGTACGTTCGTCGAAGTCTCGAATCTTCATAACATAGGCGTAATGCTTCCCTATAGCGGCCTCCACTACCTCCTCTTTGATATTGTAGATCAGCCACTCATCATGACGAGCGCGAACACGCCGGGCGAGCCGATGATTATCGCCGTTGATGATGCTCTTGCAAACCTGCGAGAGAGGGCGGATTTTTTCCTCCTCCACGACCGACGGATAGTCAACCGCTGTGACGACTCGGTAATGCGAGTGCTCGACCAGCCAGCATTTATCAGGATGTCGCGCGGGTACGCACCCGTCTCTTTTACAGTGCCCGTAACGTACGACAAGAACATTCTCGCGCTTGGCGCAGAGATGAACGCGACCGTGACGACCTATAAAGACGGCCGATGCTACATCAGCCAACACGTGGGCAACATCGATAAGCCGAAGACCTTCGACTACCTTGAGGCTTCCGTGCACAGCCTTATCGAAATGAGCGGCGTCGACGTGAGCGTTATCGCGCACGACTACCATCCGACCTTACGCTCCACGCGTCTCGCTGCTGAGCTCGGAGCCGCTTACGCCGTTCAACATCACCAAGCGCATATCGCGTCACTCATTGGCGAGGGCGCCCCAGATAACCTCATAGGTATCGCCATTGATGGTATTGGCTACGGGTACGATGGCACTGTATGGGGCGGGGAGGTATTCTTGCCCACCCTAGAACGGGTGGGGAGTCTCATACCGGTGCCGATGCCAGGAGGCGATTTGGCCACGAGGCATCCTGTGCGCATGGTAGCTGGTATTCTACACAGCATCTGCGATGAGCGAGAGCTCACAGCGACGCTCACCTCCCTTGGTCTTAGTGAACTCGAGTCGTCGATTCTCCTGAAGCAAATTGAACGGAAAGTAAACGTCCCTATGACCTCAAGCACTGGGCGCGTGCTTGACGCCGTTTCTGCTGCGCTTGGGATATGTCAAAAGCGGACGTACGACGGCGAACCAGCGATGACGTTAGAGGGCGTCGCGCGCTACGGTTACCCGGACGTCGCGCTGCCGATCGAGATTTCGACCTACCAGGATCGACCGATCCTCGACACTCGACCGGTGCTCGCCGAAATCCTCCACGCGAAAAAACAACGCAAAAGCACGAAGAACATTGCCGCCTCGGCACAGGTCACAATCGCGCGCGGAATTGCAATGATAGCCGCCGACGCAGCAGAAGCCATTGGAACGAGTAACATTGGACTATCTGGCGGCGTCGCGTATAACAAGGCGATTGTCACGACGGTCACCGAGGTGTGTGAAGAGCGCGACCTCACCCTCTTTACGAATACAAAAGTTCCCCGAGGGGATGGCGGCATTTCGTTCGGCCAGGCAATTCTCACTGCTATGGTTAAAAGCGGGAGCTACGATTTGAAGCTGTATGCAACGTGAAGCGCCACGGGGGGAGTGGCTTAGGGCAGCGTTTGGCCGCGCAAGGTCCGCCATGGCCTGCTACGCCTTTCGCACGATGACCCGGCCCTTGGTAGAGATGTAGCCGATGCTTGCTTTCCCGTTTATCTCCACGTTTCCTTCTGCGACAATCCGGTCAATGACCGCGTCAGGCTTGATCGTAACACTTCCGGCGCTGTCTATTTCCCTTAAGCGGACCCCTTCCAAAAACGTCACGTCATCCGTCGTCGTCAATATACCGCTTATCTCAGCGTTGTTTCCAATAAAAGCACTTTGGGCCGTAACGTTCCCCCGAACAGTCGACCTGTTGCCTAGGCTTAGCGACCCTTCGACGATCAGATCGCCCCAAAAGCCGACGTGAGTGCCGGTGATTAGACTACCGCGCACGTGCACGCTGTTTTCAAAAAATGCGTCGTCCTTTATAATGTATGTGTTGCTCTTGACGTGCTTTCGAACAAGACGTGCTACGTCATCCGCTTTCATGATCCACCGAGGCCTTTGTAAAGTCCGTGCCTCAAATGCAACTGTATTAGAGCCGAAGAGCTACCTACTTTTTTGGCCTGTAAAACCTTATATCCCCCCGATGACGTAGGCGAACAATACCATGAGCATGCCGTACTTAATAACGGTTGACGCTCTCGCCGGAGCGCTCCTTGAGAGCACGATGCCATACAGGAGTGTCACGTCAGCCGCAATGACGATTACCAGGTAGGGATAACCGGAAGCGCCGATAATGAACGGCAGAGGGCTGACGGCGACCGCTGCGAGCATGAAAAGCGCAGCAGTTGCTAGCGAGCGGGACACCCCATACCGAATAGGCAAAGTCGACGCGCCCGCTCGCCGGTCCCCCATGAGATCCTCAATATCCTTAACGACTTCACGTGAAGTGATTGCGAGCATTGCGCTCACAAAGAGCACACCAGGGATGAAGAGCGAATGAACGGCTGCCCCGCCGAACAGAAAAAGCGACCCCGTCAGGTATCCAATTAAGAGGTTGCCGATGAGCACCGATCTCTTCAGCTTCCCCGAGTATAAAACGAGGAGCACAGCGTTAAGCACCGCTATCCCAAAACAAACCGGGTTGATGAATAGAGACGCGGCAACACCTAAAAGCAAGAGCGTGAGCGCATATACGAGCGCACTGCGCCGCGTGATGAACCCGCTTGGCAGGGCGCGACGTGGCTTGTTCACCCGGTCAATATCGACATCAAAGCAGTCGTTGATGACGTTGCCCCCGGCGGTGATGAGAAACACCGCGGCGAACGCCAAAAGCGCCGGCACAATGACGTCGTAGACGAGCGGCGCCTTACTGACAAAGATGCCGATGAGTGACGCAAATCCCGCCATCAGACAGTTGAGGATCCGTATCTCTGCAATGTACGTGCGGGTGCGTGATCGCATGGGCCTAATCAAATCAGCTTCTCTTGGATCGATCGGATTCACGTTCCCAGCTTGACCGCGTCGGTGATTTTCTTGAGTGACGCGACCGCCGAGTACGCCGCGAGCTTGCTCGTGCGCTCATTTTCAGCCGGAACGTTTTCAAATTTGGTAGTAAACGTCCCAAAATCCCCTTCGACTTCGACGACGTGCACGTTTCTTGTCAGCGCCGGATCAACGGCGATGCGTACGATCGTTCGGTCGAATCCGACGCCAGCCAAAGCGAGCGTCGCTGAGACATTAATATTTTGTGGGAAGCCTTGAATCGCCTCTTGGGCGGTACCTTCGAATATAAGGGCGGGGCGAGACAGATCAGTAGTATTCTGGATAACGTAGGGGGCGGTTTCGAGGGCCGCTGAAGGCTTAGTCGTAGTGAGGGTCACCCGGTTGATCGTCCCCTGTGATGCTGCAAGGAGTGCGTCGATGCTCCCGATTGCGCCTGATGGAATGTAAAGGCAACAGTCGTGCGCACGCGCTGCCGCGTATACCTGCTCTCGAAAGTCCCCGTCAACCAGCGCGCCGATACTGAGCAGCATCAAGTCCGTACCCTTTGTCAAAACGCTCAACGAGATATCGCGCTGCCTGGATTGAGGCGCATTCCACGACGAGGTCAGCTTGGTCGATGACGTCGAACAGGGAGAAGACAGCCGATGCCGCAGGGGTCGCTTCTGCTAGATGCTGGGCGCGATCAGGGTGCCTGTCTATCAAGAGGAGTTTGCTCCGGAAACCATCAACCCCCAGCGCACGACAGATTTCAGTTCCTATTACGCCACATCCGATAATTCCAATGATCATCTCGAAATGTTTTAAGGTAGTTAAGATAGAAAAGCGTATGTGGTGATCGTTTGGATTCACGCGACATTGAGAGGTTTCTTGCTGAGGATGAAGGATTCGGCGACATCACGACCGCTCTTCTGCCCGACGTCGAGGGATCTGCAAACGTCATTGCACACGAAGATGGAGTCGTAGCTGGCTTATCAGAGGCACAAAACATTTTTTCGTACCATAACCTCGTGACTGCCCCCCTGTGCTGCGACGGCGACGGCATAAAGAAAGATGATATCATTTTACGAGTAATAGGAGCGGTCAGGGATATTCTTGTCACCGAACGCGTCGCACTCAACTTCCTGTGCCGCATGAGTGGCATTGCCACGATCACGCGCCGCTGTGCGGAAGCCGCTGGCACGGTGACGGTTGCTGCGACCAGGAAAACTACACCGGGCTTCAGACGTTATGAAAAAAAAGCGGTCGCGATCGGAGGCGGGGACCCACACCGCTACTCCCTCTCTGAGGCTTATCTATTCAAGGATAACCATCTGAAAGTTATGTCTGCAGCAGACGCCCTGCAGCAAAAGACGTTCTTCACGAAGAAAGTGGAGATCGAAGTCGAATCCGTCGACGAGTGCGTCAAGGCAGCGGAGCTTGGAGCAGACATTATAATGTTCGACAACATGGACGTTGAACAGATCACCGCGGCCGTTAGCAAGTTGAAGGAGCGGAACCTGCGTGGCAACGTGCTGCTCGAAGCATCGGGCGGCATCAGGCCCGACAACGTCAGGAAATACGCTGCGACTGGCGTCGACGTGCTCTCGCTCGGGTACCTGACTCACTCGTCGCGATGGCTCGATTTCAGCCTTGAACTTGACGCACCGGATTAGACAAGCGAGGTCGCGATAAGACTCACTGATCCTGCCAAAAGGTCGACCTCTCCAGGCGTATTATACGCCCCGAACGACGCCCGCACGGTCCCGTTAATGCCCAGAGACAATAAGGCAGGCATAGCGCAGTGGTAACCGCTCCGCGTGCAGATCTTGCTTGTCTCGTCGAGGATCATCGAAACGTCGTGCGGGTTCAGCTCTCCGACATTGAAGGGAACCACCGCAGCGCGGTCTTTTGGCCCATAGACCGTCACGTTATCGATTTCTGCCAGTTTTTTTGCGGCGACTCTCGCAAGCATCTCGACGTGTTTTTCGACGTTTGCAACGCCCAGCGCGCGAACATATTCCACGGATCGCCCGAGGCCGATGACTCCCGGTATGTTGGGAGTACCCGCTTCAAAACGGGCAGGCGGTTCGAGCAGTTCGTATTCGCAGCCACGCACCCATTCGACCGCGCCGCCACCGAGCACAGTTGGACGCAGCTCCTCCGGATCGC
>Ga0187782_10003076_pt1 | contig 12411 bp, 10 predicted proteins | sample 0715_SJ02_MP15_2_FD_132454 | JGI IMG/M metagenome (GOLD analysis project Ga0187782, IMG submission 132454) | Tropical peat soil microbial communities from peatlands in Department of Meta, Colombia - 0715_SJ02_MP15_20_MG | ecosystem: Environmental > Terrestrial > Soil > Wetlands > Peat | place...
CATGCAGCGCACGACCCGCGAGGTGCTCGATGAGCTCGGCGTCAAGGACAGGCTGCTCGACGTGGCGCTCGAGCTCGAGCGCATCGCGCTGCATGACGATTATTTCATCGAAAAGAAACTCTATCCGAACATCGATTTTTATTCGGGCATCACGCTAAAGGCGATGAACTTCCCGACGGCGATGTTCACAGTGTTGTTCGCCGTGGCGCGCACTGTCGGCTGGATCGCGCAATGGAAGGAGATGATCGAGGACCAGGGCGGCAAGATCGGCCGTCCGCGCCAGCTTTACACGGGCTCGCCGAGACGTGAATATGTGCCCGTCGAGCAGCGAGGGTAGACGGCTCCCAGGCCAGGGACGGGTTTCGTTCCAGGTTTGATCGTTACGATAGGAACGCAGCGCTGGGGGAAAGCGGCCTCGCGCGCATGCCGGATAGAAATAGAATAAGGTGATCGCCACGACCTCTCGCGCTGGCGAGCCCGGCTCACGTCGGAAAGTCCCCGGCTGGCGGCCCTTTTTGTTATTTTGCTATGTTTCTCGCGCACGCGAATCATGCAAACTTCTCGACGAGACGCTCTCATGCCCGCCGCCGCCTTCCAAGCCCTGCGAGACCACGCCGACAAACTGGCCTCGATCCATACGCGCGATCTCTTGGCGCGCGACGCCAAGCGCTTCGAGACTTTCTCGGTCACGCTCGACGACCTGCTGTTCGATTACTCCAAGCATAAGGTCACGCAGGAAACGCTCGATCTTCTCGTGACGCTTGCGAAGGCCCGGCGCTTGGAGGAACGCCGCACGGCGCTGTTTGCCAGCGAGGCGGTGAACCTGACTGAGGGGCGCGCGGCGATGCATATGGCGCTGCGCGATCTCTCCGGCGGCCCGATCATCATTCAGGGCGTCGATATGCGCGCCGAAATCGAGGCGGAGCGGGCGAAGGTCCTGGCGTTCGCTGAAGCCGTCCGAAGCGGCAGGGTGCGGGGCGCCGGCGGGCAACCTTTCACCGATATGGTGAACATCGGCATCGGCGGCTCGGACTTGGGACCCGCCATGGCCACGCATGCGCTCTCTCCATTCCGCGGCGCGGGGCCCCGCGCGCATTTCGTCGCCAATGTCGACGGTGCCGATCTCGCGGATACGCTGGCAGAGCTCGATCTCTCGCGCACACTGTTCATCGTCTCTTCCAAGACCTTCACGACGCAGGAGACGATGGCCAACGCCGCGAGCGCCCGCGCCCGCGTCGCCGCGACTTTGGGCGAGGCGGCGGTGGCGAAGCATTTCGCCGCGGTTTCGACGCGCCTCGACAAGGCGGCGGCGTTCGGCATCGATCCCGCCCACGTGTTCGGCTTCTGGGACTGGGTCGGCGGCCGCTACTCGCTCTGGTCAGCAATTGGCCTCGCGCTCGCGATCTTTGTCGGCGAGGAGAACTTTCTGGCGTTTTTGCGCGGCGGCTTCGACGTCGATCAGCACTTTCAACGGGCGCCGCTCGACAAGAACGTCCCGGCGCTGATGGGTCTGCTCGGCGTTTGGCGCCGCAACGTTCTCGGGGACGGCGCTCACGCGGTGATCCCTTACGATCAGCGGCTCGCGCGTTTTCCCGCTTATCTCCAGCAGCTCGACATGGAGTCGAATGGCAAGTCCGTGACGCGCGAGGGGACCACAGTCGAAATGGCCACGGGACCCGTTATCTTCGGCGAGCCGGGGACCAACGGACAGCATGCGTTCTTCCAGCTGCTGCATCAGGGAACCGACGTGACGCCGATCGACTTCCTGATCGCGGCCGAGCCTGTCGCGGCGGACGCGCGACATCACGAGCTGCTCTTCGCCAACTGCCTTGCCCAGAGCGAGGCTCTGATGCGCGGTCGCACACTCGCGGAAGCAGAGGCGCTGCTGCGCAAGGAAGGGCGTTCGGAGGCGGACGTAGCGCGTCTTGCGCCACACAAGACGTTCGCCGGCGATCGTCCGTCGAGCACGCTGCTCTATAAGAGGCTGGACCCGCGCACGCTCGGCCGGCTCATCGCGCTCTATGAGCATAAGGTGTTCGTGCAATCGGTGATTTGGGACATCAATCCCTTCGATCAATGGGGCGTCGAGCTCGGCAAGGAGCTCGCGAATCGCCTCGCGCCGATTGTCGCCGACGCGGGCGCCGACACGGCGACGCTGGACAGCTCAACGGCGGGACTAATCGAACGGCGCCGGAAACTTTTGAGATGAAAGCGAGAGAAGCGAGGGCGGCTCAAGCCGCCTCGGCCTTCTCTCCGAATCGGCCGTAAAAGGTCTCGCCCGTTTGCGCCATGTCGCGCAGGAGCTTTGGCGGCGCAAAACGGTCGCCGTGCTTCTTGGCGAGCGCGTCGCAGAGATCGACGAACGCCTTCACGCCCATGCCGTCGATATAGGACAGCGCTCCGCCCGTGAACGGCGCAAAGCCGAAGCCCAGGATCGAGCCGACGTCGGCTTCGCGCGGGTCGGTGACGACGCGCTCCTCCATCGTGCGCGCGGCCTCCACCGCCTGCACGACCAAGAAGCGCCGCTCCAACTCCTTCACGTCCAATGTGTCGGGATCGAGCCTCTTCTCAGCGAGATTCTCGAGGCCCGGCCACAGTGACTTCTTGCCTGCCGCGGGATAATCGTAATAGCCCTTGCCGTTCTTGCGTCCGAAGCGCTGGTTCTCTTCGACCATGAAGCGGAGAACGCGCTCCTGCGCAGGGTTGACGGCGGTCTCGCCCAAATCCTTCTTCGTCGCTTGCAGGATCTTCCAGCCGAGATCGAGACCCACCTCGTCGTTGAGCGACAGCGGCCCGACCGGCATGCCGGCCATGCGCGCGACATTCTCGATCATCGCCGCCGGCACGCCTTCGAGCAGCATGATCGCACCCTCCCGCACGTAGCCGAGCACGCAGCGGTTGGCGAAGAAGCCGCGCGAGTCGTTGACGACGATCGGCGTCTTCTTGATGAGGCGCACGAAGTCAAGCGCTGTCGCGAGCGCCGAATCGCCCGTCTTCTTGCCGAGGATGACCTCGACGAGCAGCATTTTCTCGACCGGCGAGAAAAAGTGAATGCCGATGAAATTATCTGGCTTGAGCGAGGCTTCGGCGAGCGAGGCGATCGGCAGCGTCGAAGTGTTGGAAGCGAAGACGACGTCCGGCCCGACGACTTCCTGAGCGCGTTTCGTCGCTGCGACTTTGACCGCGCGGTCCTCGAACACCGCCTCCAAGATAAGGTCGCAGCCCGCAAGCTTCCCGTAATCGGGCGTCGCCGTTACGCGCGCGAGCAGCACCTCCTTGTCGGCCGCGGTCGCCTTGCCCCGCGAGACCTGGCCGGACATGAGCTTGTCGATGGTCTCCTTGCCCTTGTCGGCGCTCTCCTGATCGCGATCGATCAGCACGACCTCCAGCCCATTGCTCGCGGACACATAGCCGACTCCTGCGCCCATGAAGCCGGCGCCGAGAATGCCGATCTTCTTGAGCCTGGTGGGCGGAACGTCCTTGGGCCGGCGCGCGCCCTTCTCCAGCTCGGTCTTGGAGAGGAAGAGCGAGCGGATCATCGCCGCCGCCTCCTTCGAGCGCAGAATGTGCGCGAACCAGCGCGCTTCGACGGTCAGCGCCTGATCCATCGGCAGCTGCAGGCCTTCATAGACCGCGTGCAGGATCGCCTTGGCGGCTGGATAGTTGTCGTAGGTCTCGCGGCGATAGATGGCGTTGGCGGGCGGCCAGATCATCATGCCGCCGGGCGAGAAGATTCGGCCGGAAGGCGGCTTGAAGTCCTTCTGGTCCCAAGGCGCGACGGGCTTCCCTCCACTCACGATCCAGGCCGCCGCGCGCTGAACGATTTCGCCCTGCGGCGCCAGCTCGTGCGCAAGCCCCGCGGCCTTGGCGGTCTTGGCGGGAACCTGCTCGCCCTTGAACAGGAATTGCAGCGCGTCGCCCGTCGGCAGCAGCCGCGCGATGCGCTGCGTTCCGCCAGCGCCAGGAAAGAGTCCGACTTTGATCTCCGGCAACCCGACCTTGGTGCGGTCATTGTCAGCGAGCACGCGATGATGACAGGCGAGCACGAGCTCGAAAGCGCCCCCTAAGCACACGCCATCGACGGCGGCGGCGAAAGGCTTGCCGCAGGTTTCGAGCCGCCGGTAAAGATCGGAAAGCTTTCGCGCGCTCTCGAAGAACATTTTATTGGCGACGTCGAGGCCTTGCTCTGCCAGCGCCTTCTCATAGGCGGCGCGGCTCTGCTGAAGCATGGAGAGATCGGCGCCGCCCGAAAACGCGTTCTTCCCTGACGCGATCACGCAGCCTTTGATCGCTCCGTCCGACGCCACGCGCTCGACGACTTGCGAGAGCTCGTCGATGACTTCGGGCGTGATGACGTTCATCGAGCGCTCGGGCATGTCCCAGGTCAGGATCGCCACGCCGTCGGCGCCGGTTTCGAAGCGGAAGTTATGCAGGTTCATGGCGTGCTCCTCTCGACGACATCATCCCAAGTCCACGAGGCCGGCCTCTCGCAAGATGCGAGGAACCATATTAGCCGTTTGCGAATTCGGGGAAATATTGTCGCATCATCCGATCGCGATAGGCGACGAGGTTCGGATGTTGCTCCGCCGCCGCGCGAAGCGGCGAGTCCCAACCCTTATAGAGAACACCCGCCACAAAGGCGAATAGCGTCGCGTCAGCGCCGCTGGCCTTCTCGCCGAAGAAGTAAGGCGTGTCGCCGAGCAGCGTCGCGAGCGTTTCGATGTCCCTGCGTCCGAGTTGCGCCGCTTCCTCTGCGCTGTGCCGGCCGAGGCCCTGCGCATGGACGGCCTTCGCAATTCCGCGCTTGACCATCGAAATGATCAAAGGGCGGACAAGCGCCGGCGCGCTTTGGAAAAACGTCGCTGGACCGCGGCGGAAATTCTCGTCGTTGAACCACCGATCCTTGACCACGAGCCAATAGAGGTGATCCTCGCACAGCTTCTCCGTCGCCCAGGCGACGGCCCGCTGCTCCGGGCTCAGATGCGCGTCAAAATCCAGGCCGCGCGTTTTCTCGATATGCCAGCGAATGAAGGTCGAATCGGCGACGATCGTCCCATCGTCGTCGATGAACGGCAGCTTCCCCTTCGGCGCCCGCCGGTAGCCGGTGCGGTCCTGGCGATACTCGAGTCCGGCGAGCTTCAGCAGCACCATCGCCTTCATGACGAAGGGACTAGCGTCTGGAAGGCCCTCGAACGGACCGAAGCAGTAGAGCGTGATCATGCCCGTTCCTCTGCGCAAGGAGATCATCAAACTCGTTCGATGATCGTCGCCGTGCCCATGCCGGCGCCGATGCACAAGGTCACGAGCGCCGTGCCGTTCCCCGTGCGCTCCAGCTCGTCGAGGGCGGTCCCGACCAGCATCGCGCCGGTCGCGCCGAGCGGATGTCCGAGGGCGATGGCGCCGCCGTTGACGTTTAACTTGGCGTCGTTGAGCTCGAAGGCCTGCAGAAAACGCAGCACGACCGCCGCAAAGGCCTCGTTGACCTCGAAGAGATCGATGTCGGCGAGCGACATGCCGGCGCGGGCGAGCAGCTTCCTGGTCACATCGATGGGGCCGGTCAGCATGAGCGCAGGCTCCGAGCCAATGTTGGCGAAGGCCTTGATCTTCGCCCGCGGCTTGGCGCCGATGCGCTCGCCAGCTTCTTTGGAGCCCACCAGCACAGCGGCCGCCCCGTCGACGATTCCCGACGAATTGCCGGCGTGGTGGACGTGGTTCAGCTTCTCGATCTCGGGATGGGCCTGAATCGCCACCGCGTCGAAGCCGCCCATATCGGCGAGCATGATGAACGAAGGCTTCAACGAGGCGAGCGACTGCATGTCGGTATTAGGCCGGCGATGCTCGTCATTGTCGAGAATCGTGAGGCCGTTCACATCCTCGACCGGAACGACTGAGCCCGAGAAACGGCCCTCGTCCCACGCCGCAGCCGCACGCTTTTGCGACTGCACCGCATAGGCGTCCACATCGTCACGTGAGAAACCATACTTCGTCGCGATGAGGTCGGCGGACACCCCCTGCGGCATGAAGTAGGAGGGAATCGCGATCGTCGGATCGACCGGCCAGGCGCCGCCCGAGGCGCCGATGCCCACGCGGCTCATGCTCTCAACGCCGCCGCCGATCGCGAGATCATGCTGGCCCGACATGATCTGCGCCGCGGCGAAATTCACTGCGTCTAGGCCGGAGGCGCAGAAGCGATTGATCTACACGCCGGGAACCCTGTCAGTGAAGCCAGCGGCGAGGGCGCTGGCACGTGCGATGTCGCCGCCCGCTTCGCCGACGGGATCGACGCAGCCCAAGATCACGTCATCGACCTCGGGGCCAGTGAGATTGTTGCGCTCCTTCACGGCCTTGAGCGCCGTGATCGCCAGACCAAGCGTCGAGACCTCATGCAGCGAGCCATCAACCTTGCCACGCCCCCGTGGCGTGCGGACGGCGTCGAAAATGTAAGCGTCGGCCATGGGAGTCCTCCAAAATTACGGTTCGAGGCCGATCATATTTAGGCTCTGCTACAACTTTGTTGACGTGCGGTCGGGACCCGCCTTGCGCTCCCTAGCCCCTCAATGGAACTGCCGGGGCTCGCCGGGCGTCTCCTGCGCAAGCTCGAAAGCCGCGAGTCCGATGAGCATTTCGGCGCGCGTCTTGAGGTCGATCGCCTCCAGCAGCGATTGCTTCTCGCGAGGCCCGAACGGACACATCATCGCCAGCGCATTGACGAGGGTTTCGGTCGGCGCCGCGTCGATGCTCGACCAATCGACCTCAACGCCCGTCTCCTCGGCGAATTCACGCAACATCAGTATCATGCGTCCGCGGTCCACCGCCGCTTCGCCAGCCCCGGCCTCGAGATCGCCGGCAAATTCGTCGAAAGCGACGACGCAGCGGCGAAATCGCCCGGTGGGTGGCGCCTCGGCGATGACCTTGAAACGCGCGACGCCGGTCAGCGTGATGAGGTATCTCCCGTCTCCCATCTCGCAGAAATGGGTGAGACGGCCCAGACAGCCGATCTGATAAAGCTTCGGCTCGGCCCCATCCCCGCAAGCCAAGGGTTGGATGACGCCGATGAGCCGGTCGCCCGCGATCGCGTCGTCCACCATCTCGAGGTAGCGCGGCTCGAAAATATTTAGCGGCAGCTCGCCGCGAGGCAGCAACAGTGCTCCCGAGAGCGGAAACAGACGCGCCGTTCCAGGAAGCTCGGCGAGCGAGGCATAACGTCTGTTCATGCCCATGGCGTGCGCACCCCACATGTCCTTCCTCGAGAGCGTCGTCTTGCCTTTCAGGAGAAGAGCATGGCGGACAGCTTTCTGCGCGCCGCCGTCGTTGCTTTATCCGCCGGGCCCCAGGCTTCGAAAAATTGCACGAGCTGCCTGCGCGCGCCGTCGTCGTTCCAACTACGGTCGCGACGAATGATGTCAAGTAGCTCCGCCGCCGCTTCTTCCCGGCGGCCCTTGGCGTTTAGCGCCAAAGCCAGATCGAAATGCGCCTGTGGATCGTCGGGGTTGTCGGCGGCGCGCCGCTTGAGGTCGGAAATCTCGTCGAGCGAGCTCGCTGCAAGGGCGTTCTCCAGCGCCGCCGCGGCCGCCGCGACCGCGGCCTCTCGCCGCAGCGTGTCGGGGGCGCCCGCAAGCAGGGCTTGCGCTTCCTCCAGCCTGCCGGACTCGGTGTAAACCCGCAGCAGCAGCGCGAACGCCCGGGGTTGCGGCGGCTCGAAGCTCACGAACTGGAGCAGCGCGGCCTCGGCGCCCGCCAGGTCGCCGGCCGCGATCATCGCCTCGACCACCTCTAAAGCCTCGGCGTCCGATTCGATCGGACCCACGAGTCGCTCCAAAAAACCCTTGATCTGGCTTTCCGGCAGCGCGCCGACAAAGCCGTCGGTCGGGCGGCCGCGCTGGAAGGCGACGACCGCAGGAATTGACTTCACTCCGAGTTGTTCGGCGATGTCAGGCTCCTGATCAATGTTCATCTTGACGAGACGCGCCTTGCCTTTCGTCGCGGCGACGAGGCGCTCGAGCACGGGCGCGAGCTGACGGCAAGGGTTGCACCAAGGAGCCCAGAAATCGACCAACACGGTTTGCCGCAGCGAGGCTTCCAGCACGTCGGCGCGGAATTTCGCTGCGGTCGTCTCGATCGTCCCGGCGCCGCCCGAGGCCGCGTCTTTTGCGAACTCGTTTGAAGTCATTGTTTCAATTCTCCTCAAGGCTCGTTCGCGCAAGCGACGCCGCTTTCTTTATCGCAATTTTCTCGCGAGAGGCACGATTTTTCAGCGGCGTCGAAATGTCAGATAGACGGGCGGGCGTCCGACTGCGATCGCCTTGCCTTCATATTTCGTTTGCATCCACCCGTCCCACGGCGTTCTCCAATCCGAGCAGGCCTGCGCCGTCCACAGGAAGCGCGTCGAAGCGCGCAGCCGCGCCAGGGTCCAGGCTGCATAATCGTCGATGTCGGTGGCGAAGCGAAGCTCGGCGCCGCTTCGCATGACGCGGGCGAGGCGGTCGAGATTTTCCTCGCTGACGAAGCGCCGTTTGCGCTGCCGGCGCTTGGGCCAGGGATCGGGATAGAAGAGATAGACGCGATCGAGGCTCTCCTCCGGCAACCAATCCAGCGCCAGCGCGGCGTCGCCTCTGAAGAGCCTGATGTTGACGAGCCCGCGCCGCTCGATCTGCGCCAGCAGCTTGGCGACGCCGTTGATGAAAGGTTCGCACCCGATGAAGCCGATGTCGCTCTCGCGCGTCGCCGCCTCCACAAGATGCTCGCCGCCGCCAAAACCTATCTCGAGCCGCAGCGCGCGTTTCGGCGTCGGAAATAGTGAAGCGGGCGCGAAAGGTCTGCCGAGATCGAGAGAAAGCTCCGGCAGCAACTCCGCCACCAGTCTCGCCTGGTGACGTCGCAGCGCCTTGCCCTTCGATCGACCATGCAGCCGGCTGTGCAAGAAGGGTTCGGTCACAGGAGGAAATGCGTTACGGCGTCGGAGGCGCCTTCCTTCTCCAACGATGGAAAAAGGAGGCTCGCCCTGCGACCCGGGAGGAGGCTATGCGAAATGCGCCTTCAGCTGCTCGGCGAGATCGGTCTTCTCCCAAGAGAAGCCTCCTTCCGCGTCGGGCGCGCGGCCAAAATGGCCGTAAGCCGAGGTGCGCGCGTAGATCGGTCGGTTGAGCTGGAGATGCTCGCGGATGCCCCTGGGCGTCAGGCGCATGACCTGCGGCAGCACGGCCTCGATCTTTTCCTCCGGCACGTGGCCCGTGCCGTGCAGGTCGACATAGATCGAAAGCGGCTCGGCCACGCCGATCGCATAGGAGAGCTGGATCGTCGCGCGGTCGGCGAGGCCGGCGGCCACGATGTTCTTGGCGAGATAACGCGCGGCGTAGGCCGCCGAGCGATCGACCTTGGTGGGGTCCTTGCCGGAGAAGGCGCCGCCTCCATGCGGCGCCGCGCCGCCGTAAGTGTCGACGATGATTTTGCGGCCCGTCAGGCCCGCGTCGCCGTCGGGCCCTCCGATGAAGAACTTGCCGGTCGGGTTCACGTGCCAGATGGTCCTCGGCGATATGAAGTCCGCCGGCAGCACGTCGCGGATATACGGCTCGACGATGCGGCGCACGTCCTCGGGCGTCAGGCTCTCGTCCGTGTGCTGATGGGAGAGCACGATCTGCGTCGCCTCCACCGGCTTTCCGTCGACGTAGCGCAGCGTGACCTGGCTCTTGGCGTCGGGACCAAGCCCCTTCTCCTTGCCGCTGTGACGCGCCGCCGCGAGCTGCTCCAGGATCTTGTGCGCATAGAAGAGGGGCGCCGGCATGAGCTCGGGCGTCTCGCGCACGGCATAGCCGAACATGATGCCCTGATCGCCGGCCCCTTCGTCCTTGTTCCCGGCCGCGTCGACACCCTGGGCAATATCCGCGGACTGCCCGTGAAGCAGCACCTCGACCTTGGCTTTCTCCCAATGGAAGCCGCTTTGCTCGTAGCCGATGCTCTTGATGGCGCGTCGCGCTATGTCTTCAATGTGCTCGAAGGCGAAATGCGGCCCCCGAACCTCGCCGGCGATCACGACGCGATTCGTCGTGCACAGCGTCTCAGCAGCAACACGGATCGCATAGGGATCGATCCGGGCCTTCATCCCCTCGCGAAAGAACTCGTCGACGATCTCGTCGGAAATTCGATCGCAAACCTTGTCTGGGTGTCCCTCGGAAACCGACTCGCTCGTAAAAAGATAATTCTTCCGCGTCACGTGTCTGCCTCCCATGCGCGCCTCATTCGATGCACGCCTGAATCGCGATCGTCCAGTCCGCGCGACCACGCGCGGACTGGCGTCATTTGCCAGCGCGAGACTATTGCGTCAAGCCGCGCTAACCGCTCGCCGTCAATAGCGTCGCCCTTGCCTTTAATTCGCTGCGCTTTCGGCGGGCGCGGGCGCCTCGGTTGTTGACGCGGCCTCGTCGGCTTCCGCGTTTGCAATCGCGACGACCAGATCGATGATGCGCTTACGCACCTTCGTGTCGTGGATTTTCGCAAAGGCGCGATTGAGATGCAGCCCCTCCGCCGTTGCGAGAAAGTCGACTACGAACTGGGAGGACCCCCCCTCCTCCGCAAATCCTTGCCGGTCCGCCGGCGCTCCCGAGCTTGGCGCGCCCTCGAAAAAGAACGAGGGCGGCACATTCAGGGTCTTGGATATTTGCTGCAATCGGCTGGCGCCGATGCGATTAGTGCCTTTTTCGTATTTCTGAACCTGCTGGAAGGTCAGCCCCAGAGCCTCTCCCAGCTTTTCCTGGCTCATTTTCATGAGCACGCGCTGCATGCGCACGCGGCTGCCCACATGACGATCTATAGGGTCAGGTGTTTTTTTCACGGGTAGCCCACCTCCAATCGCTTTCTAGCCCGAATTGCCCGGCTTTGGCAAATGCCGTGAACAATAAAGCTATGTAGAATAACGCGAATGGTTGATTTCCCCTCATCATGAACGCAAGAAATTCTATTGTAAGTTGCATATTGGCACATAATCGCGCGAACGGACGCCGCCAATACGCCTAGAAATCCGCGCAGCTCGCGCAAGACGTTAGCTCGCTGTCAAATTACGCCACGGTGGATTTGGCTGTCAGGCGGCCCAGACTGAAACGATTCCAATCTAGCCTAACGCCCTGAACACGAGAGAGCATAGCAGCGCCGCGCCCCAGAGGGCGCCAAAAACGACCTTCCCAAGACGCGCGAAAAAAGGCTCGGGTGCGGCTTTGGGGAGAGGCTGATCGATGACGCCCGCGACGCCGAGCGGCAGCTGGTCGCGGATGCGGCCGTAAGCGTCGACGACCGCCGAGACGCCGCTGTTGGCCGCGCGCACGAGCGGCAACCCCTCTTCGATCGCCCGCAGCCGCGCTTGCGCGAAGTGCTGATAGGGACCGCTGGTCCTGCCAAACCAACCGTCATTGGTCACGTTGAGCAGCCACTGGGGGCGCGCGCCGGGCTCGACGACCTCGCCAGAAAAGATCGCCTCGTAGCAGATGAGCGGCGCGGCAGTCGGCAAGCCCGGCGCCTCGAGTCGGCGCGGGCCTTCGCCGACGTCCCAGGATTCGGGCACGAGATGGCGCACGCCCAGCGGGCGCAGCAACGTTTCGAACGGCAGATATTCGCCGAACGGCACCAGATGCTTCTTGTCATAGCCGCCGAGGATGCGGCCGTTCTGCACCACTTCTATGGCGTTGTATACTTTGGCGCGTCCGTGCTGCTCTTCCGTTCGCGCCGCGCCAGTGATGAGCGTCTTGCCCTGCAAGGTGCGCGCAATCGCGGCAAGCGCCTGCGGCTCGCGCGAAAGCACGAAGGGAAAGGCCGATTCGGGCCAGATGAGATGCGTCGCGTCGGCGACGCCGGTATGGGTCGGCGCCGTCGCCTGGTCAGACAGCGCGAGATAGTTGCGAAGGATCTCTTGGCCATTCTCCGGCTTGAATTTGGCGTCCTGCTGGAGGTTCGGCTGCATGAGCCGCAGCTTGACGCCCTCCACGAAGCCCGTCTCGGACCGCGCGAGGCGTTGAGCGCCATAGCCGCCCATGACAACGAGCAGCGACAGCGCGAAAAGCAGCGCGGGCGAACGCCAACCGCGTCCATCGATCAGTGTCGCCGGCGCCGCGAAAATGAGAATCGCGCAAAGGTCGAGACCGTGAAGACCAACGACTGCCGCGCTTTGCGCGAGGATCGGGATTCCGGCCAGCGCCATGCCGAAGTCGTTCCAGGGGAACCCGGTGAGGGCGTGGCCGCGCAACCATTCGGCGCCGCCAAGTCCGACCGCGAGCGCGACGATGCGGACGGAACCAGGAGACCACAGGGCGCGCGCAAGCGCGAAGCCGAAACCGGTGAACAGCGCGAGCGCAGCCGGAAGTCCGAGCACGGCGAGCGGCAAGGCCCAGGCAAATTGATCGGCCTCGACGAGGAGCGCCGCGCCGA
>Ga0187782_10003077_pt1 | contig 12406 bp, 11 predicted proteins | sample 0715_SJ02_MP15_2_FD_132454 | JGI IMG/M metagenome (GOLD analysis project Ga0187782, IMG submission 132454) | Tropical peat soil microbial communities from peatlands in Department of Meta, Colombia - 0715_SJ02_MP15_20_MG | ecosystem: Environmental > Terrestrial > Soil > Wetlands > Peat | place...
GGTGTTGCGGCTGCCTCGATCGGTTGCTTGCTCGAAAGCCGCGGCCTGCGAATCACTCTCCAGAAGTGCGACCCCTACCTGAATATTGATCCGGGGACCATGTCACCCTATCAGCACGGGGAGGTGTTTGTCACCGATGACGGCGCGGAAACCGACCTCGACCTCGGCCATTACGAGCGATTTGCCTCGGTCCAGCTGACGCGCGACCATAACTGGACGACCGGCCGCATCTACGAAGCCATCATTGCCAAGGAGCGCCGCGGAGACTATCTCGGCAAAACCGTCCAAGTGATCCCGCATGTGACCGACGAGATCAAGGCCGCGTTTCGCAAAGTGGCCGACGATGTCGATATCGTTATCGTGGAAATCGGCGGCACGGTCGGCGACATCGAGTCACTCCCGTTTTTGGAAGCCATTCGCCAGATGCGCCTCGAACTCGGCCCGGAGAACGTTGTTTTTGCCCATCTCACCTTGGTGCCGTTCATCTCCACGGCCGGCGAGCTCAAGACCAAGCCGACGCAGCACAGCGTCAAAGAATTACTGAGCATTGGAATCCAGCCGGATCTCCTAATTTGCCGAAGCGATCGCCCCTTGGGCGGAGATTTGAAAACGAAGATTGCACTTTTCTGCAACGTGGCGCCCTCGCGCGTCATTTCCGCACCCGACGTCAGCAACATCTACGAAGTCCCCATGTCGCTTGCCGCCGAAGGGCTTGATGAGCAACTGTTGAATCTTTTGCATCTCGAAGCGCCGCCTCGCGATTTGAGCCGCTGGCTGGCCATGCTGGAAACGCTCGAACACCCTCAGGGCGAGGTCCGCATCGGTGTCGTCGGTAAGTACGTGCAATTGGAGGATGCCTACAAGAGCCTTCGGGAAGCACTCGTGCACGGCGGTCTCGCCAACCGCCAACGCGTCGTCATTGAATGGATCGAGGCAGAGGACATCGGCTCGCCCGCAGAAGCGGAAAGTCTTTTGCGCCACGTAGACGGCATTCTGGTTCCCGGAGGCTTCGGCAGGCGAGGCATTCAAGGAATGGTCCATGCCATCACCTACGCGCGCGAGAAAAGAGTCCCGTTTCTCGGGATCTGCCTGGGAATGCAGTGCGCCACGATCGAATATGCCCGTCAGGTGACGAAGCTTGACCGTGCCGACAGCACGGAGTTTGATCCGTCTACGCCCAACCGAGTCATCTACAAGCTGCGCGAACTGCTTGGCGTTGATGAAATGGGCGGTACGATGCGTCTGGGCGCTTGGCCGTGCAAGCTCGAGCCCGGCTCCTTCGCCGCCAAGGCCTACGGTGCTTTGGAGATCTCCGAGCGTCATCGTCACCGCTACGAGTTCAATTGCGATTATGAGCACGACCTGGTGAACGCCGGGTTCCGCATCACGGGCCGCACGCCCGACGGAGTCTACGTCGAAATCGTCGAAGTGCCTGACCATCCCTGGTTCGTGGGCTGCCAGTTCCATCCGGAGTTCAAGTCCAAGCCGCTCAGTCCACATCCCTTATTCACGGCATTCATTTCCGCCAGCCTGGAGAATCGGCAAAAGCGCCTGGACCGTGTCTCGAGCGTGGCCGGGCGCGAAATCGCCGCGCATGCCGCCGACACCACAGCGCGGCCTCCTCGTGCCTCCGCCGCGCCCTCCTGAAGTTGTCGCGCGCCAATTTCGCTTGACAATCCTCTCCCCGAAATCCATTTTGGACGATCCATGAGTCTGTTTCCCACAACGTTGGTGGGTTCCTATCCCCAGCCGGATTGGTTAATCGATCGCCAGAAGCTCTCGCATCGCATGCCGCCGCGCGTTCGCGCCGCGGAATTGTGGCGCGTCGCGCCGGAATGGCTCGAGCAGGCGCAGGATGACGCCACGATCGTGGCGATTCGGCAACAGGAGCGGGCCGGTTTGGACATTCTCACGGACGGAGAAATACGTCGCGAGAGCTACTCCAATCGCTTTGCCACAGCGCTCGATGGAGTGGATCTCGACCATCCCGGAAAGGTCATTAGCCGAACCGGTAATTCGATTTTGGTGCCGCGCGTGGTGGGAAAAATTCGGCGCAAACATGCGGTTGAGGTGCGCGATCTGAAATTCCTACGCGCCCAGACGGATCGACCCGTGAAGATCACGCTGCCGGGACCCTTCACCATGTCCCAGCAGGCGCAGAACGACTACTACCCGACGGAAGAAGACATGGTTTTCGACTACGCGGCTGCCGTCAACGAGGAGATCAAAGACCTCTTTGCCGCCGGTGCTGACATCGTCCAAATGGACGAGCCCTGGATGGAGGCGCATCCGGAGAAAGCCCGCCGCTTCGGTCTCCGCGCCGTCGCTCGGGCACTCGACGGCGTTACCGGCACAACGGCCCTGCACATCTGTTTCGGATACGCGGCGCTCGTAGCGGGCCGCCCTTCGGCTTATTCCTTCCTCGAAGAGTTGGATGATTCTCCTGTGTGCCAGATCTCGATTGAGACGGCGCAGTCTTCCCTGGATTGCGCGGTTCTGGCGAAGCTACCCCGCAAGACCATCATTCTCGGCGTGCTGGATCTGTCCAAGAATGAAATCGAGACGCCGGAAACGGTCGCCGCCCGAATCCGCCGGGCCCTCCCTTATCTGAGCCCGGAGCGGGTGGTCGTCGCCCCCGATTGCGGTATGAAGTATCTGTCTGCCGACGTCGCCTTCGGAAAGATGACAGCTCTGGTCGCGGGCGCCCAAATCGTGCGTGGCGAATGGACGGGCCGCGCCGCTGCCGGCTGACCTATGCGCTGTTTTCTGCAACCCTGCTCGTAATCTGCGACGGATCCGCTCCCACGCGCCCCGACATCTGATCCCTTGCTGCCGCAAGCCGGAAATCATAATGGATGCTCGGCAGCTTTGGCAGCGGCGAGGACCGGTCGGTCTTGTTCACCGTGATGATCAGTGATTCGTTGACTCCAAACACCGTATCGGAATCGATGTGCGCGTCGCCAGCCACGTACAGCGCGGTCACGAGCTCCCGATAGCCGGGCGCTCCAATTACGAAATGGATGTGTGCCGGTCGATACCCATGCCTGTTCTGAGCCCGGATCATGTCGCCGACGGGTCCATCCATGGGAATCATGTAGCCAAGTGGGCAGAGCCCCCGGAAGTAATACCGTCCTTCTCGGTCGGTATGAAAGCATCCGCGCAGGTCCATCACCGACGGGTCGTGCTTTTGTAAATCGTAGTTGCCGGTCTCGTCCGGTTCCCAAACCTGAACCAACGCGTTGGGAATCCCGCGCCCGGCCGAGTCAACCACACGCCCGTAAAACACTACTTCGGTCCCTTCACACCGAGAGATGATCGAGTCGCCTAGTTTCATCATCGGAGCGTCCTGGCGGTAAAAGGGCCCCAAGAGACTCGACTTCGTTACCGCTTCCGAGGCGCGCTTGTCGTGCAAAGCGTTCACGAGAGCACTCAGTCCCAATGTGTCGGAAAGCAGGATGAACTCCTGGCGGTGCGCCGTGCATTTCTGCCCGACCGCCGTGAGGAATCGGATTCCTTCGAGCCATTCCTCGGGTGTCAGATCGACTTCCCGGGCGAACGCGTGAAGATGCCGCACCAGCGACTCCATGATCTGTCGCATCCGAGGATTTGGCGTTGCAGCCATCTGCTCGATCGCCGCATCCGTAATCGTGTGTTCGTTGATGGCTCTCATGACCGTGTCCTTTTCGCCTAAAGACTCCGTGCTCGGCGGGCGTCCATCGGGCGCCATAATAGTCCTTTTGAACGCTGCTGCGCCAGTGAGCAGGGATCGTCCGATGTGTCGAGTCGTGCCGTGGAGATTGTTGTGGGTCTGGGCTAGAATGGTGGTTTTCTGGGGGAGGGACTTTGGGCTTCAGTGCAAGTACACGCCAGTTTGGCGACGTTACGGTTGTGGATGTACGCGGTCGGTTCACGCTCATCGAAGGCGAAGCGATTCACGAGATGTTGCTCGATCTCATACAGGATGGTCGGAAGAAACTCCTGCTCAACTTGCGCGATGTCATCTACCTCGATAGCTCGGGAGTTGGCCAGCTGGTACGTTCTCTCTCGACGGCGCAGCGGTTTTCCGCGCAGTTAAAGGCGGTTGAACTCAGTCCCCGGGTCGCGGAAGTCCTACGGCTCGTGAATCTACACACCATCTTTGCTGACTTTGCCGACGAACAGACTGCACTTCGGAGCTTCTTTAGCTAGCAGCGATGCTGGATCGTTCGAACGAAGAAGAACTTCTTAGGCTGCGGCCGCCAGATACTGCCAGGCGTTCCCGGTAAACTTCAGCTGGAACACCCCGCCCTCATCGGCATGCAGAAAATACTCACCCTTGGGGATTCGGTGGGCGTGCTCGGAGCGCACCGAGCACCGCTGCCAACGTGCCGGACCAATACCTCGGCCGTGCTTGCGGGGCTCCTCGACGAAATGGATGCCGTACCTGACCCGATATTCCAGTCCCGTCGGCCGTATCGGAATTAGGCGGCCAGTTCCTTTGCGTTTCTGTGCCATGCGGATATATGATGCCATGAACCGTGCAAAAGTTACCTGATTCTTGGCTATGAGTTTCCATACCAGTTTACTCTGTCCGTATCTCTATGAAAGTAAGACCGTTGAGGATTTAGGATTTCGTGGAGATCAAGTTGGAACGGGCATCTTGGCCCAGCTGAACAATTCCCGATAGAGGGCCTCTACGAGGTCTGGTCTATCCTCTCCCGCAAGCTTTGAGTCGATCTGATATTTCTGGCTTTTCAGGTAATAGGAGAGCATTCGGTAGGACGAGCGGAAACCCCTCATCTCATCTGGATCCAACACGATGTGTTGGCCCGGGATGGCCGGTGTCAACTCATCCCGCAGGTAAACGGCGTCAAATCCGAAGATTCGCCATTCACTCTGCCGCCGCTCGGCGCGATAAAGAAACCGCGCGTGGGTTGAAAGCGTGGCCTGCACGCCCTTCAGCTTTACGGGCAAGTCGATAATTGCAGCGAGGCTCGCGACGGCCCTCTCGCCGGCGAGCCGCACCAGAATCGGTGCCAGCCTGTGCTTTGCCCCAATCCCACGCTTGGCCATGTCCATCGACCCGGTGACAAAGTCGGAACCGTTTCCTTGAAACCAGCTCACACGCACGACAGAATCAGGCCAGAAGCACTGCCGCATTGTTTCCCAGCGCTGCAGGTCGCGGCTCTCGCGCTCGCGCAGGATCAACTGCGTAATCGCCGTCGTTTCCGCGCTTTCGTGAATCATTCGGCGCAGCTTTGTGGCCTCGCTGATTCTCACGGACGACCTCCTACCGGGCGCTTCACCGGGGCAGGCAAAGCGGCTCGAAGACTGCCGGCGCCGCCCTAGGATAGGACCGCAGGCGGAACTTCGCAATCGTCCGTCAATCCGATGAAGAGTGGCCGGGTGCTTTCTCGAGCCAGAGAGCCGAATTCCACGTTGAAAACCGGAACGAAGCCGCATACGCTGTTGGATCATCCCGGGGTAGCCAGGATCTCTTGTTATGAACCCATCCCGTAGCTTCGAGGTCGGGAAAATCCGCATCGGCGGAACAGCGCCTCTGTTTCTGATCGCGGGACCATGCGTCATTGAAAGTGAAGCGCACGCTACCATGCTTGCGGAACGAATCCGAGACATCGCTGCCTCTTTGGGCGTGCCCCTGATTTTCAAAGCCTCCTACGACAAGGCCAACCGTTCCTCGATCTCCTCCTATCGGGGTCCGGGGCTGGAAGATGGCCTTCGTATTCTGGCCAGCATCAAGAAGCGAACCGGCCTTCCCATTCTCACCGACGTACATGAAATCCCGCATGTTGCGCGCGCAGCGGAGGTCTGCGATGTTCTGCAAATTCCTGCGTTCCTTTCGCGCCAGACCGACCTGCTGATGGCGGCGGGCCGCTCGGGCCGCGTGGTGAACATCAAGAAAGGCCAGTTTCTTTCGCCAACGGAAATGGTCAATGCCGTCGAGAAGGTCGCGGCTACCGGCAACGAAAAAATCATTCTCACCGAACGAGGCACTTCATTCGGCTACCAGAATCTCGTCGTGGATATGCGCTCGTTTCCCATCCTGCACCAGCTGGGCTATCCGGTTGTCTTCGACGTGACACATTCGGTGCAGTTGCCTGCCGGAGAGGGCAAGTCCAGTGGCGGCCAGCCAGAATTCATCGAGCCCCTCGTGCGCGCGGGCGCTGCCATCGGCGTTGACGGTCTTTTCCTGGAAGTCCACGACCATCCCGCCAAAGCCCTGTCGGACGGAACAAACGCGCTGGCGCTCGCTAAGCTCCAGCCATTGCTGGAACGAGCCACCCAACTGGCGGCGCTCGCCCGCGAATGGGACGCGCCCCACACGGCCGCGCCGCCCCGCATCGTAGCGCCAACTCGAAAGGCGAGCCTGTCGCGCAAAATGGAGCGGAGGAGTTGGCGATCGCGATGAGTTCGGCGAGCGCGTCGAAAAACAACACTCTCGCCATCGCCCAGCGCGTCTTGCGAATCGAGGCCGACGCCATTGCAGGGCTGGTCGAACGCCTCGACGCGCGCTTTGAAAAGGCCGTCGATCTTCTGCACCGCTGCACGGGCCGAGTGGTGGTGACCGGAGTGGGAAAGTCGGGTTTGATCGGTCGGAAAATCGCAGCCACGCTGGCGAGTACGGGAACGCCCTCTTTGTTCCTGCACGCCGCGGACGCTTTGCACGGCGACCTGGGGGTTATGGCGGCGGGCGATGTCCTACTGGCAATTTCCTCGAGTGGAGAAACACAGGAACTGGTCGAGCTGATCGAGCCCGCGAAGCGCATTGGCGTTCAGATTGTCGCGATGACGTCAAACCCGCGCTCGACTCTGGCCACGGCCAGCGACGTGGTCATCGATATCGCCGTGAAACAGGAGGCCTGCTCGTTGAATCTGGCGCCGACCGCTTCGACGGCTGCCGCTCTTGCCATGGGGGACGCTCTGGCGATCGCGCTCTACGATCGCCGTGGCTTCAAGGAAGAAGATTTCGCGGCACTCCATCCCGGAGGTCGGCTCGGTAAGAAATTACGCCGGCTCGAGTCGCTGATGCATAGCGGTGCGGAACTGCCCCGTGTTTTGCCGAACACACCGATGCCCGATGTGATCTACGAAATGAGCCGCAAGGGTTTGGGTCTAACGGCTGTCACAGAGCCGGACGGGAAGCTATTGGGTATCATCACCGACGGTGACCTTCGGCGCGTCATGCAGCGCCGCAAGGAGAACGTGTTGGACCTTGCGGCGCTTGATTGCATGACGAAGAAGCCGGTCACCATGCTCGGGACAGAGCTGGCCGCTTCCGCGTTGCGTCTGATGGAAAAGAAGAAGATTACGTCCGTACTCGTCGTGGATGCGGCCGATCAGCTCTTGGGTGTGGTTCACCTGCACGATCTCTGGACACTTCAGCTGTTCTGATCCAGCCCGGATACAGGAGGGGAGCGAGCCGCGCGACCCAGAAAATGAGCACCATTCGCGACATCCGATTTCCGTCGAAAGTCCTACGCCGCGCGAAACCCATTCGCGTCCTGCTCATGGATGTCGACGGCACGATGACGCCGGGGCAGGTTTGCCTGCAGTCGTTTCCCGACGGCAGCGTCGCTGAAATGAAGGTCTTCAATGCCCACGACGGCGCGGGCATCAAACTTGCAAGCATTATGGGGATTCGCACCGGCCTGATTACGGGACGGGATTCACCCGCAACGGCGCGGCGAGCCCGCGAGGCCTCGATGGAGTTTGTCATTCAAGGGCAGGCCAAGAAGCTGGAGGCTTATAAGGCCATTCTCGTTCGGGCCGGTGTGAGCGATCACGAGGTCGCCTACGTGGGCGACGATCTGCCCGACATCCCGATTTTGGAGCGCGCCGGCCTGGCGGTCGCTGTGGCGGACGCGGCGGTCGAGACGAAGCGCGCAGCGCACTACACGACCGTGGCCCGGGGCGGCGAAGGCGCGATCCGCGAGGTGGTGGAGCTGATCCTGAAGGCGCAAGGCAGATGGAAAAAAGCCATCCCGCAAGCCATCGCCTGATGGTCTCCGGTACCAGGACCAAATCTGTCCTTCCGGCCAATATTTCTGTCCACACTTTGGGACTAGCTTCCTAGTGTGGAGGAACGCGGCACGTCCGTTTGCTCTTGCACCGGGTCACTGGCTGCCCGGGGCTTCGCTCGGGTGGCGGCCGTATTGGTTTTCGGCGCTTCGAATGTCGTTTTCACTGCCGCGGTCCATTCACAAGACCTAGCGGATCGAAACCAGATTGTTGCGATACGCCATCGGCTCGAGCGACAGGCCCTAGACCTCATCAACCGGGACCGCGTTGCCCCTGAGTATCTGGGCGAAACACGAGGACGTGCGCGTCCTCTTCTGTGGGACGAGCGGCTCGCCGCCGTGGCCCGAGCGCACTCCGAAGAAATGGCCCGATACGGATATTTCGGCCACACCGCGGCCGACGGCGCCTCACCGGAGCAGCGAATCTCTTCGGCCGGCATTCGCTGGACGCTCGTAGGTGAGAATATCGCCTCGTGTCAGAGCATTGCCCAAGCCGAGTCGACGTTCATGGACGAGCCTAAGTTTGAACGCAACCACCGCTGGAACATCCTGAACCCGGAGTACACGCGCGTAGGAGTTGGAATCGCAAACGGGTCCGACGGGATGCTCTACATCACCGAAGACTTCGCACAGATTCATTGATGCTTGTTTCCCAAAACCCATCGATGTGGCTTCGTTTGACTTCGCTGCTCCCCTGGGCCCAGACTGATTCGGCCGACCGTAGATGAGTTCCTCCGCCAGACTGTGGTTGTCCCTAGCCGACGTAATTCTTCTGCCTGCTTTCATTGTTTGGTTCATCTGGCAATTGCAATTCACGGCGTTATGGACGTGGGTCTTCTTCGTGGTCTGGCTGGCGGCCAGCTTTCTCCTGCACCGTGATACCCCCGGGACGCTGGGATGGCGCGCGGACAATCTTGGTGCGGCAACCCGGCAGGCGCTCCTCGTGTTTGGCACGATGGCAGCGGCTCTGGTGGTGATCGGCTTGCTGCTGAGCGAGCACCGACATCCCGTGGTGGGCCAGCTGTCGTGGCGCCGGATAGAGAACTACTTCGCTTTTTGTGTGTTGCAGCAGGTCGCGCTCAATTCGCTGCTGCACAATCGCATGATGTCGCTCGTGCGCAACGAATGGGCGGCTGCCGCCCTCACCGGGCTGATCTTTGCGGTGTGCCACTGGCCGAATCCGGTGCTGGTGCCGCTGACCTTCTTGGGCGGCGCTGCGATGGCATGGATGTTCGGGCGTGTGCGAAACATCCTCCCGCTGGTTTTTGGGCAAGTGCTTCTGGGGATGCTGGTCTCCTGGGCGTTTCCCATGGCGTGGCATCACCACTTGCGCGTGGGACCCGGCTACTATTCCCGACCCGGGTGAAGGTTCTTCGGAGCAGACCGAGATCGAGCCGGAGAATCCCCAGGCGACGGGAAGGGCTAGAAGCCTCCGCCATTTTTGTAGTCGATGACGAGGAGGGTGATATCGTCCGATTGGTTCGCGCCAATGGCTCGCTCGGACCAACTCGAGAGGCTATGAAGCAAGGCTTCGGCGAATCGGTTTGCCGGGAGATCATGCTGGGACTCGACAATCTGCCTCAGACGATCGAGCCCGAACTCGCGAGCCGCTGAGTCCTTTGCTTCCACGATCCCGTCGGTAATGAGAACAATCCGGTCTCCTTTCTCCAGCGAGAAAGTGAGTGTCAGGTAGCGGGAATTAGGAAACGGGCCCAGCATGAAGCCATTTTCGAGGTGCGCGGTGGCCGTACCCGCGGCGGCCCGCCAAAGCAGCAAAGGTGGATGCCCCGCTCCTGCGTAATGCACGGTGCTCTTCTCCACATCCATGAACAAGTAGGCTGCGGTCACAAAGTGACGCTCGAACCTGCCGTAGAGGGCTCGATTCAGTCCGGACAGGACCTGAGCAGGATTGGAAGCGTGCGGGGATTGCGCGGCGAGGGCCGTTTGGAGCATCGAGGCAATCAACGCCGCCGGGAGGCCGTGGCCGGATACATCGGCGATCAGGATCCCAACGTGCTGTTCATCGACCAAAATGAAGTCGTAGAAGTCTCCTGCGAGAGAGCTCATGGGAATGTATCGAGCCACGATGTCCAAGCCCTGCAGTTTCGGAATCTCTCGAGGAAGGATGGACAGCTGAATCTGCCGCGCCATTTCGAGCTCGTTGTTGATGGCCACCAGTTGCCGGGCCACTGTCTCGTGGGCATCGCGCAGCATCAAGTGGGTCCGGACTCTTGCAGTCACGATCGGGGGAGAGAAGGGTTTATGAATGTAATCGACGGCTCCGACCTCGAAGCCGCGCGTCTCGTCAGCGACCTCAGTCTTTCCCGTTAGGAAGATAACGGGCGTATCGCACGTCTTCGGGTCGGCTTTCAAGTGGCGGCAGACTGCATAGCCGTCCATTTCAGGCATCATCACGTCTAACAGGATGAGGTCAGGACGTGGTTCCACCTTCGCCAGTTCCAGCGCCTTCGCGCCGTTCATGGCCACGCGGATCTTGTATTGGTCCTTCAGTATGGAATGCACAATCTGAATATTTTCAGAATCGTCATCGACCAGGAGCAAAAGTCGTTTCTCGGCAAGGCTCATCAGGTGCCCTTCGTCTTCTTGCTTTCGCTTCGCCGCGCGAGTTCGGTGATTTCGCGTAACTTAGCAAGGGCGGCTTCAAAATCGAAGGTGTTGACCGCCGCCTCCAAAGCATTCAGTTCCGAAGGGGCTACGGTACCTTCGAGGAGTTCGGCCAAGTGTCGGCAAGCCTGGGGGGCATCTGCGTCGCTTGCTTCGAGCAACTCTTTGAGCCGAGCAGCCGCTGCCGAGGTTGCCAGAGCCTCTGCGGGGCGAGCACGCGGGCCGATCGCAGGAGTTGTCGCGCCCAGGCTTCGCTGGATGGCCTGGGCTTGACGCTCGAGCGCGGGCGCCAACTCCCGGATCATTTTCTCCACACTATGCCGCGACTCGCGGATGGCCGTTTCCAGTTTTCCCGCCGAATGAAAGATCTGTTGGATTCCCAGATTCCCGGCGGCGCCTTTTAGCGAATGGGCCAGGCGCTCGGCTTGCGAGCGGTCTCCCCGTTCGAGCGCCGCTTGGATCTGCGCGGCGGCCGATCCCTGCTTCGCGGCAAACTGAGTCAGCAAATCGCGGTACAGCCGCTTGTTTCCGGCGGTTCGCTCGAGGCCCCCTCGGACATCTACGCCTTCAATATCGAGGATTTCATCGTCTCGACCGGCAGGGGTGCCCGGCACGTCGGCAGCCTGGCGCGGGCGCGTTCGAGTCCAACGCGCCAGCGTGGCGAAGAAAGTATTGGGATCGATCGGCTTGCCAACATGATCATTCATTCCCGCTTCCAAGCAGCGCTGGATCTCCTCGGTCATCACGTGGGCGGTCATCGCGATGATCGGAAGGTGCCGCAGCTGAGGCCGAGAACGCAGAAGTCGCGTGGCAGCAAAACCGTCCATTTCGGGCATCTGCAGATCCATGAACACGACGTCAAACGGCGGCGGATCGCTTTCCGTCAGGATCTGGACGGCTTCCCCCCCGTGGTTGGCGATGGTTACTCTCGCTCCTTCGCTCTCCAAGAGTTCGCTCGCCACCTGCTGGTTCACCTCGTTGTCTTCGACGAGCAAGACTCGGACGCCGCTGGCCAGTGGCGCTTGAGGCCCACTTTTATTCACCGTAGCAGGGGCCATTTCGCTGGCCTCGCCAAACAGGCTCATCAAAGTGTCAAAAAGAAGTGAAGGGCTAATTGGCTTCTGCAGAAAACGTTCGATTTCCTCCCTCTGCGCTTTCAGACGAACATCCTCCCGCCCGAATTCGGTGATCATCAAGATTTTGGGGACGTTGCGCAGATGGCCATCGCGTTTGATCCGGCGGCCCGTCTCTAGCCCGCTGAGTCCGGGCATATCCCAATCCAGCAGGACCAGTCGGTACGGGTCCTGCGCGTCGGCGGCCTCCAGTTCCCGCAAGGCGTCCCTGCCGGAGGCGGCGGATGCAACTCGCAGCGTAAGTTGTCGAAGCATGTCCGTCAGGATTTCGCGAGCGACCGCATTGTCATCGACGACCAGGACGCGGAGGGCCCTGAGCCCCAGCGGGAGAACCCTCTGGCGACGCTCGGCGGACCCTACGCCAAACCATGCCGTGAAGCAAAACGTGCTTCCATGACCGGGCTCACTCTCCACCCAGATGTTGCCTTCCATCATTTCGACCAAACGTTTCGAGATGGACAGGCCGAGGCCGGTGCCCCCGTACTTTCGAGTGGTGGAACTGTCGGCTTGGCTAAAGGCCTGGAACAGGCGTGCTGTCTGATCCGGCGTCATCCCAATGCCGCTATCGCGGACCGCAAATCTGAGTTTGACCCGGTCCGAAACCCTCTCTTCGAGCTTGACCGCCGCCAC
>Ga0187782_10003081_pt1 | contig 12397 bp, 14 predicted proteins | sample 0715_SJ02_MP15_2_FD_132454 | JGI IMG/M metagenome (GOLD analysis project Ga0187782, IMG submission 132454) | Tropical peat soil microbial communities from peatlands in Department of Meta, Colombia - 0715_SJ02_MP15_20_MG | ecosystem: Environmental > Terrestrial > Soil > Wetlands > Peat | place...
CAGTGTCAAGATAACACGCTTTTATCTTGTCAACGTCAAGATTGGCGCTTACATAATCCGGACACTGACAAGATTGGAGTTTCCATGTCTTCAAACGCCCTTCCCGGCCCAAGCCGCCGCAAGACCCTCGTTTCCGCCGTCTCAGGCACCGTCACCGGACTTATCGCCGGCCTGGCTGCCGGCGTTTCCCTTGCCCTGCCCGCCAAACCTGTACCTGTGCTGCCGGCATCCGGCCGCCCCCGTTTCGACGGCAAGGTTGTGGCCATCACCGGCGCCACTTCGGGCATCGGCCGGGCCGCCGCCCTGGCCTTCGCCGCAGAAGGCGCGCGCGTGGCGTTCTGCGGCCGCCGCACCGATCTTGGTGGCGAGGTCGAACAGCAGATCAAGCAGGCGGGCGGCGAGGCGCGCTACATCAAAGCCGATGTCCTGGTCGAAGCCGAGGTCAGGGATTTTATCGACCGCACCGTGGCTGCCTATGGCCGGCTCGACGTCGCTTTCAACAATGCCGGCATCACCATTGAAAAGCCGCTTCACGAATACAGCAGCGAGGAATGGGACCGGGTGCTCAACACCGACCTGCGCGGCGTGTTCCTGGCCATGAAATACGAGATCCCGCCCATGCTGGCGCAGGGCGGCGGCAACATCGTCGTCACCTCCTCGTCCAACGCGATCGCCACCAGCGCGAAGCGCTCGGCCTACAGCGCTGCCAAGCGCGGCCTCGTGGGCCTCGTTCAGTCTGCGGCACTCGACTATGCCGAAAAGGGCATTCGCGTGAACGCGCTCATTCCCGGCACGACCGACACGCCGTTCCTGCGCAAGGCGGCCAACATGGAGAACGCGCCCGAGCCCATCTGGCGCGTCGGGCTCAACCAGTGGGTCAAAAGCAATGTGCCGGGCCTCGGACGCCTGGCCACGGCTGAGGAGGTCGCGGCCTTTGCTCTGGCGCTGGCATCGGACGACTTTCCGTTCATGACCGGCGCGCAGATGGTGCTCGACGGCGGCAAGACGGCCAAAGCGGGATAGTCCGGCGATTGGTCCCTAGAAACGGCGAATGGCCCTGACCGCCGACAACAGGCAACCGATGCCCAGGGCCATCATGGCGACGCCCACGCCCATGACCGCCTGGATGCGCCATTGATTTTCTGGCGCGTCGGCCACGATCACCGGATGCGGCATCACTTCGTCGCCGCCCATACGCACCCGGGTTTCGTGCACGACCAGTTTGTCGTCGCGGGTGATCTGCTGCCAAAACCGCTCGCTGATCGGCATCGGTCCGTAGTGGTGCACCGCGCCTTGGCCGTCGCGCCAAGCGAGTCGTACCGTGTAAGGGTTGGCCGTGACGGCGCTGATCTCCATGGTCATCTCGGCGTCGTTGTTCGCGTCGCTCGGGCCAAACCCGCCGACCGACCAGGCGCTGTAGGTCAGGAAGGCGCCGACGGCGAACGCCACGATGCCGATCATGGTGCGTTGAGGTGGAATCCGGACCCGCCGAACGGCCGTCGCCGTCGCCGCAGCGTCGTTCGCCCGGCGGCGCTGCCAGGCCCCGATGGCCGCCAGACCCATGCAAGACGCCAAGGCGATCATGCTCGAGCCCGTCAGCCAGCCCTTGAGGGAAGCGAGCCGGGCTGCGGCATCGAAAGTGATGATGGGGACCGACGTGGCGTCGTCGAGCACCTTGACCGGCACGGTGATCAGCTTCACCTGATCGCCGTTGACGATGGAGCCGGCGAAGCGCTCGCTGACCGGCACTCGCCTGCGCAGATAAGTCTTGCCGTCCTGGCCGCGCCACTGCAGGTCGACCGAGACTTCCTGCTCGACGAAGCGCGGGCGCCAGCCATCCAGTGCGAAAGGCGAGAGGCGATGGAACGACGCGCCGACAATCTGGGCATTGGTGGCGTAGCCTTTATCGAGGACGAACTCCATCTGACGCCGATTGTCCCAGCAACCGAGCGCAACGATGGTGGCGAAGATGACGATCAGCAGGAACAAGTTGCGCATCATCGCGCTGCGGAAGGTCACGCGGTCTTTCATGTCGTGCACTCTAGCACGGTGGCTTTTACTTCGGCCGATGCCGCGAATTTCGTGGGCTCGCAGCGCGCGAACCCAGCGCGAATACAAAACGCAACACCCCGCTTGGATGACCGCTGCTCTGTGGTTAATGCGCCGGTTCCTCGGGAATTCTCACACCCGCTCGAACAGTGCCCGTCCGATATAGTCACCCGCTTTCGCGCCGGTGGGACAGGCGAACAGCCCGCTGCCCACATGGGTGACGAACTGGTTCAGCATGTCGAACTTCGCCATGCGCTCGAACAGCCTGATGAAGCCGGTTCGCGGGTCGCGCTGGTAGCAGACGAAGAACAGGCCGGCGTCGTATTCCAGTCCCTGGCGCCAGGGCGGCCAGCGCTCTGTCGTGAAGTTGACGCCGTCGTTGTACGAATAGCCGCGCCTCAGGATTTGCGCGCCGTCATTGACCTGGGCCGAAGCGAGCCGCACATGCGCGTTCTCGGCGATCAGCGGATTGCCATCCTTGTCCGTCGCCGCCAGATCGAGCGGCTGGGACTCCTTGTCCTTGCCGATCGGCGCGCCCGAATATTTACGCCTGCCCACGGTCTCCTCCTGGAAGGCGATCTTCATGCGGTCCCAGTGCTCGAGCGCTATGCGAATGCGGCGGGTTACGGCGTAGCTGCCGCCCTGCATCCAGTCCGGTCCTTCGGAGCCTACCCAGACGAACTTGTCCATCACCTTGTTGTCGTCAATCGACGGATTGTTGGTGCCATCCTTGAAACCCATGAGGTTGCGCGGCGTCTCGCAGGGGAGCGCGGATGGGAGGAAAAAGGCCAGAACCCAGCGGATTTTCGCGACCGCGACTGCGATCCGCGCGAGCTGGCGCACTGCGTGGAAGGCGACCTGCGGATCGTCGGCGCAGGCCTGGACCAAGAGGTCGCCGCCCGAGCGCTCCTCGACGAGCTGGTCGCCCACGAATTTCGGCAGCTCGACGAGCGCTTCGGGCCTGAGCGAGGCGAGCCCGTAACGGTCCTTGCCGTCCTTGCTGAACAGCCCGGCGCCAAAGCCGAACGTCACCGTCAGCCGCGCGGGCGAGAGGCCGAGCACCTCGCCGGTGTCGGCGGCCAGGCTCGCCTTCCCGCCCGGTTCGTCCAGTCCGGTCGGCGGTTGCCCCAGCGTTTCCGCCGCGCCGGGAACGGCCGGGCTCGATGGCTGGGGAGCGTAGCCGCCAGACGATCCGCCTCCCGACAGCTTCGCCGGTGCCAGCGTCTCCTCGATGGACTGCGCGGTCTTTCCCTCGCTCATGCGCGCGGCCGCCGACGTCCAGGCCTTGAGCAGGCTGACGACATCCGCCCGGTCGGCCGTCTCGAGGTCGAACGCGGCGAAATAGGCGTTGCTCTGCATCGGACATGCGATGCCGTTCTGGTGCCCCCCATAAAAGGGCAAGGAAGCGCTCGCGTGCTCCGGCTTCTCGACTTCCTTGGCGGGCGCGGAAGTTACAGCGCCGACCGCGCCCGCAGCTCCGAGCAGGAAGCCGCGCCGGCCCGCCTTGGTCGGGCCTTCGCTCATCGCGATTCCTTCATGATCGTGTTCACATCGTCCATGACGTAGTAGATGCCGCTGTTGTCGGGCGCCATGGCGATGCCGAAGAGGTTGCCGTTGCCCGGCGGCGACTGGGCCTGGTTGGTGTTGAGCCATCTGGCGTAGATCTGCTTGCCGGCGACTGGATCCACCTCGACCGCGCGGCCATCCTTGCCATTGCAGACGATGAGATGGCCCTCGGGCGACCAGGTCATGGCCAATGGCCAGGAAAGCAGCCCATCATGCGTCACCAGCCGGCCGATGCCGGCGCTCGAGGTGCGTGTCGTGGCATCGGAGATGGCACTGATCGTGTTCTCCAGACCGTCGGTCACATAGAGCGTGTTGTCGGGCCCGAGTGCCAGGCCTGTCGGACCGAGCAGGAAGTTGTCGAGGTCGGCGCGCTGGGCGAAGCCCTCGCCGACCACGACCTGGTTCACCAGTTCGGGCGGCTTGCCGGCGGGAATCCTGAGTTCCAGCCTGAGTACGGTCGCGTTGTGCAGCACAACCGGCAGCTTGGTCTTGGGGTCGATGACGCTCGGCGCAGGGAGCCCGAAGCCCGCCATGCTGATGAACAGGATGGCGGTCGTGCCGTTGTCGACCACCGCCATGTTGCCCCACGGGTCGTTGATGGTCGGGCCCGACCAGACCGACACGAGTTTGCCATTGGGATCGAACACCAGGACGCAGCCGTCCCCTTTGGTGGCGGTGGTGCCGTCGGTGGACGGCGTGCTGCCGACAATGATCCAGCCGGTCTTGAGCATGGTCATGGCGGTGGTGAGGCCCACACCGCCGGGACATTGCGGCAAATTCTGCGGCACCTTAGCGAACAGGTAGATCGCCTTGGTCGAGGGCCTGTAGCCGATGATGGTCGTGCCCGTGCCCTGCAGGTTGGCGACGTTGTTGAAGTTGTCGACAAGAACGTCGTCCTTCTCGATCTTGCCCGCCGAGATCGGCGCCACGACCACGGCATAGGGGTTCAGATCGCCGTTGTCGGCGACCGTGGTCGCAAGTGTGACGTGCCGGCGGAGCGTCTCGAGATAGCCGCGCGTCTCGGCCCTGCCGGGAACAGCCAGGCTCAGGCCGGCGACAAGGCCCAGAGCCGGCAGCAGCGCAGTCTGCATCCGGGAGCCGAAGGGTCGTGTTGCAAACATGATGGCCTCGTCGATCTAGAACAGAACGTTGGTGCGCATGCCGAAGACGAGCTCGTCGGCCAAGACCTGGGTGGGCACGTTGGGATTGACGATGCCGCCGCCCGGATTGAACACGTATTGCACGTCGAACTGGATCTGCCACCAGGGGCGGACCTGCGCGAGATATGTGAGTTCGAGGTAGGTTTCGCTCTTGCGCACGATCTGGTTCACCGGCGTGCCGCCCACTTCGTTGAAGAAGGTGGTGTCGGCGTCCAGGGCCGAGGCAACCGGGCTGACATGGGCGTAGCCCATGCCCAAGCCCAACACGTCATCGGGACGGTTGGGCAGCGGATCGTGATAGACGAGCCCAGCGTTCATGGCGAAGTCGATCAGGTTGCGGTCGGCCTGAGGTGTCCACATCACGCGCCCGAAGGCGCTCACCGAGCGGGCCGGGTCGTCGGCCTGGACCCAGAGGATCTGGTCGGCCAAGGCGTACAGCATGTAATCGCCCGAATGCGTCATCGGCGCGCCCGTCGAATTGGGATCGGCGAGCGAGAGGCCTGTGTTATCGAAGCGCAGGTCGTTGAAGCCGAGCGAGTTGTACCAGACGCCGATCTTGTAGGTGCCGCCCAGGGGAATGCCGTCGCTGCCCGGCTCTTCCATCAAGCCGAGCGACGGATAGGCATATTGCAGCTCGAATATCGCCATCACGCCGTCGCCAGTGCCGAAATAGGTGCCGCGCGGGTTGAGCGCCTGCGCATCGCCCATGCTGGTCCATGTCGGACTCCCGTTGAACACGCCCGCGAGCACGGTAATCGGATTGACCGGCCGGTATTTGACCCTGACGCCCAGCGCCGACAAGGGATAGGCTGGCCCGCCGCCCGGCAGGTTCGCGGACGGGATTATCGGCCAGCCGAACATCGTCGCCATGAAATAAATGCCGTTGAGATTGGCGATGAACTCCTGGTCGAGGCTCTGCTGTCCGACGCGGATGCTGAGGCGATCCTCGGGCAGCATTTTCTGATCGTACCAGAGCTCCCACAACCGAAGCGCCGGATCGCCCGAGATGCCGCTCTGCGTCTGCAGGGTCAGGAAATTGTTGGCGCTCGCATTGAAGCCGTGCAGATCGAGAGCGCTTGCGTTGAACAGGCCGCCGTACCAGCCGAACGCGCGTTGTGTGTCGAGCTGGAGGATGAACTGGGTCAAGCCGTCATAGAAGGGCTGAGTAACGAGGCCGCCCGTCGCGTTGGCGAGTATCTCGCTCGATTCCTGGAATGCGATCGAAATGCCCCACTGACTGAGCGCGGTGCGCAGTCCGAACAAGTCGCCGAAGAGGTAGTTGCTGCGCTCGAGGCTGCTCAGGTAGCCGGAAAAGGTGCGCTGTCCGCCGGGGCCCACCTGTTCGCTGCTGACTGGCACGGCGAGCGGAGGCGGCGCCGCCATGGGCGCTGTAAATGAGAGGCTCAGAACGGACGTCGTCGTCAAACCCGTAGCCAAGGCCCGGCGGGCATGGGCAATCGATGCCCGACAAATCATCGAAAACTCCCCAAAAACGCGCGCAGCCGTAATCGCATGCTTGCGAATGCTTCGCAATAAAAAGGCGAATGCGACGCACTCGCATGGCGAAATTAACCTTAATTACTTTATGGACTAATGGCCCAGGCTCACCACGCGGGGACTGACGGGCTTGCTCGGTGCCCCCTCAGAAAGCATTCACTCCGGCCTGCCCGCCTTAGGACCATTAAAATGATGGCGACCCCGGCGTGACTCGAACACGCAACATCCTGCTTAGAAGGCAGGTGCTCTATCCGGTTGAGCTACGGGGTCGTGCCGTCAAATTACCATGAGACCCCTCGCCAAAGCGCGGGGTGACCGGCGCTGACGCTCAATGCGTCCAGCGCCCTATTCTGTTGTAGGCGAAGTTGTCGGCATAAGCCTTCGGCCTGACCGGTCGCACATGGGGCTGCTCGATGGTGTACTGCCAGCCGCTCTTTTCGGCGTACGCGCTCGCCTCGTCGACCGTGGCGAACCACAGCTGGACCTGCTCCATCGTGTTGCGCGAACCGGTCCAGCCCATCAGCGGATCGATTTCCTTGGGTGCCGGCTCGCTCTCGAGCAGCCATTCCTTGGTGTTGGCTTGCCCCGACTGCATGGCCGTCTTGGCCGGTTTGAAGATGCGCACCCTCATTGACGCCCGTTCTCCGACGATTTGAGCCCGAGGCGGCGAAGCTGGTCGGGGCGGCCGGATTTGAACCGACGACCTTCTGCGCCCAAGGCAGACGCGCTACCAGGCTGCGCTACGCCCCGCTATTCAGCCTTCCGGCCGCAAGCTCCTGATGGCGCGGGATTTCTACCAGCGACGTGGCCCGCTCGAAAGCGCAAATTCCAGATGATACAGTGCTTCATGTTCGACCAGACGCCCGAGAACGGCGGCCCCGGCCGGGTGCCGTCGATCAATGTCCTGGGCGGTCCGCTGCGGCCCTGCTCCATCGAACCGCTGACCGGCTTCTTCCGCGACGCCTGCTGCAACACCGGTCGCGAGGATCTTGGCCTGCATACGGTCTGTGCTGTCATGACGGCCGAGTTCCTGGCCTTCTCCAAGGCCGCTGGCAACGATCTCAGCACGCCGATGCCGCAGCATGGCTTTGCCGGCCTCAAACCCGGCGATCGCTGGTGCCTGTGCGCCGCCCGCTGGAAGGAGGCGTTCGATGCCGAACGCGCCCCGCAGGTGGTGCTCGAGTCCACACATGCCGTTACTCTGCAGATCGTCTCGCTCGACGAACTGCAGAAGCACGCAGTCAAGCTTCAATGAATTGATAGCCCGTGCGGATCCGCCCGTCGCCGCCCAGCACCAGGAAATCGAAGCCAACCGAGATCACTTCCCCGCCCGAGGCCGGGCGCATTTCCCAGCGCAGCTTGATCGCGCCGTGATGACCATCGACGCTGTCGCCCAGGCAAAAGACGTTGCCCCTGTCCTTCACCCACTTTTCATAGGCGCTTGTCACCCGCGTTTCTATTTCGGCATGACCGATCGCTTCGATGGTGCGCGAAAGGTGATGTGCCTCCTCCTGCCAGAGCTCGCGTATGGTCAGGCGGCGTGCGTTATCGTCCGGTTCGTTCCAGACATTGACGTAACGCCGAACGAACGTGTCGATGTCGTGCATGACCTTCTCCCGGCTGCCGTTTCGATGCCAGAAATGCCTATTGCGAGGCGCCGAGGCGATGACGCGGGAGGTAATTGAGATGAAAACCTGGCCCAATCTTGGCGGTGCGCTCGGCGATTACGTCGATCGAAACTGGCTGCGCGACAGCCCGCTCAAGCGCCGGCTGCGCGAACAAACCGCGACGATGCGGCAGGCCGGCATGCAGATCTCGGCCCACCAAGGCCAGCAGATCGCCCTGCTCGCCCGCGCCGTCGGCGTCCGTTTCGCGGTCGAGGTCGGCACCTTCACCGGCTATTCGGCGCTCTGTCTCGCCGAGGTCCTGCCGCCCGACGGAAGGCTATGGTGCTGCGACGTCAGCGAAGAGTGGACCGCCATCGGCCGGCGCTACTGGCAGGAAGCCGGCGTCGATGGCCGGATCGAGCTCGCCATCGGTCCGGCCCTCAAGACGCTCGACCGGCTTCTGGCGCAGGGCTTGGCGGGCCGGCTCGACCTCGCCTTCATCGATGCCGACAAGACCAACTACGATGCCTACTACAAGCGATGCCTGATACTCGTTCGCCCCGGCGGATTGATCCTGCTCGACAATGTGCTGTGGGGCGGCGCGGTCGCCAATCTGGCCGAGAAGGATGAGGACACCGAGGCGATCCGCGCGCTGAACGCCAAGCTCAAGAACGACGAGCGGATCGATCTCACGCTGTTTGCCGTGGGCGACGGTATGAGCTGCGCTCTGAAACGCTAGCGCATCGCCCCGCGGCGCTGCCGAAGATCTCGTGCCTCACCTTGTCGCCGGGCTTGATGCCGAGCAGCCGGGCGGTGCCGCCGTTGATCTCGAGGACGGCGCGCACCGCGGCCTTGCTCGGAATGGTGTCGGTCGACATCGGCACCGCGTTGGCATGAACGTGGCGGATCGTGCCGTCGCCGGCGATGAACACCATGTCGAGCGGGATCAACGTGTTCTTCATCCAGAAGGTGACCGGCTGCTCCTCGAAGAAGTCGAACAGCATGCCCTCGTAGGCGCCGAGCTGCTTGCGGTACATCAGGCCGTGTTCGCGCTGCGCCTCGGTCGTGGCCATGTCGATGTCGAACTTGATGCTGCGCTGGGCGGTGACGATCACCAGGCAGGAACGCTCGAACTTGATGTCGGGTTCCTGGCCGCCGGCGATGCTTGCCCCTAGAACCAACGGCACGGCCAACGCCAAGCGGCGGCTCAACCGCCGCGTACCCACCAAAGACGCCATCTCGCTTAAGTGCCCGGCGGGCGCGCCGTCGGTCAAGCCGCCCTGATTTCGACGACTTGCAGGCCCTTTTGCCCTTCGGCGATACGCACCATGACCTTTTGTCCGGGCGCCAGCGATTCCAAACCGAAACGGCGCAGCACGGCGGCGTGGACGAAGATGTCGCCTTCGGCTGACTCGCGCGTCACGAAGCCATAGCCTCTTTCGTTATTGTACCATTTGACCAAGGCGGCGATGTATTCGCCCACCGGACCGCCTTCTGCCGGGATCGGCGGCGGCTTGGGCGACGCCGCGACGGCGGTCGAAGGATCGACATCGATCACTTTCATGACCTGCCAGCCCTTGGGGCCGCGCACACCGGCGCAAACGACTGTCGCACCGGGCTTGAGGTCTTCATGTCCGGCTTGCCGAAGTGTCGTCACATGCAGGAACGCGTCGCTGTTGTCGCCCTCAAGGGCCAAAAAACCGTAACCTTTGACGGCGTTGAACCACTTCACCTTACCACGCAGCTCAACTGATCCGCTGTCCCCGCCCGCTTCTCCCTGGTGGGTCGTCATTCAACGATCCCATGTTGTTATGCGGAAATCCTAGCAGCCCGGCGGGTGGGTGCAACGCCCTTGTGACGCCCCCGTGAACGTCTTGCGACCTTCGCCCAGGGCAATATCCGAGTGCAATTTGCCCGACTCCGGGGACGGCGGCGCAGCGACGATTGATACGAGCCTGTGTGGCCTTTTTGACACGCCGCCTCGAGAAGTGATGCGAGGCGAGCGTCGGCCTCCTCGCCACGCCTCAATTGAGCCAAAGTGTTACAGTTAATGTCACGCGGCCGCATATCAGCCTTGGTTCCCCACGAGCCCCAATTGTGAGCCTTTCCTTCAAGTTGGATTTGCCGCGGATGTGCCGCTGCGCCCTGCTCGCGATGTGCATGGCCGCCGCATCCGCCGGAGAGGTGGCAGCTCAGGTCGTCGAAATCCATCAATGGCAGGGCGTCAACGCCGTCACGCGACAGCCCGAGCAGGTGGTTGCCGCGACGATGGCGGAATGGCGCAGCCTGTGGAGCCGCGTGGGCGTCGAGCCACCGACGCAGGCGTTCGACGTCGGACGCATGGAAGCGGTTGGCATCTTCCTCGGCGGTCGCGCGAGCGATGGTTATTCGGTGAACGTCCTGTCGGCCGCCCGCCGGCGCGATCGGATCATCGTGGTCTTCGAGGAGCATGCGCCCGACAACGTGCTCGCCGCGCAAGCGGCACCGGCGCGCACCGTGACGACGACGACGACAAGCATCCCTGGCTCCGCCGGCTTCGCCCAGAGCGGTGTGACGGCCAGCCTGCCGCCGATTCCCTACCGTCCGCCGGGGCCGCCCAGCTCGCCTTGGGCCATCTTGCTGCTCAACCGCGCCGACCTGCCCATCACCGTCGAACAGCGGCTGTTCTTCCACTAGTAGCCTCAATGGGAGTGCCGCGGCACGCCCTTGGTCTCGGCGATTTTCTGGTAGTTGACGGCGAAATCCAGGCAGGCGCCGCTCGCCAATTGACCGATGAACTTGCGCTGCAGTTCCTGCCAAGGCGTCTGGCTTTCCTTGATGTTCGGCTTCCACGCCGCCTTGCGCCGGGCAAGCTCGTCGGCCGGGATCAGGATGTTGGCCGTGCGCTTGCCGATATCGATACGCACCCTGTCGCCGGTCTCGAGCAGCGCCAGTCCGCCGCCGACCGCGGCTTCCGGCGAGGCATTGAGGATCGAGGGGCTGGCCGAGGTGCCGCTCTGCCGGCCGTCGCCGACGCATGGCAGCAGCAGCACGCCGCCTTTCACCAGCCTGTCCGGCGGTAGCATGTTCACGACCTCGGCGGCGCCCGGATAGCCGACCGGGCCGGTGTTGCGGATGAACAGGATGCTGTTCTCGTCGACCGGCAGCGACGGATCATTGATGCGGTGATGGTAGTCCTCCGGTCCGTCGAACACGATCGCCGTGCCCTCGAAGGCGTCCCTGTCGCCGGGTCGCTCGAGATACTTCTCGCGGAATTCGGGCGAGATCACCGACGTCTTCATGATCGCCGAGTCGAACAGATTGCCCGAGAGCACGGCGAAGCCCGCCTGCCGCAGCATCGGCTTGTCGTAGCTCTTGATCACCTCGCCGTCGGCCGGCGCCGCCTTCTTGACGTTCTCGCCCATCGTCTTGCCGGTGACCGTGAGCGCATCGGCGTGAATCCTGTTCTGCAGCAGAAGCTCGCGCATCACCGGGGCACGCCGCCCGCGCGATGGAAGGCCTCGCCGAGATACTTGCCCGCCGGCATGCAGTTCACCAGCAGAGGAATGTCATAGCCGATCCTGTCCCAATCGGCGTTGTCGAGCGCGACGCCGATGTGGCGGGCGATTGCATTGACGTGCGGCGGGCAGTTGGTCGAGGCGCCGAGCGCGCTGGCGGCGACGATCGCGTTCTCGAACGCCCGGCGGGTCAGGATGTCGGAAGGCTTCAGGTCTTCCCACACCATGTCGACGATGCGCTTTCCGGTCTCGTAGGCGATCTGGCCGCGCTCGCGATAGGGCGCCGGGATGGCGGCGCAGCCCGGCAGCGACATGCCGAGCGCCTCGGCCATGCTGTTCATCGAGAGCGCCGTGCCCATGGTGTTGCAGTGCCCCGCGCTCGGCGCGCTGCCGGCGACCCATTCGAAGAATTTCGGCAGATCGATGCGGCCGGCCGCCAGTTCCTGGCGCGCGTACCACACGATCGTGCCCGAGCCGGCGAGGCCGCCGGCGAAATGGCCGTCGAGCATCGGCCCGCCCGACAGCACGATCGCCGGAATGTTCACCGTCGCCGCCCCCATGATCATCGCCGGCGTGGTCTTGTCGCAGCCCGTCGTCAGCACCACGCCGTCGAAGAAGTAGCCGTACAGGCACTCGACCAGGCTCAAATAGGCGAGGTTGCGGTCGAGCGATGCGGTCGGCCGCTTGCCCGTCTCCTGGATCGGATGGACCGGAAACTCGATGGGAATGCCGCCGGCGTCGCGGATGCCGTCGCGCACGCGTTGCGCAAGTTCGAGATGATGGCGATTGCATGGCGACAGGTCGCTGCCGGTCTGGGCGATGCCGACGATCGGCCGGCTGCTGTGCAGCTCGGCCAAGGTCAGGCCGAAATTCATGTAGCGCTCGAGATAGAGCGCCGCCATCGTCGGATCCCCCGGCGCGTCGAACCATTCGCGGCTGCGCAGCCGGCGGCCCTTGCCATTACCCTTGTTGTCGGCGGCCATCGTATTCCTCCGAATTCGTTGCGCCGAGCCTAGCATGC
>Ga0187782_10003082_pt1 | contig 12396 bp, 11 predicted proteins | sample 0715_SJ02_MP15_2_FD_132454 | JGI IMG/M metagenome (GOLD analysis project Ga0187782, IMG submission 132454) | Tropical peat soil microbial communities from peatlands in Department of Meta, Colombia - 0715_SJ02_MP15_20_MG | ecosystem: Environmental > Terrestrial > Soil > Wetlands > Peat | place...
ATGAACCAGTTCGCTGAGTGACTTGCGGTGCCAGGCCATCACTTCAGCCAACAGAAGCGCAGAAACCGTAGCGTCGCGTTCCGGCAGATAGAGACTCGTGCCGATGCCACCGCTTTCTTCGCCGCCGATCAGGATGTTTTGCTCGAGCATGAGTTCGCAGATGTATTTGAAGCCGATGGGTACTTCATGGAGCTTGCGATCGAATTTGGAGGCCAAGGCATCAATCAATTTGGTCACGGAGAATGTCTTGGCGATGTCCCCGGGCAACCGGCGCGTGCCGATCAGGTGCCACACCAGCAAGGAAAAAATCTGATGCGGGTTGATGAAGGTGCCGCAGCGATCGATGGCGCCGATGCGGTCGCCGTCGCCATCGGCAGCGAAACCCGCATCGTATTTGCCGCTAAGCACCGCTTCGCGCAGCGCGGAAATGTGCGGCTCGATGGGTTCCGGGTGGACACCGCCGAAGCGTGGATCGCGGCTGCCGCGAATTTCGTCGCAGGCGACTCCATTGCGCACGAAAAGCTGGCGAAGCAATCCGGCAGCCGAGCCGTGCATGGGGTCAGTGATGAACCGGAACTTGGCGTCTCGGAGACGCTGCCAATCGACGAGTTTCTCGATGGTAGCGAGATACGGTTCGCTTGGCTCGAGTGTGTGAATTAATTCTCTCCGCGCGGGTAGAGGAGGGACGCCGTCCTCCAGCACTCGTTCGAGTTCGATTTCGATTTCCGCCACGATGGACGGCAGCGCGCTGCTTCCGTAACTCGCCTTGTACTTGATGCCGTTCCAGCGATATGGATTGTGGCTCGCGGTGACCACAACGCCGCCGGCGGCTTGGTGCTGGCGCACTAACAAAGAAATGGTGGGAGTAGGGCAGGGCTTGTCTGCAAGCCAGACCGGAGTGCCGGTTGAGCTAAGCACGTCGGCGATGGCAGCAGCTGTGCTGTCGGACTCGTAGCGATGGTCGTAACCGATCAGGACGCCTTTCCGAGGATCCTCGGCGCGTATCACGTAGCGGGCTATGGCTTGCGCAACGATCCGCGCGTTCGGCAAGGTGAAGTCCTGGCCGATGATGCCGCGCCACCCGTCTGTTCCGAATTTAATGTTGGTCATTATGTGTGAGTATACGCGAACCAACAGAGGCTCCCAACGCGGACCGGTAAGAAACCGGGCCAATTTGGCCGACTCCGAACTTCCTTACAAAAGTTTTTTGAGTTTTCGCTCTTCGAGCAACTTAACGATTTTGCTCACGTCTTGTGCGCGCTCGCGAGGGCAGATCAGCAGCGCGTCACGTGTTTCGACGACCACCAGATCGCGAACACCGATCGCCGCGACGAATTTGTCCGGACTCCACAGAAAATTGCCTTCGGCGTCCAACGCCTGATTGGGCCCGGCGAAAATATTTTCACCGCGCTGTTTTGCTAGCAACTCGTAGACAGCGGCCCACGAGCCAATATCGCTCCAGCCGATGTCGGCGGGAATTACGAAGACCTTGGCGAAGGTGCTCCCGGCCGCCTTTTCGAGAACGGCGTAGTCGACGGAGATATTTTCCAGCTTTGGATAAATCTTCTGAACGCGCGAGCGGTAGCTCCGTTTGCCGATGTGGGCCGAAAGCTCGTCCATGGCCTTATGCGTTTCGGGAAGGAATTCCTTAAGCGCATCAAGAAAGGTCGAAACACGCCAGAAGAACATTCCCGCGTTCCAGAAGTAATTTCCCGATGCCTGATACTCACGAGCCACAGGCAACGCCGGCTTCTCGGTGAAACGGCGAACCGGGAAGTAAGGAAACTTGTCGCTGGCTTCCTGGGTTTCTGCCCGCTCGATGTAGCCAAAGCCGGTTTCCGGGCGCGTGGGTGAAATTCCCAGCACAACCATGCGATTTGGCTCGCGCGCAATGTCCAGCGCCGCGCGAACGATCTGCCGGTAGCGATCGGGTTTGCCGATGTAATGATCGGCTGGTAGAACAGCCAGCAGCGCGTCACCCTTTGCGGCGTGGCGAACGTGGATGGCCGCCAGCGCAATCGCCGCCGTGGTATTCCGGCCCAAGGGTTCGGTCAGAACGCGTCTGCGCGCGGCAGCAGGCAACTGTTTCGACAGGGCTGCAGCTTGTTCGGAATTGGTGACCGTCCAGATGCGTTCTGGTGCAATGACGGAATGCAAGCGCTCGACGGTCTGCTGCAGCATGGTGCTCTTGCCAACGATGTTGAGCAGTTGTTTGGGAGTGCGCGTGCGGCTGCGTGGCCAGAAACGCGTGCCACGCCCGCCCGCGAGAATAACCGCATGAGCGCTGAGCTTTGAATCGGGCATCGGCTTCATTCCAGCACGACTCGCGAGATGGCTTCCATGTCAAATCCCTGGTTCTGCAATTGGTGAATCAGCAGTTTTGGGTCGGGCACGGTGACTCGAAGGAACGAAGAAGGCTCGGCGGGCTGCAGAAGTGCTACTTCCAGCGAAGCTGGCAGAAACCAGGCCTGGCCGGGCCGGTAAGGATGGCCCGATTCCGAGTCATGCAGCCTTCCACGCCCGCGCAAAAACACGAGAAGCTGAAATTGCGAGGCGTCACCTTCGATAGAAGTGGTCCGATCGCAATCCCACCGCTCGGTAGCGAAAAACTTGCACGCCGCGAGTAAATGCTTGCTGGCATCCGGGGAATGTAGAGACAAAGAAGGCACTTTTCCGCTTCGGGTGCCGTCGAAACGCGTCACATCTAGGGCCTTCTCCAAGTGCAATTCCCGCGGTTTTCCCGCGTTGTCCACGCGGCCGTAATCGTAAACGCGATAGGTCAAATCCGAATACTCCTGAATCTCGCAGACGATCATGCCCGGACAAATCGCGTGCTGCGTGCCCGCTTCGACAAAATAGGTTTCTCCAGCGTGGACCTGATAGCGCACAAAGAGATCTTCGACCGTGTCCCGCGCGACTCGCTCTTCGAACGCCTCACGCGAGACGCCGGGTTTCAAGCCAATCAGCAACTCCGCTCCCGGATCCGCGCAAACGACATGCCACATTTCGGTTTTGCCGCGGCCGCCGGCATCCTGTTCGTAGATGGCGGCGTAAGAATCATCGGGATGGACTTGAATGGAGAGCTTGTCTCTGGGAAACAGAAACTTCAGGAGCAGCGGAAACTCCGGATATACGCCGGAGCGGATGCCACGCCAATCGGCAGGCATGTTGTGCCAACTTTCTCCAAGGAGCTTTCCCGCGAAGGGGCCGGTGACCACGCGCGATTCCAGTGCGGTGAGCCAGGCCTCGCCCAGGGGTTCCGGCAAATTCGTTTTCTCCGGGAAAAGAGGCGCCAGTGAGCGAGCTCCCCAAGGCCGCGGACTGAAGATCGGTTCAATGCGCGTTAGAACGGGTTCGGCCACAATCAGAATGCAGCTTCGGCGCGCGTAAGAAATCTACTCAACCGCCGCAGTCCCTCCTCGATCCGGTCCAGCGAAGTGGCATAGGAAAGCCGCAGAAAACCTGGTGCACCGAACGCTTCACCTGGCACCAGGGCGACGTGCGCTTCTTGCAGAAGTTTGTTTGCAAGTTCCGTGCAATTCTTCGCCAGCGGACTCTTGCCTTGCAGATGCGCGGACACGTTCGGAAATGCATAGAACGCGCCGCCGGGCCACTCGCAAGTGACACCATCAATTTCGCGCAGTCCTTCGACAATGCGCTTTCGCCGTTTGGTGTACTCCGCCAACATTACGGGAACGCTTTCCATCGAGCCGCGCATTGCTTCCAGCGCCGCGTATTGCGCGATAGAAGTTGGATTGGAAGTAGATTGGCTCTGAATCTTGACCATGGCCTGGATGAGCGGCTCTGGTGCAAGTGTATAACCAATGCGCCAGCCAGTCATGGCAAACGTTTTTGACATCGAGCCGATGATGATCACGCGATCGTTCGAATCCGGGGCACTCGCGATGGAAAAGGGCTTGTGCGGCTCGTAGACGAAATGCGAATAGCATTCGTCACCCATCAGCCAGAGGTTGTGTTTCTTGCAGACCGCCAGAATCCGTTTGTATTCGTCGCCATCGACCACGCCGCCCGTGGGATTGCTGGGCGAGTTGATGATCACCATTTTTGTTTTCGGAGTAATAGCTTTTTCGATCTCCGCGGCCTTGGCGCTGAATCCGTCCTGCGCGCGCGTGGGTACGATCACCGGAGTGCCGCCCGCATACTTGATGATGTCTGGATAGCTGACCCAGTAAGGAGCGGGGACAATCACTTCATCGCCGTTCTGAATCAGAACGCAAACAATGTTAAAGATGGAGTGCTTGCCGCCGACGTTGACCACGCATTCTTTTCCCGTATAGCTGGAGCCGAGTTCGCGATTGTGCCAGTTCACGATGGCTTCGCGCAGGAGCATGATGCCGCCAGTCGGCGTGTACTTCGTGCGGTTTTCTTCAATCGCCCGGATGGCTGCCTTTTTGATATGGTCCGGAGTCGGAAAGTCGGGTTCGCCGGGGCCAAAGTCGGCGACGTCCACGCCCTTGGCCTTGAGTTGTTCCGCGGCGCCGATGACCGCCGAGGTCGGCGAAACCTGAATCCGATTGATGCGATTGGTTAACTCCACAACGTCTCCTTGCCTGGGATGATGGATAGATAGTTTTCAGGAAATCGCGAGGAATTTCAATCCGCAACGCGCAGAAAGTCCATTTTGTCTCGCCGCCGATTGCTGGACGGCCAGTGTCAGGAAACCTTGGAGCGCAGGCGCTGCTCCACGATGGGAGGAACCAGGCCGGTCAGCGGGCCGCCCAACTGTGCAATTTCTCGAACCAACTTGGCGCTCAAGTAGCTGTAACTTTCACTCGGCAGCATGAACACCGTTTCCAAACGGGGCTCCAGCTTGCGGTTCATCAACGCCATTTGAAGTTCGTATTCATAGTCGGAGATGGCGCGAATACCGCGGAGAATCACGGCGGCGCCACGCTTGCGGGCGTAATCGACGAGCAAGCCGTCAAAGACGTCGACTTCCACGGCATCCCAGCGCTTGGTAACTTCGCGTAACATATCGACGCGTTCGGACAAGGAGAACAGCGGCTCCTTTTCCGCGTTTTTCAGGACCGCCACAATCAGCCGGTCAAACATCTTTTCGCCGCGGTCGATGAGGTCCAGATGACCATTGGTCACTGGATCAAAGGAGCCGGGATAGATAGCCACCGAGGTTTTCATAGTGATTTTCGAGACATTCTATCGCAAAAGGATTGCGAAACGAGAGAGAAGTTAGCGGAAACGGAGATTGTGACCGCGGGCATGGAAAATGATTGCGTGTTGTGGAGAAAATAGGACGGTCTGACTTATTCTCTATTGTAACGATTTAATAGTGGAATCAGGTTTTGGCTGGGTTGGAGGCGGATGATGCTTGGGAATACCCTGAAATGGAATGGAATTTTCCTTGTTTTGCTGTCGATGTTGGCTGCCGCTCCGGTGCTCGCGCAGAGCTCCAGTGAATTAAACGTTATCCCGCTTCCCGCTAAAGCGCAGTTGGGGAGCGGCGTCCTGCCGATTGACCGCGGATTCACCATTGGATTTATCGGATTTCATGACGAGAGGCTGGATAGGGCGGGCCAGCGCTTTCTGGTGCAACTGCATCGCGAAACGGGAATCGTTTTTGCGGCTGCGGGATCGCAGGCAGGCGTGCTTGCGCCACGTGACGCGGCTCGGGCCACCTTGCTTGTGACTACCGGGCGCGACAGCAAACCGGTGCAGGAATTGGGCGAGGATGAATCCTACACGTTGGAGATCACGCCTTCCGGCGCGAAATTGAATGCCATGACCGCCCTGGGTGCGCTCCGCGGACTGCAAACGGTTCTGCAACTCGTTTCCATAACCCCTAACGGATTTTCTGTTCCGGCGGTACTGATTCAGGACCAACCCCGGTTCCCCTGGCGCGGCCTGATGATTGATTCTTCGCGGCACTTCATGCCCATCCCAGTGCTGAAACGCAATCTGGATGCCATGGAAGCCGTGAAGATGAACGTGTTCCACTGGCACCTGTCAGACAACCAGGGATTCCGCGTGGAGAGCCATAGATTCCCGAAATTGCAGACCGACGGCTCCGACGGGTTTTTCTACACGCAGGACGAAATCCACGAGGTGATTACCTACGCGCGCGACCGCGGTATTCGCGTGGTGCCGGAATTCGATATGCCCGGCCACTGCACGGCCTGGCTCGCGGCTTATCCCGAACTTGCGAGCGGCTCGGGGCCTTATCAGATCGAACGCAAATGGGGCGTCTTCGATCCGGCAATGGACCCAACCAACGAAAAAACCTATCGATTCCTGAACGACTTCATTGCTGAGATGGCGAAGCTTTTCCCGGATCAGTATTTCCACATTGGCGGAGACGAAGTGAACGGTAAAGAATGGGATGCCAATCCGAAGGTTCAGGAGTTCATGAAGTCTCATGGCCTCAAGAAGAACTCGGAATTGCAGGCGTACTTCAGCCAGCGGGTGCAGGAACTCGTGGTGAAGCACGGGAAAGCGACTATCGGCTGGGACGAAGTTCTGATTCCGGGAGTGCCCAAAACCGTGATGATCCAATCCTGGCGCGGCGCGCAATCGTTGTCAGCGGCGGCGAAGCAAGGTTATCGCGGGATTCTATCTAACGGCTATTACATTGACCTGGGCTGGAGCGCCGCGCGCCACTATGAGGTCGATCCTATGGGCGGAGCGGCCGCGGATCTGAATGCCGACGAGAAGCAGCGCATCCTGGGAGGCGAGTCCACTATGTGGTCAGAGTACGTGAACCCTGAAAACGTGGATTCCCGCATCTGGCCGCGGAATGCCGCGATCGCGGAGCGCTTTTGGTCGCCGCAAGACACCACGGACGTAGATTCGATGTATCGCCGCATGCAGGCGGAAAGCGTGCGGCTCGAGTGGCTCGGCCTGACGCACCGCACTTATCAGCGGCAAATGGTGCAGCGGATGGCCGGCGCCTCGTCGACGGAAGAGACTGCCTCACTGCTCACGCTGGTGGAGGCGCTTGAACCGGTGAAAGACTACACCCGCGAAGAGTTGGCCACAGAAGAGCCCACCAGCCAGACTCCACTGGTACGTGTGGTGGACACCGTAAATCCAGAGAGCGAGGTGTCGCGGCGCTTTAGCGCGAACGTGGACCAGTTCCTGGCTTCTTCCTGCAAGGATGCCGCGCTGGTGGCGAGCCTGCGAACGCAGTTAACACAGTGGGCGAAGAATGACGGAATGGTGCAAGCCGTTGCACAGCGTTCATCGATCGTGAAGGATGCCGTTCCCGCCTCGGCAGCGCTGTCGCAGTCTGCCGAATTGGCGCTCAGTGCGCTGGACCGAATCAATCAAGCCTTGCCCGTTCCGGACGATCTGAAGAAGCAGCAAATCGCTGCGCTAAATGCCTTCGAGACGCAAGCGCACAAATCGCAACTGACAATTCCAGCGCGCGCAGCGTTCCAGAAACTGATCGAAGCTGCCGGAAGCGGAGGCCCTTGCGCCCCAAAATAGAATGAAGCCTCTTCACTTCATCCTGTTGCCACGGAGCAATTGAGGGCCCGAAAATCGCTGTTGGATGTTGAGAACTCGCCATTTAACGTACGCGACTGGAAATGGGACCAAATTAGTCTTACTGTAAGTGTCGCCTAATTAAGAAGTTGTAGCATCGTCTGTTCGCTTGGGGTTGACAGGCGACCTCCCTGGGAGGTATATTTCTATTGCGACTAAATTAGTCGTATTAGCATCCTACGGGGTGTCAGAAGCATGTTTAAGCTTTCGAAGAAAGCGGATTACGGGCTGATTGCGATGAAACACCTGGCGATACACCGCCAGGAACATGCCTGCAGCGCCAACGAAATCGCTGAGGAATACGGGATTTCCGCGACGCTCATGGCCAAGGTGCTGCAGAAGCTGGCCAAGCAGGGATTGGTGGCAGCGAAACACGGTTCGACTGGCGGGTATCAGCTAGCGCGGCAGCCACATCAAATCAGCGCTCTGGAAGTGCTGACGGCGATCGACGGGCCGGTGCTGATCACCTCTTGTGTGACCAGCCATGGAAATTGCGACGCAACGGAGCGCTGCTCGGTCAAGGAACCGTTGCAGCGCGTGAACGAGAGCATTTTGGGAGTTTTGAGCACGGTGAGCATCGCTCATCTGAGCGAGGACAAGCAGGAATTGGCTCTGGTGGAATTGAAGGGGATGGACCGGCTGGCGGCTAGCCGCTGACCAAGATAAGTCTGGGCCCCACAGGAGAAGAACATGGCTGTCAAGCTGCCGATTTACATGGACAATCACGCCACCACGCCGGTCGACCCGCGCGTGCTGGAAGCGATGATGCCCTACTTCACCGACAAGTTTGGCAACGCCGCCAGCCGCAACCATTCGTTTGGCTGGAGCGCGGAAGAGGCGGTGGAGAATGCCCGGCAGCAGGTGGCGACGTTGATTGGCGCCACCGCCAAGGAGATCATTTTTACCAGCGGTGCGACTGAGTCGGACAACCTGATGATCAAGGGCGTCGCGGAGATGTACCGCGAGAAGGGCAATCACATCATCACGCAGGCCATCGAGCACAAGGCGGTGCTGGATACCTGCAAGAACCTGGAGAAGCACGGGTTCGAAGTGACCTATCTGCCGGTGCAGCGCGACGGCCGCGTGGATCCTGAGGACGTTCGCAAGGCCATTAGGCCAACAACGATCCTCATTTCCATCATGTATGCGAACAATGAGATTGGCGTCATCAATCCGATCGCGGAGATCGGCAAGCTGGCCAAGGAGCACGGAATCGTCTTTGCGGTTGATGGTGTGCAGGCCGTCGGCAAGATTCCTGTCGACGTGCAAAAAGACAATATCGATCTGCTGGCCATCTCTGCGCACAAGATTTACGGCCCGAAGGGTGTGGGCGCGCTGTATGTCCGGCGGCGCAATCCGCGCGTGCAGCTTTCCGCGATTATCGATGGGGGCGGCCACGAGCGCGGTATGCGCTCGGGCACGTTGAACGTTCCGGGCATCGTCGGCTTAGGTAAGGCTTGCGAACTTTGTCACCAGGAAATGGCAACGGAAGGCGAGCGGCTGCGCGGCTTGCGCGACCGCCTGCGCGCCGGCCTGGAAGCCAAGCTGGACGAAGTGTTCATCAACGGTTCGATAGAGCATCGGCTCCCGAACAACCTCAACATGAGCTTTGCCTATGTCGAAGGCGAATCGCTCCTGATGGGGATCAATGACGTGGCGGTTTCGAGCGGTTCTGCGTGCACCTCGGCAACCCTCGAACCCAGCTATGTACTCAAAGCTCTAGGCGTAGGTGAGGATCTGGCGCATACGTCGATCCGCTTCGGCCTGGGGCGCTTCACGACGCAGGAAGAAGTCGACTACGTGATCGACAAAATGGTGCAGGTTGTTACCAAGCTGCGCGAGCTTTCGCCGCTCTACGAAATGGCTAAGGAAGGGATCGACATCTCCAAGGTCAAGTGGCAAACCGCGTAATTTTTTAGAAAGACGGTAAAGGAAATGGCAGCAAGTGCAATTGCAACGGAAGGGACGCTCCGGATTCACCGGTCGATTGCCGGGACTTCGGCACCGTTCCGTGTGACGTATCAGGCCTATCAGGACGGCGACGAGCCCGCTCCTGCGGCTGAGCGTTCGTTTTATCACCTCCAGGATGTTCGTGAGTTTCTGAACGTCCTTGGAATCGGCGCGCAGTATGTGCGGGAAGCGCTACGGGAATTGACCGCGGGGCGCTCCGCATTTTTGACCAACATTGCCTTGACGGAAAAGGCCGTCAAGAACGCAGGCTTTTCCGCCCTTCTCGCGGCAGCGAAGGGCTGAGGGTCTGCGAGGTTAAGGTTACAGAAGGAGAGGGGGCTCATGGCATACAGTGACAAGGTCGTTGACCACTACAATAATCCGCGCAACGTCGGCAGCCTTCCCAAGGAAGATCCCAATGTCGGGACCGGCCTGGTGGGCGCTCCGGAATGTGGCGACGTGATGAAGCTGCAAATGAAGATCAATCCGGAGACGCAGGTTATTGAAGAAGCCAAGTTCAAGACGTTTGGCTGCGGCTCTGCCATCGCCAGCTCTTCTCTGGCAACGGAATGGGTCAAGGGCAAGACCGTGGACGAGGCGCTCGCGATCAAAAACACGGACATAGTGCGCGAGTTGTCGCTTCCGCCGGTCAAGATTCACTGCTCCGTGCTGGCTGAGGACGCCATCAAGGCAGCCATCGGCGATTGGAAGAAAAAGCACGGCGTGGAAATTCCCGCGCACGAAAAGTCCTCGCACTAACTGCGAGGCTTGGCGCGGGCGCTAAAGGCGTCTTCCGGCGGTTAGACCTGGCCGCCGGAGGATGCTGTCCAAGTTTTTCGACAATCGCTCCAGAAGGCAGTGCAGATTATGGCTACGGAAATCACGACGCAGGTTCCGGAAAAAGAAAAGACCGGGCCGGTGATTCACATGACCGAGCGCGCCGCGAAGAAAATCCTCGCGTTGCTTGCCAAGGAAGGTGTGTCTCCGGAAATCGGCGGCCTGCGCGTGGGCGTGCAAGGTGGGGGCTGCTCGGGGCTTTCCTATGCCATGCGCCTGGATACCAAGGCGCGCGACCGCGACAAAATTTTCGAGGAATTTGGAGCCCGTATTTTCGTGGACCCGAAAAGCCTTCTGTACCTGAACGGCACGACTCTCGAGTACGAGGAGACTTTGATGCGGCAAGGCTTCGTCTTCCAGAATCCTAACGCCGCGCGGAGTTGCGGCTGCGGGAGTTCCTTTACGGCGTAGCGCGGCAGCATAGACCTTAGTCTGTGCGTTTCTGGCTGGAACTCAGTCGGTCGGACAAGTGGTTGGCTACCGCAAACGCCAGCCACTTTTTTTGTTGTATGGGGGCGAAAGCGCAAAACTCTTATGGCTAGCTCGATTCCTTCGACGAATCCTCCTCTGGTGTGCTGGAACTGTCACGAGCGCACGGTGGGCACGCATTTTTGCTCCTCGTGTGGCAAGGTTCTGCAGGTTCCGGAACACAGCGATTATTTCGCCATGTTCGAATTGCCGCGCAAGTTGTGGATTGAGATGAGCGCGCTGGAACAGAAATTCTTGCAGCTCAGTTGGAAGCTGCACCCGGATAATTTCGTGAACTCGGCAAACGAAGAACGGGAGATTTCGCTGAAGCGCAGTTCCGAATTGAACGATGCTTATCGCACGCTGCGCGATCCTGTGGCGCGCGTCGAATATCTTCTCGCGATTGAAGGCGCTCGCAAAGAAGGACGCAACAAGCAGCAGGCTCCTCCGGAATTGCTCGAGGAAGTCTTTGAGCTGAATGAATCGCTAGATGAACTGCGCGATGCCAAAGCCTCTGGCGGTGAGACCGCCAGGTTGAAGCATCGTTTGGAAACGGCGGAAAAGAGTTTCGAGCAAAAGTTGACTGAGGTTGACAGCCAGCTGCAAGGCGCAGCCCGCGAATGGGACAAGCTAATTGATGAAAAGGCGGACGAGTCCCGACGCAACGCCGCAAAGGTAAAACTAAACGAGTTGCTGAACCGGCGATCGTATATCCGGAATCTGGTTGTGAATGTTCAGAAGGAATTGCTTTAGGCCGGAGCGGCTTGGGTTACTTAAAACTTAGTACTTGCTACTGAAAACTCCCATGGGACGAATCGTCGGAATCGATCTCGGCACGACCAACAGCTTGGTTGCGTACATTGATGCGCAGACCGGCCTCCCTAAGTGCATTCCCGGGCCGCAGGGGAGTACGCTCTGTCCTTCGATTGTTAGTCTCGATCCGGATGGCAGCATCATCGTCGGAGAACCAGCGCGGCGGCGGCTACTTACGCAACCCGAGCGCACCATCTACTCTGTGAAGCGGCTGATGGGCCGCGGGCCTTCGGATATCCAAAGTGAGTTAAAGCTCTTTCCGTTTCGCATCGACCCCTCCAGCAATCATGTGATTCGCGTCCGGCTGGGCGAGAAGGTGTTCACGCCGCCGGAAATTTCGTCGTTTATTCTTCGCGAGCTAAAGAATTGGGCGGAAGCGTTCTTTAGCGAGACCGTGGATCGCGCGGTCATCACCGTTCCCGCGTATTTCAATGACGCACAGCGACAGGCGACCAAAGATGCGGGCAAGCTGGCCGGACTCGAGGTGCTACGTTTGGTCAACGAGCCCACCGCAGCGGCTTTGGCGTATGGGCTGCACGAAGAGCAGCGCGGTAAGGTAGCGGTTTATGACCTGGGCGGCGGCACGTTCGACATTTCCATTCTGAAATTGATTTCCACCAGCGAAGGCGACATCTACCAGGTGCTATCCACCAACGGCGACACGCATCTGGGCGGCGACGACATTGACAATCTGCTACAGGCATTTGTGCACGAGCAGATTCTGCAGACGGACAAAATCGACTTTTCGCCTCACGGCGAGCTGGCGCAGGAGTTGCGCAAGGAACTCATCGCGCTGAAGCACAAGCTTTC
>Ga0187782_10003083_pt1 | contig 12396 bp, 11 predicted proteins | sample 0715_SJ02_MP15_2_FD_132454 | JGI IMG/M metagenome (GOLD analysis project Ga0187782, IMG submission 132454) | Tropical peat soil microbial communities from peatlands in Department of Meta, Colombia - 0715_SJ02_MP15_20_MG | ecosystem: Environmental > Terrestrial > Soil > Wetlands > Peat | place...
CCGTATAAGGGCGTGGCGCCGGCGCTCACCGACCTGCTCGGCGGCCAGGTGGCGCTGATGTTCTGCCCGATGGCGTCGGCCGTGGGTTTCGTGAAGCAGGGCAATCTGCGCGCGCTCGCGGTGACCGGCGCGATGCGTTCGCCACTGCTCCCCGACGTGCCCACCGTCGCCGAGGCCGGGCTTGCGGGCTACGAGTCCGGCCTGCACTACGGCCTCGTCGCGCCGGCCGGCACGCCGCGCTCGATCGTGGAAAAGCTCAACGCCGCGCTGCGCGCCGCCGTGACCTCGGCGGAATTTGCGGAAAAGCTCGGCGCCGACGGCGTCGAGCCGCTGCCGTCCAGTCCTGAGGACTACGCCACCGACATCGACCGCGAGGAGACCAAATGGTCGGCGATCCTGAAGAAATACGGCGGCAAGGTTGACTGAATCAGACCGACTAAATCAGACCGACTGAGCCGCGCCAAGAATTCCGGAACAGGTTCGCCATGAATTTCGACTACACCGACGAACAAAGACAATTCGCCGACAGCGTGCGCGGCTTCGCCCAGCAGCATCTCGCCAATGGTGCGCTCAAGCGCGCGCACGATCCGGGTTTTCCGTTCGATGTGGCGGCGCTGATGGCGAAGCAGGGACTCATGGGCATCTCGCTGCCGCAGAGCGAGGGCGGGCAGGGCGGCTCGCTGATGGATGCGGTGATCGCCATCGAGCAGGTCGCCGCCGAATGTCCGCGCAGCGCCGACGTGGTGCAGTTCGGCAATTTCGGTCCGATCCGCACCTTCGCCGAATACGGCACGGACGAGCAGAAAAAGCGCTGGCTCTCCGAGCTCCTGGCCGGCCGCATGGTGATGAGTCTCGGCATGAGCGAGCCCGACGCCGGCTCGGCGGTGACCGACCTGAAGACGACCGCGCGGCAGGACGGTGCCCATTACGTGCTCGACGGCAGCAAGGTGTTTTCCACCTTCAGCCCCGAGGCGCAGGTGTTTTTGATCTACGTGCGGTACGGACCGGGGCTCGGCGGCATCGGCTCGGTGCTGGTCGAGCGCGGCACGGCGGGCTTCACCATCGGGGCGCCGCGCGCTTTCATGAGCGACGAGGAATGGTCGGAGCTGCATTTCGCCGATTGCCGCATCCCGGCCGAGAACGTGCTGCTCGGCCCCGGCGGCTTCAAGAAGCAGATGGCGGGCTTCAACGTCGAGCGGCTCGGCAACACCGCGCGCTCGCTGGCCTACGGCCGCTACGCTTTCAACGCCGCGCGCGACTATGCGGCGACGCGCGAGCAGTTCGACCGGCCGCTGTGCGAGTTCCAGGGCCTGCAATGGAAGTTCGCCGACATGGCGATCAAGCTCGAAGGCGCGCAGCTTCTGCTCTATCGCGCCGCCACCAACGCCGACAAAGGCTTGCCGTCGGCCTACGAGACCGCGGTGGCCAAGACCGCCTGCAACCTGGCGGGCTTCGAGGTGGCGAGCGAGGCGGTGCAGATCATGGGCGCGCTCGGCTATTCGCGCGAGACGCTGGTCGAATACTGCATGCGGCGCACGCGCGGCTGGATGATCGCCGGCGGCTCCATCCAGATGCTCAAAAACCGCATCGCCGAGCACGTGTTCGACCGCCGCTTCGAGCAGCGCAAGCGCACGGGCCCGGCGGCCGCGTCGTGACGCGAGGCTTGCGTCAACGGCGTTATTTGTTGAGCACGAAAAGGCGCATGTACCAGAACAGCCGGCGCAGCGCGGCGGGATCGCCGCTCGCCGCCTGCGTCAGCCGCCGCCACACCGCCTTGCGGTGGAACGCGACGATGAAGACGGGACGCAATAGCATGAACAGGGCCGCAAGCGCGTGCCCGGCGAGACGGCGCGCCTTCTCGGCGAAGCCGTCGGCGCCGGCAAGCACCGTCTCGTCCGCGGGCGTCACATAGCGGCGCAGCTCGCGCATGGCCTGCGCCTCGAGTGCGTCCCATTTCGGGTTCAGCTCGCGGCCGTGCCAGCGCACCGGCAGAAAGAACAGCCGCCGCTTCAGCGGGTCGTAGAACGCGCTCTTGAAGTTGGCGCCGAACTGCACTTTGGCGACGAGATGGCCGAAGCACGGAACCGGGTGCTTGTTGATCGGCGCGTGGGCGGCGCGTTCCCAGCTGGCGAGAAAGATCTCGTCGGAGTCCTGAACGACGTGGATATTGGTCAGCGTGTCGGAGTTTCGGTAGAGGTAGTCGCCGTCAACGGTCCAATGATCGAGCGTCGAGGCGTCATGGCCGTCGATGGCGCCGTAGTCGAGCAGCACCGGCGCCCAGCTCAGGCAATGCACCAGGATGCCGTCGCCGTCGGGGCCGCGCCACCACGCCGCCGGCCCGACCAGCAGAAAGCCGGGCTCGTCCCATTCGTAGGCCAGCGTCTCGGGATGCAGGCCGTTGGCGGCGGCGCCGGCCATCTGGGCGCCGGTGATGACGAGCGGCGTGCCGGTCTCGCGGCGGCTTTCGTCCGGCACCGCCCCCATGGCGCGCAGGTTGCTGAAAAACTTTTCCTCGCCGAAGCGCAGCGCCGCGACCACCACGAGCTGGCAGCCGGACAGCGCCAGCTCCTGCATCCGCGCGACCGAGCCGTCGGACAGCATGCAGTCGGGGGTGAGGATCGCCGCATAGGCCCGGTCGCGATGGGCCATCATGCAGCCACGCTGGTGTCCGATGCCCATGTGCTCGCATCCGGATACCGTCGGCGGGCACGGCGGAATCTCGATCAGTTCGAGGTCGACATGGCGGCTCGCGGCGCGGAAGATCGGCGCCGCCTGCAGCGCCGCCCAGTCGGCGGGCGTGGTCGCAATCAAAAGTTTGCTTCGCGTCCGGGTCGCCAGTGCCGGCAGATTGCCCGGAGCGAGCAGGCTCGGCAGGCAATAGTCGAGAAAATAGCCGCGAAACCGTTCGCCCCAGAGGACGACGATGAAATAAATCGGCCGGTCGAGCATTGCATTCATGCGGTAGCCCATGGCGGACGGAAAAGGTGCCGTCAAGACGCGGCGAAAATTAGCCGGGGGCAAAAGCGCGTTGCGATAGGCGCCGTGCGACGGTAAGTTCCTCAGGCTTTCAGGTTGCGCCGCCGGGCGTCCGCCGTATGCTGCCGTTTTGCCGCAAGCTTGTCGATGGAAGCCGATTGCTGAGGCAGTAACGAGCGATGCGCGCATTTTGTGCTGGATTCTTGCGATCATGAGCGTAGCCGAAATGCAGTCGGGTGGAACGAACGCGGCTGAAGCGCCGATGCAATCCACCACCGCTACCGGCCAAGGTGCGCCCGTTGCGCTGCCGCTGTCGGTAATCCTGCCGAACTACAATCATGGCAAGCTGATACCGCGCGCGCTGCGCGCGTTGCTGACGCAGACGCCGCCGGCGAAGGAGATCATCGTCGTCGACGACGGCTCCACCGACGACAGCGTCGCCGTGATCGAAGATATCGCGCGACGCCACCCGTCGGTGCGGCTCATCCGCAATCCGGTCAATCAGGGCGTCATGGCTTCGGTCCGCACCGCAACCGCGGTTGCGACCGGCGAGTTCGTGCTGTTCGCCTCGTCGGACGATTTCGTGCTGCCCGGCCTGTTCAGCCGCGCGCGCGACGGGCTCAGCGAAAATCCGCGCGCGGCATTTTTCTGCTCGCGCGTCGCGCTGGTTGACGCCGCCGATCGGGTCATCGGGGTGCGGCCGTTCACGCTGCCGTGCCGCGGCCGCGGCTACCTCTCCCCCGAAGACGTGCGGCGCGCCATCAAGAACAGCGATTTCTGGGTCATCGGCACGAGTACAGTCTACCGGCGGCAGCTACTCGCCGACATCGGCTATTTCGACGCCCGGCTGGGCTCGCTGAGCGACGTGCTGGCCGACCGCCTGCTCGCCTTCAATCACGGCTTTTTCTTCGATCCCGCGGTGCTCGGCGCCTACAACAAGGATCCGATGAGCTTCTCCGGGCGCAACGCGCTCTCGGTCCCCGACAGCCAGCGGCTGTTGGCCGCGGCGCGGTCGTGGATGGCCGAAAACCTGCCCGAGGATGTCCGCGAGGAGCATGGGCAGCTGTTCGACCGGCGCATGCGCTTCGGCTTGGCTCGGCTGTGGGCGATCTGGCGCAGCGGCAGGCTCGACAGCGACGCCATGGCGGACATTCTCAACGCCGGTCCGTTCGACCGCAAAGTGCTGCGGGCGCTGGCCCGCCTCCCGGTCGGTTCGAGCTTTTTGGCGCTCGCCTTCATGACGCTGCGCGCGCCGCCGTTCGGTCTCCGGGCCACCCTCGCGGGCTTGTGGCGGGCGCTATGGTTCTGGTGCTTCGACCGTGCCGCCCTCACCCGCGAGGCGGAGGAACTGACCCGCCGCGCCGCCGTCGACCCGGCCGCGACCGATGCCGGTTTTGCCAGCAACATGAGGGCGTTCAGCAACGCCCGATAGGACCTGCACGCCGGTGCCGTGTGGCGCAGGGGTCTTGCCTGGCGGCTGGTGTTCACGCTATGAACGCAGACGCTTGACGTTCACCGTGTGAACACGCTAGCCAGGGGCCCTGCGGGGGGTTTGATGCTGGACGCCACGGGAAGTGACGCCACGGGAAGTGACAAGGGCAACGCCCGGATCATGCTCGACCTGCTCAATTCGGTCGAGCGCAATGGCGGGCAGTCGCAACGGCGGCTCGGCTCCGAGCTCGGCATCGCGCTTGGGCTGGTCAACGCCTACCTCAAGCGCTGCGTCAAGAAAGGCCTGATCAAGGTCACCCACGCGCCGGCACGCCGCTACATCTATTACTTGACGCCGCAGGGGTTTGCCGAAAAGTCCCGCCTCACCGTCGAATATCTGTCGCGCTCGTTCAGCTTCTTCCGCCAGGCCAAGGCCGATTGCGGCGCGGCGCTCAAGAGCGGTGCCGACCGCGGCTTCACGCGGCTGGTGCTGGCGGGCATCTCCGACCTCGCCGAGATCGCCATGCTGTGCGCGCCCGAACATGGCGTCACCGTCGTCGCCGTGGTCGACGGCGCGGCGACGCGCACCCACTTCGTCGGCGTTCCGGTGGTCGCCGCGTTCGAGGCGGTGGCCGGACGTTTCGACGCCGTGCTGGTGACCGACATGCAGGCGACCGCCGAGACGTTTGCCCGCGCCGTGGCCTGCGCCGGGCGCGAGCGCGTGCTGGTTCCGACCCTGCTCGATCTGCTGCGGCAGCCGGCGCAAGAGACCAAGGCGCAAGAGACCAAGGCGCAAGAGGCCAAATCTCAAGCCACCAAACCTCGGGAAGCCAAACCGGGCGGCGCCAAAGCGCATGACGCTATCGCTGCGGAAACCCGGCCGTCCCCACCCGGTTCGCGCGAGGCCCTGCCATGATCATCGCTCCGCCCTCGCCGCAATTGTCATTGCCGGAAACCTTGTCGCCGTGCTGGCATGTGGTGCAGGCCCACGCCCACGCCGAGGCCAAGGCGCAGGCGCATCTGAACCGGCAGGGATTTGGCACTTACCTGCCGCGCTATCTCAAGCGTCGCCGCCACGCGCGGCGGACCGAGACGGTCGCGGCGCCGCTCTATCCGGGATATCTGTTCGTGAATTTCGATCCGGCGGTTCATCGCTGGCGTTCGATCCAGTCGACCGTCGGCGTCGCGAAGCTGGTGTGCAACGGCGACATGCCGGCGGCGATCGACCGCGCCATCATCGAGGGGCTGCGCACGCGCGAGGACGCCCACGGCTTCATCACGATCCAGAGCAGGCCGCGCTTTGCCTCGGGCGACCGGGTGCGGGTCGCCGAAGGGGTGTTTTGCGACTGTCTCGGCCTGTTCGACGGCGTCACCGATCGCGAGCGCGTGGCCATCCTGCTCGATCTGCTCGGCCGCAAGGTCCGGGTGGTGCTCGACGAAGGATTTGTGGTCGCGGCCTAGGCCGCGACGTTGCGTAACGCCGCGGCGCGTCGCCGCGGCCCGTATCTGCTGCCCCCCGGGGACCGCGTGTCACCCGGACTGCGGTAGCGTGGAAAAAACGCGATGCAAAGCACTCTCGCGCTCAATATTCCGCACCGCAGCGCAGCGCTGTCGCGCTATCGCATCGCCGTGCTCGACATCCTGTCCGGAATGGCGGCGTTCCGCATCTGGGGGCGGCTCGGCTGGCGCGACACCAAGCGGCGCTACCGGCGCACTGCGTTCGGGCCGTTCTGGAGCACGGCGAGCCTTGCGATCTTCGTGCTGACGCTCGGCCTCGTCTGGTCGAACCTGTGGGACAAGGACCCGAAGAGCTACCTGCCGTATCTGACGTCCGGCATGCTGTGCTGGGTGCTGTTCTCGGCGATCTGCTCGGAAGCCTGCTGCAGCTTCTATTATACCTACGAACAGCTCATCAAACAGCTGCGGATTTCCTACACGCTGCTCGCCTGCGCCACGGTCTGGCGCAACGTCATCGTGTTCTTTCACAACATGATCATCTACGTGCTGGTCTGCCTCTATGCCGGCGTCGCGGTCACCGCGGCGACGCCGCTCGTCATCCCGGGCTTCGCGCTGATGTATCTCAACGCGCTCTGGGTGGTAATGCTGCTCGGCGCCGGCTGCGCGCGCTACCGCGACCTGCAGCAGCTGGTCGGCAATCTCCTGCAGATCGCGCTGTTTCTGACCCCGATCTTCTGGTCGGTCGACCAGCTCAAGGGCCGCGCCGCCGTGCTGGCGCAATTCAATCCGGTGTATCACGTCATCGCGTTGGTGCGCGAGCCGCTGCTCGGCCACGCGCCGGCACCGCTGCACTGGATCGCCGTCGTCCTGATAACGCTCGCCGGCTGGGCGCTGACGGTTGCGATGCTGAGCAAGCTCCGCCACCGCATCGTCTACTGGCTCTGAGCGGCGACCGTTCCGGACAGCGACCTGAGGATTTCCGAGGTGGCGCAGATCGTGCTCAAGAACGTGGTGGCCGAGTTTCCGGTCTACGGCAGCCAGGGGAGCCTGCGCAACGCGCTGTTCGGCCGCGTCGTCGGCGGCGTGCTGCGGCGGCAGCCGGACGCCGGGGCGCCCGTGGTGGTGCGCGCGCTCGACAACGTCTCGCTCGCCATCAATCACGGCGATCAGCTCGGCATCATCGGCCATAACGGCGCCGGCAAGTCGACGCTGTTGCGCGTGCTCGCCGGCATCTACGAGCCGAGCCAGGGCTCCGTCACCGTCGACGGCCGCATCTCGCCGTTGTTCTCCACCTCGCCGGGGCTCGATCTCGACGACACCGGCTACGAGAACATCATGACCTGCGGGCTGATGCTCGGCATGACCGCCGCCGAGATCGCGCGCAAGCTGCCGGAGATCGAGGCGTTTTCCGAGCTGAGCGGCTATCTGGCGCTGCCGGCGCGGACCTATTCGACCGGCATGCTGGTGCGGCTGGGCTTCGCCATCGCCACCGCCATCGATCCGGAGATCCTTTTGCTCGACGAGGAGATCGGCGCCGGCGACGCCCGCTTCGCCCGCCACGCCGCCGAGCGCGTCGGCAAGCTGATCGAGCGCGCCAGCATCATGGTGTTCGCCTCCCACTCCGACGAGCTGATCCGGCAGATGTGCAACCGCGCCATCCTGCTCGATCACGGCCGGCTCATTGCCGACGGGCCGCCCGCGGACGTACTCGACATCTACGCCCGTATGAGCAAGGAAGAGCCGGCCGCGGCGCAGCCGGCGGCGGAGGCGGGCGTCGCCGGGCACCCGGCGGCGGCTTCGGTCGGCGCGGCCTGACCGGTACTGACAGCAAGGACGCGAAGGACATGGTCAACACGGACACGGTCAACATGGTCAAGAAAATCAAGATATTCGCCGACGGCGCGGACCTGCCGGCCATCCTGGCGCTGTATCAGAACCCGCTGATCAAGGGCTTCACCACCAACCCGACGCTGATGCGCAAGGCCGGCATCGAGGATTACGAGGCGTTCGCGCGCAAGCTCTTGGCGGCGGTTCCCGACCGGCCGATTTCGTTCGAGGTGTTCGCCGACGATTTCGACGAAATGATCGCGCAGGGCCGCGTCATCGCCTCGTGGGGGCAAAACGTCAACGTCAAGGTTCCGGTCACCACCACCAAGGGTGCCTTTTGCGGACCGGTGGTGCGGGCGCTGGCGCAGGCCGGCGTCGTCGTCAACGTTACCGCGGTCATGACAGTGCAGCAGGTCGAGCGCATCGCCGAGTGCCTCGCGCCCGACGTCGCGGCCATCGTCTCGGTGTTCGCCGGCCGCGTCGCCGATACCGGGCGCGACCCCGTTCCACTGATGCAGGCGGCGCTGCGCGCGCTCGCCGGACGGCCGCGCGCCGAGCTGCTGTGGGCGAGCCCGCGCGAGCTGCTCAACATCTTCCAGGCCGACGCCATCGGCTGCCACATCATCACTGCGACGCCCGACGTGCTGGCCAAGCTCGCGCTGGTCGGCAAGGATCTCGGCGAATACTCGCTCGAGACCGTCAAGATGTTTCATCGCGACGCCGTGGCGGCGGGCTTCCGCATCGCCGTGCCGCCGCGCAAGGCGGCGTCGTGAGCGCCGAATCCGCGCTGCGAAGCCCGCGCTTCGCATCGGCAGCGCGAATTCGTTCCGAGTTCTGATCAAGCTGGGAGTCAGGGGAAAATGGCCAACAGATTTTCGCGCGTGTTCGTTACCGGAGGGGCGGGCTATGTGGGCTCCGTCCTGGTGCCAAAGCTGCTCGACCGCGGCTACAAGGTGACGAGCTACGACATCTCCTATTACGGCGACAATTTCCTGCCCAAGAACAATCCCAACCTGAGCATCGTGCGCGGCGACATCCGCGACACCGCGACGCTCGCCAGGGCCGTGCCCGGCCACGACGCTTTCGTCAGCCTTGCCTGCATCTCCAACGACGCGAGTTTTGAGCTCGACGAAAAACTTTCGACCTCGGTCAATCTCGACGCCTTCGAGCCGATGGTGCTCGCGGCCAAGAAGGCCGGCGTCAAGCGCTTCGTGTTCGCGTCGTCGAGCTCGGTGTACGGCGTGTCCGACCAGCCCAACGTCACCGAGGACCATCCGCTGGTGCCACTGACGCTCTACAACAAGTACAAGGGCATGTGCGAGCCGCTCCTGCTCAAGCACACCACCAAGGATTTCGTCGGCGTGGTGTTCCGCCCGGCGACGGTGTGCGGCTACGCGCCGCGCCAGCGTTTCGACCTCTCGGTCAACATCCTGACCAACCACGCCATCAACAATGGCAAGATCACCGTGTTCGGCGGCGAGCAGCTGCGCCCCAACCTGCACATCCTCGACTACTGCGACGCGGTGCAGCTCCTGCTCGACGCGCCGGATGAGAAGATCGCCAACGAGATTTTCAACGTCGGCTACCAGAACATGTCGATCAATGAGATCGCGGGGCTGGTGAAGAAGGTGGTGGAGCAGGAGTTCCCCGAAAAGGCGCCGATCGGCATCGTCACCACGCCGAGCGACGACAAGCGCTCCTATCACATCAACTCCGACAAGATCCGCCGCGTGCTCGGCTATGCGCCCAAGCACACCATCGAGGAGGCGGTGCGCGACCTGTGCGCCGCGTTCAAGCGCGGCAAGCTGCCCAACTCCATGGCCGACGACATCTACTACAACGTCCGCCGCATGAAGAACCTGCAGGCCGCATGACCGACAACGCCAAATCGAACGGCGGCCGCGGCACGCCCCGCGTCGCCGTCGTCACCGGCGGCGCGGGCTTCATCGGCGGCCACATGGTCGATCTGTTGATCGACCGCGGCTACGCCGTCCGCGTCATCGACAACATGGTCGGCGGCCATGAGCGCAACCTGGCGCAGCACGCGGGCAACCCGCGGCTCGCCTTCGAGCGGCGCGACATCTGCAAGCTCGAGCCCGGCGATCCGCTGTTCGCCGGCGCCGACTACGTGTTTCATTTCGCCGGCATCGGCGACATCGTGCCCTCGATCGAGCGGCCGATCGACTACATGGCGACCAACGTCCAGGGCACGGTGCGGGTGCTCGAATGCGCGCGTGCCGCGCAGGCGAAGAAATTCGTCTACGCGGCGTCGTCGTCGTGCTACGGGCTCGCCGCCGTGCCGACCCGGGAGGACCACCCGCTCGGGCCCGAGCATCCCTATGCGCTCAGCAAGTATCTCGGCGAACTCGCGGTCATGCACTGGCACCGGGTCTACCGGCTGCCGGTGAACTCGATCCGCATCTTCAACGCCTACGGGCCGCGCGTGCGCACCACCGGCGCGTATGGCGCGGTGTTCGGCGTGTTCTTCAAGCAGAAGCTCGCCGGCAAGCCGTTCACGGTGATCGGCGACGGCACCCAGCGCCGCGACTTCCTCTATGTCACCGACGTCGCCGCGGCGTTCCTGGCCGGCGCAGAGACTGCCCTGACCGGGCAAATCTGGAATCTCGGCGCCGGCGACCCGCAGAGCGTCAACCGTCTGGTCGAGCTGCTGCAGGGCGATGTCGTTTACATTCCGAAACGCCCGGGCGAGCCCGACTGCACCTTCGCGGACATCACCAAGATCAAGCGCGATCTCGGCTGGAAGCCGGTGGTGCCGTTCGAGGAGGGCGTCCGCCGCATGACGGCCGACATCGAGCACTGGCGCGACGCGCCGCTGTGGGATCCGCAGTCGATCGCGCGCGCCACGCAGACATGGTTCCAGTATCTGGGCAGGGAGTCTTGAGTCCCGTGGATTCGTTCGGCGATCGCTACAAGCACAAGATCAAGACACCCGAGGAGGTCGCTCAGATCGTCGGCGAGCGGCCGCGCCGCCGCAAGGTGATCATGTGCCACGGCGTGTTCGACGTCGTGCATCCCGGCCACCTGCGCCATCTGCTCTACGCCAAGAGCAAGGCCGACGTGCTGATCGCGAGCCTCACCGCCGACCGCCACATCGCCAAGGGCCACTACCGGCCGCATGTGCCGCAGGAGTTGCGCGCCATCAACCTCGCCGCCTTCGAGATCGTCGACTACGTCATCGTCGATCCGGAGCCGACGCCGCTGAAGAACCTTTTGCTGATCAAGCCGGACATCTTCGCCAAGGGCTACGAGTATCAGGCAACCGGCATGCCGAAGCGGACCCAGGAGGAATTCGACCTGGTCTCAAGCTACGGCGGCGAATTGATCTTCACGCCGGGCGACTACGTGTTCTCCTCCAGCCAGCTCATCGAGGCGGCGCCGCCGTCGCTGCGCATCGAGAAGCTGATGACGCTGATGGACGGCGCGGGGCTTAGTTTCGACAAGCTGCGCGCCGTGCTCGATGCGCTCGGCAAGCGACGCGTTCACGTCGTCGGCGATACCATCGTCGACACCTTCACCTATACGAGCATGATCGGCGGTCAGACCAAGACGCCGACCATCAGCGTGCTGTTCGAAAAGCAGACCGACTATATCGGCGGCGCCGGTGTGGTTGCCGAGCATCTGCGCGCGGCCGGCGCCGACGTGGTGTTCTCCACCGTGCTGGGCGACGACCGCCTGCGCGACTTCGTGCTCGAGGGCCTGGCCAGGCGCGGGGTGGAGTGCCGTCCGGTCATCGACCGCACCCGGCCGACCACCAACAAGAACGCCATCATCTCGGGCGGCTACCGGCTGCTCAAGGTCGACACCCTGGACAACCGCTCGATCTCCGACGACATCGTGCAGAAACTCACCAGGGCGATGAGCGACGAGCCGGCCGACGCCATGGTGTTCAGCGATTTCCGCCACGGCATCTTCAACCGCCGCACCATCCCGAACCTGATCGGCGGCGTGCCCGGGCGCATGTACAAGGTCGCCGACAGCCAGGTGGCGAGCCGCTGGGGCAACATCACCGAGTTCCAGGGCTTCGATCTCATCACCCCGAACGAGCGCGAGGCGCGGTTTGCGCTGGGCGACCAGGATTCCGGCATCCGGCCGCTGGCGGCGCGGCTCTACGACGCCGCCAAGTGCAAGACGCTGATCCTGAAACTCGGCGACAAGGGCGTGCTGACCTGCCGCCACGGCGACCACGAGGCGCTGGACTCGTTCTTCGTGGTCGACAGCTTCGTCGACCGCCTGGTCGACGGCGTCGGCGCCGGCGACGCGCTGCTGGCCTACGCGACGCTGAGCATGCTGGCGAGCGGGTCGGAGCTGATCTCGACCGTGATCGGGATCATGGCGGCGGCCTGCGAGTGCGAGCGCGACGGCAACGTGCCGATCACCGTCGAGGACGTCCACCGCAAGCTCGACGCGGTGGAGCGCGAGACGAAGTTCGATTAGCGCCGCCATGCGGGTCGTCGTCGTCGGGCTGGGCGTGCAGGGCCACAAGCGGCGCCGCTTCGCCGGCGCTGACTGTGTCTGCGCCGTCGATCCGCAAAATCCGGAAGCCGATTTCCGCGACCTGCGCGATGTCGCGCCCGAGCACTACGACGCGGCGCTGTTGTGCGTGCCGGACGCCCCGAAGGTTGCTCTGCTCGACTACCTCGTCGCCAATGGCAAGCATGCGCTGGTGGAGAAGCCGCTGGTCGC
>Ga0187782_10003084_pt1 | contig 12395 bp, 10 predicted proteins | sample 0715_SJ02_MP15_2_FD_132454 | JGI IMG/M metagenome (GOLD analysis project Ga0187782, IMG submission 132454) | Tropical peat soil microbial communities from peatlands in Department of Meta, Colombia - 0715_SJ02_MP15_20_MG | ecosystem: Environmental > Terrestrial > Soil > Wetlands > Peat | place...
CCGACGTTCGACCTCTCCGCCCGCCGGGCGGGGACGATCCTCGCCGTGCTCGCCTCCGCCGCCCTCCTCGTGAACTTCATCGAGACGATGCTCGTCCCCGCGCTCCCGACCCTCGCGTCGTTCTTCGACGGCGCCTCCTACACGACGGTCGCGTGGGTGCTCTCCCTCTACCTCCTGGTCGGTGTCTGTACCACCCCGATCTTCGCGAAGCTCGGGGACCTCTACGGGAAGCGCCGGATCCTGCTGGTCGTCCTCGCCGCCTACGCCTTCGCCGTCTCCACCGCTCCCTTCACCCCGCAGATCGCCACCCTCCTCGGGGTCTCCCGGGCGAACGCGCTCTACCTCCTGATCGCCGTCCGCGGCGTCCAGGGCCTTGGCCTCGCGATGTTCCCGCTCGCGCTCGCGATGGTCGGGGAGGAGCTCCCCGCCGCCCGGGTCGGACCGGCCCAGGGCCTGATCGCGGCGATGTTCGCGGTCGGCGCCGCCGCCGGCCTGTTCGGCGGCTCCTGGCTCATCGAGAGCTTCGGCTGGCAGGCGGCCTACGAGATCGTCATCGTGCCCGCGCTCCTCGTCCTCGGGTTCGCGACCCGCCTACCGGAGTCCCGCCACCGGCTCGCGGCGAAGCTCGACATCCCGGGGGCGGCGCTCTTGGGCGCGACCCTCGGGACGTTCCTCCTTGGCCTCACTCTCGGCCCGAGCTGGGGCTGGGGCGCGTGGGACGGCGGGAGCTCGGTCGGGGTGCCTCTCGGGGTACCCGAGCTGTTCGTCCTCTCGGGGATCCTCGCCGTCCTCTTCTACGTCCGCCAGCGGACCGCGGAGCACCCGATCATCAACCTCCACCGGCTCGCCGAGCGCAACATCGGTCTCAGCTACCTCACCGCCCTCCTCGTGGGCGCCGGCCTGTTCCTCGCGTTCGTCACGCTGACGATCCTGGTCGAGGTCCCGGTGGTCGGGCTCGGCAAGAGCATCTTCGCCTTCGGCCTGATGAGCCTCCCGACGACGCTCTCGATGCTCATCGCCGCACCGCTGGTCGGGCGCGGGGTCGCCCGGTACGGACCGCGGCCGATGATCGTGCTCGGCTCGGCCGTTTCCTCGGTCGGCTTCCTGCTCCTCCTCGTCTCCCATGCCTCCTACATCGCCATCATGGTCGAGGCGGTCCCGACGTTCGTCGGCCTCGTGACGATGCTCGTCTCCGCGACCAACGTGGTCGTCCTCTCCTCCCACCGGGGCGAGACAGGGATCCAGACCGGTATGACCGAGATGTTCCAGGACCTGGGGGCGTCGGTCGCGCCGGTCGTCGCCTCCTCCATCATGGCGAGCCTCACCGCGACCTACTCCGTGCCGATCGTCACCACCGCCGGGGTCCGGACGGCGAGCGTCGTGCTCCCCGAGGCGGCCGCCTTCCAGTGGATCTTCGCGGTCGGGCTCGCGATCACGCTCGTCTGCGGCGTGCTCGGGGCGTTCGTCCGGAACTACCGGTTCGCGGTCGACGAGACCCCCGCGGAGACGTCGGCGGCCCCGGCGCCTGCGGTGGAGGCGTAATTCCCGAACTGCGACAGTAAGTACCGAGAGGTATCAACGGGGGACGCCGGGGGGAATCTTCACCCCGTCCGCAGCGGCCGCAACGCCCGGCCCCAGGCGATGAGCTGGTCGAGCATGTTCGTGAGCGACTGCTCCTTGCCGGGGCTCGGCTTGAACGTCGTCCGGTTCTCGAAGTCGTTGAGCAGCGAGAACCAGGCCTGGGCCTTCACGGTCGCGACCTGGAGCTCCGCGAGGACGAGCCTCAGCTGCTCGACCGCGCGGATCCCGCCGGCGCTCCCGTAGCTCACGAAGCCGGCCGCCTTGTTGAACCACTCCGAGCCGACGAAGTCGAGGGCGTTCTTGAGGGACGCCGGAGGGCCGTGGTTGTACTCGGGCGTGACGAAGACGAACGCGTCGAAGCTGCCGACCTTCTCCGCCCAGGCCTTCGTGTGATCCTTCGAGTACCGGTGCGCCCCGGCGGGGATCGGCTCGTCCAGGAGGGGAAGATGGAACTCCGCGAGGTCGACCAGTTCGAACTCCGCATCGGTACGCCGCTTCGCCAGCTCGAGCACCCAGCGCGCCACCGACTCCCCGACCCGACCGGGGCGTGTGCTGCCGAGGATGATGCCGACGCGAATACGGACCGGTTCCGGATCGCTCGTAGGGGAGTTGGGCATGGCCGGGAGACGGTCGGTTGGGTCATAACGCCGAGGTGACGGGGGGCCACGCAAGTGGTCCCCGGGTTACCGAGGAACTAACCCACGCGCCGGACCGGGGGCTTCGCGTTCGTCGCGAGTCGGATTTAACCCGAGCGCCGTCGAGCGCTACCGGTGGGCGCTCGTCTCGAGGAGGGGGTCGAGGAGCCCGATCGGCGGGCAGCCGAAGGCGAGCAGCGCGTCGTGGAACGCTTTCAGGCTGCCGGCGAACCCCGAGGCGAGGAACCGGTCGCGGGCGTTCAGGATCGCGATCTTCCCGAGCGTGTAGCAGAAGTATTCCGGGTTGAACGTGCCGCGGATCGCTTCGCGCTCCGCCGGTAGGCGTTCGAGGTGCGCGGCCTCCTGGAAGAGCCGCGTCCCCTCCTCGAGGGTCATCCCTCGCGTGTGGAGGCCGATCGAGACGAGGAGCCGCACGTCCCGCAGGAGCGCGTCCTGGATCTGGGCGACCTCGGCGAGGGCGCTCTCCCGGCCGAACCCCCGCTCGATCGCGAGCTGTTCGGTGTAATGCGCCCATCCCTCGATGAACGAGGGCGACATGAACACCTTGCGCGCGAGGCCGCCCGGGGAGCGCCGGAAGTGCAGGAACTGGAGGTAGTGTCCCGGATAGACCTCGTGCACCGTGATGTTCTCGAGCATCGAGCGGTTCATCGACCGCAGCCACTCCTCCTGCTGCTTCCCCGTCCAAGTGGGGTCGACCGGCGTGACGTAGTAGACCCCCTCGGCCGAGGCGGAGTCGAAGGGGCCCGGTGGGTTCATGCTCGCCGTGGATAGCGCGCGACCCCACACGGGCGTCTCCTCGACCCGGCACTGAGCCTCCTCGGGCACGGTCACGAGACCGTTCGTCTCGACGAACTGGCGCGCCCCGTCGACGCACGCCCGCGCCGCCGGAATGAGCTCGCCGGCGCTCGGGTGGTCCTCCGAGATCCTCTCGAGGAGCTCCGGGACGGTCTTGCCGCTCGCCCGCGCGATCTCCTCGAGGCGCCGCTCGTTGCGGGCGAGGTCGGCCTCGCCGGCGCGACGGATCTCCTCGAACGGCACCTCGAGGCCCTCGCGGACGAAGAGGAGACGCTGGAACCGGGCGGGTCCGAGGGCGAAGTCGGGCACGGCGCGCGGGAGCTGGGTCTCGCGGAGCCAGAGAAGGAACTCCTCGATCGCGGCCTCGGCCGGGAGCCGGACCGCGCGCACCTTCTCCTCCAGGTGGGCGCGGGCAGCGAACGCCTCGGCCTCGGCGAGGTGGTCCGCGAGACCGCCCCCGATCGCGAGCGAGAGGTCGACGAACGGCTTCGGGAGCGGCTCGCGGAGTCGCTCCCGGCCCGTGCGCAGGAGCCGCGGCACCTGCTCGAGCGCCCGGACGATCGCGTCGACCCGCTGCTCGACCGGGGCGTAGTCGCGGGAGATGTAGGGCGTCAACGAGACCGCCCCGACGTAGTTCATCGGGTTCCGCTCGAGGTCGAGGGTCATCCGGAGGTCGAAGAGCGGGCTCTCGAGCAGAAGGCTCAGGAGGAACGCGTCCGTGCGACGCTCAGAGCTGAGCGTTTTCGGAGAAACCGCCCCGAGCCGGGCGAGGAGGTCGTCCGCCCGGGCGATCCAGCGGTCGGTCGCGGCCGGGGAGAGGTCCGGGAGGCGACCGTCGTACTCATGGAGGCCGAGGCCGACCGCGTAGGACGGCTGAAGGACGAACAGGTGGTCGACGATCTCCCGCTCGAGCTCGTCGACCTCGGACGGGCGGGGGCTTGCGCTCGACATGGGACGGACGGTTGGGAACGTCTCGACCTCAAAAGCTCGCGGTGAGCCGCCCTCGTGGCCGGGTCGGGATCACTCTACCCAGGTCATCCGGCAATTCGGGCAGGTATGCCCCTCGAGAGGTGTTCCGCAGACGAAGCACTTCGTGAGGGAATCGGGAAGCACCGGCGCGGACGGGGAGGAATCGGTCGGTCGGTCGGGAAGCGGTGGCGGGACCCGGGTCGGGGGCGGGGGCGCGGGCTCGGGCGCCTTTGTCGGAACCGGGGCCGGAGCCGGCGGCGGCGCAGAGGGCGGAGGAGGGGTCGCGGGGGGCGGTGGAGCCGGGGTTTCCGGCGAAGCCGGCTTCGGGGCCTCGGCCGGCTCCTCCTTCTCCCGGCGCAGCCGACGGAAGAGGGACATCGCGGTGGGGAGGCCGGAATCCCCTCATTACTCCGCGGTTCGACACGTCCGCACACGTTTTTCGGACGGACGGCTCTCCCTCGGCATGACCCCGACTCCTACCGAACGGCTCCGACAGCTCGGCCTCGAGCTTCCCCCGCCTCCGCGTCCCGCGGGCACGTACTCCCCGGTCGTGCGCGACGGGGACCGCGCCTGGGTCTCCGGACAGATCGTCACGGAAGCCGGCAACGTCGTGCAGCCCGGTCTCGTCGACCGCGACGTGTCGGCGGACGTCGCCCGGGACCTGGCCCGCCGATGCGCGCTCCAGGCGCTGAGCGCGCTCGCCGCCGAGCTGGGGTCGATCGACCGCATCACGCGGTTCTACAAGGTGACCGTGTTCGTCGCCTCCTCCCCCGGGTTCGGCCGTCAGCACGAGGTCGCGAACGGCGCGACCGAGCTCCTGGTGCAGTTGTTCGGCGATATGGGCCGGCCGGCCCGGGCGGCCATCGGGGTCGCTGGACTTCCTCTCAACGCCCCGGTCGAGGTCGAGTTCCTCGCCGGGACGACCTAGGTCCGCCGTGAAGCCCGCGGCATGGATGGGGGTCTACCGGGACGGCCGGGACCTGTTCACCGTCAACCGCAACCCCGGCACCAAGGTCTACGGTGAAACGCTCTCGACCGTCGAGGGGGTAGAGTACCGCTCGTGGGACCCGTTCCGGTCGAAACTGGCGGCGTTCCTCCTCAAGGGGGCCCCCGCGAACGTCCTCGGGGCGCCCCGGACCGTCCTCTACCTCGGCGCCTCCCATGGCACGACCGCGAGCCACCTTTCCGACCTGTGGCCCGAGGCGACCATCTTCGCCATCGAGAAGAGCCCGACGTCGTTCGCCCCGCTCCTCGCGCTTGCCCGGAGGCGGCCGGGGCTCGTCCCCATCCTGGCCGACGCCCAGCTCCCCGAACGGTACCAGGCCGATGTCGGACCGGTCGAGCTCCTCTACCAGGACATCGCCCAGCGGAACCAGGCCGGCATCTTCGTCGAGAACGCCCGCGCCTGTCTCGCGTCCGGCGGCCATGGGGTCCTCATGCTGAAGGTCCGGTCGGTCACCCAACAACGACCGACCGCGGCGGTGGTTCGGGAGGCCCGAACGGCGCTCTCCGCGGCCGGTCTGACGATCACGTTCGAAACGCCGCTCGCGCCCTTCTCGAGAGAGCACGTAGCGCTCGCGGCGAACGGTTGACGTCACAGCTTCCACACTCCGCCGGGAGCTGGGCGGAGAAAGCGGGAGGCACCCGTCTTGCCCTCGGGGTGGCGTGTAGGTGGCAGGGCGGAGCCGACGGTGGACCATCCTCGTTTCGGTCGCAATCGACACCCTCCTGCTGGGCGGGAGCCTCTTCTTCGCGACGGGCCACTCGGGAGTCGCCGCCGGAAACGAGAGGCTCGATCGAACCGTTCTGTCCGAACCCGCCAACTCTACCGGCGTCGACCTTACGGTCAATCCTCCGACGTTCTGGATGCGCGTGGGATCGACCGTCGCGATAGAGGCAGTCTGGTCCGGGGGCCCGCCGTTCTGTGAAGTGAGCCCACTCTGGTACCTGTGGTCCGTTGACGGCGGAAACGCAACCGGTCTCCTTAACGAAACGGTCGGTCCGTTCACATCGTTCACTGCGGAGTCCTTCACATCCGGTACCGCGGTCGTCTCGGTCCGGTCGGAGGCGACCGTGCTCTGCGGTTCCTCCGTTACCACAGTCGAGCTCACGAACGAGACCAGCGTTTCGATCGTCGCCCCGCTCTTTCTCTCAGGCCTTCGAGTCGGCCCGAATCCGATTCTGCCGGGCCAAAACGCCTCGCTCGAAGGGGCCCTGACCGGCGGACAGTCGCCGTACTCGCTTCGGATCGCGTGGGGCGACGGTACGACCTCGTCCACGGAAGTCCCGCAATCCGGTTCCTTCTCGTTCAATCATTCGTTTTCGGCGGGCGATTTCGTTCCGACGGTCACCGTCGCTGACGCCGACGGAGACACGGCCGACGGTTCGGTCAACGAGGCGCTTTCCGTGGGAACCGGACTCGAGGCGGCCATCCTCCCGGAGGAGGGCGTCGCGGAGGTCGGCGTCCCGGTCCAGCTCATTGGAGTCGTCGCGAGCGCGCCGAACGGGACGATCACGTTCTTTGATTGCACGAATGCGACGGTTGTCACCGAAGGTTCTCCTGGCCCGAACGAATCGGCCCTCACCTGTACGTTCACTACGTCGGGGACAGCCGAGGTACTCTTCACGGCCTTCTCGTCCCGGCCCGGCGGAGCCTCCGTGACGGCCATCCTCTACGAAAGGGTCGTCCTTGCCCCGTCGATCACCGCTTTTGTGACCCGTGGCGAAGGAGAGGTCGGCGGTACCTCCCTGGTCAGGGCTGTGGTATTCGGGGGTATCCCTCCTCTGATGCTCTCCTGGAATCTTTCCGGAACTCGTTCAATACTCAGCGACGAACTCCTTTTGGGAGACGGAGAGGGGTTCGTCACCGTCGGCCTGGAGCAGGCGGGAGATTACTCCGTTCAACTCCGCGTCGAAGATTCCGCAGGGGTCAACGCCACGAACATCAGCGGGACCCTGACGGTCGAACCCGCGCTCGCGATCGGCGCATCTGCCGGGGTAGAGCTGTTTCCCCTGGACGAAGTGGTACAGGTCCGAGGGAGCGCGCTGGACGGCTGCGCACCGCTCGACTGGTGGACGGTTCCGGATTACGTCGCTTTCAACGAAACTCCGGCTGCGGGGATTCTCTCGAACCTGGGGTCGTTCTCATGGAACGCTTCCTACGAACTCGAAGGAAACCTCTCGGTGACCATCGAGATTGTCGACAATTGTGAAGGGTCATCACTGGTGACTCTAGACGTCCCACTCGTAGGGCCGGTCAGGGTGTCCGCAGCCGGCGATCCGCATCCTTCCGCCCCGAACGAGACGATGACGCTCAATCTGTCCATCTCCGGCGGGATGCCGCCTTTCCAAGTTACGGTGAACGCGACCGACAATCAGTCCTGGAACAGGAGCTTCGATCGCGACGGCACGTTCGAGTGGCAACTCGTGCCGGACCAGAACGGGACGGTCGAACTGTCGGTGCGGGTCTGCGATTCTTGGGGAGCTTCGGCAGAGACCTACCTTTCGGTCATCCTGATCCCGCCATCCGGTCCTCCCACACCCCCTCCCGGACCGACTCCGCCGAGCAGTGGCCTGCCTTCCCCGGGCACGTCGAACGTCGCAGAATCTGGGTGGGGACATAGTGTCGCCTTGGCTACCGTGCTCGGCGTGGCGACGGCCTTCGGCCTCGTGCTCTTCGCACGGCGGCGCCAGCAGCGGCGAAAGTCGACCGGCGCCCCGCCCCCCGACCCGGTCGCGACGCTCCGTAGGATCATCGAGCCAGCGGACGGGGCCGAACGGTTCACCGTGGAGTTGCTGGCCGAGGAGGCCGGAATCCCGTTGGCCCTCGTCCGCTCCACGATCGACCGGCTCGTGGTCGAAGGTACGGTCCAATCGGAGAGCGGTGCGGACGGAGAGGAGGTGCTGTCATGGTCGTCCGAAGGTGGGCACTGACCGGAACGATACCGCCCTCGCGCATCGGTATGCGACTCGCGATGGCCTTGCTCATCGGGACCGCCGCGCTGCCAACTCCCCCCGGAGTTTTCTGGCCGGGGGATATCGGACCGGCGCGGACCGCCGCAGCCCCCGCGCCGACCCCGGTGGACAACTTCACCGCTTCCATCAATCGCCTTGTCGAACTCGTGGCGCTGGCGGGCAGTGGAGTCCTCGCTCTGGTATGGACCCGCGTCGCGCTGAGCTGGTTCTCGAACGACGTTACCAAGAAGATTCAGGCCAAGGACCGCGCCAAGGACGCCCTCATCGGCACGCTCCTGTTCCTAGCGGCGGTCACCGGGCTGCTCTACGGACTCGCCCAGTGGGTCCTCACGGGAGTATAGGAGGCCCGGGTTGTTCGTGCTCTCGCTCGTCGACCTGCCCAATATCGTTCAGACTATCCTTTACCTGCTTTTCGAAGACCTCACCGCGATCGTCTCGGCCATCATCGGACCGACGTACGACAACCTGTTCGTTCCCGAGATGCAATCCGGTGCACTGTTTCCTTCTCTCTACAGTGTGAGCGGAGGGACGCCGACGTACCTCGTGATTGCCGCTCAGTTTTCCGGATTTGTCCTCTCCGAGGTCGTCGACCCGGCGATCGCGCTCGTCGCGCTCGGAATCGCCGTTCTCTACCTGGCTCGTTCGGTGGTGGCAAGGTGGGCCGAACGACTCGATGCGCTTCTCCCCCGTCTCGTGCTCGGGGTCGTCGCGGCCAACTTCACCGTTCCGATCGCGAACGGTATCCTCGGAGTCGCCGGGGGTCTCTATCCGGTGATCTCGGGATGGGACGGCGGCTCGTGGGAACACTGGGTCAACCTAGCGGGGTACGGCCAGATCCGGTACTCCTGGGACAATGGGGCGCTCGCCTTCGTCCTGTCCTTTGTCGAGTTTTCGGCCGTTTTCGCACTCCTTCTGGCGATCGGGATTCGAGATGCCCTGCTCGCCGTACTGCTGGTCCTCCTGCCGATCTTCACTCTCTTGTGGCCGTTGCGACCGCTCTCCCCGCTCGCCCGCCGGGGGTGGCTGCTCTTCGCGGAACTCGCGTTCCTACCCTGCGTTCTGGTGGTCCCCCTCGAGCTGGCCGTCGATAGTCCGAACCCCGTGATGCTAGTAGCCTACCTCTCCGTGGCGGTCGCCTCGCCCTACCTCCTCTCCGTGGCGGGAACTCACCTGGTCTCGTTTGGGCTTGCCGGAGCGTCGGGGGTCGTGCAGTCTGGAACTCAGCGCGGCCTTTCTCTCGTGCCCGGAGCCGGTACGTCCTATTTCGCCCCGGCCGCGAGCGGGGCTCGATCGAGCGGAACGGCGGGGCAGGCATTCGCAGGAACGGCACGCGTGGCAGGTTCCGCGGCCGCTCCGGCGGCCGCGCCCCTGGCGGTGGGAGAGCTGCTCGGCCACGGCGCCATGCACCTTGTCCGACACCTCAATTCGGCCGTGTCCCACGACGGCCCGCCGGCCAACCAACCCCCCTTCCGCCACGGAGCGGGGCCATGAGATGTCGGCTACCGAAGACGGTCCACCCATCATCGCCCTTCCCGAACGGATGGACCGGCGCATGCGGATGGGACCCTTCCCTACGTCGCGGGACGCCCTCAAGTTCGTCACCTACGCTGCAACGGGAGCGCTGTTATCGCCGTTCGCGAGCCCGTGGGTCTGGATACCGGTCGTCGCGGCGGGTTTCGTCATCGCCGTGTGGCATCCGGAGGGGAGAGCGCTCGACGAACGGGCGGTTGCGTTTGCGCTCTGGAAGATTCGGGCCCTCGTCCGGAGGCCTAGGATGAAACGGTACGACCCGCGGTCATTGGTGAGGTCAGGGTTCCTCCAGCTGGGGCCACGGTGCCACCTGGCCGTCGTCCGCACGGATGGGACGCCCGTGAACTACCTGCCTCCGGATGAACTCACCCGACGGTTCGAGCTGTTCCGGGAACTCTTGCGCTCGACCGATGGCAACATTTCCTTTCTCGCGACGACGGTTCCGCTCCGTTCGACCTCGGTTCTTCCTGCCTCACACCCCGGGCTCGACGCAGAAGCACCCGCTCGCTCGGGCTATGCCGAGCTCGTTTCGTTGCTCTGTCGCCGACGCCTGCGCCGTCGGGTCTACTTTGTCCTCGGGTCCAACGAAGGGGGATCGGACGCGATCGGGCGCCTGGAGTTGCGGGTCGCGAACCTTCTCGACCGATTGAACTCGCTCGACCTCCGGCCGACTCGTCTGCGCGACCGCGCCTTGATCGATGCGGCAAGCCGATTCGGCTGGCGCATCGGTGCGGGGGAGGAATGAACGGCATCCCGTCGCCACCCCGAATCGAGTTCGACCCCTTCGGAGCAGCGGTCGGCGGAGCGCTGGTATGCGGTGGCCTGTCCGTCCTCCTTCCCCTGCTCTTGGCGCCCACGGCGACTCTCGCCGCGCTCGCGGTGCCGGCTTGGGTCTCGTTGCTCCGCCGGCGAGGTTCCCTGCCGCTGCACCGGGCCGGAGCCGGTTCGATGGCTTCGCTCGCCGTGTTGGCTTGTGCATCCGTGGCGTTCTTGGTGGGTCCTCCTGTACTCGCCCCGGTCCGCGGGCTGCTTCTCGCCGGGGCACTCGTTCCCCTCTTCGTGAGCGAACGGAATCGATCCGCCATCCCGTCCCGTCTGTCGAGGGCGTAGCGGTCTCTCCGATGCCCGATCGTGAGCCGAACGAAGCATCCACGTTCTATCGAATCGGTCGAAGTTTCCGTGCTCCTCTCCTCGTGGGTGAGCTTCCCCCCGAAGTCCCGTTCGGCTTCGTGGGTCGCATACTTCCGACGAACGAGAACGCCGAGCTGCTCGTGGAAGCCCACCGGCTTTCGCCGGAGATGGCCCTCGAACTTCTGCAGGGAGCTCGGTCGGTTGCGGAGGCCGAGCTCGCGAGCGGCGGCAACGGCGGGCACGTTGCCGAGCTCGAGGTCGAGCAGGCGAGCGCGACCGACCTTGGCCGCGCGGTGGCCCGTCGCGTGCAGGACCTGTGGAAAGTGGGAATCCGGTTCGTAGTGCTGGCGTCCACCCGACCGCAGATGGAGGCGAAACGCACGCGACTGACCGAGCGTCTGTCGGTACTAGGGTTCCGGACGCGCATCCCTCGATACGAGGTCGCCCCCGCGCTCCTCCCCCCCGACGTCGCCGCTACCGAGGGACGCCCTCCGGGGTACTGGCATACCCTGCCGACGGACGGACTCGCCGCTCTCTTTCCCTTCGGCGACGAGACGCTCCTCGAATCCGGCGGGATCCTTCTCGGAATCGCCCTCTCCGATGCCTGTCCCGTGTATGTCAACCGATGGGCCCATGCCAGCCATTCCTGGGGGATCTTCGGCACGACCGGGGCCGGCAAGTCGTTCGCCGCGGCCCTGATCCTCCTTCGCACCCGCTGGCTTCGGCCGGACCTCTCCATCGCCGTACTCGACCCTCTGGGAGAGTACTCCGCATTGGTGCGAGCCCTCGGAGGTTCCGTCATTCGGGTCTCCAATGGAGAGGGCGGGCGATTGAACCCACTGGACCCGGTGTCCACCCGAGGAGATCGGAGGGAGAAGGCGGGCCGGGTCGGGACGATGCTGCGCGCCCTGTTCCCGAGCCTCCGGGACGAGGAATGGGCGGAATTGGACGCCTCGGTCTCCCAGCTCTATGAGCGGGGTCCGGAGGTTCCGACGCTCGAGGACCTGCGCCAAGGGGTCATCGGGCGAGCCGGACCCTCGAGCCGTCTCGCCACCCTATTCGAGATCTTTCGATCCGGGTCCCTGCGTGCGCTCGACGGGCCGACCACCGCCCATCCCTCCGAGAATCTGGTCTCGGCGGATTTCTCCGGGGTGCCGGACGACCTGCTCCCGTTTCATTTGACGTACGTTCTGGACTGGGCCTATGGGAGGTTGTCCGAACGTGTCGGGGAGAAGCTCCTGCTCGTGGACGAGGCCCATCTCCTGGCGCACCATGCGCCCACCGAGGAGTTCCTGGACCGCATCGTGCGTCACGTGCGTCACTTCGATGCCGGTGTGCTCGTCCTCTCGCAAAACCCGGACGATTTCCTTGCCCGACCGTCGGGGCGATCGCTGCTCCGGAACCTCTACGCCACCGGCTTCCTTCGGCTTCCCGAGGTCTCGGCGGAGGCGCGGGCGTTCTTCGGTCTGACCGGCGCCGAGGCCGAGTGGCTCCCCAAGGCCCGGCTGCCGCGCGAGACGGGGTATTCCGAATCCCTCTGGCGTATCGGAGGGCTGCATCTCCCGCTCGCGGTCATCGCGTCTACCCCCGAGTACGAGCTCCTGGAATCCACGCTGGGCCGGCGCCCGTCCGCCGGCGAGGCCTCCCCTGCCGCTCCAAAGCGAGGTTTATAGGGGTCCGCGAGCCGGACGACGAGCGTGGGCGCGGAGGCAACTATCGACGGGCCGCCGCGTCGCCGAACGAGCTGGAGCCTGAAGA
>Ga0187782_10003085_pt1 | contig 12394 bp, 11 predicted proteins | sample 0715_SJ02_MP15_2_FD_132454 | JGI IMG/M metagenome (GOLD analysis project Ga0187782, IMG submission 132454) | Tropical peat soil microbial communities from peatlands in Department of Meta, Colombia - 0715_SJ02_MP15_20_MG | ecosystem: Environmental > Terrestrial > Soil > Wetlands > Peat | place...
CAAACACAGCGAGCGACGCTGACCTCGAACGATTACGCGCCTTCCTACGCGTCCACGCCGGACAGTTCCTCTCGGTCGACCGCCTCCTCGCCGAATTCCCTCCTACCACCCTGACCCTAAAGGAACGCGCCTACGCTGCTATTTCTCTCGGCCGCTTCAAGGTCTCGCGCGCCGTCAGACGAATTCTGCGTCTTTCGTTCCTTTCGAGCAACTCCATATAAAGCCCCTCCCATCGATCGAGCACAGCATCCAGGCTGAACCGTCCGGCCACATGCCGCCGCGCCCGCTCGCCGATCGCGCGCCTCTCCGCCTGCGGCAATCGCATCATCCGCTCCATAGCTCCGGCCAACGCCCGCGGATCGCCTGCGCGCGTCAGCCAACCGGTCTTGCCATCCACCACCACTTCCCGCGTGCCCGCGACATCTGTAGCCACAACCGGCAATGCGCATGCCCCTGCCTCTAGCAACACCATCGGCAGCCCCTCGTAGCGCGATGAAAGCACGAACCCATCCGCGGCCCACATCCAGCGCCGCACATCGGGCTCAAATCCCAGGAACCGTACGCACCGCTCCACTCCCAACCGCTCTGCCAGTTGCGCCAGCTCGTTTTCCAGCGGTCCTTCACCCAAAACCACAAGCTTCGCGGGCTGACGCACTTCAGCCATTGCCTCCAGCAGTGTCGGGTAGTTTTTCACCTCTTCAAGCCTGCCCGCAGCCAGCCACAGGAACTCGTTCCCCAGCCCCAACTCTCGCCGCGCAGCGGCTCGCGCCTGCACATCCGCCTGCGTGGTCTGCACCTCGATCCCATTCCCCAACATCGTGAGCCGGTTTTTGCTCACCATTCCCGCCGCTAAATGCGACACCGCCGTCGCCCGGCTCACCGCCGTCACCTGATCGGAGAGCCATTGGCTGCAACGGTATCCCAGCTGACGCCCGATCCCTCCCGTGCACGAGCTGTGCAGCGTGTCGATCACGACCGGCACAGGAGTCGCCAAACGCGACCACCGCGCCATCCACGCCGCGTGCGGAAGGTGCGCGTGCACTACGTCGGGCCGCTCGCGCCTGAGCCATCGGTTCAAGCGCAGCCATCCGCGCGGATCGGCCAGCCCCTTGCGCATCTCCAGGCTCTCAAATGCCACTCCGGCGTTGCGCAGCTCCTCCGCCGCTGGGCCGCCTCGCCCCGAGAGCGCCACAACGCTGACCTGCCAGCCGCGCTTGCGCAGCCCCTTCGCCAATAGCATCGCTTGCCGTTCGGCCCCGCCTACGCGATCCAGGCTTGGAATCATCACTGCCGCGTGGCTCATCGCCGCCCCCGCGCAGCCGTGTCGATCACTTCTTCATACGCTTCGATCGCCCGCTCGAAATCGAATTGATTCGCCGACCACTTCAGGCGCGCTCCCTCGCCTCCACCGAGTCGCCGGCGCCAAAAACGTCTGGAAACGACTGACCTGCCATAGCCCAGCCCCGCAAAGAATAATGAAACCGCAAAAAATGGAAGCGAGCAGGCAGCCAAAAACCCCGCCCGGCTTCGCGTAAGCCAGCGTCGCAACACGGAACCCTCCAGCAACTCAATGGCTGCTCTCCGTGCATCGTCCAATGCCGGGGAGCGCCGGAAAATCTCACACATTTGCCTTGTTCCGACGTCACGGCATCTGGTGCGGCGATATTTGCAGCCACTGCCGCTTCACCACGCCCGACAATCGGAACGCGCAATTAGGAACTGCATCGGCGGGAAACTGGCTCGACAATATGGGCGACGCTCTATGAAGTTTAAGCCTTAAGTTCCATTGGCCCGGCTCGCCCGATTATCCGCGTCTAAGCACGCTTCCCCCTCGACAACGCAAGGCAGACCTTAAACAGGTCCTTCAGGAGGTAGAAAATCTGTACAGTAAGAAAACAACTTTGCAGAAAAAACGTCAAGAGCATAACGCCCTCTCGAATAGCGGCCCGAATTACTTTAGTGCCCTCATGGCCATCGCCCGCAGCTCAAGCTCATTCCGCCCCATAGCTAACTGCCTTTGTTGCCTGTGCATGCGCCGACGGAAAGAATGCATGGCAAAACCGCTCTCCCGGCAGAATCTTTTCGAGCGCCCCAATCATTGCCGTCCCCAGCGCTTCCGCGGTGATCTCGTCGGCAAGCCAAGACCCGCGCCCGCTGCCAAGCAATTCCACAATCCCCCCGGAGGCTGGCGTTGCCACCAACGGCAAGCCGGCCGCAGCCGCCTCCAACAGCGCGTTCGGCATACCTTCGTAGCGCGACGACAAGACAAATACCGTCGCTCCTGGGAAAAGCGCATACACGTGTGAAACATGGCCGGCAAATTTCACTCGATCCTCAAGCCCCAGCCGCTTGCAAAGCGTCTTTAGCTCCGCCTCTTCCTGTCCGGCTCCGGCAATCGTCAAGTCCGCGTGAGGGAACCGCTTCGGAACTGCGGCGAACGCCCGCAGCAAAAGGTCGAACCCTTTTTCCCAGGTGAGACGCCCCACGGCAAGCAAATGCGGACCCGCATCCGCGCGCCCAACCGGCTTTTCCATCGCCGAGCGGATTCCCTCAAGATCCACCGGATTCGCCAATACCGAGATCTGTTTGGAGTCCATGCCCAATTCCCGCGCCAAATCCTCGGCCATTGCGCCCGACTGGCAAATCACTTTGTCCGCCCGCCGGTAAAGCAACCGGTAAAGCAAGCGCGTGTAACCCGGAACGCTGCCAAATCGCAACGCCGATGAAACAGTCCCGTTCTGTCGCACCAGTACGCGTGTCTTCGGCGGAAAAAGCGGCCGCACCAGCAGCGTCAAAAAGCTTATTTGAGCCGCACCTGAAAGGATCACGTCCGGCCGAATCTGCCACACCAGCTCGAGTAACCCAAATGCCCCAGCCCGAGCCCTTGTAGCGCCCAGCGCATAGACTTTCAACCACGAAGGCAGCCTGTCGGTTACCGCATCGCAAGCCGTCACTAGTCCCAGGTGAACCTCGAATTTCTCCCGCGATAGCCCTTTCGCCACCAGCGCCATCACCTGCTCGGCGCCGCCCGTGCCCAGCCGGGGAATCAGCAGAAGGACTCGAATCCGCTCCACAACAATTTCTCCCTGAGACTGAGGAATCGAACCCTCGCCGATCATTTCATTGTCTGCTCGGAGCCGGGCGAATGCTTGTATCCGGAATCACGCAATGTGTCCAAAATCACGTCCATCATGCGTCTCGAAATGGTACATTGTTCCTTGCTTTCGTCCAGCCCCTTGAATGGCTCTTGGCTGGCCCAGGCGCTGTAATGGCAGATTTCGGGCCCTTCTCCATCCCTGTCTCGCCACGGACCGGCGGTCCGCCCACCATTCTCATTGGCGTCACGGATTCTCAAACCTGCGTGATCTTGAGCGCGCGTTTACGGGTTCTGCGCGACTCCGGATTTCGGGTTCTTCTCGTCGCCAGTCCCGGCGAACTCCTCGACCGCACCGCCCTGCGCGAAGGCGTCGAAAGCATCCCCATTCCCATGCGCCGCAGCATCGCTCCCTGGGCCGACCTCATAGCGCTGGTGCGTCTTTGGAAACTCCTCGGCCGCGTCAAGCCGGATCTCGTTGAGTTCAGCACTCCCAAGGCCGGCTTACTCGGCACGCTCGCCGCCCGCCTCCGCGGAGTCCCTTGGTGCATCTACATGTTGCGCGGCCTCAAACTCGAAACATCGCATGGTTTCAAGCGGTTTCTGCTCCTCGCCGCCGAGCGTCTTGCCGCCGCCTGCGCTTCCGTCGTTCTTTGCAACAGTGAAAGTCTCCGCGCCCAGTCACTCGCCCTCCACATTGCACCCGAAAAAAAACTTCGCCTGCTCGGCGATGGAAGCAGCAACGGAGTCGATATTGAGCATTTCTCGCCCGGCCCCAGCGATGTGCGAGCTCGTCTAGGCATCCCATCCGACGCTCCTGTCATCGGGTTTGCCGGCCGCCTCACGCGCGACAAAGGCCTGCCTGAGCTCCTCGTTGCTTTCGACGCCATTCTCCATGTCGAACCATCCGCGCGGCTTCTTCTGGTGGGCTGGTTCGATGGCGCCGAAGATGCCCTCGGGGAGGACCTGTGCAATCACATCGCCAGCCACCCCAGGATTCACCATACCGGCTTCGTCAGGGACACTTCGCCTTACTACCGCGCCATGGACGTCTTCGTTCTGCCCACTTGGCGGGAGGGCTTTCCCAATGTTGTCCTTGAAGCCGCTGCCAGCGGCGTTCCCGTTGTCACCACCTTCTCCACGGGAGCGCGCGACTCAGTCGTACCCGAGGTTACAGGCTTGCTTGTTCCGCCCGGCTACCCTCAGGCCATCGTTGAATCCGTCTTCAATCTCCTGCGCGATCCGGCTCGCCGCCGCCATATGGGCCAAGCCGCACGCGCATGGGTCGTCGAACATTACCTCGAGTCTCACGTCCTCGGTCTCACCGCAGGTTATTACTGGAGACTGCTCGAAACTCCTCCCGGCTCGCCTTCACTGCGCTTGACCCGGCTCCCCCTCGCCGGCAAACAGGCTCCGCTGGTCGCTCCGCCTGGCCGCCTCACCTCGCTTCCTCCCCGCCGACCCAATCAGACTGACCACCTCTAAGGCCTGGATGCCGGCTCGCGGCACGTAAATTCGCTGCGTATTCGATCGCATATCCGGCGGCGCCACCAACACCCCGGCGCCATTCACCAGGCTCCTATCATTGGCTGCCAAGCCCTCCAGTTCGTCCCCGTCGGCAAGCGTAATCCTTAGCCAAAGCCCCGCTGTCCGCGGCCTCTGCGCAAATCGTTTGCGCACCAGCCTTTCCGGGTTGCCCTGGTCTGTTCCTGCAGCAGGCAACTCTCGCACATAGCAAACCCATTTCACCTGCTCCCAACCAACCCGCACTACCTTGCCGGCCAAATCCAGCACCTCCAGCTCCGCCGCTTCTTGTCCAAACTCGGCTCCCGCGTAGCCCGCAAGCCAATCGCGGGAGAACTTGCGCACAATGACAGGTTTGCGTGCCGAGGCCATTGTTTTGGATTTTCGCACGCCTTGGCCTCCTACGGCCTCGCCTCTGTTGCTCTTTCTGGCTCTCCTCTTGCCGGCCTTCCTCAAATCGGCTTCCTTCAACTTAGAGAAGAGTTGCAAATCTGGTGCATTGTGCCTATTCTTCCACCTCAACTTGTGTTAATGTTCTTGTTTGCTAGCCATCGTGTTGAGTGTCATAAGGGCAGCGGCTTCAGGTACTTGGATCGCTGTTGATCAGGCTTGAAACAGGGGAACCGGTGCCGGACTATATTTATCTTCTTGAAAATCGTCTATCGGCCGATCAGCGCCACGCGCTCGGCCAGTTGCGCGCCGTTGCCCGAGAAGCTGGCTCCCTTCTTTTCCTCACTGCAGACGCCGTCCGCGACCTCACCAGCGGACATGCGGTACGCGAACTTGAAGTTACTATTCAAGGAAATGCACTCAAGTTAAAGAAGACATTAGAGAAACACAGCGCGGCGATCTGGGGGGAAGACGACCAGTCCCGCAGCCTCTATCTCTGTTTTCCAGGTACCGTCCGCGTCAACGTTGTCAGCACCCACCGCGTCGAATACCCCAAGCCGGGCAAGACGGTTTTTCACCCCGCTTCCATTCACGAAGACCTTCGCCGGCGCGATTTCACGGTCAACTCCATGGCCATCTCCCTCAACGAGGGCTCTTTTGGCCTCTTGATGGACCCGCTCAACGGCGCTGCCGACATTGAAGCCCGAACCCTCCGCCTAGTCTCAAATTACGGCTTTCTCGAGGACCCTTCGCTCCTTATCCGCGCCATCCGATACCGCGCTCGGCTCGGCTGGGAGATGGACTCGCGAACCCAGGGTCGTTACGACAACGCCAAAGCCGAGGGGGTCATCGAGCATCTCTCGCCCCACGCTCGCAGCCAGGAACTGGAGCAGATAGGCCACGAGGAAGACGGACTCAAGGTTCTTCGCGCCCTCGAAGACGAAGACTGGATGAAGTACCTCTTTCCTGCCTGGAGTTCTGCCAAAGCCGACGAAGCCAAGCTGACCGCCCTCCACGATCTGGCCGTCGAACTGCTCCTCCAGGGCATTCATCCGGACATCTCCGCGGCCCAAATGCAATTGCTTACAGCCAAACTTGCACCCAAAGAACTCTCGTCACTCAAGAAATCGATGCTCCGGCCAGGCTTCGTCGAGGAATGGAACAGCCTCGACTCGATCGCTTCCCACTTCGCCAAGGCCTTGCTCGCGAAGCAAAATTCGAAGCCTTCGGCCTGCTTCAAGCTTTTTATGAGCTATGACCCAGAAGCAATTCTATGGCTTGGATTTACAAGCAAAGCCGCTGCCATCCAGGAACGCTACAACCTGTTTCTCAAAGTTTGGCCCGAAGCGCGCCAGCGTATCCCCTATGCATTGATGCAGGAGATGCGCATCACACAAGACCTGCCGGGCTACTCGGAACTCGTTGAGGCTGTTTTTTTTGAACTCATCGACGGTCACCTTGCAACTCCGGAAGAAATGCGCGCCTATCTAGAGCCGCATTCGCCGCCCGCCCCGCCTCCGCAGATTGCCATCAAACGCCAGCGTGTCCGCCGTTCCGAGTCCAAGGTGAAGGAGGAGGGATTGGAGGAAGAGGGCGAGGAGGAGGAGGAGGAATTGGCCGTCGAAAATGAGCTTGAGACTGACGGCGGCGATGACGAAGAACTGGATTTGGCGGTTCTGCCCAAAGGCACACTCCCCGCCGACATGGAAGACGAGGGCAGCGAAGAGGACGAAGAAGAGGATCTCGACGCTGAGGAAGGCGTCGCGCCGGTGCGAAAGACCCCGGAAAAGCCGGGGCAAAGAGCCGCTCCAGCCAAGGTGCATTCGCCTGCTCAGACGGTGAAATCCTTGAAGCCGGATCAATCCCGTACCGCTCTCTCTGCCGCAAAAGCTCCGGCAAAGGCTCAAGCGGTTCCTGGCGCAAAGGTCAAACCTGCGCAGCAACCTCCGGTGCGTGTTGAATCCAAGGCCAAGGCGGTCGCTAAGACCCCTTCGAAGGCCGCAGGCAAGGCTCCCGTCAAGAAGCCGAAGAGGCCTGCGTCGCCCAAGGTGGCCCGTCCCAAAGCGAAGCCCAAGCCCGCCCCCAAGCCGGCAAAGACGGCGAAGTCAAAGGCGGAAAAGCGGTCCGTCAAGAAATCCAAGGGCAAACACGCAAAGAAACGCTAAATCAGATTTTCAGATTCGGCATTAGCCCGATCTTTGCTCGGTTGGTGACCTGGGCTCGCGCCCCGCCTTCTCTCGCGCTGCCGGTGAAGCAGGTTCTTGTCGGGCCGCCTGCCTGCTCTTCAATCGGTTTTTCGTTACCGCCTCCCAGTGCCAGCTCAGTGTTGTTTTCGAAATTGCTGTGTGCTCAATCTCCGCCCTACGCTGTTCTCGAATCGGGCCCCGCGCATTCCGAAAGTCCTTTGCCAGCGCCCAACACAACTCCCGCAAACCACTGGCGTCTAACCGTGTAACGCCGCGTCGTTCCCGGCTTGTCTTCCCATGAAGTTTCCCCGCCTCGAACGCCGCCCTGAGCTGGATGCACTTCGTGGGCTCTTCCTAGTTTGGATGACGCTCACCCACCTGCCCACACGTTTCAGCGATTTAGTGAATTCCCCCCTTGGCTTTGTCTCCTCCGCCGAGGGCTTCGTTTTCGTTTCTGCTCTTCTCGTCGGCCGTCTCTACTTTCGCGAGCTCTCGGTTGACGCCTCCGGCGTTCGCATCCGCCTTTGGAAACGCTCTTTCAAGATTTACGGTTATCACCTCTTAATGCTCGCCTTCGCCTTCACTGTCGCTGCCGCGATTGCCGTCCATACCCACAAAGCCGCCCTCAGCAATCTTCTCGACTTCTATCTCGCTCACCCATTCGTCGCCATCGTCGGGTCCGTTCTGCTGCTCTACTGCCCTCCACTGCTCGACATCCTTCCCATGTACGTTACCTTTCTTTTCTTCACGCCGCTTTTGCTTTCGGCTGCAGTGCGCTTTGGCTGGAAGAAAATCCTCTGCTTCAGCGGGCTCCTCTGGTTGTTCGCGCAATTCGGCTTGCGCGATCTGGTCCATAATTGGATCGTCCACATTACCCATCTCAACATTCCCCTTCAGGAAACCGGCTCCTTCAACCTCTTCGCCTGGCAGGCTGTTTGGGCTGTCGGTCTCTGGCTCGGCGCTCGCTCCGCTACCAACCAACCCGTCCTCGGCAACATCCCCGGCTGGGTTACTGCGCTTTCATGCGTCGCCTGCCTGTTCTTTATTGCTGTGCGTTGGGGCTGGCTCGGGCCGAACCTCACCGAGCAAGCTCTCGGCATTCGCCTCGACAAGTGGCAAATCGGCCCCCTTCGCGTGATCAACCTCGTCGCCTTCTCCCTCGTTTTCTACTGGATGCGCAAATACCTTCTTCGCATCGTAGCCATTGAGCCGTTTCTCACCCTGGGCAAGGCCTCGCTCAAGGTCTTCTGCACCCATCTCGCTTTTGTCTTCGTCGGCCTCGCGCTCCTGGTCCGCGACGTCGGTGAAGACGTCGGGGCTCCCAGCGAGCAGTTGCACGGTTTTCCTGCTATCGCCCTCCTCGTCGTCACCTTCGCCGGCCTTATCCTGGTAGCGGCCCACGAAGTTCGCCGAAGGCGCCGCAACCCTCGCCCCACTCCCCAATCCGAATCCGCCTCTTTGCCGCCGCCGAAGCTGTACCCGCCCAATTCAGCGCACCTGTGCCCGGTCAGCCCGATGACCGCCGAAGGCATGGATGGTTCTCGTCCCGCCCAAAGCCTCGCCTGCGTGCTTTTGCCCTCGCGGAATGAAATACTCCTCTCCGGCGCGGACCGGAATCCGCTCTCCGTCGATTAGCAGCGTATAGCAACCCTGCGCCACCACGAAGTACTCGTCGTAGTCGTGTACATGTTCCTTTGAGACCGCATCGCTGCTGCAAGTCCAGAACGCCATTTGGCTGCCATCCGCGCCGTCGAAAACGTAACCTTCAACCCCCGGCGTCGCCTCTTGAGATTTGGCGATCTTGTTCGTCGGTCTCTTCATGAAGTCAGGAAAATCCACCATTCGTGCCACCATTTTCGTCCTCCCCGCTGCTTCGATCCCGATTATCTTGCGTCCACGGCACCTTCCGTCAACCAACCTGTTCGGCTCCTCCCTGATCCCTGATCCCTGTTCCCTGTGTTTTTAACCAAACGTTTGCAATCCATTTGCCCCGCTGCATTACCCTGTTAATGATTCCCAGCGGTCTTTACATCCCGAGCAACTCAACCGGCCGCGGGACGAGGACTGACGGTTTGAGCCAATCCGTGTTTGTTCTTGAAGACGACGCCGATATCGCGAGGCTCGTGCAACACCACCTCGAGGCGGCGGGCTTTGAAGCCAGGCTTTTTCACACCCCCACCAACGTGATTCCCGACGCCGAGCGCAAGCCCCCCGCTCTGTTTCTTCTCGACATCATGGTTCCCGGCGGCGACGGCCTCGACGTTTGCCGCCGCCTACGCAATCACGCCGGCCTCTCTACCATCCCCATCATCTTTCTTACCGCGCGCGCCAGCGAAAACGACCGCGTCCTCGGCCTCGAGCTCGGCGCCGACGACTACATTACCAAGCCCTTTTCCACGCGCGAGCTTGTCGCCCGCGTCAAGGCCGTTTTGCGGCGCTTCGAGCGCCCAACCTCGCCCTCCGTCATCACCTTTGAAGAAATCGTCATCGATGCCGGGGCCATGCAGCTCAAGGTCCGCGGCGAGCTCGCTACCACCACCGCCACCGAATTCCGTCTCCTCGATTACCTCGCGCGCCATCCCGGACGCGTCTTCAGCCGCGATCACCTGCTCGACGCCGTCTGGGGCGACGCCCGCTTCGTCACTCCTCGCTCCGTGGACGTCTACGTGCGTCGAATCCGTGAGAAAATCGAGATCGACCCCGAGAACCCGCGCTATCTCAAGACCGTGCGTGGCGCCGGCTACCGTTTCGAGCTACCCAAAGGCGAGTGATTCGCGGCGCCCGGAAGAATCTTTTCGCGATCGAGAAATGGCGGCCAAAGAAAGGAGTCGGGAATCGCAATCGTTTCCTCTGATAACTGATGGCTGATCACTGACCACTGGCTCTTCCATGACCCCCAAAGTCTTCTCCAAGCTCCTCGCGCTCTTCATCCTGCTCCTCGTTTTCCACACCCTTGTGATGGAATTCGTCTTTCACGGCTTCGTAGAGCGCGCAGGTCAAACCCCGCTCGGCCACATCGGCCGCGAAGCCTTCTGGGCCGGTCTTATCGCTCTCGCCCTCGCCATTCCTCTTGCCGCATGGCTTGCCGGACGCGTCTCCACCCGCTTCAGGCGCGTAGTCTCTTTCGCCCGCCGCGTCGCCGACGGCGACCTCAAAGCCCGCCTCACCGTCGAGGGCAAAGACGAGCTATCCCTCATGGAGGCCGCCCTGAACGAAACCGCCGAGCGTCTCGGCCAAGACTTCGCCGAGCTCGAAAGCAGCCGCCACGAGCTCGCCGTCATGCTCGACTCTATGCAGGAGGCCGTCGTAGCTGTCACCGCCGCCGGCGCCGTTCGCTGGTGCAACGCCGTCATGCGCCGCGTCGTTGGCACCCAGCTCATCCCCGGCCGTCCGCTTGTCCACTCCATCCGCGACCCCGAGCTCCTCGCCTGCGTCCGCGGCGCACTCGAACGCCGTGAGCTCCGCGTCGGCCGCGCCTGCCTGCTCGCTCCAGGCCGCGTCTTCGAAATCAACGCCGCCCCTTTGCCCGCCGGCGGCGCCGTCGTCGTCCTGCACGACGTGACCTCGATCGAAGAAGCGCAAAAGTCCCGCCGCGAATTCGTCGCCAACGTCAGCCACGAGCTGCGCACGCCCCTTACTTCCATCCAGGGCTATGTCGAAACCCTCATTGAAGATCCCAACCCCAGCCCCGAGACCACCCTTGAATTCCTCGGCGTCATCCTCAAAAACGCCAGCCGCATGAATCGCCTCACCGAAGATCTCCTCGCTCTAGCCAGCGTCGAGAGCCCCGACTACAAGCTCAAGCTCCAGCCCGTCCGCGCCAACATACTTCTACAAGACGCCATCGACTCCATCGGCGGCATGGTCAACGACTCCGGCGTCCAGCTCCAGTCCGCCGGCGCCCCAGACTCCCTCATCATGGCCGACCCCGACCAAATGCATCAGGTCTTCGGCAACCTCCTCGAAAACTCCCTCAAATACGCCAAATCCGGCAAACGCATCCGCGTGGCCGCGCGCCTTCTCCCTTCTGAAGTCCAATTCACGATTCAGGATTACGGACCCGGCATCGCCTCCGAGCATCTCGAACGCATCTTCGAGCGCTTTTACCGCGTCGACAAAGCCCGCTCCCGCGAATCGGGCGGCACCGGCCTCGGCCTCGCTATCGTCAAACACATCGTCCAGGCCCACGGCGGACGCATCTGGTGCGAAAGCGAGCTCGGCAACGGCGTGTCCTTCCACTTCACACTGCCCCTCGCCCCCGCGCTTCAAACCTCGCCCCAGCCAAAGCCGGCCCCAGCGCAACAATCGCCGCCGCAACCCGCTCCGCAAGCCCCCGCCGCTACAACTTAGCCTGCTTGGAAGCCCAACCCTGAAAGGGCACGACTTATTGGGGTGACTTGAGCCGTGCCGACAACAATCTCCCCTTCTTGAAAGCCAAGTGCGCGGCGAAGCCACGCTTAAACCTCGGGCCGTGTGGCGGGCGCGTCCCGCACGGTGCTTATTCGGCTTCCGGAGTCTCAGTCCCAACGCAGAATCAGCCCATTTCTGCGCTATCCTTTCTAACTGAGAAGCGCTCATGCCCACCCTGAATGACCGGCCCACGCGCCGATCAAGAAATGCTTCGCGGCCATCGAGTGCTTCGCGTGCAGTCACTTCCATGAGGAAGGCACCATTACGGACACCCAGAGACTCGACGCGACCAGCGAAACATGACCGATAACAGAACTCCAGCCAGTCGAAGCGCGCTGATGGCCCGCATCGGCGGAAAAGATACGGCTCCAGAGCTAATAGTGCGGCGCTTGCTTTACTCCTTGGGCTACCGCTTTCGGCTTTATCGGCGTGACCTGCCGGGTAAACCGGACATCGTATTTCCAGCGCGTCGGAAAGCCATTTTCGTAAATGGCTGTTTTTGGCACGCGCATGGCTGTCGGATCGGGCGACTCCCGAAGTCGAAGTTGGAATTCTGGGAACCGAAACTAGCCAAGAATCGCGCCCGTGACAAACAAAACAAGGCCGCCCTCCGTTCGATGGGTTGGGCCGTTCTGACGGTGTGGCAATGCCAAACGCGGAAAGCGAACCGATTATCCACAAGACTGATGTCTTTTTTGGGACCGCCCGGTAAAAATCCGATCAGCAAGCGGAAGGTTAACGGATAAAGTTGGGATACTGGTAGTACGGTAGACCAATTGACCGGCAGGAC
>Ga0187782_10003086_pt1 | contig 12391 bp, 7 predicted proteins | sample 0715_SJ02_MP15_2_FD_132454 | JGI IMG/M metagenome (GOLD analysis project Ga0187782, IMG submission 132454) | Tropical peat soil microbial communities from peatlands in Department of Meta, Colombia - 0715_SJ02_MP15_20_MG | ecosystem: Environmental > Terrestrial > Soil > Wetlands > Peat | place...
ATCTGCGGATTCCGGCGAGCCGAATCGTGGGAGGTTATGACGTGAAAGATGGCGTGCTGATTCCACGCTACAACCATAGCGAGGTCATCGAAGCCGTTTTCCGCCGCACGCGCGTCACTGTGGGAATCATGACTGCGGCGCACCTGCTCTCTTCAGTCGAGCCGATCGTGCGCTACCAGCGCGGTAGATTCCGCGGCGCAGAAAAGTCTACTCCGGGTTCAGTGCGGTATGAGATGGGACTCCAGGCCCGGGAAGATGCGCTGCACCGGCTTGTGGATGTGTGGGCGACGGGCGAAGCGAGCGCATCGCTCGGGTTTGCGGCGGCTCGCGCATTCGACGAGCTCGATCCACTCGAAAAGCAAATGGAGAAGCTCTACGCCGAGCGCGGCATCAGTGGTGCAAAGGCGCGAATGAAATTCTTGCAGGAGGCTTCGGACAAGGCCGCCGAACTGCTGGCGCTGCCAGCCAGCAATCCACGGAGGCAAGCCCTGAACACCGATCTGCAGCTGCGCTTTGTGACTCTGGATTCTTTGGCCGACGTGCTGTGTCCTGCCACAAAATTGTGGAACACCGGCTGGGGCGCGCAGATGATGCGCGAGGCTGTGAGCCTCATGGGCGGCTACGGAATCACGGAAGATTGCCCGGGCTTCCTCGGCAACAAATGGATGGATTCGCAATTGGAAGCAACCTACGAAGGTCCCGAAGCGGTGCAGCGTCGGCAGCTCTCGATCACCATGGCAAACCCCGTTTTTCTGGCGCAGCTCCGGGAATGGATTCGCGAGATGCGCAGCGTTGCTTCCGAGCATCCTGGCACTGGCGCTTGCGCTCTTGCTACCGCGATGACCATGTGGCGCTGGACGCTGGAGCATCTGCAACACAGCAAAGATGCGGACGGTGGCAAGTTGTATCAGAGCGCGCGGCAAGGTGTGACTTTCCCGCTTGCCGATGCGCTGTGCTGGTTGCTCGCGGCGCGCTGCCAGATTCTGGATGTGCTGCGATTGCAGCGCCAGGGCGCGGAAGATCCCTCGGTGGCGGAAGGCTTGAATGGTCTAGTGAACTTCCTGACGGACCTTTGCCACGTGCAGTCCGCACGCGCCAGCGGCGAAGTGGGGCGGATTTGCGCGGAATTGGTGTTTGGCTACGATCGCCATCCTTCCTGGGACAAGCAGGGAAGTTGCGGCTGCTGGAATGCAGACGAACTGGACGCCATCGAAGGGCTTATTCCCGGGATGAATAGCTACGCTCTGGACGTGGTGAAGGATGACGGCTCGCATCCGCAGAAGGCCGGGCCGTGCGTGAACTGCCAGGCCGCGCAGCCGTTTCTCACGCTGCACTCGAAACTCGATGGCTGCCTGACCGGTTCGCGTTTGTCCAAGGATCGCGCCGCCGAAGCCATTTCCAAGCTCATGATTCCGGAGGCGCTGGATTATCCGGCATGAGCGAGTCCTCCTCAGTCTCAGCGCCTGAAGTCGAACGGCAGCAGATGTCCGTGGACATCGCGGGCGTCGGCTTCGGCCCCGCGATGGGCGGATTCCTGCACACGCTTTCCCGCGCCTTACTAAAGGAAGACGGTTCGCCGCGCCTGGAAAGTTCCGTTTCTCCCGGCATGCCGCTGCAGGTGGTTTGCTACGAGCGCGCGGATGGGTTGGGGTTTGGTGTTTCGGGCGCTGTTACCCGCGCGCGTGGAATCCGCGCCAGCTTCGCGGGCGTCGATCTGCAGCAAATCCCGATGGCCACGCCGGTGACCAGCGAAAAGCTCGTGTATTTGCTCGATCCCGCGAAGGCGAGCCGACGTTCGTTCGGTGTGCGGATCGTCGATCTCTTTGTCCGCGCAATGGGAGCTATCTCCGGATATCGCCAGAGCGCTGTGGAATTGCCGTACACGCCGGAATTCCTGCGCAAGCACGACGGCATGATTTTTTCCCTTGGCCAATTCAATCAGTGGGTGAGCGAACAGATCAGCAGCTCGGGGCTGGTGCAACTCTGGCCGGGAATGCCGGTGAGCGAGCCGTTGATTGAACAGAATGCCGTGTGCGGGATTCGCTTGGCGGATCAGGGCGTCGCGCTTGACGGCACACCTGCGGAAGGATTCATGCCCGGCATGGACGTTCGCGCGGCGTTGACTGTGGTGGCCGATGGCCCCGTGGGAGGAGTTGGTCGAAAACTCGACTCGCATTTTGGTTTGCCCGAAGGGCATCGGCACAGCGAGTGGGCGCTGGGCATGAAGATGGTGGTGGAGTTGCGCGAGGACACCGACCTGGAGCGGGGAACAGTGCTGCACACGCTAGGATTTCCCGAGCCCGAGATCTTTGGCTTCCTTTATGTGCACCCCGATCGGCTTGCGTCGGTCGGCATTTTCATCCCTTCGTGGTTGCGCAGCCCGGTGCGGACCGCATATCGCTACCTACAGCATTTCATGCTGCATCCTTATTTATGGCGGCATTTGCAGGGCGGAACGCTGAAGTCGTGGGGCGCCAAGTCGTTGCAGGAATCCGGCCGCCACGGGGAACCTTTCCTTGCGGGGAATGGCTATGCGCGTATCGGAGAGGGTTCGGGAAGCACAAACGTGCTCGCCGGGTCAGGTGTGGATGAAGCGTGGACCACGGGCGTGCAACTGGCCGAAGCAGTGATTGAGTTGCTCGAGAACAAAATACCGTTCACACGCGAAAACCTGATGCAAACGTACGTGCGGCGGCGGCGCGAAAGCTGGGTGGACGAGGAATCGGAAGTCGCGGCGGAGTCAAGAAATGGCTTTCAGTATGGAGTGATAAGCGGGCTAATCGGCATGGCACTCGCTGGCTTCACGCGTGGCATCCTTCATTTCCCTGACCGCAAGGTTCCGGTGCATGCGGCCACTTCAACCCTGGAGAAAAGCTATCGCTCACGTATTTCGGAAGCCGAGCTGCGGAAATTGAACGAAGAATGCGCGGCCAAAGGAACTTGCCTCCACGACCGCATCATGGACCGCTGCGGCTGGCCGGAAATTCCGTTCGATGGCCGGCTGCTGATTTCTCATCAAGATGCGTTGTTGATGGGCGGCGGCGTGCAGGCCGCGCCGGGCTATGCCAATCACGTCGTCTTTTTCCACCCGGAGCTCTGCCAGACTTGCGAGCCGAAGCTCTGCGTCGAGATGTGCTCCGGGCAGGCCATTACACGTGGAGAAAACGGCGTGCCCACGTTCGATCGCGAGAAGTGCGTGTTTTGCGGCGCGTGCCTGTGGAATTGCCGCACCAGCGCTGATGGAAAAAGTGGAAATGTGGAATTCCGCGCGGGAGCAGGCGGCTTGCACTCGACCATGAATTGAATCTTTCACTTCGTTAGGGGACAAGTATGAGCAATGTTTTTCATATTGTTGTGTGCGCGGGGGTGGTGCCGGACCCGTTGCAGACTCTCGAGCCCATTACAGATTCCAGCGGTCCGGTGCTGAAGAATGAAATGATGTTGCCCGCTGTGCTGGATCCCTGGGCGGCGCACGCGCTGTTTGAGGCCGCCAATCTGGCCACGCGTTTCCCGGGAAGCAAAGTGTGGCTGGTCAGCGTGGCGCCAAAGGCCAAGCTGCAGCAGGTGATGATGACACTGGCGCAGAAGGTGAGCTTCGAGCTGGTCCCTATCGATGCACCTGTGAACGGTTTTGTGGACGCCCATGCGGTAGCCGCGCTTCTGGCGAACGCGATCGAATCGATTGCGGGTCTCGACCGTTCTCGCCTGTTGCTCTTTGGAGGTTGGGAGTCGGCTGCGCGTGGGGCCGGCGTAACGATGCAGCTCGTTGGTGAGCAGTTGGGCATTATCGACCAGTTTCAAGGCGTGGATCAACTGATCGTTGGTCAGGATGGCACATTCGAAATCCTGGAGCGCATCGAAGGCGGCCGGCACATGGTCTCCGTCTGTCAGGGGCCGCCAGCGCTGCTGGGATGGGCGACGGGTAATCTGCCTGAGCCAAAAAACAATCCGCAAGTGGGCATGGTGAATATGCGCACGATCATGCCGGCGCTGCAAAAGGCCAAGCCCGGTGCGCTGCCGGCGAATGCGGTGCGCTATCTGAGCGCCACACCTCCCAAGCAACAACGGCAGACGCGCATCGTCAAAGACCAATCGCCGGAACAAATCGCCGCGGAGCTTTTGGCGTGGATGGAGCAGGAGTAGCGCCATGGCACAGACTATTCTGTTTCTAGCGCACGTCGACGAGTCAGGAACGAATCTGCCGAAGGCCGCTTACGACGCTTTGGGCGCAGCCATTGACATCACGTCGCAGCTTGGTGCCGCGCTGACCATCGCACTGATCGGAGAAAGCATTCAGTCTGCCGCGCAAGCAGTCGCGGGCGCAGGAGCGAAGATCTATGGAGTGCAAGGCATGGAGTTTGCGCATCCCCGTTACGCCAGCGATGCTGCCGCTGCGGAAGCCATCTGTCACTCAGTGTCATCGCAGATCGTAATCGCGCCCAATACGTCGCGGTTTTCGCGCGTGCTTCCAGGAGTCGCACAGCGCTTGAAGGGCTCCCTAGATACTCACCTGACGGCGGTCGAAGTCGTAAATGGCGCGCTGACCGTCAAGCGTTGGTTCTATCGGCAGCGGATCGAAGCTTCGCTGCAACGCGAGGCGCGCCCGTGGATTCTACTGCTTGACTCCGGATGCCACCAGCCGTGGTCTGGGACACCGGTTCCCGCCGCGAAGGTAGAAATCGTCGATGTGCCTCTTCCCGCGGAAGCTAAGCGCACGACGTTCAGCTGCGTGCGGACTCCAAGCACCGGAGCGCAGACCATCCGTCCCGATGCTAAGTTACTTTTCGTGGCCGGAGCCGGCTGGACCAAAAAGCAGCCAGACGGAAAGAGCCATGCCGCCGAAGCTGAATCGCTCATTTTGGAATTCCTGCAAAACTCGGGGGCTTCGCTGGGCGGCAGCAAGTCGCTGGTCGACCAGTCGGGGGAAAATCAGGAAGTGTTGCGGTTCATGACGCATCTGAATCAGGTTGGGCAGACGGGCGCGACGCCGCGGCACCCAAAAGGCCTCTCTACGTGTTGCCACGGCGAAGAGCCTCATGTAGTGGGCTGGCGGTTCATCAACGAACGCCGTGCCGTCAATCTGGATGCCAATTGCGGGTGGGCGCGCGGCAAGGCAGATGTACTCTACGTCGCTGATGCTTTTCAGGTGCTGGAAAAACTGAACGCGCTGCTGCGTGAAAAGGGAAGTCCTAAGGAAGCAACAGCGCCCGTAGGCATCTGAGACTAGCCAAAGAGTACACCGACCTCGTGGCTCACGGCAAACAGGGGTGCTATTTGGTCTTGGCAACCGCGGTGGTTCTGTCGTTTACTTGAGTCGCGCCCGCGCCCGAAAGCGCCTGCCACAACAAACGCTATGCGGATTCTTCTCGCCGACGATCAAAAGGAAATTTGCCTGCTGGCCAAGCAGCAACTGGAGACCTGCGGGCATAGCGTTGTCGCGGTTGGAAACGGCGAGGATGCCTTGCACGCGCTGCGACAACAGCCCTTCGATGTAGTCCTTCTCGACGAGGAAATGCCCGGGATGAGCGGTACAGACGTACTGCGCGCGATCCGCGGTGCAGAAAAACGATTCGCCCACTTAGTGGTTATCGCGCTGACCGGATACAACACCGAACCAGACAAGGAGCGGCTTCTTCAGGCGGGGTTCAATGCCGTTCTCGGCAAGCCGTTTCGCCTGGATTTGCTGGAGGCCACGCTTCGTGCAACAGCCATGGGCTGGCGTTCACCGGCGGCACAGCCTGTTTCTCTGGCTTCACCGCACGCCTCTCCCGTCGATCCATTAACCCGAGTAGGTGGCGATGAGCAACTCCTTCGAAGCATGGCACGGACGTTTCTCAACGATCTTCCGCCGCGGCTTGCGAAACTCGAGGAATCCATTCGCGAAAAGCGCGGCGACACGCTGGCGTTCGACGCGCATGCCCTGAAAGGTTCGCTGAGTGTCTTCGGAGCGGAAAGAGCTGCTGCACTTTGCAAGGCCTTGCAGGAATGCGGCAAAAGCTCGCGGTTTGCGGATGCCGCGCTCACCTTTGCCGCTTTGAAAGAAGCAATTGCCGAGTTGGAACCGAATCTGAGAGGATACGCGGGGCAGAAGCGCGCCACAAGTCCGGGAGCGCCGGCCGCTTCGAAAACCAAACGCCGCCCTCTGGACTCTAAGTAAAACTAGCCTTCCCTTACGGTCACCCCCGGTCATGGAGTTGACCTCCAGGAGCCTCCTGCATGGCGAGAATCCTCGTTACCGACGATGACGCGACGACCCGCCTGATGGTACGCGGCATCTTGAAAAAGGCCGGCCACCGCGTGGCTACCGCTGCCGATGGCCAGGCGGCTCTTCGTGCAATTCGCAAGCAGAAGTTTGATCTGGTCTTCCTGGACATCTGGATGCCGAAAATGAACGGGCTGGTGCTTCTCGATCGCCTGCACACCGAAAAACATATTCCCAAGATTGTGGTCATGACTTCGGACCAAACCTCCGACACGCTTTTGGAGGCTTTGCGTGGCCGCGTTTATCAATATTTGAGAAAGCCGCTGGACGCGCAGACCTTGCTCGCGGCGGTGGAGACCGCGCTTTCGACGAGTGCGAAAGTTCCGGCCATCGAGGTGACTTCCGCCAATTCGCATTGGGTCGAACTCCTGGTACCGTGCGAGCGTTCCGTCGTTGGCCGGGTGCAGAGCTTCTTGATGCACCTAGAAGTGAATTTGCCTCATGAGGTAATCGAGAAGGTTGGTTACGCGTTTCGCGAACTGCTCAACAACGCCATCGAATGGGGTGGCCATCTCGATCCCAACCAGAAGGTCCGCGTTTCCTACATTCGAACGAAGAATATGCTCATGTACCGCTTGGACGATCCGGGCCAGGGTTTCAAGCTGGAAGAACTAAAGCACGCGGCCATCAATAACCCGCACGACGATCCCATGGCGCACATGCAGGAAAGAGAAGCGAAGGGCATGCGGCCGGGTGGCCTGGGTCTGATGCTCTCGCAGCAGTTGGTGGACGAAGTGATCTACAACGAAAAGCGCAACTCCGTCGTGCTGATCAAGTATCTTGACAGCGCGGAGTGAGCTGATCGCGTGTATTGCTTAGTTCCTGCCCGGCGAAGCGCCTGCTGCGGCGGTAGGTTCGACGCCGATTCGCACGCGCAGGGTTTTGGGTATAAAGGAAAAGGTCAAGAGAGCGCCGATTATCAGGATGCCGGCGATGATGTACAGGGCGGCGGATTTGTTCGCAGAAACGAGTTTCGCCCAGATGGGGATGTTGGGTCCCACGTAGCCGCCGAGATTGCCAACGGAGTTCACGATGCCAATGCCGGCGGCCGCCGCGGTTCCCGCCAGGAATGCGGACGGCAACGGCCAGAATAGCGGCATGGAGCCAATCACGCCTAGGGTACCAATGGAAAGAAAAATGATGGCCAGAACCGGATTGCCCGCGAATACGCCGCTCAAAATCAGGCCCGCAGCCCCGGCGGTCACGTTGGCCACATAGTGCAGGCGCCGCTCGCCGGTCTTGTCGGAATGGTGGCTGATCAGCATCATGCCGATCACGGCTACGCCATAGGGTATGGCGGTAATCAGCCCCACATCGAGGTAACCCTTCACGCCAAACGCCTTCACAATGGTGGGGAGCCAGAAGGCGATGCCGTACAAGCCGATCATCAACGTGAAATAGATAGCGCAGAGGACCCAGACTTTTCCGCTGACGAACGCGTCCCTCAGCTTGTGTTCGGTCTTATGCTTGTCTTCTGCTTCGAGGTGGCTGGTGAGTAGCGCTTTCTCCTCAGCTGTCAGCCATTTCGCTTCTTCAATGCCGCTGTCCAGATAATAGATGACCCAAAAGCCGACCAGAATTGAGGGAATGCCTTCCGCCAGGAAAAGCCACTGCCATCCAGCCAAACCCATAGCGCCGGAAAGTTTGTCCATAATCCAGCCGGAGATGGGATTGCCGATAACTCCGGAAACGGCAATAGCCGCAACGAACCACGCCGTGCGCACGGACCGCAGCCTTGAGGGGTACCACAACGTGAGATAAAAAATAATTCCCGGGAAAAAACCGGCTTCGGCAAGACCCAGCAGACAGCGCATGCCGTAGAAAGACCACACGCCCTTTACAAACATCATGCATGCCGAAATGACGCCCCAGGAAATCATGATGCGCGCGATCCAGCGGCGCGCGCCGAATTTCTTCAAGAGTACGTTGCTGGGGACCTCGAAAAAAAAGTAGCCGATAAAGAAAATACCGGCGCCAGTGGCGAACGCCGCATCACTCAGAGACAGATCTTTGAGCATCTGTAGTTTGGCGAATCCGACGTTCACGCGGTCGAGATACGCAAGAATGTAGCAGAGGAACACGAAAGGCAGCAGCCGCAGGTCGACCTTGCGGTACGTCTTGGTTTCAAAGCTGGCGTCGGGCGCCATACACCCTCCTCAGTGGTTCGAAAGTGCGTTCTTCATCAATTCGCAGGAATTTGGAAAAGAAAGACACAAAATCATCGCCGCCCGTGATGTGCGGCACACTCGCCCGAATTATATTCCCAAACTGGCAGGTGGTAACTTTTTTTCGGATGTGAGCCGACGTGCTGGCAAGCACGATATGTGCCACGCTCGAGAGATTGGTCAGCTGTGCGGATTTCGGAAGGCACGGTGTGCTTCATATAGAGCGGCACGGCCGCGAATTCCTTCCACTTCCGCAGGCGAGGCCAGCAACAAAGCGCGATGTGCTGTAAGAACAGCGGCGGCAAACCGTCCCACCTCAGCGTAGGCCGCCGCAAGCGTGTCCAGAACCTCGGCGTTTTGTCCCGACGTGGCCTGGACTGCTCGCGATGCCAGCGTGACCGCTTGGGTTCCGTTTCGCAGCGCATCGTCCGGCGATGTTGCAAGCACCCAGGCTGCTTGACGAAGCGCCGGCACATAGTCCGGCGCCAGCCGGATAGATTCGCGCCACTCGGAAAGAGCCGCGAGTGTCTCGCCTTGTGCGTCCAATGCATCGCCCATGCTGGCGTGTGCTGCTGCCGAGTCCGGCTCGAGCTGCAGCGCCTTCCGCAATTCCGGCAGGGCTTCTTCAATCCGGCGTTGTGCAACGAGCGCCCGTCCGAGGTTCGCGTGTGCCTCGCTGGAGTTTCGATCCAGTTCGAGCGAGCGTTCAAACTCCGCCTGGGCGTCCTCGGCGCGCCCAGATTCCAGCAGCACCCGTCCGTACTCGTTGTGCAGTGCGGCATTTGCTGGTGCGACTGCGAGCGCATCCTTCAGCTTTATTTCCTGCGCCTTGCGCATGTGCACAGCAGCTTCCTGGCGTCGGCCCGCGAGCAGCAGCGTAATACCGAGATTGCCGTGGACAACCGCGTCGTCAGGATGAATCTGTAGCGCCTGTTTCCAAACACTGCTTGCTTCTTCGTAGCGTGCTTGCTTCTGAAGATACATGGCGCGGTCGAACAGCTTAAAAAACTCGACAACCGGGCCGCCTAGGCTTTGCATACCGTCTGGAGGAATATTCACGAACTCCGGAAGATTCACGGCGCGATTGGCCGCGGTCGCATTCTCAATGAGAATCGCGGGGCTGTCATTGCCGTCGGCATCGATGTGTGTCACATACATCCGGGTGTACGGCGATTGCCGTTTGGAGGAGAAAACCAGCCAGTGGCCATTGGGAGAGAAACTGTGCCAGGAGTTCATCGGCGCAGCATTGGCTCGTAGCCGACGCGCCTCGCCCCCCTCCGCTGGAACAATGCAGAGTTCGCTGTCCGGGCGCATCAGCAATCCGTTTCGCGCCTTCACGAAGACAATCCAGCGTCCGTCTGGCGAGACCTTTGGGAATGAGTTGCTCATCCCGTTCTGTGACGCACCCCGGATTGGCTCCGCTGAGCCGCCCTGGCCATCGCGAAAGGGAATACGATACAGATCGTACTGAATCTGCGTTTCGTTTGGGTCGTTGGCGAAGCGCGCCAGCGGCGCGCCCGTCGGATTCGGCTCCTTCGCGGGTGCGCGCGCGAAGACTAGATATTTGCCGTTGGGACTCCACACGCCGCCCATCTGCACGAAGTGCGGGTCGTCAGCACCGGGAAGCGGGTGCAGCACGCCGGTCTTCTTGCTATACCAAGCCAGAATGCCGCGGGTGGGATAGAAAACTTGCAGAAACCGGTAGTCCGTGAAGTTTGCCACAAAGTAGTTGCTGGACGGCGAGCCAGGCGGCCAGTCGATCGTTGTGACAACATATTCGCCGTCAGGCGATACCTGGGACATGAAACCGATACGCAAATCCCCATTGAGTCGTCCGTTAGACGTGCTCCACTGGATAACGCTTTCGTCGCGGATCACGGTGTCACGCTGCACCGGCGTTAGCATGTACATGCCTCGGTTGTTTTGCAGCCCATCGAGGTCCATACCGAGCGTCTTGCCATCGCTTGAAAAGGAATGGCAGTTGGCGCACATCGGTAGGCCTTCGAGTAGCAGATGGCTGTCAGGTTCTGCGATGTTGCGCAAGCGCCACGCGATAAGGCGCACGGCTTCAGCGGCGAGCGGCTTAATAACGCCAGTCTGTGTTTCCGTCGGCATAAGCGGCACGTCACGATAGAAGATCGGAGCTCCGACTGGATCTTTAGAGGTGTAGATGGTGACGCGTCCGTTTGAAACTGCCTGGGAACCGCGGAAACCTGTGAACTTTACAGTGGCCATGGCATGTTGCTTCATCGATGCCCACAGCGCTGCGTCGGGCGACCATGTCTGGGCAGAAGCTTGCCCTGGCGTCAACTGAGGCGGCTTGTTGGTTTCGGCGACGCAGTCTGGATCGATCTTGCCGATTTGCATTCTCGGCCCCGTAGAAGTGGTGTGCAGCGATGCCGTTCCGTCTGTGAATGAGATCTCGATGTGCCAGCCTCTCGCACCTGCTTGGTCACGCCAGACAAAAGTTGGGGGCGCAATCTCCGGCGGAAAGACGGAACCTTCCTCTGGATAGTCGATAACAATCTTGCATGGCGCGCCGGCGAGCAATATGCCTGCCAGCGGAATCAGGGCGAACAAACGCCACAGCTTCGCAGCACCCATAGCGCATTTCACGTTCCTTATTATCGCATCTGCCGAAGAACCTGGTCGTGTTTCGCTTGTGGGTAAAGCTCGTGCATATTTCAGGCAATTGACCGATCCCTGTCACAAAGCGCCGTCCTTATCACGGCCAATAAAACGGCAGCTTTGTTCGACATGCCGACGTTTTCGAGCCAGATAAGGCCTGTCCCTCGCCAACCACAACAAATTCAACATCGCGTTTCTTATGCGCGACTTGGACCTGCCGTCCAGCATCCTTTGTGAATAGGTGTAAAGTGAAGATGCACAACGAGATGCCATGAGCGCTACCAGGAATTGGGGCAACCGGCCTTGGGTTGTAGACTTTCGCGCCGCAAAGCACGCGCTTCCCGAGGCCGTGGACTTCGCCGTTGTCGGCGGCGGCTTTACCGGGCTCGCCGCGGCAGCCTGGCTCAAGAAACTCGACCCATCGAAAAGCGTCGCTTTGTTGGAAGCAGGAGCGGTCGGGGATGGCTCCAGCGGCCATACCGGCGGCGTCGCGTTGGCCGAAACAGCAGCGGGAGACATGCCGGGGCTCGGGGACGTGCTCGCCGGCTACCAGCAAATTACCCGCGAACTTCAGGTGAATGGCGATCTCGTGCTGCCGGGTTGCTACGAGTTAGCGCGTGACAACCCGCTTCCGAACTCCCCAATGCACTGGAGAGATTCCGGCGACTTGTGCGCCACCAGAGAGGTCCCCGGAGGCACCGTCGACCCTGGCAAAACCGTCAGCGGTCTCGCGCTCGCTGCCGAGCAACGGGGCGCGCTGCTTTTCGAGCATGCTAGCGTGGAAGATGCCCACTTTGGAAAGGTTGTGGAACTGCGCACTAAGGCCGGCACCATCCGCGCCAGCAAAGTTCTGTTCGCTACGAATGCGTATGCCGGAGAACTCGCCGGTATAGAAGGTTTGGTGCAACCCGCGTTTACGACCGCCCTCATGACCGCGCCGCTGAGCGATTCCGTGATCCAAGAAATCGGGCTTGCCGAACGAAAACCCTTTTACACCGTCGATCTTCCGTATCTTTGGGGCAGGCTGGTTGGAAACGCGGTGATCCTTGGAGCGGGTCTCGTGTTCTTCGAAGATTGGCGCGAGCTAAATTCCTTGGACATCACCGAAGGCCAGGCGCGAGAGGTCTTTGAGGTGTTAGAACGGCGAATTCGCCGCATGGCCAAGCCGCTTCGGGATGTAGAGATCACGCATCGCTGGGGCGGGCCGATCTGCATCTCCGAAGACTGGAAACCGATTTTTCGCAAGCATGCCGAAAGCGAAAATGCCATCGTGCTCGGCAGCTTTTCCGGGCATGGCGTGGCGCTTTCCGTTTATCTCGGTGCTTGGGCTGCCGAG
>Ga0187782_10003087_pt1 | contig 12387 bp, 8 predicted proteins | sample 0715_SJ02_MP15_2_FD_132454 | JGI IMG/M metagenome (GOLD analysis project Ga0187782, IMG submission 132454) | Tropical peat soil microbial communities from peatlands in Department of Meta, Colombia - 0715_SJ02_MP15_20_MG | ecosystem: Environmental > Terrestrial > Soil > Wetlands > Peat | place...
AACGCCACCCGGGATGAGTTGAAGGAGACTGGCGCAGACGCGCCGTTGAGTGTCTGCGATGCAGGGCAGGATAGTGAAGCGCAGCCTTCCCTTCCGGAAACGCAGACCCCCAAGAGCCGGGGTCTGCGCCAGCCGGCCGAAGTAGAGCCGAACTTCAGTTCGGCAGGTGCTGACCTGAAGGTCAGCGCTACGGATCAAAGGACAGAAAGTCCGGCAGTAGAAAACGCCACCGAAACCTCAAAATCGCCGAAACAAAGCCAGAATGTTATAGAAAACAAAGCACCGGCCGCGGAAGAGGTCAACGCATGAGGGGCAGCGCGCAAAGGACAGATTGTCATAATGCGGGGGCTTGCCGTAGAATAGATGCCAGGCGAGGCGACCGAATGTGAAACCTGGGTTGCACACGTTTCAAGGCTGGCGCAGACATCGAAGTCAATGTCTGCGTCACCTTTGAGTCCGCTCCAATAGTCCGAAGCGGGACAGGACACGAGCATGAAGAAGGTTTACGATGCCATCGTAGTCGGGTCCGGCGCCAGCGGCGGCTGGGTGGCCAAAGAACTAACTGAGCGTGGCCTGGACGTCCTCATGCTCGAAGCCGGCCCGCCTCGCATCCCGACGCGTGACTTCACCGAACACGTTTGGCCCTACCAATTGAAGTTCCGCGGCTTTGGAGATCAAAAGGCGCTGCTGACCAATCAACCCGTTCAGCGGTTGTGCTTCGCCTGCGACGAATACAGCCACCAGTTCTTTGTTAACGACCACGAGAATCCCTACACCACGCCCCCCGATAAGCCCTTTATGTGGATTCGAGGCCGCCAAGTAGGCGGGCGGACTTTCTGCTGGGGGCGCGAAAGCTATCGCTACAGCGACTACGAATTCAAGGCCGCCAGCCGCGACGGCTACGGGGAGGACTGGCCGTTTGACTACCGGGAACTCGCTCCTTACTACGACAAGGTCGAGAGCTTTATTGGCGTGAGCGGATCGCTGGAAGGCCTGGAACAGTTCCCCGACGGCCATTACCTGCCTCCCATGCGACTCTCTTGCGGTGGGGAGATGGCGAAGAAAGTTCTGAGCGAGAAGTTCGGCTGGAAGGTAATGCCCGACCGGGTGGCCAACCTGACAGTGCCTCACAACGGTCGCCCGGCATGTCATTACTGCGACGAATGCCAGCGGGGCTGCCACACCGCCTCCTACTTCAACAGTCCTTCGGTCACTCTCCCCGCAGCTTGGCGCACCGGGCGATTGACCTTGGTGAGCGATGCCGTGGTGAGCCACTTGGTGATGAACAAAGACCAAGCCCGCGCGGACGGGGTTCACTTCATCGAACGCACGGGGGGCGCCCCCCGCGAGGCCTACGCCAAGGTTGTGATCCTGGCCGCATCCGCGCTCGAATCCACGCGGATTCTACTCAACTCCAAGACCCGCCGGTTCCCCAACGGAGTGGGAAACTCTCAAGGTCTGTTAGGGCACTATTTGATGGATCACTTTACTTTGGAAGACGCTGGCGGGATCATGCCTTCCCTCCGGTCTTCCCAGCGCCAGCCGGTGGGGACACCCTGCGGATTTCTGATCGCCAAATACACCAACGTGGGTAATAACCACAATAAGAACTTTCTGCGTGGTTATCGGTTCGATGGCGATGGCAGCCAAGAACTGTATGGACACGCGTTTTCCCTTCCTGGCTTTGGCGCGGGCTGGCGAAAGCAGGTGCGCGAGGACATTCCTTACTACTTCGGTATCACGGCACAGGGCGAATGCTTGCCGGACTATAACAACTTTGTCGAGCTTGACCCGCAAGTTAAAGACGCCTGGGGCATCCCTGCCCTCCGCATTCACGCGCGCTACGGCGAGAATGAAAGGGCCATGGCAAGAGCCATGCGCCAGGACGTTTTGGAAATCCTCCAAGCCATGAAGCTCGAAAGCAGGCAGCCCCCGCGCCAGAACCTGAGTGTTTTCGGCAAGAATATTCACGAGTGTGGAACGGCGCGCTTGGGCCTCGATCCCAAGAAGAGTGTGTTGGACCGCTTCAATCGCGTGCACGACGTGAAGAATGTGCTGGTCACAGACGGCGCGGCCTTCGCCACGCAGGGCCCCTACGAGCCGACCTTAACCATCATGGCAGTTTCCGTGCGCGCCGCGGATCACCTCGTGGAAGATTTAAGGAAAGGCAATCTCGCGTAGCCGCAACCCGAAGCCCGCGGCCCGCGGTCTGCAAAAGACCAAAACCAGGGAGTATGCTATATGAGCGACTGTCCTAGCCACCCGGAACCCTCTCCAGCCGGTCCGGACATTACCCGTCGCGAGTGGCTCTTACGCCTTGGCGGGACGGCGGTCCTCATGGGTGCTAAGGGCATGCCCGCTGCGAGTTTAGGCGGGACTTCGGTGGTAGAGACGGATCGACTGCCGCCGGGGCTTTTTGACCCCTCGGAAGACCACATGACCCACGCCCTCGCAAGCGTCAGCCGCTTCTTTCCCGTTCCGGCCGGGAGCGAAACCGATTTCCTGCGGCCTCCAGGCGGCCCCTTCCAGCCCCAGTTTTTTTCACTGGCTGATTTCGCGCGGGTAAAGCGCCTCGTCGCATTGTTCTTGGGCGAATCGGATACGAACCGTGAATGGGCAAGCGCCATCGTGGAGATTTCCGAATGGATCGATCTGGAAGTTTACCGTTCAGCAGCCGTTCGTGAGGCTGCGCTCAATCTGTCGCCTCAGCATCGGGCCCTGGCCATCGCATACCGCGATGAACACTCGGTGACGGCACTTGTGACCCACGACCCTGAGAAGATATGGAAAGAAGGGTTGGAGTGGATTTCGATGGAATCGAGCCGGCGTTGGGGTAAGCCGTTCCTCGAAGCTCCACCGGCCTCGCAGGCCGAGGTTTTGAAGTCATTGAGTGATCGCGCCGGAGACGATGACGCTGGGACACGACTATTTCTCCTCTTAAAGAGCCAAGTCGCCCGTGGATTCTACACCTCCCAGCGCGGGCTTAAAGAACTTGATTACAAAGGGAATGCATTTTATGCCGAGTGTCCGGGGTGCCGCCGCTCGACCTGAGCGGACTTGGTAGACTGGACCCGCGGCCCACAAGGGGCGGCCTGGCGAAGCCCGGCCAACCGCCTGCGTAGATAGCTATTGCTTTCCCATAGGAGCTGTGGCACAATTCATATTGGACACCAATAGGAGCAGAAACTATGGGAGACAAGACCGAGGTCTGGCAGGGAACCCTGGCTTTGATGATCCTGCGGACCCTCCAGACTCTGGGGCCCTTGCACGGTTATGGCATCGCCCGTCGCATCGAGCAAACCAGCGACCACTTGTTATCCGTCAACTACGGGACCATCTATCCCGCGCTGCTGAAGCTCGAGCAAGAGGGTTATGTCGCTTCGGAGTGGGGCGTCTCTGACCATCATCGCAAGGCCAAGTATTACAGGCTGACCCGCGCCGGAAGGAAGCAACTGAAAAGGGAAGCGCGGGAATGGGGACAGGCCACGGGCATTGTGGCGCGGTTCCTGGCGCCAACGGAAACGCTGTGATGACTGTAGGCGCAACCCCTTGTGGTTGCCTGCCGGGCGGCCACAAGGGCCGCCGCTACATTCATGAAGCGGATTCATCATGAGAAAACTAAGAGCTTGGTTTTTGCGCCTGGGCGGCATATTCGGCAGGGAGCGGCAGGAGCGTGAGTTGGCGGAGGAACTTGAAAGCCACCTCCAGATGCACATTGAGGAAAATCTTCGACGCGGCATGACTCCCACCGAAGCGCGCCGAGATGCGCTCCTCAAGCTGGGCGGCATCGAATCGACGAAGGAAAGCTATCGCGACCGCCGCGGCGTCCCGTGGCTCGAGACGTTTTTTCAGGACGTACGCTATGGCCTGCGCATGCTGCGCAAGAACTCCGCCTTCACGGTGGTGTCGGTGCTGACTCTGGCGCTGGGTATCGGCGCGAACACGGCCATTTTCAGCCTGCTCGACGCCATCCTGTTGCGCTTTCTGCCTGTTGACAAGCCTGAGCAACTGGTGCAAGTCACCCGGCGAGCTCCGCGCGAAGATCGTTTTTCGTCCGTTTTCACCAACCCCCTCTGGGAGAAGGTGCGCGACCAGCGGGACGTTTTCTCCGGCGCGGCAGCTTGGGGCGACGTGCGTTTCGACCTTGCGCAGGGCGGCGAGGCGCATTATGCCACGGGACTCTGGGTCAGCGGCGACTTTTTCCGCACCCTGGGCATTCGCCCCGCTGCTGGGCGCCTGATTACCGTCGGCGATGACCAGCGCGGGTGCCCGGGCGTGGCCGTTTTGAGCTACAGTTTCTGGCAGGATCATTTCGGCGGCGCCTCGAGCGCCGCGGGCAGCACGATTTCGCTCGACAATCACACTTACCCGATCATCGGCGTGGCCGCACCGGGCTTTTACGGCGTCGAAGTCGGCAACAAGTTCGACGTGGCTCTTCCCCTCTGCGCCACGGCTATCTTCGACGGCGCCCGGCCGCGCCTCGATCACCGCTCCTGGTGGTGGCTGCAAATCCTCGGCCGCCTCAAGCCGGGAATAAACCCCGCGCAGTTGAAGGCCCAGCTCAAGCTGATATCGCCGCGCGTCTTCGCGGCCACGGTGCCTCCGAACTGGGATCCCGAAGGCCAGAAAAGCTATCAGAAATGGACGCTCACTGCCGTGCCCGGCGCTACCGGCACTTCCGGCCTGCGCAGGCAGTTCGAGCGGCCCCTTCAGATCTTGATGGCAGTCGTCGGCATCGTGCTGCTGATCGCCTGCGCCAACATTGCCAGCCTTATGCTGGCCCGCGCGGCCACCCGGCACCGGGAAATGGCGGTGCGGCGGGCGGTGGGCGCCTCGCGACTGCGCCTCATTCGCCAGCTTCTCACCGAATGCATTTTGCTGTCCATCGCCGGCGCTCTCGTGGGAATCCTCTTTGCGCGTTGGGGAAGCCTGCTGCTGGTCCGCTTCATTTCTACCGCCCGCGACCAAGTGTTTCTCGACTTGGCGCTCGACTGGCGCACGCTGGGGTTCACCGCGGCCATCGCCATTATCACTGCCATCCTGTTCGGCGTGCTCCCGGCCCTTCGCTCCACTCGCGTCTCGCTGACCGCCGCTATGAAAGGCAGCCTGGCCGCGGACTCGGAGCGTCACGCGCGCATCCGCCCCGGGCGCTGGATCGTGGCCTCGCAGGTGGCGCTTTCGCTGGTCTTGCTCGTAGGCGCAGGCCTGTTTCTGCGCAGCTTCGCGAAGCTGCTTCTGCTGGACATCGGGTTTGACCGCACCAACGTGCTGGTGATGCATACCGAGGCCCGGACCGCAGGCATCGCGCCGGACAAATGGATGGGCACGTGGGACGAGATCGAACGCCGTCTTAGCGCCCTTCCTGGTGTGTCGTCAGTCAGCCGGGGTCTGGTGACGCCCCTCGGCGGATCCGAGTGGAACCAACTTGTTCATGCCGACTCGCCAAACCCTCCCACCGGCATGGCCTCGCTCGTTTACCTGAACGGCGTCACACCTGGATACTTCAGAACGCTGCGCATTCCGTTGCTGGCGGGTCGCGACTTCAAAGTGGGCGACACTGCTGCCTCACCCAAAGCCGCTCTCATCAATCAAACCATGGCGCGCAAGTTTTACCCCAACCTGAATCCAGTGGGCAGACTCTTCCGCATGGAGGAGGACCAGGGTAAGCTGGGCGCCCCCATCCAGATTGTGGGCATCGTTCGAGATTCCAAGTACGATTCGTTGCGCGAAGGGGATTATGCTTGTGCATATTTCCCCCTTACCCAATTCCCTGGATTCGCCGACGGCCCCAATTTCCTGATCCGAACCGCGGTTCGGCCCTCGGCCGTGCTCTCGCTCATCCAGGCCACGGTCGCGGGCGTGAACAAGTCGATTTCACTCCAGTTCGACACGCTCGCCCGTCAAGTGGATGATTCCCTCGTGCAGGAGCGGGTTCTGGCCACGCTCTCCGCATTTTTCGCGGGCCTGGCCCTGTTGCTGGCCGTGGTGGGGCTCTACGGCGCCATCAGCTATATGGTCACGCTGCGTCAAACGGAACTGGGCGTCCGCATGGCGCTGGGCGCCGCGCCCGGGTCGATTTTGCACCTGGTGCTGAGGGATGTATTCATCATTCTCGGCGCCGGGCTGGTTGTGGGAACCGGCCTCGCGCTCGTGAACGTCCAGTTGGTTCAGAATCTGCTCTTCGGGCTGGCCGCCCGCGACTCGTTGACGTTGGCGTTGGCCGCCGGCCTCCTTTCGCTGGTGGCCTTCGTCGCAGGCTACTTCCCCGCGCGCCGCGCCGCCCGAGCCGACCCGCTGGTGGCCTTGCGATACGAGTAGGGCTAGCCCTTGCTTCACTCAGGACGACAGCCTCTAAAGTCGCTCTCTTTATAAGCCTGGGCGCTGGGAAAAGTCCGGTCCGCATCGACTAATTTCAGTCTTGACGACACCGTCCTCGGGCGCTCGCGCTGCGCGCGCTGAGCGCCTCTTGACTTTCTTCAGCCGCAGAGGTAAAACCCGAACGAACCTCAACGTCAATCCAATCTGAAAAGGGAGGTCGCTCATGAACAGAAAATCCCCATGGGAGGAGGAGTCTCGTGTAAAGGTTCTGAGACTCTATAGGACCGCACAGCACCCCAACTGGAAACGAAAAGTGAACAAAGGCGACTTGCAGTCTGATTGGCCCCGAGTTGTATTGCTCGATCTATCCGCCATCCAGTTTAGGGAGTTTAAGAAGGACCCCAAGGCATTCACCATCAAACATAAGATCTATCCCGAGCAGCCTATTAGGTGGATGTCAAAAAAGTGCGCGACGCCGCCGACCGGTAAAGGGATTCCGGAGGCGACCGCCAATTCGCGCTGGATAGTGGTCCTTGAGCACGGCATTGACAGTATGGCCAGTTGTGCGGCCTGCCCCAAGACCACAACCGGGTGAGGCGCGATCACAATTCGTTGCGCTGCCCGCGCGTTTTTCGCGATCTTGAAATTATTTCGGGACGACCGCTCAGTCGCACGGCGGTGCATCATGGCGCGAGGCCAACGCGGCGCAGGAGATCCTGGAAGGCCGGATCGGACCGAACTGGATCGTAAGCGGGCTCTTCGAGCAGCCTCGCCAGGTAGGTGTCGTGGTGCGCGTAGGCCCTTTCCAGAGCAGCCAGTCCCTCGAGTTTCTCCCCGAGGCTCAGGTAGAGTTGTGCGAGCAGGGAGGGTGGCACATAGCTCTTCTTTGCCAGTTCGGTTAGATCGCGGAGAGTTTTGCGCGTCGCACCCTTATTTCCGGCCATGGACTGTGAGCGTGCAAGGTCCACGTCCCGATTCAAGTCGCCGCTCGAAAGGTCGACTGCCCTCTGACCCTCGGCGACGGCTTGGCCGAACATCTTCTTCGCCAGGTAACTCAGCCCTAGGCAGTCGTGGGCGCTGGCGTAACCCGGTTCAAGTTCGACGATTCTGCCGCACTGCCCGATGGCTTCATCGTATTGGCGGGCATAGTATAGCGTCCAGCCGGTGGTGACCCAAGCGGCGGTAGATAGCGGGTCAAGTTGTTGCGCCCTGCGGCCCTCGTTTAACGCTTCCTCAAACCGCCCCAGCGTTGACAGATACCCCGCATAGCGGCGATGGGTCTCCGCATCTCCAGGGTTCAGCTCGAGGGCACGCCTGAATTCCTCGCCCGCCTCCCGCCAGTTCCACTCGCCCAGGTACTCGATGGCCCCGAGGGCGGCGTGTGCCTCGGCCAAGGTGGGATTAATGTTCAGGGCCTTGAGCGCGTACTGCTTGGCGGTGGGCACTGCCTCTCGGGGAGGCAGCCCTTCCGCCGACCAGTAACAATCGGCCAAGCCGGCGTAAGCGGAGGCGTAATGCGGATCGATCTGAGCCGCTTGTTCAAAGTATTGCCGCGCCGCCTGCTTGTCGTGCTCGTTCCCCGTGTACCAGTAGAAGCGACCTTTAAGATAAGCCTCGTAAGCAGCAGGAACGACCGGGGGCGCGTTTGTGAGGCGCGCTCGTTCCTGCTGGGTCAAGGCGACTCTGATTTCGTCCGCGATGGCGCTCGCAACCTCGCCTTGCAGCTTCAGCACATCGCGCGTCTCGCGCTCATAACTTCTGGCCCACAGGTGCTTGTCGCTTGCCCCCTGAATTAACTGTGCCGTGATGCGCACGCGCTCGCCGGAGCTCAGCACCGAGCCTTCGATCACCGCATCCACGCCCAGTTCCCGCGCGATCTGTGGGAGAGGTTTTGGCGAGCCTTTGTACCGCATCATGGTGGTCCGGGAAATCACCCGCAGGGCGCTAAGTTGGGATAGGTCCGCGATCAGCAAATCCGTCATCCCGTCGGCGAAGTACTCCTTCTGAGGATCTCCGGAGAGATTCTGAAGCGGCAAAACGGCCAGCGACTGAATCTGTCGGGCACTGTTCCAACCTCCCTGCCGCTCCCACCACCAGACGACGGCAAGAAGAGCCAGCACCGCTGCTCCTACGCCTAGGCTTGTCGCCGCGCGCGGCTGCCGCCGCCAAACCGGCAAGTTGGGCGCAACCGGGGCGGGCGGCGGTACCGGGAGTGTGGTCAACTGCCGCAGGTCAACTTCCAGCTCCGCGGCGGACTGGTAGCGATTCTCCGGCTCTTTCTGGAGGCACTTCAGGATGATCCGCTCCAGCTCCGGCGAAATCCGGCCATTCAGCGCGCGGGGCGGTACGGCCGGCTGGTGAAAGATGGCGTCAGTGAGCTGCGGCGCCGTTTCTTCGCGAAACGCGCGCTGGCCGGTCGCCATCTCGTACAGAACCGCGCCCGCCGAATAGAGGTCGCTGCGCGGATCGGCGGGTTCGGAGCGCAGCTGTTCCGGCGCCATGTAGGGCAGCGTTCCCGCCAAGCCCAAATCCTCGGTCGTGGTGTCAGTGGTGACGTCGTATTTGGAAGTTTCCCGCGTGACTCGCAGCGATCGGGCGATTCCAAAGTCGAGGATCTTCAGTCGTCCGTCCGGAGTGATGCGCAAGTTGTCCGGTTTGAGGTCACAATGCACAACCCGCTGGCGGTGCGCCGCCGCCAACCCATCCGCCAATTGCACGCCCAGCCTCGCAATCTCTTTCTCCGGCAGCGGCCCCTGAGCCAGACGAGCGCCCAGAGTGACGCCCGGGATGTACTCCACCACCAGAAACTCCGATCCCTGCGCGCTGCCCAGCGCAAACAGGATCTCGATGTTGGGATGGCTGAGTTTCGAGAGCGCCCGCGCTTCTTTGCGCAGTCGTTTACGGACGGTTTCGTTCGCCACCCACTCCGCGGGCAATACCTTGACGGCTACCTCGCGTCCCAACTGTTCGTCCCGAGCGCGGTAGACTTCGCCCATGCCGCCGCTACCGATTTTCTCCAGCACTCGATAGTGGCCGAGCGTCTGGCCCGTCATGGAGGGAATCCCCTTCTTCTGAGATAAATTCTAGGTTGGAGCGTCAGCCCCTGTCAATGAGTGCGGTTCGATGGCGTTCGATGGCCGGCCGCGCAGACCTGCTTCTTAGGTCCACAGCAGGCGACGAGGAATCGCGCCTTGGTTTGAAGATATTATTCAAGTCTCCCCGCGCTCCACCGGATGGCATCCTGTACCAGGATGCGATAACTCGGGTACAGGTGCGCGGTTTCGCCGTGGCCGAGTTGAATGTACACCACGCGGGACTTCGGATAAGGACTGATCCAGGCCACCGGACCATCGCTCGTGGGATTGTCGCTGCGGAGAAGCACTTGGACATCCGGTGAGATCCACATTCCCTTATAGGTCTCGTCCCACAAGTGCATCATCCCCAAGCGCGCCGTAATGGGGTGTTTGGCGACCACTCGCACGCATTGCTCTTCGCCATGGATATACGTCGAAGCGGGCATGCTGCCTTCCGGCTTGAGCAGATATTTGCCGCCCACCACCTCCTTCGACCACCACTCCCACGTCTGGTAATCCGCGATGGCATGGTGAAGGACGACAATTCCCTTGCCGCTTTCGACAAAGTCGCGCAAGTGGGTCTTCTCCGCGTCCGATATCTCGCTCGAGAGGTCGTAGAGGACCAGCACGTCGTACTTGCTCCGAATGTCATCGCGGAAGGCCTCATGGTTGGATACGGCATGGTCCCAGTGTAGGCCATCTGCCCCCTCGAACAACGTGTAAAAGGTCGTCGGATATTCGTGCCCCCCGGTCACCACCAGCAGTCGCAGCGGCTTCGATTCCGCCTTGATGGCGCCGGCGTCGGCGCCGGCCGGAAGCGTCACCGCGCCGGTGGCCGTCCATTCGGTTCCGCGCAGAAACGTGTTAACGAATCCGCGTTCCTGCATGGCGGCCACATCGTGGCCCAGCGCCATGTACAACGTGCGCCCCTGACCGTAATTCACCGTCCAGATCAGCGGCTCGTCTTTACCTGTCCCACCGTTCGAGGGATCGTCAAAAGCCGTAGCCAGAATATGAGCGTCGGGCGACATGAGGTGGCTGTGGTAAAGCTCGTCCGAGACTCGGAATGATTCGTTCATACCCTTGGTGATGGGATGGGCCTGGTCGACGAATTTCACCGTGAAACAAAGCCGAGGAGCATGCGCGGTCTTGGGCGGGCCGGCGGACCACCAGCCGCCGATCATCTTGAGATATTCCGGCCAGGGCGGTTCTTTAAGCCCCATGGGCCGGTGGTTGTCGCCGAGCACCTCGAGACCGGTAAAAGCGTAACTGGCGGCATGAATGGCTACGAGGCCCTTTCCCGATTTCACGAAATCCTCGACCGCCTTCTCAGTCGTTCCGCCCCAGCGCGGGCCGTCGTAGTCGAGCACCAGCACGTCGTAAGCGGCCAGCGTCTCCTGGGTGATGCCCATGGGCTCTTCTTCCACCCGCACGTCAAAGCGCCCGCTCTCCACCAGCGTCTTGCGCAGAAACGGCGTGGTGGTCCGCCAATCGTGGTTGTTGCGCCCGGAGAGGATGAGGACGCGGATCGCCCCCGGCTTGAAAAAAGGAATCGTCACCTGAGCCCAGCCCAGTTTGGCGCAGAGAAGCATGACGACGAGTTGCAAGAGGACCATCGTTTTCAATAGTAAGAAGCGTTTCATAGGATTCCTCGCAAAATCAGCGTAAGAGCCTAAACCAAACCGAGAGCGAGTGCAAACGCGGCCCGTCGCGGACGCTCCACGCTGTCGTCCTGAGCGAAGCGAAGAATTTCCGCGGTGGTTCGTAAATCGCCGGCCCGGCGAGCTACCGCTGCGCTTCTTCGCTTTGCTCAGAATGACAGCGAACGGGCTCGGGATGAAAGGCGGTGTAGGGGTAGGGCTTACCCACGGCTGTCCAAATTAGCAGCCGAGGCTTGTCTGGAGAGCGGCTCCGCCGCCCCGCGGCGCGGAAAGGCTCCGCCTTTCCGCGTAGCAGGCGGCGGAGCCGCAGGTCGCAGGTCACCGGATCGTACGTAATTTGGACAAGCCTAGGGCTTGCACTACCCGCGTGCCGGTAGCCCGCAAGAGGGGAACGGCAAGCCGTCCCCCGACATCGCCTGCCGTTATTGACGGATTGGGGAGTGCGCACGCACGTTGAACACATCGCAACTGATATACTTAACTGTAAGAGCCAAAGTTCGGGGAGGCAACATTGACGCCTGAAGAAATCACTGAATTGCTGCAACAGGTGCGACGGGGAAAGCTGAGCGTGGGGGGCGCGGTGGAGCGCCTGCGCAATCTTCCCTACGAAAACCTCGGTTTTGCCAAGATCGACCATCATCGCTCACTTCGCCAGGGATTCCCCGAAGTGGTGCTGGCGCGCGGCAAAGATCCCTCCCATGTGGAAGGAATCGTGCGCCGGATGCTGCTGAACCGGCACAACGTCCTGGTCACGCGGGGCGACGCGGATTTGTTCGAGCGGGTGAAGAGCCTCGAGAAGACGGCGACCTTCCACAGACTTTCGGGAGCCATCACCTTTCGCCGCGAGCGCAAGATTCGGGGCAAAGGAAAAATCGTGGTGGTGTGCGCGGGCACTTCGGACATTCCCGTGGCGGAAGAAGCGCTTGTTACCGCCGACATCATGGGGAACCGCGTCGAACCGCTTTACGACGTGGGCGTGGCCGGCATCCACCGCCTGCTGGGCGAGAGCCGTCACCTGCGCGAAGCGCGCATTATCATTTGCGTTGCAGGGATGGAAGGCGCGCTGCCCAGCGTCGTCGGCGGCATGGTGAGCGCGCCCGTCATCGCCGTTCCCTCGAGCGTGGGCTACGGCGCCAGCTTCCGCGGCCTCGCGGCCTTGCTCGGTATGCTGAACAGCTGCTCTCCAAACGTTTGCGTGGTGAATATTGATAACGGCTTTGGCGCCGGGTACCTTGCCAGCGTGATTAATCGCTTGTAGTCCGAGCTGAATGAACGGAGGACAACGATGAACGAAGTTATGTCGCTGATCGAAATTCAGCAGAGATTCGAGTCCG
>Ga0187782_10003088_pt1 | contig 12383 bp, 10 predicted proteins | sample 0715_SJ02_MP15_2_FD_132454 | JGI IMG/M metagenome (GOLD analysis project Ga0187782, IMG submission 132454) | Tropical peat soil microbial communities from peatlands in Department of Meta, Colombia - 0715_SJ02_MP15_20_MG | ecosystem: Environmental > Terrestrial > Soil > Wetlands > Peat | place...
GACGCGGTGGCGCCGACTCCCGGGCTCGCGACCATCGTTCCACTCCGTATCGAGCGAGGGCGGGCCTACACCACCTTCCGCGGCTCGTCCGTGATCACGAGCCTTGCGGGTGCGGTGGGGTTCGCCATGCTGCCGCCGGGGCGCCGTGTTGTGCACCGAGGCACGCGTCTTCGCGTACACTTCCTGGATCCGCCCTTGGGGCCCGGAATCCCTGTCGAGAGCCGCGGTGCGGCGACAACGGTTAAGCGGTCGCTCGCCTCCGTCGGTCGTGGCGCGCCGTAACCTCGCGCTGGCGATCCTGTCGATCGAGGGCACGAACTGCGACGACGAACTTCGGGAAGCGCTGGCCACGCTCGGAGCCCGGCCCGAAGTCGTGCACCTGAAGCAGCTCGAGGGTCGGGATGTGCTCCCCGAAGCCCGGCGCCGACTGAGCGACTACCGGGGCCTATTCATTCCCGGGGGCTTCTCCGCGGGCGATTACGTCCGCGCGGGGGCGATCTTTGCCGCCCGCGTACGAGCGTCGATCGGCCCGGAGCTCGAGGAGTTCATCCGCAGCGGAAAACTGGTCGGCGGCATCTGCAATGGGTTCCAGGTCCTGACCGAGCTCGGGCTATTGCCCGGACATCCCGGAGGTCACCTCGTGACGCCCGAAGCCGCCCTCATGACCAACGATTCGGGACACTTCGAATGCCGCCCCACGTTCGTCGCGTGGGACGGCGGGAAGTTTCCACCCCTCCAGTCGATGCCGAAGGGCACGCGGTTCCTGTTCCCGTCCGCGCATGCCGAAGGCAAACTAGTTCTCGAGAGCGAGGAAGTCCGCCGTTCCGTCGAGGCGAACGGCCAGGTGCTGTTCCGCTGGGTCGCCCCCGACGGATCGCGGGCCGACTACCCGTGGAACCCGAACGGGTCGGAGGGGAATATCGCGGGACTCACGAACGTCGAGGGGAACGTCTTCGGCCTGATGCCGCATCCCGAGCGCTCGTTCTTCCGGGCCCAAGCGCCCGATTGGACGCGGGACGGCTCCCCCGAAGGGTACGGGGACGGACGACGGTTCCTTGAAGCGGTACTCGATTACGTCGACCGACGCACCTGAGCATCGCGGCTGAACAGACGCCACACTTCGAGTCGTTCGCCTTCGAGCTGACGCGTGGCGGCGACGACAACCTGCCCACCGCGCCGGGCCCATCCCGTGCGAATCCGTCGAAGCGCGCTCGGAGACTGGAGGGATGAAACTAGGACGAAAGCCTCGCCATCTCGGAGCAGATGCTCGTCGAGCTCCCCCACGAGGCGCGCGGTGACTCGACAACCGTCGGGGCCACCGTCGAGGGCGAGGTTGTGCCAGGGGTCCGGATCCCGCTCCCGCGGTCGCGTCGGCAGGTACGGTGGATTCGCTACGACCCGGTCGAAGCGCCCCAGGCCGCGGGCAAGGTCCGTTCGGACCGGTGTCAGGTCGAGCCCTTCGGCGCGGGCCCGCTCACGGAGGCTTCGGAGGGCATGGGGGTTGAGGTCAGTCGCCACCACTCGAGCGCCGCGCCGAGCCGCCTCGAGAGCCACCAGACCGGCGCCCGCCCCAACTTCGAGGAGTCGAGTGCCGGCGCGGACGAGCGCGAACGGGAGAAGGAGAAGGGAGTCTTCCCGCGGTGGGTAGACCGACCCCCCAGCCCCCGGGCGAGCGGTCTCATCGTCCCGGCTGTCGGGCGATGGACCCTCGGCACGATGGCTTCTTATTGGCTCCAAGCGTACAACCTAACCTGTTGGTATTCTTGTCCATGCCGCGTCGACTTTCTCCACCCGTCAAAATCGGAATCACCGGCCTTCCGGGCTCCGGAAAAACGCAGACGCTGTTGCGCATCATCGAGCTTCTCGAGGAAGAGGGCGTGAAGGTCGGCGGGATGGTCACGGAGCCGATCGTCGAGAAGCAACGGCGCACCGGCTTTCAGATCACCGACTGGATGACGAAGGAGCACGAGGTGTTCGCCCACGAGGGGATGAAGTCCCGCGTCCGTTCGGGGCGATACGGCGTCAACATCGCCGCGCTCGAAGGGCTCGGCACCCGGGCCCTCGCGGAAGCCCGGGAGGGCGCGGACGTGATCGTGATCGATGAGGTCGGGAAGATGGAGGTGGAGAGCGAGACCTTCACGAAGAGCGTCCTCGACACGCTCGACGCGAGCAAATCGATCGTGATGACCCTCCACAAGAAATCCCGGAACCCCCTGCTGCAGGACATCCGACGGAGGGACGAACTACGCCTGCTCGAAGTGACTCCCGTGAACAAGAACCTCCTCGCGTTCAAGATCGTCCACCTCATCACCGGCCGGGCCCATTGACCCTCTCTCGCGAGGGGGCGACCGAGCTCCTCCTGCCTCCGCACGGGTCATCGCGCGGTCCGGGGCGCAAGAGCCCGGTCTTCTACAATCCGGCGATGGCGGCCGACCGCGACCTGGGGGTCGCGTTCATCCGCGCGCTCGTGCCCTCGCCGGGTGCTCCCCGCTCCGGTTGGGAAATGACCGCCGCGACCGGCGTTCGCGGGCTCCGCCTGGTCCACGAGACATCCGTATTCGGGTCGTTCGCGTTCACTGAGGCAAACCCGGACGCGCTCGCCGTCCTCCGGGAGAACGTCGCCCGGTTCCCCGGGACCCGGGCGATCGGCGGGGACGCGCGGGAAGTCCCGTCCGGAGCACCGTTCGACTACGTCGACCTCGACCCGTACGGCTCCCCCGCGCCGTTCGTCCCGGCGGCGATAGCCTCCGTCGGAGCCGGTGGGGTCGCCGCTGTCACGGCGACGGACATGATGGTACTCGCCGGGGCTCAGCCGGCGGCGTGTCTTCGGCGGTACGGCGCGCGTCCCGTACGGGGCCGCCTCGGGCCGGAGGGTGGCCTTCGGATCCTGCTCGCCTATCTCGCGCGGGAGGCTCGCAAGGTCGACCGGTCGATTCGACCGTTGCTCGCCTACGCGCGGGACCATTACGTCCGCGCGTACGTGGAGGTTCAGGCCGGTCGGGAGGACCTCGTCCCGGTCGACATCATCGACCCGGAGCGATGGACCGGCCCATCGGTGGGAGACCGTGGACCGTATGGGCCGCTCTGGCTCGGCCCGCTTCATGATGCCGGGCTCGTGGCCCGGATGAAAGTTCCCGACGGCGCCGCCCGGCCCCACGACGTGGATCGGTTCCTCGCGCGGCTCCAGGAGGAGGTGCGGGTCGACCGTCCGTTCTACTTCGAGGCGAACGTTCTCGCACACCGGCTTCACCTAAGCGAACCGCCCGGGCTGAGCGCGGTCGAAGCGGGTCTACGGCACCTCGGATTCCGCGTCGCGCGGACGCACGCTCGGCCGGAAGCGTTCAGGACCGACGCCCCGCGGGCTGAGGTAGAAGAGCTCTTCCGTCGCCTCGCGCGCGCCGCCTAGTCAATCCCAGAACACGCGGGTACGCGCGTAGGCGCGTTCCGCTCGCAGGATTTCCGTAAAGAACGCGTCCTCGTCCCGGTACAGTCGCATGAGGAGGCGACGGGCGGTCTCGGGCCCGATGCCGCGTCCGGCGAGCGCGTAGAGCGCTCGGTCGCCGTAGTGAGCGACGAGCTCCGCCGAGGTGTATCCCGCGCGTACGAGCGTCTCCGTCGCGGGCGGGAGCGCCCGCTCGCGTCGTGTGCGCCGCGACTTCGACGGCTTTTCCAGGGCCCTCTTGCGCTTCGCATAATCGCTCAATCGGTCGATCTCCTCGGTGCGACGCGGCGAGATCACCGCCGAGAGCGACCCGTGGCAGAGAAGGCACCGGCTCCCCCCTTCGGTCTTGTACCGTGCCGGGGTGGTCGTCCGGACAAATCCGCAGCGCAGGCACACTAGGGTGAGTGGCTCCTTCGCAAGTCGCTCCTGGACGGCCTTGAGGAGCGTGGGCGGCGGCACGTCCGGCACGGTGCGCCACTCGAGCCGCTCGAGCGGTCCGTCGGTGAACGAGGACGGCGGTGTGGCCACGACCTCGATCGCACCGTCTCGGATCTGACGGAGAACCTCGGTCGCGTGATCAAGGTCGTACCGGTCGTGCAAGGTCTTTTCCAAGGTTTCCTCGCCGAGGGGATTGGTTCGGCTGGCCGATAGGAGCGGGTCGAGCACCCTCAGGTCGCGCGGGTCGGCAGAAGATGGAACGACGCCGAGCTTGCGCGCGACCGCGAGAAACACCCAGCGGTAGTCGAGCCCCGAAGGGACGAGCCGCTCCACGAGCGGTCGCAGTGTCTCGGGGTCCGTCGCGAGAGCGCCCACCAGGGTCGGGGCATCCACGGCCACGGGAAGCTCGAGGACGAACCATGTCGGTTCGACAGCGGCAACTTCCACCCGGGCTCCGAGGCGGGCAGTGAGCAGACCAGCGGCGGCGAGGGAAAGCGTCTCGTTCGTTCGGGTCCCGAAGCAGGCTCCGTAGACCACCACCCGACCGTGGGCGGTGACGGTCACGCGTCGGTCGGTCGGAATCGTCCCCGCGCGCGCGGCCGCCGCTCGACGCGACTCGAGATGCGCCCGGTCCTGGTCGGGCATAGGATAGGCGTCGAGTCCACCCTCGCGGCGGAGCCGACCTACCTCCTGAGCCACATCGAACGGAACGGGCAGGTCTTCGCCCGCCCACCGGGGTTCCCGGCCGATCTCCTGAACGGTCTCGACCAGGAGCTCCCCCTCCCGATACTCCACGACCTTCCAGGTGCGGCCGTGAAGCAGGAAGATCTCCTCGGGCTGGGCGAGGATCTGCGTGAGCACGAAGCGTTCGTCGAGCGTGCCGATTAGCCGGCGCGTGCCGATATCCCTCAGTCGATAGGTCCGCTCGTCCGGGATCAGTGAGAGCGAAGCATAGAATCGATCCAGCGTCCCGCGTCCGGGCATGACATGACCGTCGGCGCGCTTGGCCAGCCCGAGACCGACCAGATAGTCGAGGAGCTCGGTCCACTCGGAATCGAGAATGTCCGCGCACGCGGCGGCGTGCCGGAGCGGAGCGAGAAGTTCCGGCATGGGAAGACTGCCTTCAGCCCGAAGCGATGCGACCACCTGCTGGGCGGCCGCGAGTCGATTGCGGGTCCGCCAGACCACGGGCTCGATCAGCCCGGCGTCCGCCCTTCGCGCGAGTACCGCAGCTTCTTCGAGGTCATCGTCATCGAGGGCGAGCACCGTCCCGTGGATCGTTCGGTCGAGCCGGTGACCCGAACGACCCACTCGCTGGACCAGCCTTCCGACCTGGTGCGGTGAACCGAACTGGACGACATGGTCCACGACCCCGATGTCGATGCCGAGCTCGAGCGAGGAAGTCGCCACGAGCGCGCGGAGCTGGCCATCGCGGAACGCTCGCTCGGCTTCTTCCCTCACCTCCCGCGACAGCGAGCCGTGATGGACCGCGATGGCGAGGTCCGGCGCCAGCTTCTGGAGCCTCGCGGCAAGCCCCTCGGCCGTCGGTCGCGTGTTCACGAAGACGAGCGTGGTTCGGTGTTCGCGGACCTCTTCCTCGACCGCCCGGAGCCCGTCGAGCAACGACTTGTCCGCCTTGAGCTCACGAACGAGCGCCTCGTCGAGCGGAGCCCGTTCTCGAACCGGACGCCGAGCGGTCAGCTCGAGGGGACGTCGCTCCTGAGCCGCACGAACCTCCACGGTGCGAGGGACCGGGGAAAGGAACCGCGCGACCTGCTCGGGGTTGCCGACGGTCGCCGACAGCCCCACCCGGCGGACGGAACGGCCCGTCAGCCGGTCGAGCCGCTCGAGCGTGATCGATAACTGTGCTCCTCGGTCGGAACCGACGAGCTCGTGGACTTCATCGATCACCACCGACTGCACGTTGCGCAGTGACTCCCGAAGGCGAGCCCCGGTCAGAAGCAACTGAAGGGTCTCGGGCGTGGTGAGCAAGAGGTCAGGCGGCCGTCGGGACTGCGCCAGTCGGGCGGAGGTGGGCGTGTCACCGTGGCGTACAGATGCGGTGAGCCCGACTTGGGTCACCAGCCCGATGATACGATGCTCAAGGTCCCGATTCAGCGCTCGCAGGGGGGTGACGTAAAGGATGGAGATCGCGGGGGACGGCTCCGCAAGGCGCTGGGAGAGGAGCGGGAGGAGGACCGCTTCGGTCTTGCCGGTGCCCGTGGGTGAGAGGAGAAGGGCATCCGAACGGGTCGCGAGGAGCGGAAAGGCGAGCCGCTGGATCTCCGTTGGCTGCGAGATGCCCCGCTCCCGGACGGCCTCGACCAGCCGGGCGTCGAGCGTCAGAAAACCGGAGGAAGAGGCAGCCATGGACGTGCGGTACGAGCCCGAAGGAGCGGAAAGGCCTTCCGTGATGCTACGGGTCCTTCGGAGGCTCGAGGTCGAGCATCTTGAGCCCGTAGCTCTCGACCATCGGCCGACCGAACGTGCGTCCCGGGAAGGTCTCCACTAGGATCTCCTGGAGCATCCCCACGGTGGCGCGGAGGAGATGACCACCTACGACCCGGTGGTCGGGCCCCGCGACCGCTCCGTGAAGGTGCAGGGATGGGGCCCCGTCCTGTCGAGCGATCGTGCCGTGGAGCGCGACGACCTCGTGCGGTACGCTCAGCTCGTGCGCCTGGTACTGCGTTCCGTCCCAGTAGCCGAACGTCGCGCGTCGGAACATCCCGATGCCGAACACGACCGTGCCGGCCCGTACCTGCTCGCGGACGGCGAACTCCGAGAGTGCCTCGAAGAGGTCTTGCCCGTCGTCCAGGCGGAGCATCCACCGGCTGCCGTCACCGACCGTCTGCATCGAGCTCCGCACGGCCCCGAGTTCTAAGGCGATTGCGTCCGGGTGGCTTCCCCCCTCGCTCGCGTTGGAAAGGGTAAAGCCCCGCGGACGGTTGATTCCGCCCATGCTACCAGAGACCCCCAGCCCTCCTCGTTCAGTGGAGGAGCTCGAGGCCCGAATCCGCGCCGGAGGACGGGCGGTCGTCGCCCTCTCCGGCGGGGTCGACTCTTCGCTGGTGGCATCGCTCGCGTTCTCCGCCTTGGGACGGGAGGCGTGCGCGGTCACGCTCGTCGGCGCGGCGGTCTCCCGACGCGAGGTCGACCGGGCCCGTCGAGTCGCCTCGGTGATCGGGGTCGAGCACATCCTTCTCGACGTCGACCCGCTTCGGCAGCCGGAGTACCGAGAGAATCGGCCCGACCGATGCTATTTCTGTCGGTCGGTCGAGACCTCGGTCCTTCGAGAATTTGGTGCTCCGCGCGGAGCGCGGCAGTACCTGGACGGCGTGCACCGAGACGACCTCGCCGACGTCCGACCGGGACTTAGGGCGATGGACGAGGCGGGATTCCAGCACCCCTTGCTCTGGGCGGGCTGGGGAAAGCAGGAGGCGCGCGCCGAGGCACGGCGGCGGGGCCTTCCCAATTGGGACCAACCGTCCGACGCGTGCCTAGCCTCGCGAATCACCCACGGCGAGCCCGTTTCGGCGGAACTCCTTGGTCGCATCGAGAGGGCGGAGGCAGCCCTGCTCGATCTGGGCTTCCGACGGGTCCGAGTACGGGTGAGCGGGGGGGGTGCCCGAGTCGAGGTCGACCCCACCGAGGTGGCTCGTCTCCTCGAGGAACCCACGGCGACGCGGGCGACGGAAGCGGTGGCCCGCGAAGGGTTCCGGCCCGTCCACCTCGACCCACGTGGGTACCACGGTGCGTTGGCCCCCCTAACGATGGCCCCATGACCCGCCCGTCCCGCGCCCCGACGAGGGCGGAGAACCTCCCCGGACAGTTCCAGCTTGAGACCGACCTCGTCCCCCAGGGGGATCAGCCCCACGCGATCGATGAGGTGGTCGCGCGTGTCGGACGGGGCGAGAAGTTCGTCACGCTCCTCGGCGTAACGGGAAGTGGCAAGACGTTCACGATGGCGCATGCCGTCGCGCGCCTCCAGCGCCCGACCTTGGTGATCAGTCCCAACAAGACGCTCGCGGCGCAGCTCGTGAGCGAGTTCCGGGCGCTCTTCCCGAACAACGCGGTCGAGTACTTCGTGAGCTACTACGATTACTACCAGCCCGAGGCGTACGTCCCTCAGATTGACCTTTACATCGAGAAGGACGCTTCGATCAACGAGGAGATCGACCGCCTCCGACACCGCGCGACGCAGGCGCTGCTCACGCGGCGGGACGTCGTCATCGTCGCCTCCGTAAGTTGCATCTACGGTCTCGGGTCACCGGAGGATTACCGAGCCTCCGTCGTCGAGCTCAAGGTCGGCGAGGAAACCTCCCGCCAGGCCCTCCTTGCGCAGCTCGTCCGGATGAAGTACGCGCGCAACGACGTCGAACTCAAGCGGGGCCGCTTCAGCGTGCGCGGGGGAACGATCGATGTGATGGGCGCCGGCGAGACGATCCATCGGGTCGTGCTCGAAGGCAGCACGATCCGCGAGATCGTGGAGCTCGACCCGACGACCCGAGAGGAGCGTCGCTCGCTCTCGGAGCTCGCGGTCTTCCCCGCGACGCACTTCCTGACGGTCGACGAGCGTCTCCGCGGGATCCTTCGCGAGATCGAGAAGGAGCGGGACGCCCGGGTGAAGGAGCTCGAGCGCGAGGAGAAGATCGTCGAGGCCCAGCGCCTCAAAGGCCGTGTCGACTACGACCTCGAGATGATCCGCGAGACCGGTTATTGCTCGGGAATCGAGAACTACGCCCGATATTTCGCCGGACGGGGCCCGGGCGAACCACCCTACACGCTCCTCGACTTCTTCCCGAAAGACTTCCTCGTGTTCATCGACGAGTCCCACGTCACGATCCCCCAGCTTCAAGGGATGTTCAAGGGCGACCGGAGCCGCAAGGATAACCTCGTGGAATTCGGCTGGCGCCTTCCGTCCGCGCGGGACAACCGGCCCCTCAAGTTCCCGGAATTCCTCACCCACGCCCCCCAGACCGTCTTCGTATCGGCCACGCCCGGCCCGTTCGAGCGGAAGGTGTCGAAGGGGGTCGTGGAACAGATCATCCGACCGACGGGTCTCGTCGACCCACCGATCGAGATCCGTCCGCTCAAGGGCCACATCGCCGACCTGATGGGCGAGCTGCGGGCCTGCATCGACCGCGGCGACCGGGCGCTCGTCACGACGCTCACCAAGCGCACGAGCGAGGAGCTCGCGAACTACCTCTCCCAGCAGGCGTTCCGGGTCCGCTACCTCCACTCGGAGGTCGAGACGATGAAGAGGGTGGAGATCCTCCGCGACCTCCGACTCGGGGAGTTCGACGTGCTCGTGGGGATTAACCTCCTGCGGGAGGGGCTCGACCTTCCCGAGGTGAGCTTCGTGGCCATCCTTGACGCCGACAAGGAAGGCTACCTCCGCAGCGAGACCTCGATCGTGCAGACCGCGGGCCGCGCGAGTCGCAACGTGGCGGGGAAGGTGGTGCTGTACGCCGACCGGGTCACCGGCTCGATGCAACGGGCGATTGCGGAGATGGCGCGTCGCCGCCAGACCCAGGTCGATTTCAACCGAACGCACGACATCGTACCGGAGACGATTCGCAAGGAGGTCCGCTCCCTCCTCGCGCCGGAGGAGGAAGCGCCGTCTGGTGAGCTTTCGACGAGCGGCCTCGGGCGATACTGGAAGGACAAATTCCCCCTGCTCCTTACGAACCTCGAGGAGGAGATGCGGCTCGCCGCCGAACGCCTCGACTTCGAGGAGGCGGCCCGGATCCGCGACCGCATCCGGGAAATCCGCCGCTCGCACCCGGCGGAGCGGTCGACCATGCGTCGACCCCCGGCGCCCGCGTAGGCAAGGCCACTTGCCCCGGGAGGAAAGGGCGTTTTAACCCCCGCCGTCCTCGCCGCACCGTGGCGGGTGGTCGTGCACCCGAATCGACGGGTCTCGCCGGGCTGCGGCGGGGCGGCACGGTCACCGAGCTATTGTTCCTCTACGAGTGCGCCACGCTCGAGCCGACCCAGCTTCGTCCGATCGCCGAGCGGCTTGGACTCACCGTCCAGGCCGTGTCGCATTCGTACCGGCAACTGCGCCGCCGCGGCTTCGTCACCGTCCAGGACGGCCGGTACCGTCCTACGGTCGAAGGAGTCGCCTGGCTGCACGAGACCCTCCGTCGTCTCGGGGACGACCTGCGGGACCGGATCGAACGTGTGCACGTGATTCGCTCGACCCGCGCCCTCGCCCTCGAGAACCTTCCGAAGGGAGCCACCGTCTCCCTCGAGCTTCGGAACGGTCTCCTCTCCGCACGGCCCGGTGGGGCCGGTCCGTCTCGGGGTCGCGTTCCAATGGGAGGGCGCAAGGGCACGCTCGTCGAGGTCTCCGACCTCGAGGGGATCGTGCCGATCGCGGCCGCCCCGATCGTCGTGCGGACGCTCGCCGCGGCCGACCTCAACGACCGTCGGCTCGCCGCGCGGGTGCGCGCGAGCCTCCCGTCGGACCCCCTCGCGGTCGTCGCGGCGGAAGGTCTCGAAGCGTTCCACGCCCTGTCGATCGCCGGGTGTCGTAACGTCCTGCGCTTCGCCGCGGGGCGTGCTACGCTCGAAGCGTCGCGCCTCGGTGTCCCGAGCTTCCTCCTCGTGCTCGAGAGCGACCTTCCGCACTTTCTCTCCGAGTTCTCGGGACCCATCCCGCCGCCCCTGGAGGTCGCACCCCTTCCCGGTGGCGGGAAGGGCCGCCGAGCCGCTCACTGAGCGGAGGGCGCGGAGACTGGAAGGGTCAGTTCCCGGGCCAGGGTCGAGAGAACCTCATCGACGTCTCGGACGTCGCAGGCCCCTCCGCGCCGAAGTTCGTCGAGGAGCTTGTGAGCCTTCCCGCCGGTGAAATCCCACTCCGGTGCGACCGGTCGCTGCACGAGGAGCACGGGTGCCCGGCCGAGCGCGCCGCGGACCTCCTCGAGGTTCGGGAGGTTCGAAGGCCCGACCGGGAACGGCGCCACTACGATTGCGGCCGCGCCCGCGAGCAATCGGCGGAGACGTTCCCGGGCCTCTTCACCGATTGGGGCGAACGGTACTTCCACCGCGGTGGGCGCTCCGAGGCTCTCCGCAGTCTCGAGGTCGGTGTCGAGCAGGTTCAGGGCACCAGCGGTCACTCGGTAGCCCGCCTCGGCCAGCGCCCGAAGATACGGTGAGCCCGAACCCCCGCCGCCGACCACGTGGACCGGCCCCCGGCCCAGGTAGCTTCCCGGTAGCGACGGTGTCGGCGGGACCAGATGGTGAGGCAGCAAGTACGGCGAACCGGTGCGCGGGTCACGCCGCAGGTCGGCCACCACGCCCCACACCCGGGCGAGGAGCTCCTCGGAAAGGACCTCCGACGGAGGACCGTCCGCGACCCTTCGGCCCCGTGACAGCACGACGATCCGGTCCGCGAACTTGGCGGCGAGGTTGAGGTCGTGGAGCGCTGCCACCACGGTCACGCCACGTTCCCGGGAGAGCTCGCGGACCCGGGTCAACAAGTCGAGCTGGTGACCGATATCGAGGTGGCTCGTCGGCTCGTCGAGCAGAAGGAGCGGTGACTGCTGCACGAGCGCCCGGGCGAGGATCGCCCGCTGGCGTTCCCCGCCGCTCACCGACAGGATTCCGTCCCCGGCTCGGTCGGCGAGGCCGACTGCCGCGAGGGCGCGTCCGGCCGCCGCCCGGTCGGTGGGAGCCTCGCCCTGGAGCCAGGAGAGATGCGCGTACCGTCCGTACAGGACGTAGTCGGCGAGGGAAACATCGTCCCGAGGGTTCTCCTCCTGGGGGACCCAAGCGACGCGTCGTGCCCGTTCGGCGATGGAGAGCCGAAGGACATTGCTCCCGAACAGCTCGACCGAACCGGAGACCGGAACGAGGAAGCCCAGGGCCGCGCGGAGGAGCGTCGTCTTTCCGGAGCCGTTCGGCCCGACGAGCGCGAGGAATTGTCCCCGAGGTACCTCGAGCTCCACGTCGGAGAGCGCGGTACGATCGCCGTAGCGCACCGTGAGCGCACGAAGTCGTAGGGCCAGCGCCGCGTCGTCGGTCATGGGGCTCCCATGGTCGAGGAGCGGCGCCGCCGGAACAGCAGGTAGGCGAAGAACGGTGCGCCGACGAACGAGGTGAAGATACCGATGGGGAGCAAGGTCCCGGGGAACGCTACGAGCGAGAGGTCACGGGCGGCGAGGAGGAAGCCCGCACCGACCAGGGCGGCCCCCGGCAACACCACCCGGTAATCGTTTCCCGCGATGCGTCGGACGACGTGCGGCGATACCAGTCCGACGAACCCGATGACGCCCGTGAACGCCACGGCTGCGGCGGTCGTCACCGACGCGAGGAGAAGGAGGCGTACCCGGACCCGTCGAGCATCGACACCAAGGCTCTGCGCGACGTCCGAACCGAGCTGGAGGAGGTTCAGCTCCCGCCCGTACGCGACGAGGAGCGTCCCCGCGACCAGGACGACCCCGAAGACGATGCCGTCCTGGGACCAGTCGAGGGCGCCCAAGTTGCCGAGCAGCCAGAA
>Ga0187782_10003089_pt1 | contig 12381 bp, 9 predicted proteins | sample 0715_SJ02_MP15_2_FD_132454 | JGI IMG/M metagenome (GOLD analysis project Ga0187782, IMG submission 132454) | Tropical peat soil microbial communities from peatlands in Department of Meta, Colombia - 0715_SJ02_MP15_20_MG | ecosystem: Environmental > Terrestrial > Soil > Wetlands > Peat | place...
GCGATCCAGCCCCAGATCGTCAGCCCGCCGATTTTTCGGCGCGGCGGCCCTTGGGGAGCATCCGGGGAACTCTTCGACGCCGCGGTTCGGGCACCCGGTTTCCCGGCCGGTGGGACGTTGGATTTCGGCGGGCGGATCGGCCGCGGCAGCACGGGATCGCCGTATTCGTCGTCTCCTGGTTCATCCGCCTGCGGATCGGCCGGCATCGGCGCCGACGGAATCGGGACGGGATTGCCGCACTGCTTGCAATGAAACTGGCGTCCGGCCTTGTCTTCGGCGACGCGGTAAGCTCGTCCGCACTGTTGGCAGGCGACCGCAATGGGCACTTCATTTTCCTCCGCCAGGCTCTTTGACGCCGTGAAAGCCGACTGCCGCCCTGCGTCTGGAGATCGCAGTAAGTTCGCGGTTGGAAGCCCCCCGGCGCGGTGAGTGAGCTTGACGCGGGGTGGAGGGGCGCGTCGGGCTTCTAAGAAAGCAGCGGCGCCCCGTCGTCGTTGCGATTCTTTTCGAGCACCACGCGGTTGCCGCGTTCGTTGTATTCGACGACGCTCAAGAAGGCTTTCATGAGCATGATGCCGCGGCCGCAGGGCTTTTCCAGATTCTCGTCCTCGGTTGGATCGGGGACCTCGTCGGGCTTAAAGCCGCTCCCCTCGTCTTCGATGACGATCCGCACTTTTTCGCTTGAGACCTGGCAGGCGACGTGGACCTGCTTGTTAGGATCGAGGCCGTTGCCGTGCTTGATGGCGTTGACGAGGGCCTCTTCGAGCGCGAGCCGCACTCCGAAGATCCCGCGTGCGGGAAATTCGAGGTCCTCCAGGAGCTTGATGATTCGCTCCTGGACTTTCTGCCCCTCCGTTGTGGAGCTGGGGATCCGGACCTGAAACTCTTCAATCCACGTCATGCTGTGTGACAGCCTGGCGCCCATCGAGGGCCCGTTCGCGGTCGCCGGACGTACGAACTCGCAGGGGTTTTAACCGACCGGTGTTAATTCACTGTGAATTTACCGCTGCAAACTCGCAGAGTCTGAGCTTCCGTTCAGAGCCGAATCAAGAAAATCAAAAGTTTGTTCGAGTGAACGTTTTCGTGAGGCAAAAGCGCGTTTCGGGCGGATTCGTTTGGGGAGTGATCGGTGGGAGCTGGCCGCTGTGGCACGTTGCGCGGCCGCCCCGGCCGTTGTTCCAGATAGGTGCCGACTCGCCCTTTAGAACCCGTCCAGTGCGCGCTCCTGGTCTTCGTAGATCTTAAACAGCCGGTTGAGTTTGGTGATCGCGAACACTTCGTAGATCTCGGGCCGGATGCAGGCGAGCCTAAGCTTTCCCTTCGCCGCCTTCACCTTTTTTTCCATGGTGATCAGCTTGCCGAGGGCTGCACTGGAGAGGTACTCGACGTTTGAGAAGTCGAGGATGATCTTGGTGCGGGCATCCTCATCGACCAGGGCAAACAACTGGTTGCCGATGATTTGGATGTTGTTCTCGTCGAGGATCTTCTTATCGATGAATTTGGCGATTGTGACGTCGCCGACCTCTTCGATGTCCAGCCTTTGGCTGCTGCTGCCCATCGTAGACTTCCAGTGCCTGAAGCGGTGCGCGGACCGAGAAATACGGAGTTTTAACGATCATCCAGCTTGCCCATCGCGATGTCAAGGTCTTGTCCGAGCCGGCTCGCCCTTTTCCGCAAGCGCGAAACCACCGACTGGCAAGGAATTACGCCGCTTGCCGGGTTGGGACGGCGCACCAGCGTGGGTGCAGCCAAAATGGGAATTTGCGTGCCCGGTTGCCTGCCGGGCTAGTGAGTCAGCGGACGATCGTTCTCGATCGAAACGGGGCCTGCAGTGACCCAGGTCGTTCTTCACGGCCAGCGGGCCGCTTCTTCACCGTCGAGTCGCAGCGTCAGGCACTTGGCGCTGCCGCCCGCCTTGATGAACTCGTCGAGTGCCGTGCTGTGGGGAGTGAATCCGCGCTCGCGGAGGTCGGCTTCGAGTTTCGGGCAGCCGGTGTTGATCACGACGTGCCGGCCCACGACCACCGCGTTGCACGCGAAGCGCTGCGCCTCTTCGGGTGCGACAGCGATCAGGCCAGGAATCTGCTGGCCGAGCGAACGCTGCGCGTACTCGTCGAACGCGGGTGGAAAGTAAAGGGCCTCTGTTTCACTCAACGGGCAAAAGCACGTGTCGAGGTGATAGTAATACTGGTCGACCAATTGCAGCGGGATCGTACGGCAGCCGATTTGACTCGCAAGCCAGTTGAGCGCCCCGGCGTCGCTGCGGATGATGTAGCCCCCAAAAAGGGTGTCGCCGCAAAACAGAGCATCGCCGGCCCCCTCGAAACTCCAGCGATCGGGCAGGGCGACGCAGTCAAAACCTTGTTGGCGAAACCAGGCGTCGTCGACCGGCGTTTCGGGCTGACGGGCCGGGTAACGAAACCGCGATAAATAAACCGCGTTGCGGACGATGAGAGCCGCATTGGCCGTGAAGACCAGGTCGGGTAGGCCCCGGACCGGTTCCAGCAGGCTGATCTCCGCTCCCAGTTGTTCCAAGAGGGCTTTGAGTACGGCCCATTGGTGGCGGGACCGCTCAGGATCGCTTTGGCGGCTGCGGCTCATCCAGGGGTTGATCTCGTACTCGATCCCGTAGTAATCGGGCGGGCACATCAGGATCGTAGGATGCGGCCGGGAGCCGGGTTGCGCAAAAGCGGCGGATCTGGCAGATTTGACCATGGCAAGCGGGACAATCCGCGTCGGTGGACCTTGTGGCGCGCGGGCGAACGAACCAGGCCCGCCCGTGTCGGAATCTTAGCAAACCTTGCAATTTGCCAGCTAAGATTTCCCTGTTGGAGACCGAATGAACCCGAATGAACAGGGCGGGGCAGGCCGGCGCAGTTGCCAAGACCTTGCCCAGCGGCCCGAATTTACGGGATCCAAGCGGCACTTTTTTGGCCGAACGGGGTTGAATGTAGTTTTCGAAGTGCCGTGAATCGTTTGATCCGCTGCCTGGTGTTCGTCGGAGTGCTCGCTTCGTCGAGCGCGGCGCGAGCCGCGACGGAGGCTGCGGTCGACGCTTTGCGCGGCCGCACGCTCGACGGGACTTGGGTAGGAACCTTCGAGTCCGACGGCGAAGGGCCGGCGTTTGTCGCCGTTCGAGTCGACGGAGGTCAAACGCCCGTCCGAATCAGCGTCTCGATTCGCAGTCAGCGGGTCGCCGGCGCGCGGGCTACCGGCATCGTTCTCGCCGGCGATCGGCTTACGTTCGATCTCCGCGCCGACCGCACAGCGGGAGGAGGCGAGCACGGCTGGCATTTCGAGCTTCGCCGCGCCGGCGGTCGACTTGAGGGGCAGCTCGAGCGACTTGCGGGTGCGAACGCCGGGCTCGCGACCTTTCCACTACGTCTGCAGAAGGCGCTCGAGCTCAGGCTCGATCAATTTCGGCCCTTCGTCGGTGACTATCAAATTGCGGCAGGAGCGGGCGCCGCCGGCACAAATCCCGACGGGGACGTGCTGTTTGTCGGTTACGGCAGCAACGCAGCAAAACCCGGAGGCTCGCACTACGCCTACGCCACGCTTGGGGACCGCTTGCGGCAGATTGTTCCTCTTGCGGCGGAGACCTTCTTGGCGGACGACGGTGCGAAGCTTGTGTTCGAGCGCGATGCGAGCACGCAGGTCCGGCGCTTACGTTTCACCCCTGCCGGGCAGGCGCCGGCGACGTCGGAAAAGCTCGAGGCGCGACCCGCTTCCCCTGCGGCTCAGCTCGCCGACCGCGTCGACCTCTGGCGTGAAGTCGAGGTCGCATTCGAGGGGCCCGGCGCCACGCTTTCGGGCTCTCTCTACATTCCGACGTCGAAGGGGCCCCATCCGGCATTGGTCTTCGTCCACGGATCGGGCCCGCAGCTCCGGCTCGACAATTGGCCCATGGCCGATCGTTTCGCCCGGGCCGGCATCGCCTGCCTTTCGTTCGACAAGCGGGGCACCGGCAACTCGACCGGAGACTGGCAGCAAGCCGGCTTTGGCGTGCTGGCTGACGACGTTGTCGCGGCAGTCGAGTATCTGCGCGGGCGCCCGGAGATCCGTCCCGACGCCATCGGCCTGTGGGGCGTCAGCCAGGCGGGGTGGGTGATTCCCATCGCGGCCAACAAATCCGCTCACATCGCATTTTGTATCCCGGTTTCGGGCGGAGCAGTCTCGCCAGCAGAGCAAGAGCTTTGGCGCCGCACCCAGTATCTGCAGTTTTTCGGATGCGACCAGCGGCTTCTCGAGGCGATGCGTCGCGGCGTCGCGCTGCACTTGCAATGGGAGCAGCTCTACAAAGCGGGAAAATTCCCCATCCCGCCTCTGTTCGAGACGGAGCCGCTCGACATGGACCTCGACGCGACCGCCATCATTCGCCGCGTGCGTCAACCCGTGCTCGCGATCTTCGGAGAGTCGGACGTGCTCACTCCGCCGAGGGAGAGCGCGGCGATCTGGGCGAACGAACTACATGCGGGGGGTAATCGCGATTACTCCGTGCGGATCTTCCGCCATGCGACGCATGGGCTGGTCGTGTCGGACCGCCCGTTGGAAGTTCTGCCCGAATCGAGACTGGCGCCCGGCTATGTGAAAACCATGATCGACTGGATCGCCCAGCACACTGGCGGCGACAAGGCTCAGGGCGCGACCGACAGCAACCGCGCCCAAGCTGCCGCGAACTTTGCACTCGACATCGCCGCTGGCACTCCCGACATCGTCGAGTCGCGCGGCATGCAGCAGCTCCCCTGGTACGGATCGGCCCCGGTGCAGGTCACGTTGTTGCTCGCGGGCACGCTCGGCACGGTGTGGACCATGACGATCTGGCCGGCCGCGTGGGCAATTCGGAAATTCCGCCGAATGCCGCGTCGGGGCGCGCCCAAGCGCAACACGGTCGTCATGGGTTGGGCAGTGAATTTCGGGGCGCTCTTAATGAGCGAAGCGCTCTTGGCAATCATGCGTTTTTTGGGAGACGCGTCACCCAGCGCGTATTACCGATCGACCGAAATCGACCTGTGGATTCTGGCGGGGCTCACGCTGGCGATCGGATATTCCGCGGTGGTGCTCGTTCGCTCGTGCATCAAAGGGATCGGAAGCCGGGGCCGCACCCGCTTAGAGGGGGCATCCGCGTGGGTTTTTGCCTCGACAGCCTGCGTCTGGACGGTGTTCTTTGTCTACTGGACCTGGGGGCCGCTGCTGAGCTGAGCAAGCGTTTGGCAGCGCTGATCGGTCCTTTTAGCGGCGGATGAACTCAGGTTTTTTGACAGCCCTCCGCGCATCTGCTAAAAGAGCCCCGTCTGAAAACACGGAGGTTTTCGATGCGCGTCTTCGGGATCATCCCAGCCCGGCTGCAGTCGTCGCGGTTGCCGCGGAAATTGCTGTTGGCCGACACAGGGAAACCCCTGTTGCAATACACCTGGGAGCAGGCGTGCCGCGCCAAATCGCTGGCCGAAGTGATCGTCGCCACCGATAGCCCCGAAATCGCCGCCGTCGTGAAGAGGTTTGGCGGCCGCGCGGAGATGACGGGCGAGCACCCCAGCGGCACCGATCGCGTCGCCGAAGTCGTCCGCCGCAGCTGTCGCGACGCTCACATCGTCGTCAACATCCAGGGGGACGAGCCGGAGATCGATCCCGCACACATCGATCTGCTCGTCAAGACGCTTGTCGAACATTCGGGGGTCGAAATGTCGACGCTGGCCACGCCGATCACCAGCCGCCGCGAGCTCGACGACCATTCGTGCAACAAGGTGGTCTGCGCCAGCGACGGCCGGGCGCTGTATTTCAGCCGATCGACGATTCCGTTCGTCCGCGACGCCGTCTGGGACGAGTTGCTGCAGACGAATTCGCCTTGGCTATTACACTTGGGATTGTACGCGTATCGGGTTGAGTTCTTGCTCGAACTGACCAAACTGCCGCCGTCCAAGCTGGAGAAGCTGGAAAAGCTCGAGCAGCTCCGCGTGCTGGAGATGGGGGCCCGAATTCAGGTCGCGGTGGTTGAACAACGCTCGGTTGGCATCGATACGCCCGAGGACTATGCTCGGTTTGTGGAACGCGTCAACAGACGCGCGGCGGCCTAGCCGCGATTGGTTCGTAGAATTGAGAGGGACGGTGGCACTGGCGGCTTGGCCGCCAGTGTTTCTTTTGAACCAGCGTTGTTTTTGAACGAGTGCTGTTTTTGTTTCGCTTACTGGCAAACACTTCCGGGGGCCACGCGTGACGACCAAGCACATCTTTGTAACCGGGGGCGTCGTGAGCAGTCTGGGCAAGGGGCTCACCTCGGCGTCGATTGGCCTCTTGCTCGAACGCCGGGGACTCCGCGTTCGAATGCAGAAGCTCGACCCGTACATCAACGTCGATCCGGGCACGATGAGCCCGTATCAGCACGGCGAAGTCTACGTGCTCGACGACGGGTCCGAGACCGATCTCGACCTGGGGCACTACGAACGCTTCACCAACAGCCCCCTGTCTCGTGAATCGAACTACACTACCGGCCAGATTTACTTGAGCGTGATCGAGAAAGAACGCCGCGGCGAATACCTCGGCCGCACTGTGCAGGTTGTCCCGCACGTCACCGACGAGATCAAGTCGGCGATTCTCAACCTCGACAAGCTGGGCGTCGACGTCGTGATCACCGAGCTGGGGGGGACGGTCGGCGACATCGAAGGGCTCCCTTTCCTCGAGGCGATCCGCCAGATTCCGCTCGACATCGGCAAGCAGAATTGCCTGTTCGTGCACCTGACGCTCGTCCCCTATTTGAAGGCAGCCCGCGAGGCGAAAACCAAACCGACGCAGCACAGCGTCGGGCAGCTGCGGCAGATCGGTATTCAGCCCGACATCCTGATCGTGCGAACCGAGCGCCCGCTGGGGCGCGAGAACTGCGAGAAGATCGCCCTGTTCTGCAACGTCGAGCCCAAGGCCGTCATCGAAGAGATGGACAAGGAATTCTCCATCTACGAGGTGCCGCTGGGACTGGCCGAACACCATCTCGACGATTTGATTGTGCAGAAGCTGGCCCTCAACTGCGGACCCCTGCGAATGGACGACTGGCAGGGGCTGATGCGCCGGATCCGGCACCCCGAGCAGGAAGTGACGGTCGCCGTCGTCGGCAAATACATCGACCACCGCGACGCGTACAAATCGATCTACGAGGCGCTTGACCACGCGGGCTTCGCGCATTCGGCCCGCGTGTTGGTGAAGCGGATCGAAGCGGAGGAACTCGAGACGCAGGATCCGGAGCTGCTGTTGTCCGGCGTCGACGGAGTCCTTGTGCCCGGCGGCTTCGGCATGCGGGGCGTCGAAGGCAAGGTGCAGGCCTGCCGCTTCGCCCGCGACCACCAGGTCCCTTATTTCGGCATCTGCTTAGGCATGCAATGCGCGGTGATTGAATTCGCGCGGAGCGTGCTGCAGCTCTCTGGCGCCAATAGCACCGAATTCGAACCGTCTACGCCCCACCCGGTGATCTGCATGCTGGAAGAGCAGAAAAAGGTGACGCACAAGGGGGGCACAATGCGGCTGGGGGCTCAACCCTGCGTGCTAGAAGAGGGCTCGAGAGCGGCCGCCTGCTACGGCGACCACCTGATCCGCGAGCGACACCGCCATCGCTACGAGTTCAATCCGGAGTATCAGAGCGATTTCGAGGCAGCCGGCTTCGTCGTCACGGGCGTCAACCCCGAGCTCAAGCTGGCCGAGATCGTCGAGATCCCCGACCATCCCTGGTTCGTCGCTGTCCAGTTCCATCCCGAATTCAAATCCAAGCCGCAGCAGCCGCATCCGCTGTTCTTCGGCTTCATCGAGGCGGCCATCAACCGCCACCAATCGCGCGTGACGGTGACGGCCTGAGTAGGTCCCGCCTGCCGGGCGGGACCTGCTTTCAGTGTCGCCGTGCGCTTCGCCCCCCAAGAGGTCCCGCCCGGCAGGCGGGACCTACAATGCGCGATGATGTCCTCCCCGCGGCGGTTCGGCATTCTCAATATCAACAAACCCGCCAGCGTCACGTCGCGGCGCGTGGTCGACCGCGTCGTCGAGTTGGTGTGGCCGGACAAGGCCGGGCATGCGGGGACGCTCGACCCGCTGGCGACCGGCGTGCTGGTCGTTTGCGTCGGCAAGGCGACCCGTTTGATCGAACTGGTGCAAGAGCAGCCGAAGTCGTATCAGGCGACGTTCTTGCTCGGCCGGCAGAGCGATACCGACGACGTGACCGGCACGGTGACGGAGGTCGCCGGCGCGCCTGTGATCGCGCGCGTGGAAATCGAGAGCCGGCTGCCGGCGTTCGTCGGCCGCATTGAGCAGGTGCCCCCCAGTTATTCCGCCGTGCATGTCGAGGGCCGACGAGCCCACGAACTGGCCCGCGCCGGGCAAAGCGTCGAACTGACGCCCCGGATCGTTGAAGTGTTTCACCTGGAGATTACTCGCTTCACGTATCCCGAACTCGAACTGGACATCAACTGCGGCTCGGGCACTTACGTCCGGGCGATTGGCCGCGATATCGGGCGAGCCCTCGGCAGCGGTGCCGTCATGTCGGCCCTGGTGCGGACACGCGTTGGACCGTACCGGGTCGAGGACGCGATTCCATTCGACCAGTTGACGCACGCGACGCTCAACCGCTCGCTGCTTGATCCGAGGACAGCAATCGCCGGGGTGCCGAATCGCGTGGCGAACGCCGAGGAAACAGAACTGTTGCGCGCAGGCCGGGGGATTCCGATCGGCGCTTGTACGATCGCGGAGGGCGCCTCGGGCAAATCGGTGGCGATCGTCGACGAAGCGGGCGCGCTGTTATCGCTGGCCCGCCTCGACGTGGACACGAACTCTTTGCGTCCCTACCGCGTGTTCATCGACTGAGCGACTACGTCATCGCGTGATCGAATCGGCCTTGGCGGCCTTCTTGTCGCCCATCAGTTCGGGGACCGCGGTCTTGATTTCGTCGATCGCCGTCGTCACAGTGGCCACTCGACCCTCGCGATCGACGAGGATCATCACGGGCGGCACGATGATGCCGAACGCCGTCGCCGGACCGCTTTCCGTGCCGCCGGGCTCGAAGACCTGCGGCCACGTGACGTTGTGCTGCCGGAGATAAGGGCCCACGGGCGCGGCGGTCACATCGAGGTTCACGCCGACAATCTCGAACCCCTTGTTGCGATAGCGATCATAAAACGCCTGCAGCACGGGGACGTCTTGCGTGCAGGCCTGACACCAGGTCGACCAGTAGACGACGAGCAGCACCCTGCCGGCATAGTCTTTGGCGTTGATCTTGCCTCCGTCGAGCGACGGCCCCGAGAAAGCGAACGGCTTTCCCTTCAGGTCGATGCGCTGCAGGGCTCCCGCTGCGCGACGGCCGGGCTTCGTCTCCGGATGAGCGCCCGCCAGCTCGTTGTACCATTTCTTGGCCTCGGGGATCTGGCCAGCGAATTCGTTGGCGATGGCCAGTTGCAGCAAGGCTTCGGGCGCGTCTTCCGCGGTGGGGAAGTCTTTCGTGAACTTCTCCAGCTGTTCGCGCCACCACTTCTGGATGTCTTGCTGCTTGGCGTTGCTCGTCGCCGCCTTTTGCTGGGTCGTGTAGTCGGCAAGCAATCGGCGGTAGGCGATGTACGGAATCAGAGGCGACTTGCCGTTCGAATCTTTCAGTTCGGACTCAAGCGATTTCAGACGGTCGAGCCCGGCGGGGAACGCGCCGATCTGCACGGCCGAGGCGATGCTGTCGATCATCTGCCGCATCCACTGATTGCGCTCGTCGTCCGTCTTCGACATGCTGACCAGCCGCGAGAGCAGATCGGCCCGCTGCGAGTTGTAGGAGGCGAGCGCCGTCGCCGAGGCAGTGGGGAGCGGGGCCTTTTGATCGAGGTCCTGTAGCGCCGTGAGGATCTTCTGAGTCTCGGGGGAGGGGGCCGGCGTATCGGGAGTCGTGGGAGTGGCGCCAGCCGCTGCGAGAGTCGGCTGCATCAGCGCACCCCCGGCCATGACCTGCGCATTTTGCCCCTCGATCGGCTGAGGAATCTGAGTCAGCTTCCAGACGTCGCCGATGCGGACCAACTCGCCCACCTGTACGAGGCCGGTCTTCCCTTGTGATTCGACGATGGCCATTGCGTTTTCGTAGACGATCAGATCGCTGCTCGCCTTCCCCTCTTCCGCGGGGATCGCGCACGGCGAAAGATTGTCGGCCCGCGCCGTCGATGATTTGTCGGCCAGAAACTTCGACCCCGAGACGGCGTCCCGCATTTTTTTGGCGGGCTCGCTCACGGCGTTCATGATCTTGTCGGCGTACGCGTCGGCCACGCCGATCGTGCGCAGCTCGTCGCGGGTAACGAGCACGCTTTCGAGCAGTTTTTCATCGTCGTGAATCATCGCATAGACGGCTTCGCGGACCGCCTCCTCGGGCGACAGGATCTTCCACGAGTCGATGGTGCCGTCTTCCTTCGAGTCGACGGCCCAGCGCGAGCCGCCGGTGTTGAGCCAGCGATGTTCGTCCGGTTTGTGGTTGTGATTGGTGTCGATGTCGCGGTAGACCTCCAGGCCGTGGTTGTAGTACCGCCACTGATCGACCGTGCGGTCGCCGTCGGTGTCGACAAACCGCCGCAGGACCTGCCCAGCCGGCCCCAGCACCACCCAGCCAGACGCCTTGCCGTGGACCTCGACGGTCACCTTGCACTTGCTGAACTCGGAGCGAGGCGGCGTTTCGTAATCGACGTCGGGGCGCACGGGGCGATAGGCCGTCAGCAACTGCTCGATACTGCGCGGTTCGGCCGCGCGGGCCAGAACGCGCAGGCCCAGAGCAGCGGCTCCACAAGCGACCACGGCGACACAAGACCGGAAGAGTCTGCGACTGGACATGCGGGGAACTCCGGTCCGCGCCTGGCAAACGTACGAAATCCAAGCAGCGGCTCGATTTGCAGCGAAGCGCCTCCCGGGGAAGGAGGCCTGGGTCTGGAAGTCCCAATCAGGACTTACGACCGGATTCTAGTGAATGGGGCCGGAACAGGTCACGAGCAGTTTTGGGCAGGTAAGAGGATCGCCAGCCGCGGGAGCTCCTTTAGGGGCGTCCCAGTTCGCGCTTGAGCGCCGCCAACTCGTCGTCGATCGCCCGCGCACGCGGGTCGTCATCTTCCAGGCTGGCGTTTGACCCCGGCAAGGTGGTGACGGTCGCCTTCGTGCTCGTCTGCAGCTCTTGCTGTCGGCGGCGGGCTTCGGACAGGCGGGCTTCGAGGGCTCGCAACGTCGTGTTGAGGTGGTCGCGGGTCGCGCAGGCGGCTTTGTGCTGTTGCTCGAGACCGGCGACCACGTCAACAACTTCCTGCTTGCGGATCAGGGCCACGCGGGCGGCCGATTCGTCGTGGTCGCGGAGGGCCTCGCGGGCTTCTTCGGTCAGCTGGTCGGCCTGCCCGCCGAGCTCGGCGATCTCTCGGCGGAGGCGTTCTTCGTTGGCCGTCGCGGTGGCCACGCTGCGGCGGGCCCCGGCGAGGCCTTCTTCCATTTCCGCGATGATTTTCTTGATCGCGGCCGGGGGATCAGCCTCGCGGGCAAGCATTTCCCCCAGATTGCAGGTGACGATGTCAGTCAGACGGCTGAAGTAATTCATTTCAAGATTCCCTTCGCGCAACGGGCCGCGTCTCGACCGGGCCGGGTCAGTCGGAAATCGGCCAATTCGAAAAATTTCGCGCCCGGCTCGACGCGGTTCGCATCGTTCCGGGCCTCTGTCACTCTAACGGGAGCACCTCGACGGAGGATCTGCGCGGTTTGCTCTCGATCCGGAAAAGTCCGGAAATTTTTTTCGGACGGTTCGGTTTATGCGCCTTACGAGCGAACCCGGCCCGGCGCTTGACAACCGAATAATCCACCCGTTATCAGTATAAATCAACGTGCGCTTATGTAAGTTTTGCACCCGCCGATCGACCTCGCGCACCACGCCTTCCCGCCGAACCCGCCCGCACAATCCTGCCCTCCCGAAGGAATTGTGGCATGACCCTCCGCATTGATGCCGGTGGAACCGAGCGTTATTGCGACGGACTGACTCGTCGCAGTTTTGTGCAGTTGGGCGTTGCGGGCATGGCGAGCCTGGGTCTGGCCGACATGCTGCGGGCCAGAGCTCTGTCGGCCTCTGCATCGAGCCCGATCGGCGCGGCCGACGGCTCGAAGAAACCGCCCAGCGGCTCGAAGAAATCGGTGATCCTGATCTGGCTCGACGGCGGCCCCAGCCATCTCGATCTTTACGACCTCAAACCCGAGGCGCCGGCCGAAATCCGCGGGATCTGGCGGCCAATCCGCACCAACGTCCCCGGCTTCGAGATCTCGGAGCTGTTTCCCAAGCAGGCGCAGATCGCCGACAAGTTCTCGATCGTCCGCTCGCTCTATCACGGAACGGGCGACCATTTCGCCGGCGGCCACCGAATGCTGACC
>Ga0187782_10003090_pt1 | contig 12379 bp, 7 predicted proteins | sample 0715_SJ02_MP15_2_FD_132454 | JGI IMG/M metagenome (GOLD analysis project Ga0187782, IMG submission 132454) | Tropical peat soil microbial communities from peatlands in Department of Meta, Colombia - 0715_SJ02_MP15_20_MG | ecosystem: Environmental > Terrestrial > Soil > Wetlands > Peat | place...
CAATCTTGAGGAGGAGCTTCTGTCCGTACGCAAGAACCTCCACAATCTTGTCGGTGGTAGTCTCGTCGGTGCCCGGGATCAGTTCTCCGTCTACGTATGCAACTCGTGTGACGTGAACAGACGTACCAATCAGGCTACCGTTTGCCGCCTCCAGTTTCAAAGTGAAAAACGCTTGTCCCTTGTATCTTGTCTCCCAGGTTCCAGCGAATCGAGCCAGATCCTCGGAGCCGTTGGCAGCCGAAAGCCGTAAAGAAAACGCTGAGATGCCGAGTGAGACTATCCCCACAAGACACGCTGCGACCAGCCTGGAAGCGCGTGCCCAAGTCGTGCTTGCTTTCGTTCTTTTCAAGATGTTCATAACGCGTTCCTCCAATGGGTTGGTGTCAAAGAGCCCCAGTGCGTAACTCGAATCCGATTCGATCTCCGAAAACACGGATTGCGCGATCCGCAGCAACGATCGCGCGTAACAGTTTGGAGACGGAAGCATCGCTGCCGCGGCTTCATCACAGGCCAACTCCCTGGTCTGCGCGATCCGCGCCCTGATCAGCCAGGCGCCGGGATGAAAGCACACAGGCACCAACGCAGCCTCGTACAGCAAATTGAAAAAGAAGTCACGACGCTGGATGTGAGCCAGTTCATGGCAAAGAGCCGAAAACACGTCGTCGTCGGCAACAGCGTCGGTGAAGAAGCTCTCCGGCAGAATGAGTAAGGGCCGCCTGACGCCAACCGTCGCCGGACCGGAGATTTCCGTTGAGCAGAGCACCGGAACGAGTGGAAGCGAGAATGATCGCAGACACCTCTCTGCAACTCGGAAAAGAGAGGATGGCATGGGGCGGGCGTACGCCGATTGCCGGACCCTCCACGTTCGCCGCGCCACCCACCCAAGCTGCGCCGCTCGGAACAGAAGTAGAACTCCATAGGGCCAGAGCAGGACGCGGATCAGCATCGGAGAAACAGAAACGGAACGGCTGATGGAGCGAAACGATACCGGCAGTCCGCGCGCCGTACGGCCCTGCGAGTCATCGACAGCAGCGCCGGGAATCCCCTGGTCAACGGCACGAGTCGCTCCGGCGTTGCCAGCTTGAATCACCATGGTCACGGCGGGGATAAGCAGGCATCCGGCCAGCGCGTATGCCCAGGCCGCGTGCGCATAGCGGGAAGGCATGCGGTGCAGCAATTTCGCACACAGCATGGCGACCGCGGTAATGGCTGTAATCTGCCAGGCAGCATTCAGAAGAAAGGTCATCAGCCAATGGCTAATCTCGCTCATGTCCGTCCTCCGCGTTTTCCTTCTCGTGCTGGTCAATCAATCGCTGCACCCTGGCCAGTTTGTCGGTATCCAATTGCCGGCTCTTCACCAGGCTCATCAGAAACGCCTCCACCGATCCGCCGAACATGCGGTCCAAAACGTCGCCGGCGGCCTCGCGCAGGGCTTTGTCGCGGCTCAGTACTGCACGATATTCGAAGGCCCTGCCGAGCAGCCTCCGCTTCACTTTCCCCTTGCGCTCAAGAATATTGAGCATGGTTTGAACGGTGGTGTAAGCAAGACGCTCTCCGGGAAGCTTCTGCTGGACGGTTTGAACCGTGCTGGGCCCGATCAGCCAAAGCACCTGCATGATTTGGAACTCGAGCCGGGTAAGCTGCGGCCGCATTTTCGCCTTTGGCACGCTTTCGTCTCCTAATGCGTTAGGAGGTTAGCGCAGCGGCTTTGTCTTGTCAACTAAAATCTTAGGAGATAGCGACTGATTGCAGAGTCCAGCGCTCCACGGGTCGTTCTGTGACGGTTTTCGGGCCTGAACTGATAGAATCAATCCGATGTCCGCTTCTTCCCACCTCATCCAGATCGAGCCCACCCCCCCTCTGCGCGCCCCCAAGCCGCAGTGGCTGCGCGCCAAAGCGCCCGTGGGCGATAACTTCCACAATCTGAAACGGTTGGCCCGTGGACTCGGCCTGCACACCGTCTGCGAGTCGGCCCAGTGCCCAAACATCGGCGAGTGCTGGAACCACAAAACCGCGACCTTCATGTTGCTGGGCGACATCTGCACCCGCCGTTGCGGTTTTTGCGCCGTGCCCAAGGGCCGCCCCGCTCCTATCGACTGGGACGAGCCTCGTCGTGTGGCTGAGGCTGTCGCCAACCTGGGATTGAAACACGCAGTCGTGACCAGCGTGAACCGCGACGACGACAACCTCGGCAGCGCCCGCATCTTCGCCGAAACCATCCGCGAGATTCGCGAGCTCACTCCCGACTGCCGCATCGAAGTCCTCGTCCCCGATTTTCAGGGGGTGGAAGAATCGCTGCGCATCGTGCTCGCCGCCCGGCCCGACGTCCTCAACCACAACACCGAAACCGTGCCTCGCCTCTACCGCGCCGTCCGCTCCGGCGCGCGCTATCAGCGTTCCCTCGATCTCCTCGAAAATGCGAAGAAGTTTTCTCCCGGCATGGTCACCAAGAGTGGCTTGATGGTCGGTCTCGGCGAATCCACTGATGAACTGATCGAAGTCTTCCGCGATCTCGGAACACGCGGCGTCGACATCCTCACCGTCGGCCAGTACCTGCGCCCGTCCAGAGACCATCTCCCCATCGCCCGCTTCTATGCGCCGGAAGAATTCATCGACCTGCGGGACCAGGCTCTCCGTTTCGGCTTCCGCCACGTCGAATCCGGCCCCATGGTTCGCTCCAGCTATCACGCGCACGAGCAAGCCGATGCCACAGCGTCACCGCGGGCGGTGTCCTAGCTTGCGCCGGACGGGTTTTCCCGCCAACTTTTTCTTCCAGAAGCGCACGATCCAGAGGATTAGTATCTCCATCGAAAAAGTCGCCAACGGGACAATAAGACCGTCGGGCATTGTCATCCCGAGCAAGCGTTTTTTGCGCAGCGAGGGACCTGGGCGAGCCGCACGACGCGCCGCGTTCTTTGCGGCGCAGCAATCGTGCGTTTGGCTCGCTTCCTTATTAGGTTTGGACCTCGTCACCAGGAGGCACGCTGCCCCGTGGTGACCATCCTCCTCGTCATTCTCGGCTTCTTCTCCGGCTTGCTGGGCGCTCTCACCGGCATCGGTGGCGGCATCTTGCTCACGCCCATTCTCGCTCTCCACTTCGGCATCCCCATTCGCCAGGCCATTGGAACCAGTCTGGTCGCGGTCATCACTACCTCGGCCGCGAGTTCTTCCGTCCACTTGCAGCGTCACACCACCGACATTCGCCTGGGGATGACCCTCGAACTCGCAACCTCGTTCGGCGCCGCCGTTACCGCCTATCTGGTCGGCTACTTCAACCGCAATGCCCTCGAAGGCTTGTTCGCCGGTTTCCTTCTCTACAGCGCCATCGTCATCCTGAGCCGCGGCGGCAAAATCAGTGGGGACGACGAACCGTCCCCCGCCCTGAACGGTGAGACGGTCATCCCGCCCTACGAACCGCAGCGTTATCCCCTGGGATTGGGCGCGTCCCTCGTGGCGGGCGCGCTCTCGGGACTGCTTGGGATCGGCGGTGGCCCCATCAAGGTCCCGGTCATGTTCATCTTCATGCGCGTGCCGCTACTGGTCGCCACCGCCACGTCCAACTTTATGATTGGTGTCACTGCAGCCGCCAGCGCCATTGTCTACTACCGCCGCGGCGACATCCTTGTTCAATATGCCGCACCCCTGGCCGTCGGCGTGTTTCTCGGATCGCTTCTCGGCGCGCGACTCGCTCCGCGCGTTCACACCAAGGTCGTCGTATATCTGCTGGTCGTCATCATGCTCTATCTTGCCGGGCACATGCTGATCCACATCCTGGGGTGGCTATGAGCCAATTGCGCGAACCCGCCTTCGACCGCGCCGTCGCCCTGGTCCTGCGCATCGGCGCCTTCAGTTGCTTCTTCATCATGCTGGCCGGCCTGATCGACGGGTTGTTCATGACCGGCCGGATTCCCCTCGATATCGAGCGTCTCGGCGTCCTGCTCATGCTGGCCACACCGGTCGTGCGCGTGCTCGTCGCCTGCATCTTGTTCTTTCGGGAAAAAGACTACAGATATGGATGGGTTTCTCTGGGCCTGCTCGCCATCCTGCTGCTGGGCTCAGTCTTCGGCCTCGGCGAACACTAGTCCTGTCGTCAGTATTTCGATTGTCATCCCGAGCAAGCGTTCTTTGCGCAGCGAGGGATCTGGGCGAGCCGCGCGAGGCGTCGCGTTCTTTGCGACGCAATAATCGCGCGTTCGGCGCGCTTCATTGTCGAAATGCACGGCTCGCCGCTCAGAAAATGTGCAGCTTGATGCTCAGATACTTCTTCGGGTTCTCCCGGATCGCCTTCACCAGTTCCCGCGTCTCGACCAGCATCTGGTTGGCGTTGTTGTAGAGGGTTTCATCCTTGAAGATCCGGCCCGCCGTCCCTTGTCCCGCCTCGAGGTCGCTGGTCAATTGCGAGAGCTTGGTGATCGTGGTGTCCAGCTTCTTCGCCAGTTCCTCATCATTGGCCAGCTTCCCGATCGTTCCCTTGCCCGAATTGATGTCTTCCGTCAGCTTTTTCAGGTTGGCCACCGTGTCATTCGCGTTGTTGTAGAACGACGGATCTTTGATAAACTTGCCCGCCGTCCCCTTGCCCTCCTGAATCTCATCAATGACCCCATTCATCTTGTCCAGCGTGGCGATGAACTTTTCATAGGCGTCGTTGCGGTTGATCAGCGCTCCCAGGCTGCCCTGCCCGCTGGCCACCTCGTCCACCACTTTCTGAAAGTCCGCCACGGTCACCGACAACCGGTTATACAGCGTCGGGTCGTAAACCAACTTGCCCAGCGATCCCTTGCCGCTCTCGGCAAACGCCAGAATGCGGTCCGCGCGCTTGAGCAGCGCGTCCAGGTTCTGCAGCGTGCTCTGGCTCGCCCGCACCACCTGATTGAAGTCGGGATGCACCTGCGTGGGCAGCGTGTCTCCATCGCGCGCCGAAGGGCCGACCGCCTGCGTGCTGTCGATGTCGAGGTACGTTTCCCCCAGCACTCCCGCGGTATCGAGCGAAGTCACCGAATCGCGCCGCAAGCCGTAAATGTAATTCGTGCTGACTTTCATCGTCACTTCGACCGGAGTCACCTGCTTGTCTTTTTCCGGTACCACGCGGATTTTCGTCACATTGCCGATATCCACGCCGCTCAGCCGCACCGGCGCGCCCACCCGCAGACCTTGCGCGTTGTCGAAGTAGGAGCGGATCGTGATGCGAGGAGTGAACAGCCCGGCGGTGTTCGACATCAGGAATAACAGCACTGCCAAAACCAGACTGGCAACGATGACGGTGATCCCAACCCGCAGTTCGGACCACTGGAGCTGTTTCTGGCTAGGCAAACGGTCCCCTCAAAACGCCAGTCTGCGTGCGTCCCGCCCGCGGCGGCAACCGCTCTGCATTGAGTCCCTGCCCCTGCGGCACGCCCACGCCAGAATCATAACAAAACCCCAAGCCTCGCCCCGGCTAAGAATGTGGTGAGAATCAAGATTCGTATCAGGGCACTGGCTGCCCCACCCGGAGCCTGCCCTGCTTTGCTGAAGCCCCGAGCGAAGCCGAGAGGAAAGTCGAAGCGCATTTTTTCGAAACCTGGGCGTCTGCGGAAATGGGGTGCCCCATGTCTCGCCGGTTTTGCGAGACATGGGAAATTTCAGGAGACCGGGGAGACTCGTCCGTCCGAGGCTGCTGACCCTACACGGCTTTCGTGCCCAGTCTGGGCATCAACCCCAGCGCCACCAGATACGCTCCTGCCCCGCACGCCAGCGTCGCCGTCAGCCCGAACTGGATCGCGATCACCATGGCCAGCACCGATCCCAGCACGCTGGCCGCTGCGTTCATCGCCCACGCCCACTCCACCGCGTTGTCCGACGCGTCGTGCCCCGCCGGCCCCGCCAGCGCCCGCAGCCCGGTCGGAAACGGCATCCCCATCACGAAGCCCAGCGGAACGAGCAGCACGCCACTCACCACGAGCCGGTATCCGAAGGCCAGCCCCACCAGCCCAGCCAGGCGGCCGGGCAGGAAGAACACATAAACTGCAAGCGTCGCGATGACCAGCGTTAGCGGCAGCCACACCATTTCCGCCCGCGGCAGCCACAGCCGCGAAAACAGGCTTCCCGCCCCGCTCGACAGCAGCAGGAGAAAAATCACCACCGTCAACGCGTACGTCGGATGCCCGAGAAACAGCACAAACCGCTGGATGAACGCGATTTCCACCAGAATGTACCCCAGCCCCACCGCCACGAAATAAAACAACGGAAGCAGCGATCTTCGGCCTTCGAGGCGGTTGCCCCGTCCTTGTCCCTGCGCCTTTTGCAGGGACAGGGCGGGGATTTTGACTTCCGCCTTCACCGCCAGCGGCACGACCAGGAACGCCAGCACAGCGGCCACAGAAATCACCAGCACCAGAAGTAGCACCAGCACTCCCAGGTTCACTTTCCAGTCGATTCCGTGCCGCAGGCCTTGCTCTCCGAGAATCTGACCCGCCTTCAGCGTGAAAAAGAAAAATGGCGCATTGTCGCTGACCGGCGCAACGTTGTACGCATATCCCCGCGCAAACCCGTAGGGATCGTTCGAGGCAATCAAATCGGAAAAAGCATTCTGCCCTGGCTGGGACGGCAGGTACAGCGGAGTGATTTCGTCGTAGTCGTCCAAATGGTTCTGTACCGCGTCTTCTTCTTGTTCGGTGAACGGCGTCTTCTTGGCCAGCACGACCACGGGTATCCCGTCCTCATTCAGCGCCCCCTGCGACGCCACCATGAAGTGCCGCGCGGGATCCGCCACTCCCAGCCGATGCAGCGCCTCCATCGCCACTGCCACCACCCGCAACGCTTCCCGCGGATGCCGGAATTCCCAGCGCGTGATGGCAATCACGCCATCCGGCTTGAGATGCTCGAAATATTCCTGAAACGCCTCCACTGTGTACAGATTGTTTTCGCTCAGCGCGAACGCCCCCGCCGCCGTCGAAGCCCACGTATCCACCAGCGTCATCTGCACCACATCAAACCGTTGCGCCGTCGATCGCAGAAACGATCGTCCGTCGCTCACATGAATGTGCACCTCCGGCCGCTCGTACAGATGCTGCGAATAATCGGCGTACCGCTCCCGCATGATGGTGGTCGCGATAATGGGATTGATCTCGATTCCGATCACATCCGGACTCCCGTTCGCCACCGCCCGCAGCACGTCCACTCCGCCGCCCGGGCCAATGATGGCGAACTCCCCGTGGGGCCGCAAAGCATTGGCCAGCGCCGGCGGCGCCGACATCAGGTCGTACTCCCAATCCGTTCCCTTCCAGTGCGCCAGGTCCGCGTTCATGATGTACGTCGAAGCGTCCGCGTCAATCACGACCGCCTTGGCTTGCCCCTGCCGGTCCACTTCTACCCGCGAGATCGCGTTCCAGCGCGCGAATTCCACCCACGCCGGATCGCGAAACTTCCCTTTGGCATAAACCACGTCAATCAAGCGTCCCGAATAGTTCGCGCCGATCACTGCCGCGAGCGCCAGCGCCAGCAAAGCCGCATTCCTTCGCACCCTCCTTGTTTCCGCCCAGATCATTCCCGCGACCGCCAACGCCGCTCCCGCCACCAAAATCGCGTTCGGCCCTCCCAGCCAGTTCAGCACAGGAACCACCGCCAGGCAGGCCATCGCTCCCCCGCACAGGTCCGCGCCATAAAGCCGCGGAATCCGATGACTCTCCCGCGCGAACACCACCGAAAACAGCAATCCGGTCAGAAAGAAAGGCACGGCAGCCGCGAGATACAGCGCCGTCAGCCGCAGGAAATTCTCCCCGGAAACATCGAGCGCGACCCGGGTGTGCACCACAATTTCCAGCACCACGACCACCACCACCGCATTCGCCGTGCACAGCCGCGAAGCCAGAGTGCGCGTCCCCGTTCCCCCGAGCCGGCTTTTCAGCAGGTACGCGAACACCCCTCCCGCCCCCAGACCCAGCAGCGCAATCGAAATCGCGAGAAACGCAAAGTGGTAGAACAGCACAACCGAAAACAGGCGGGTCAGCGCCAGCTCGAGCAGAAGGCTGGCAAAGCTGGTCAACGCCAGCCCGGCCAGCAGCGTCTTCTCCGGAATCTCAGCCTTGGCGGATGTAGGGACAGCACTCGAAGCGATCGCGGCCATAAGGAACGGACGCGCCAGTCTAGCAGAAGGAGCCCAGAGTCGCCGCCGAGCTCATGCCGAACGCTGAGATTCCCAACCTGGCAGGTTTTGAGTGCTACCGCCCGGTTACAACAGCCGTCAGTAGATAGAACAGGAAGCGAGAAGGAGGCCTTAAGGAGGGAATCCGATCCGCTTCAGCAAATCTGCAAACCGTGGATCGGAATGCAGGTTATCCAGCGACGGATCAACTTTCACAAAATTCATCCCGAAATGCTCGGAGTAGCATCTCTCCAGCCAGTAGAAAGCCTGCTCCTTGTTGCCCAAACGCATGGAGTCTTCGGCCACCTCATAAGGATAGTAAAGCTCGGTTTTTTCAGGATCGCTTTCACCCTGGATACGAGCCAAGAGCACAGCTTTGCATCCAGACTTGGTGTAAGTCCGTTCCCCTTGAGCCGCTATATCGGCAAACCCTGTCAGTCTCATGTACGTCAGGGCTTCCTTCACACCTTGATCGCACATCCCCTTGGCGAAATACGTGTCGGACAGGCTCAGGTGGGCATACGCATAGCTTGGATCAGCTTCCAGAACTCTCTGATATATGGTGATGGCTTTGTCGAAGTTATGTTCATAGGAGGAGATGTCTCCCAGCCAGGTGTTGATCATCCGCGAGAAAGGATCCAGTTCCTGCGCTCTCTGGCCCTGCTCCTCCGCCTCCGCAAAGCGTCCCATCGACACAAGATACGCAGAGTAAGACTGATGAGCCAGCGCGAGGTTGGGGTTGAGTTCGAGTGCACGCTGGTACTCGCGCTCCGTCCCTGGGAAATCCCAGTTCACCCATTTATACCTTCCGAGCGCTGCGTGCCCTTCCGCCAGCGTGTCATCCAAAGCAATCGAGCGTTCTGCGGCTGCCCGTGCCTTTTCGTACGCGTCCTTTGTGGGAAGGTCGGCATAATATCCCAACGCTCGATCCGCATCCGATAATCCTGCGTACGCCTCCGCATAGTTCGGATCTTTATTGATCGCCTGCTGGAAATACTCGGCCGCCCTCTTCCAGGCCGGGTCGGTCCACTTGTCCATTTCCTGCCGGCCTTCGAGATACAACTTGTAGGCTTCTGCGTTTTCCGTCGGACGCCGGGCCAGCCGCTGCTTTTCCTCTCCGCTGAGCTTCAACTGCAGCTTGCTGGAGATGTCGCTGACAATCTCCTGCTGGAGCGCGGGAATGTCGGCCATTTTCTCGGTGTAGCGCTCTCCCCAAATCTGGCTGCCGTCCGCGACGTTCACCAATTCGGCATTTACGGCGAGTATGTCACCATTCCGAACCATGCGCCCGGTCAAAACTGCATCAACCTTCAAATCTCTCCCTGCCTCTTGGGGATCGTTCTGTTTGCTCTTGTAACGAAACACGCTGCTGCTTGCCATCACCTTCATATTGGGCATTTGCGACAGCGTGTCGGTAATGCCTTCGCTGATTCCCTCCTGCAGAAACTCTGTCTCGGGATCTGAACCCGATCCGGCGAACGGCAGTACTGCGACCGAGTTAATCGTGTGGGTGCGGCTCATCCATCCATAACGCACCCCGGCCACCCCCACGGAGAGCAGCAGGACCGCCACAGCCGCGATGCCGGCTGATTTGGTCCGCCACCACACTATCGGAGCCGCAACTTTCGCCGCAGTCACACCCGAGCTGGCGTCTCGCCTCAGTCTCTTCAGATCGGCTCTTAACTCGGCGGCGGACTGGCAGCGAACATCTCGGTTTTTCTCCAGCGCTTTGTCGATGACGTGCTCAAGACCGGCTGGGATGTCCGGATTCAGCCGCACAGGGGCTGCAGGACCCCGTTCGAGAATGGCGTTGAAGATCAACGCCGAAGTATCGCCTCGAAATGGCAGCATTCCCGTGCACATCTCATACAGGACCGCTCCGAACGAGAACAAATCCGTGCGACCATCGAGGTCTTGCCCTCGAATCTGCTCCGGGGACATGTACGCGACAGTTCCCAGCGCACTGCCGGGACTGGTGAGATGTTCCGCTGACTCGATGGTCGCGGCGCTCAGGCCAACGCTCTCCGGTTTGAGCGACACTTTAGCCAGACCGAAGTCGAGGATCTTCGCCTGCCCTCTGTTGGTGATAAAGATGTTCGCGGGCTTGATGTCCCGGTGAATGATCCCTTTGGAGTGAGCTGCATCTAAGGCATCGGCAATCTGGATGCCTAGGTCGAGCACGGGGTCGATCTCCAGCGGCTTGCCAGCGATCATGTGCCGAAGGGTTTGTCCCTCTAGCAGTTCCATGGCGATAAAGGTCCGGCCGTCGGCCTCGTCAATCTCGTAGATGGTGCAGATGTTCGGGTGGTTCAACGAAGATGCGGCTTTGGCTTCCCGCTGAAAGCGGCCGAGAGCCTGAGCATCGGTTGCAAGATCATCGGGCAGGAATTTCAGGGCAACGTGGCGACCGAGCTTCAGGTCCTCGGCTTCATAGACCACACCCATGCCCCCGCCCCCGATCTTGCGGAGGATACGGTAATGAGAAATTGTCTGCCCTACGGGTTGGGAGGGAGTGGGCACCGAGTGGGAATGGTAGGTCTGCCAGCGAGGCAAGTCAATGAAAGCTGGGAGTTGGTAATGCACCCACGGGTCAGTTGGCGCCCCCCCATTGCACTCATTGCGGTCAACGGGGTGCTATCTCCTGTTAACATGACTTGTCTTCCGAAAGGGGGGTTACCAGGTAGCCAGGCGAACCAGGGACTACTCTGCACCAGGCAAAGGGCAGAATGAGTCTCATCACGCCACCATCCCCTTGCACACTGTGAGCATCGAACTCGGCAAATTCTGGCTGGCTTTCCGGACCAACCTGCTTTAAACTGCCAACCACCCGCTAATCCGAACTTTCTCGATTACCTTACTAGAGGAGAATATCCACCATGTCCTTGATGCCGGATCCCACCTTCTACCCGTCGCCGCGCATGGCCATGCAGGCCCCACCTGAGCGCCTTGGTTACATCACTCTACTCAACGTTGGGAAGAACGGAAATCGCGACGCCATAGGCGTGATTGATTTGCAGCCAGACTCCCCTGGGTATGGCCGGCTCGTCGGGCAGGTGGATTTTCACCGTGGTGATAATGAGCTGCACCATTTCGGCTGGAATGCTTGCAGCGCATGCCTTTGCCCACAGGCTCCCCATCCGCATATGGAGCGTCGCTACCTGATCGTGCCGGGCATCGGGTCATCTCGGATCTATGTCCTGGATACGAAGGTCAACCCCAGGCAGCCGAAAATTGTGAAGATCATCGAGCCCGAGGATTTCATCAAGAAGACCGGCTACACCTCACCTCACACGATTCATTGCGGCCCGGACGGCGTGTATGGGAGCGCGCTGGGATCGGCCAACGGAGACGGCCCAGGCGGAATTTTTCTGATGGATGCGAATACGTTCGAACTGAAGGGCCAGTGGGAGCAGGACCGCGGGCCCCAGAAACTGGCCTACGACTTCTGGTGGCACTTGGGACAGGACACCATGGTGACCTCCGAATGGGGCACACCCAACATGGTGAAAAATGGCCTCAACCCGGAACTGCTGTTAGCCGGTAAGTACGGCCACAAGATGCATATCTGGAACCTTGATAAGCGCCGGCACATGCAGGAGCTGGAGCTGGGCGCAGAGCAACAGATGGTGCTCGAACTGCGCCCGGCGCACGATCCCAACAAAACCTATGGCTTTGTCGGCGTGGTCGTTTCGCTGAAGGACCTTTCGTCCTCGATCTGGATGTGGTACCGCGAAGAGGGCGGCAAGAACGCGAAATGGGCGATCCGCAAGGTGATTGAAATCCCCGCCGAGCCGGCGGACCCGGAAAAGCTCCCGCCCCTGCTACAGGGGTTCAAGGCAGTTCCGCCGCTCATCACCGACATCAACCTTTCGCTCGATGACCGCTTCCTCTATGTTTCATGCTGGGGTACGGGCGAGTTTATTCAGTATGACGTCTCTGATCCCGCCAAGCCCAAAAAGACAGGCTCGGTTCACCTCGGCGGCATCGTACGTCGCGCCGCTCACCCGAAAAAGCCCAAGCAGGCACTCAATGGCGGGCCGCAAATGGTCGAGATCAGCCGCGACGGCAAGCGGATCTATTTCACCAACTCGCTTTACTCTCCCTGGGATGAGCAGTTCTATCCCGATGGTGTGAAAAGCTGGATGGTGAAGATCGACGCGCATCCGAGCGGCGGAATGAAGTTGGATGAAAGATTCTTGGTGGAGTTCGAAGGGCTCCGCGCACACCAGGTGCGGCTCGAAAATGGCGACGCTTCCTCGG
>Ga0187782_10003091_pt1 | contig 12377 bp, 9 predicted proteins | sample 0715_SJ02_MP15_2_FD_132454 | JGI IMG/M metagenome (GOLD analysis project Ga0187782, IMG submission 132454) | Tropical peat soil microbial communities from peatlands in Department of Meta, Colombia - 0715_SJ02_MP15_20_MG | ecosystem: Environmental > Terrestrial > Soil > Wetlands > Peat | place...
CAGCCGCAGAAGCTGTCCCTGCGAGAAGAAGCGGTCGAACAGGTTGGATTCGAGCTGTTGGCAGGCGAGTTTCAGGAAGCCCAGCATCAAGGTCGCGGCCTCGCGCCGGTCCGTCACCATGCCCACGATCGCCTTGACGTCTCCGTCGGGACCAAAGATCGGGCAGCCGGCGGTTGCGTAAGGGTGAAAGGCGCGCGCAAAATGCTCTTTGCCGTTGAACGCCGCCGGCGCTTGCAGCAAGCCCGCCGTGCCGATGCCCGTGTTGCCGATGTTGGATTCGCGCCAGTCCGCCCCGATGCGCGCCATGTGGACTCCGCCAAGGCGGATGTTCAACCCGGCGTCGAGGACATAGATGAGCCTGCCAAGCGGATCGGAGAGCAGAAGCGTCACGCTGTTTTCATCGATCAGCGCGCGAAAGTTGTACACCATCGCCGAGAGGTTCGCCGCGAAAGCGCCGGACCATCCGCGTCGCCAGAGCTCGATATCTTTAGGCGAAGCCAGGGCGGGGTTGGCCCGCGGCGCGAAGTCCGCGCCCGGCGGCAGATCGTGATCGTCGATGCAGCGCGCCCAGGCGTCGGCGACCTGCGGCCTGACCCAGTCGGCGCCGTGCGGCGGCTGGCCCGTCTGCCGCATCCAATCCCAAGCCGCGCCAGGGCGATCGAGGCCATAAAGTCCGGCGTCCTCCGGAAAGGCCGATGCGTTCGTCGCCGCGCAAATTTGGGGATTATGTCTTGTCATGGTGTGGCTCATCCGGGATGCTCCGCTGCGTCACGGAGGATCTCGCCTGCTTGACGTGACGGGGAGTCGCGCCTCCCGCTGTCTGCGGGAGGCGTGGTCAGATCCTGACGATTTGAGCGCTTCAGTGCGAAGGGCGGCAGGCCCACGCCGATGGCGAGGCGATGCGCCGTTACGCTCCTGCCGCCGGCCTCGTCGCGCCGCTGCGGGCCGTCAGCTTCTCCAGCCCATCGGCGGCGAGGTCCGCGCCGCAGGCTAGGAATGCGCCGATGAGCAGCGAGACAAAGACGCCGAGCGCGGGGTTCTCCGTCGAGGGCAGCAGAAAGGCCTCGAGCGCGGCGGATTTTGCGCTTCCCGCGATCGCAGCGTAGCCGAGCAGCAACGCTGGGAAGTCGGAGAGAAGCGACAGTTTTGTCGCCGCCGCCAACAGCGCGAGCGTGATCGCGACGCCGAGGGCGATCCAGATGGGGAAGTCGAGCCCGTGGCCGAAGGCGGCATGTTGGGCGGCGAAGGCGACCGCGACGAGCCCCAGCGCCCCGCCCACGAGACTATGAAGGAGGGATTTCTTGAAGCCGTCCAGCTTGCCGCCGAACCGGCCGTAGCTCGCCCAGCCGAGCAGCAGGGCCAGGATTTGCAGGCCATGCGCGGCGCCAGGACCAAAGGCCAGGTAAGCAGCCAGTCCGCCGATCAGCGCGACGCCGATCACGCGAACAACGAGAGAGTTGATCGAAAGATTCATGTTGCAGGCTCCTCGAGCGCGCCCGAAGTCCGTTCGGGTCAGATCCGTGTGATAAGTTTCCACCGTTCGGTCGTCCCCTTGGGAACGATGCCGTCCTTCGCGTTAGAATGGGGGGTGGTCAGACGGAGCGCGCAGGAGGAGCGCGAGGGGAAATCGGTCGCAGTTCCGCGTTATCTCTCAATGCGCCGATTTCAATGGCGGGCAGGGGCCCGGAGTGCAAAAGCGGTTCCTGGCGGGCTATCTCCGCCGTGCGATGAATGTCGTCGCCGGCGTAGACGTCTGCATGCAGGATGCAGCAGGCCCCGAGATGATGGACCGGGGGCGGGCCGGGTTGCGAAGACTTTAAAGGCTGTTGAACGTTCCTCGCGCAGACAGCGCCGAACAATCCATCATCCGCGAGAGCGCCAAAGGCGAAACCGAGAGCGGTCGCTTGAACAAGAAACACCAGCGCTACGACCAGGGCTGTGGCCGAGCGCTGCGCATCTTGAACTCTGTAAGCTGAGCGTATCAAGCGAACTGCCCTGTAATGCCGAGATTTGACGATAAAAGTGGTGCGTTGGAGGGTCAAGCAAAGCGCTGTCGCATGTGCGCGGCATGTTGTCGCATCGATCGCGATGAAATACGAGACTCGCTGCTTTGTCGGCCTTTCTACGCCCACCAGGAGAGAGCGCCGGACCGGATTAAAGCGCTGTGATCCAACATATGATCGCCGTCTCACGCCTTGCGGAAGCGTGCGCGGAAGGACCGCGCCGCAGCAGCGACGACCTCCTCGGATCCGGTCATGCCGACAATCGAAGGGCTGAAAGAGCGGACGAAGCCGACCAGGACGGCTTGCGCGTTTCATTCGGGGTCCATGTTTCACCCTGGACCCCGGTCGGCGAGGCTGCACGCTCACTGTTTAGCTTCAGCTGTGGGCCGATAAAGTAAGTGTTTTCCCCAACTTTCCACGGCCGCCGGCATTCCTAAATTAGCCGGCGCTGATCTAGCCTAAAGAGCATCGCGCTTCGTCGGGGGTGACGGGTGCGGCGTTTTTTTGGTGCGACTCCCCATTGCCGCTGAGACTTTGCGGACGAGGCCATTGAGGAGAAGGTCAACGGGGGAGGGGAAGAAACATGATGGCACTGAACGCGCCGATCGACGAGTTGGCGATCACAATCTTTGCGGCGCTCGAGCGGCCGCAACTCGGGCGTGACGATGCGGCGACGGCTTACTGGATGAACTCACCCTATGAGCGAGCGCGCTATATGCGCGCCGCCGAGGCCGTCGCCACACTGGTGACGCGCAAGACCAATCGACCGGCGGTCCGTGCGAGGCCGCACGCAAAAGCATATTGACGGCCTGAGGACGGAAATCGAGAGGCTTCGCCGCGATACGGGCAGGACTTTTGGCTGCGCGCGCTCGCGCCCGAAGCCTTAAGCTTCTCGGCAAGCCTGAAGATCGGTCTCCGCGATCTATGTCACTGCGGTCGGCCGGGGTCCGGGCGCTTTGCGCATCGCCGGTCGGGCCTGTCAAAGGAGGCTCCGTCTGCAGAGACGGGGACGGACCAGCGGCGGGCGATGAATTGTGCTTGCAACGCGTCCTCCACGCGTGGCTGTACTGGCTCCAGTGTTTGAGGCAGTGACTGTGCCGCGCGCTGTCCACGACAGTGGCGTTGTCCCGGGCGACAGAGGCTCGACATTCCAGTCGTTTCTTACAATGTTTCCATCCTGCTCTCGGCTTAATTGACCACGACCTGCCCTGCTCTTATCCGTCGACGATCCGATCCCGTCACGCGCGAACTCGCAGAAGTCCGGGGCGAAGTGGAGGGGATGAGCGCGAAGGGGGACGGGGTCATGGGTTGGAGTCGGAGCCTTCGCGACATCTCGGCGGGTCTTGTCGCGCTGAGCTTAACGCCAGCAACAGCGTACGCTCAACAGGCCCTGCCGGAGATAGACGTGGCCGCCGCCAGGCCTCACACGACGCGGGCGGCGGAAAAGCCTGTCGTGGCGCGTCCTTCGGCGCCGAGCGCGGCGGTCGCTCAAGCCCCAGAGAAGCCCGCGGCGGTCGCTGTCGAAGATAAGATCAAATCATTCGACGAAGCGCGCGAGGCGCTCCAGCCGAAGATCGGCGCTTCGACCTATTCGTTCAGTCGCGCGACGATCGAAGACCTGCCGCAAGGCGACAACACGCCAATCGACAAGCTCATCCTATATGCGCCCGGCGTCTCCCAAGACTCCGCGGTGGCCAATCCGAGCTTCCATGTCCGCAACGAGTATGCGAACGTGCAGTATCGCATAAATGGCGTCATGCTGCCCGAAGGCGTCTCGGGGCTTGGGCCGCTGCTCGACACGAGCTTCGTCTCCAACCTCTCGCTGCTCACGGGCGCCCTTCCAGCTCAATATGGTTTGCGCACGGCCGGCGTGATTGACGTCGTGAGCCGAACTTTCGCGGCGCCGAGCGGCGACGTGAGCATTTATGGCGGCAGCCGCGAGACGATCACTCCGAGTCTCAGCTTCGGCGGACTCTCCGGCGACACGCAATATTTCGTGACGCTCCGCGGAAACTGGAACGCGCTCGGGATCGAAAATCCGACGCCAAGCTATAATGCGATCCACGACCACACCGGACAAGGCAAGTTCTTCGGCTACCTGTCGACTTTGCTGGGTGATTCAAGTCGCCTCAGCTTCTTCTCAGGCGTCTCCTCGAGCAATTTCCAAATCCCCAACAACCCGGGACAGGCGCCGCTCGGCGACTTTGGGCCGAGCGTCTACCCGTCATCGCTGCTGAACGAGAATGAATATGATCAATATTATTATAACATCGCAGCCCTGCAGACCAAGACGGACAGATTTGACGCGCAGGTCGCGGTCTTCCAGCGCCATGCGGAGGTCCAGTTCGTTCCGGACGTTTTCGGCGACCTTGTGTTCAACGACGTCGCGTCGAACGTAACCCGCGAAAGCGACCTTTACGGCGTGCAGACTGACGCCTCCTATCAGCTCAACGACGCCCACAGGCTTCGCGCGGGTTTCGCCGTCACCGCCGAGACCACCAACGTCACCAACGCGTCGACGGTTCTGCCGGTCGACCCGGTGAGCGGCGCGATTTTGCCGACCCCTTACACCATCACCGACTTCAATTCGAAGCTCGGCTGGAACATCGGCGGCTATGCGCAGGACGAGTGGAAGATCGACGACAGGCTGACCGTGAACGCCGGCCTGCGTTTCGACCAGCTCTATCAGTTCGTGGACGCAAACCAGCTCAGCCCCCGCTTTGGACTCGTCTACAAGCCCATCGAGGGAACGTCCGTCCACGCCGGCTTCGCGCGCTATTTCACGCCGCCGATGCAGGCGCAGGCCGTCTCCAGCAACATTGCTCTGTTCAACAATACGACCAACCAGCCGGATGTCCCGTTCAACAGCCCGCTGAAGCCGGAGCGCGCGGATTACGTCGACGTGGGGGTCGACCGGAAGCTGCTGCCTGGACTCGTCGTCGGGCTCGACGCCTACTCCAAGGTCGCCTGGAACCAGCTCGACGACGGACAATTCGGCCAGGCGGTCGTGCTGACGCAGTTCAACTACGCGCGCGGATTCTCCAAGGGCATAGAGTTCAAGAGCGCCTATCAGAACGGCGACTTCAAGGCCTACGGCAATTTCGCGGTCGGGACGAATCGTGCGAAGGACGTGATCTCGAACCAATATCTCATCGACGGAACGACCTATGTCTATCTGCTCAACAATTACCACAACACCGACGATTCGCAGTTCATGAGCGCTTCCGCAGGCGCTTCCTACAAATGGGAGAAAACGCTCTTCACGACGAGCATGAGCTATGGCAGCGGCCTGCGTTCTGGCTTCGCGAATGAGGATCACGTGCCGGCCTATCTCGTCGTGAATCTCGGGGCGACGCACGAGCTCGAGATCATCTCGGCGGAGAAGCCGCTGACGGTGCGGTTCGACATCGTGAATGTCACAGACCGCAAGTATGAGCTGCGCACGGGCTCGGGCATAGGGGTGTTCGCGCCGCAATACGGAGCGCGGCGCGGCTTCTTCGTGGGCCTATCGCAGAAATTATAGGCCCCGGACAAGCCGCTCGTGCGGGGCGCTCTAGTGCGGGTGCGGGCTGATCGGCGCCAACGGCTCCTCGGCGTATTGCGCCAGGAGGCGCCGAAGCTGCGTCGCCTGGCCGTCGTCATTCTCAATATGCCGGATTCGAGAGCGCACATAGCCGGAGCGGTCAATGAGGAAATGCGCCTCGGCGACTGCTGGCGTCGGCAATTCGTTGGGATAGCGGTTGATGAGGGAATAGGCGCTCTCCACGGCGCGCGGGTGCGTCGGAACAAACGCCAGGAGCTTTTCGGGGCAACCGTTTCGGCTCTTGTGACAAAACCTGGAAAATACCGGAACCCGCAAGAGCACTCCGTCGGGACAACCGCCCTGATAGACGGCGACGTGATGCGCGCCGGCATCCTTGGCCGCCTTGTCTGCGTATTCGAGGCTTGCTTCGAGCGCGGCTTCATCGACTCCCGGCGCGTTGCAGCGCGCGAAGGACAACAGCGTCGGCGCGCCACGCAAGCCATAAAAGGTCGTGCTCCTGCCGTCGGGAGCCAGCAGCTTGAAGTCGGGCGCGACCAGCCAGCGCGCCATGGCGTTCGCTCCAATGAATCGAGAACGTTTGCTGTAGGACAGCATGACGAGGAAATTGATCACGTCCCAGCGGTCGTCAGGGGTGAGCACATCGTTGAAACCCGGCATGACGCCGCTTTGGCCGCCGAAGGTTAGCCAATGGAAGATGTCGCCGACCGTGTGAATGCCGACGTGGGGGGCGGTCAAATCGGCGGGCGCGACCCTGAGACCCTTCGCGAATTCGCCGTCGCCCTCGCCCGTGGCGCCGTGGCAGGCGGCGCAGCGCCGCTCGAAATGCGCCTGTCCGCGCATGACGGACTCGGCGGTGTAGTCCACGGAGGGGTCCACAAAGGTTTCCGGATAGGCCTGCGTCGCGAAAGAGGCGAACGCGCAGAGCGGCGCCATCGCCAGAGCGATGGCCATCGCGTAGCGACGCCAGCGGGGCGCAGCCGGCGTCCACCAAAGAGCGGCGGCAATCGTCGCAAAAACCAATGCGGCTACGCCTGACCACGCCGGCGCGGACCACCACCCGGGGACGCCGATCCAGGGGAGCTTGAGCCCGAAGTAGCCCCACGTCGCGGCCCAGGAGAGGCGGAACGGCAGCGGCCAAGCGCCGCTGGTCTCGCCCGAAGCGGGCTCAATTCCGGCGAGCCAGGCGACGGTGAGCAACAAGCCGAGCGCTGCGGCCGCTTCACAGGCGTCGATGCGCCCATGCCCACTGCAGCGGCGGTCGCTGGCAGCCGATCGCGCAACATGGCGCGACAGCGCAAGAGCCGCGAGCATCATGGCGTTGAGCAACAAAGCCTCTATGTCAGCTCGCGGGTCGCGCATGGACGCCGCCCACCCGAGCGGCCTCGCCGTCAATACGGCGACGGAACCACTTGTATCCGCGCCATCATGCCGCCGTCCTCATGTTCGAGGATATGGCAATGATAGACGAAGTCTCCGAGCTGGGAGAACGGGATATCCACGACGAGGGGAGTCATCGAGCATTCTCCGCTGCGCCATTGATCGATTGTGCAGTAGCCGTTCTGATTGTCGCCGACGTTTGAGTTGTTGGCCACGGCGATCGGCAAGGGAACATTGTCCTCCATGACCCCCGCGCCAATTTCGGGATCGATCGATTTGGCGAGCGGCGAATCGGCAGGCGCTGCGGCGTCGACGAAGCGGAACTTCGTCTGATGGATGTGGAAGTTGTGATTTTCAGTCGCGAGATTCACGATCTCCCAGGTCTCATGAACGGGTGTTTGCCCAGGCCCCAGCGGCAAGCACACGGAGTCCTGCGTCGGATCAAAGGCGGCGACCGCTTTTTGCGTTCCCGCCACCACAGCGCCGTGTTCGTCGACTTCCTCATATCCCAACCCGAACAAATTGGGGTTGTTGTAGGGGTCCACCAAACCATAGAAGATCCGTCGACGATGGCCGGCCGCAAGCGGCTTGCATCCTGGCGGCGGGGGCGCTCCCGCGGCGGTCGGATTGGCAGCGTAGAAGATTCCCCGGGGTCGATTTGCAGCGAGTGCGTCTCCCTTCAGCTGAAGCCCTTCGGCGGTGAACAGGCGCAGCCCCGATTGCGCAAACTGGACTTTTGCGAGATCGACCGCCGGCCAGGGGTCGCCGACGCCGGCAAGTCCCGTGGTTATGCCGATCGTTTTCAAGGTGGCTGTAGCGCCCTTCGGCGGAGGGGCGACGCGTCCCTGCCCATCACGATAGGTGACCCAAAGCTCTGCGCGGGCGCTCGGCATCATGGCGAACTGCGTGACGCACACCGGAGCCGAGCTGAACCTCGCGGTCGCCGGGCAGGGGACGACCTTGAATCTGCCGCCGCCCATTATTTGCACCGACGCCTCGTCCGTCGCCGGCGGCACGTCGACGCTCACCCCGTCCACCGAAATGAGCTGCATGATCATCGGCTTTTGCGTGGCGTCGTCGACGAGTTGCAAGTCATAGGTGTTGCTCGCGCTGGCGTTGGTCAGACGCCAAATCTCGCCGTCCGGCTCGCTGACCGGGATCGTTGGATACTGCTGCCCGTTGACCGTGAAATACCAAACCCCTCCGGCGTAGTCGTTGTCGCCCGGAACGTTGACGCCCGGACATGAGCCGTGGCGCACCTCCGAAACGCTGGCCGGCAGCTGGTTGCAGAAGGCGGGATCTTGCGGGTCGCTGAGCACCTCGCCATTCACGACGTTTGCGGAGCCGTTGGGGAATTGAATATTTCCGGCGGCGAGGACTTGAATGTCCTTGAGGATCAGGTGCCGCACCTGGTCCTCGGGGAAGGGCGTGGAGCCGACGTCGCCCGAGACATAGTCTGCGGCTTGCCCGATCGAGATTATGCCGGCCATCCCACTCGAAATCTGATTGGAGGCCAAGCCATGAACATGCGGATGGAACCAATAGGCTCCGGACGGATGGTTTGCCGGAATAACAATTTGATAGTCCACGTAATCCTTGACCACCGGCCCGTGTCCGTGCGGCTGCGGCGCGGGGGCTCCATTCGCCGAATTGTAGATTTCGACAAAAATGTCATCGCCGAACGTCGGATTGCTCGGAGACGGCGCGCGGGCTTCGACAACCAGCCCGTGCGTATGCAGGTTGGTGAGGTTGAGCGGCAAATTGGCTCCTCCGGGGTCGGAAGAGTGGGTGACTTTGATGGGATCGAGGCTCGGCAGCATGTTGACGAGCCTGATTTTCAGCAAGTCGCCCTTTTGCAGGGCGAGACGCGCGCCGCCGTAATCCGAGACGGTGGCGGAGCCCCCGGGGCAGACATTTTGCGGCGCTTTCGCGCGGGGGCAAATCTCATAGACCCAACCGACCGGGTTGATTGGCGGGCCGCCTCCGGGAGGCGAGAAGGCGATGCTCGACACGGACTTCGGCTTCGCGATCACCAGGAGATCGAGCAGACCATTAAAGCTTCGAAATACGGGCGGCTCGACGAAGCCGGCCGCGCTCGCGAAACTGCACTGAAGCCCGAGGCTCGCAGCGAGGAGCAGAACCGCACGCACATGCTTCAGCATCATCCTCACCTCCCCTGGGCGTCTTAAACCCTCTGCGATCCGGAATTCGCCTGAGGAATTCCGGATCGAGCGAATGAGTGCGCCCGTTTGCGCTTGTCGCGCAATTCCAAAGCGCGTCTGTGATTAACTTTGGAGCGGACAGGGCGCAATGATTACGCGAGCCGCCCGACGGCAGCCGGATGAGGGCCGATTTTCCATCAACCAGATGCGCTCCCCCGGACTTTCGTTTGAACTCATGACGTGCGTATGGCTACGCCTTGGACGCCAGGCGCCGTGGTCGGGTCACACTGTCGCTTTCCCTCTTCAGGCGAAGCCCGCCCGATGAAAAGCCCCATCCCTGTCACCAAATGAGTGTTGCGAAAGGGGAGCGCCAAATGGCCAAGTCCGAGAAGTCGGCATGCGGCGAGAAGGAACAAAGAGGCGGCCTGCGCGCCGGGCCGGACGACTTGCTGACGCCGACGCGTCCGCCGATCCCAAAATCAAAGAAGGAGCGCCCGGCGAGCAAGGGGCGCGTCCATAAGGGGCGGACGCGCAACTAAAACGGACGAGAGCACGGCCCGTGACGACATCGACGACCATCGCCGCGCTGCTGGGGCCGACACTCGTCGCAACGGCCCTCATGATCCTCCTCAATCTCGACGCGATGCCGGGCATGAGCGAACAGATGTCCGAAATTCCGACCCTGATCGTCCTCTCCGGCTACGCCGCTTTCGTGCCCGGCGTGGCGATCATTTACTTCCATAACCGGTGGACCGCCAGCTGGCCGGTGCTGATCACCTTTTTCGGATGGCTGTCCGTCGTCGTCGGCCTCGCCCGCATGGTCTTCGCAAAGCAGTTGGCGGGAGTGGCGGCGAAGGCCGCCGTGAGTCCGGCTTTACCTGTCGTGCTGCCCGTGATCGCCGCCGTCTTCCTGATCGTCGGTTGCGTTCTGTCTTTCAAGGCTTATGCGTGCAAGTGAGCGCCGCCAAGGCCACGGAAGCCGCTTTTCCTACAACCGGCGCCTTATCTTTTTGCGCCGCGCCGCGCCCGTGCGCAGCCGCCGTCGGTCATCGGACCTGCGGCTTTTTCTTGGCAATGTCTGAAGGAAAATCGCGCGCTCTGTTTCTGGCGCCGTTCGCGCTTCGAAAGCTCCTCAAGGGTCAGAGATGACGTAACCGGCCCAATGGCGGGTCCCCCAGCAACGCCGCTGTCCTGAAAGTCGCCGCATCCGAGATGCGCGCTTTCGGGCGGCGGCGTTTTTGTTTTACAGAGGCCGTGCGGCGCATCCCGGTCGGCCCGGCGAGGACACAGGACATGCGAACGACAGCGCTCGGAGTATTGCAACGCGCGCCCCGGCTCAACCAGCTTGCGCCCGCCCTTGCGGCAGCGATCCTCGCCGCTCACGCCGCACAGGCGGCCGACGATAACAAACTCGAGCCGGCCTCTCCGCCGGTTCCGCTCGGCGTGTTCGGCGACTCTTTGCCCGGGGCAGGGAGCGTTCTGCTCACCCTCTTGCCGCAGTTCCAGGGATATTCTCACTCTCTGATCGGAACGCAAAGGGTCTCGTCGGCACAGATCGCGGCGACCACCCCCTGGTATTGGAGCCCCCTGGTCCCGGTGCGGATCGTTCCGCAACGACGGCTGGAAGAGCTGCAGTCCTTGACGCTCAGCTATGGCGTCACCAACGACATTTCGGTGGTCCTGAACACGGGCTGGATCGAAAAGCACATTGATCAAATGACTTTCTACGGGACCTCGGGAATAATTCCGAGCGGGATAAGCAATCCGGGAACGGAAAGTTTGCAGGACTCGCAGCTTGCGGGGATTTGGCGCGTCTATCAGGATCCGGTTCATCGCGTTCAAGTCAGTCTGGGCATGTCGTTCCCGACCGGCAGCGATCACGATCTCACCACGCCTTTCCAGCCGGCCGGCGTCTGGACGACGGGTCGAGCCTTCTACTCCATGGAAACCGGGACCGGAACCTTCGACGTCATGCCGGGGATTCTCTACGGCGGCGCGCTGGGCCCTTGCTCCTGGGGGCTTTCCTACCGCGCCCGCCTGCCGCTCGGGGTCAATCCCGAGGGCTACATGTGGGGCAATTATCAGGAGGTGAACGGCTGGGCCGGCTACACTTGGCTTCCGGGCTTCACGACGACCTTTCGCGTCAACGGCAACATTCAAGACCGCATCGTCGGCGTCGATCCTTGGATCGTCGGCAAGATTCAGAACGCCGATCCGAACTTTTACGGCGGCAAGCGCATCGAATTGTTCGGGGGCGCGTCGCTTGATGGAAAGCTCCTCGGCTTTCCCGGCGTGAGCTTGCTGGTCGAAGGGGGAATTCCCGTTTACCAGGACCTCAACGGCCCGCAACTTTCGAAGAACTGGCAAGCGAGCGCGGCGCTGCGCTGGAAGATCGGCGACCAGCCCGCGCCAACCGCCGTCCCTGGTCTCCCCTCGCTCAAGGAGCCGCCGAGCGCTTCGCCCTCGCTCCTGGGGGGCTGGAACGGCTTATATCTCGGCCTCAATGGAGGCTATACGTGGAACAGCAACAGATCGACGAACTTCAACTATGTCGGCTCCGGCGGCGGCTTCGTCGCCTTATGGGCGGCGGGCGCCGTTCCGTCGAACTTCGGCCTGAACAGCAACGGCTTCGTGGGCGGCGGCCAGGTCGGTTACAATTATCAATTGTTCGACAAGGGCGTCATCGGTTTCGAGTCCGACCTGGAAGGCGTCGCCGTTGGCGTGAGCGCCGCGAACTGGCTGTCGGTGTCTCCACTCACGTACGTCCAAGGGTTGCGTAGCCAGCACACCTTCGGAACGGTGCGCGGCCGAGTGGGCTTCCTGGTCACGCCGGCAGTGTTGGTCTATGGGACGACCGGTCTCGCTTACGGCGAAGCCGATCTGAGCGCGGCCTGGTTCGCCCCGACCCTCAAGCCGGCGCTCAACGCGGGCGGCAGCCAGCTCGGCCGCCAGGACATGCGCACCGGATGGACGGGCGGCGGCGGCGTCGAATGGATGTTCCTGCCGAAGTGGAGCGCCAAGCTCGAATATCTCCATTACGACCTCGGGACCGAGACGACGCTCCCGCTGCAAGCGGTCTATGGGGCGAAGGGGCTTTTTTCTTACGCCTCCTGTCAGGCGCGCTTCAACGGCGATCTCGTCCGCGCTGGCGTGAACTATCACTTCAACGGGGGCGTTCCGGGATCGGCGATCGCAAGACTCTGATCGATCCAAGCGGAGGCGTGAAAACGGCGAACGACCGCCGACGCACAGCAAAGCGGGCGTCGTCCAAACTGCGATCCGATGACATGA